>Ga0187777_10003341_pt1 | contig 10259 bp, 8 predicted proteins | sample 1015_Q2_SP5_10_M_FD_132416 | JGI IMG/M metagenome (GOLD analysis project Ga0187777, IMG submission 132416) | Tropical peat soil microbial communities from peatlands in Department of Meta, Colombia - 1015_Q2_SP5_10_MG | ecosystem: Environmental > Terrestrial > Soil > Wetlands > Peat | place...
AAGTGCACCCCGGGCACGCCTTTGTGGCGCACGTAGGTGCGCACGTTCAGCTCGGGAAAGCTGCTCACTCCCGGCATGGGCGGCAGGCCGCGCGGACGCAATCCGGTCACGCGAAACGCCGTCATCCCCACCCACGCCTGTCCCTTGTATAGATCGAGCTCCAGCGGCTTGGGGAGCAGCGGCTCCAGCTTCTCCGGCGCTACTGCCCAGTGCATGAACAGCAGATCGTTCAGCTTCTGCCGCAGCACCCACGGCCCCGCCGGCGGCGGGAAGGGGCGGTGCCTGTGGCTGGAGGGAGTAGGCGCCATGACGGAACGGAGATTCTACCCGAAGAATCAGCTCTGCACTGTGACGCCGGCGTGAAAATTTGTAAACCTTGAAATGCCGCGCTCAGCGTGAGGCCAGCAGCGCGGGCGCCGCGGCAAAATCGTACTGCGGCGTGGAGATATCCACCACCGCGCGGCCGATAAGGCGCGTGGCCGCGGTCGAGTGGATGTGTACCGGCATGCTGGCGCCGGCAAATTCCTGGTAGTCGGTGGTGAACTCGATCTTCTTGATGAAGAACGAGGGCGATTTCACCAGCGTGCCTTCGGCGCGCAGCAGGCGGCCGGTGACGGCATCCAGATAGATGCATCCCTGCATCAGGCCGGGAGCCTTGGCACGCGGCTTCGCCTGGTAGACGAGCGCGGCGCGACCTGCGATTTGGGCGCTGCCCTGGTAGCTGAACCTGTAGTTGGCCTCACTGAAGGCGGTTTGCGCCGCATCGCCGTGAGCCTCGTGCTCCACCTCTTGCTGCAGCAGCCGGTTGATGACCTGGCTTTTCACGAAGCCGTCTCCGGTGAAGCGCACGGCCTGGAACTGCAGCGTGTTCGGCGCGCTGAATTTGCGCACCAGCTCGAACTGGCCCTGCTGATGCGAATCGGGCAACTCCGCCGAGATCACGGTGCCGGCCGAGTATGAGCCTACGCCTGCAAGCTGCTGCTGCACCTGCTGCTGAAAAGCTTCCAGAGCCTGCTCCGGCGACATCGGCGGGGCGATAGGCGCGGGCGGCAGAGTTTCGCTGGGCTGCAGCTCCATCGGCTGCGGCGCGATTTCAAGCTCCGGCGCAGCGATGGAAGCTGCCGCCAGCATGCTCTGCGGCGCCGCAGTTTGCGCTGCGCCTGCCAGCAGGCAGGCGAGTCCACAGATGAGTAGAAAACGCTTCATGCCAGGATTGGTTATATCTTCCGCAGAATCAATGGGATAGATAACCAAAGTAACGGGTCGAGAGAAGAGGTGATTCCAGGCGAAGAACTTGACTGCTCTTATGTCGCAGTGTTGCGCAGCTTGCTACTAGGAGTGGCCGCGCCACCCCTGATAACATTTTTCTTCCATGCCTTCCCCGCCGGAGCCGCAAACCAACGTCTACGCGATTTTTGGAGTCGAGCCTGAAGTACAGGCCTACGCCATGGCCAAGTATTCGCGCTCTGCGCTCTCCATGCGCGACTCGCTGAAGGAGATCAGCGAGCAGAAGGCAGAGAAATTTCTCAACACGTTTTATTTCCAGTACGGCCACCGCTCCATCGCCGACCTGGCGCACATCGCCTTCGCCATCGAGAGGCTCTCCATGATCGCCGCCATCGTGCTGGTGGATGAGCCACGCTGGGACGGGCAGGAGCGCTCCACCCGCTATCAGGACTTCCGCAAGAGCGGTTACCACACGCCCGATTTCGCCGGCGATGAGAGCGCGGCGCGGCTCTACCGCGAGACCATGGAGTTCCTCTTCGGCGAGTATGAGTTCTTCTCGCAGGCCATGTTTGAGTGGCTGCGCCAGCGGACTCCCAGGCCCGAGGAGATGAAGCCCGAGGCCTACGAGCGCACATTACGGGCGCGGGCGTTCGACCTGGCGCGTTATCTGCTGCCGCTGGGCACCAACACATCGCTGGGACAGATCGTCAACGCGCGCACGCTGGAGACGCAGATCTCTCGCCTGCTCTCCAACCCCTACGCCGAGGTGCGGCATCTGGGGGCGCTGCTGAAGCAGGCGGCGCGCGAGCCGGCCTTCGATGCTGGCCGCGAGTCGCGCGAAGAACTGCTGCGCAAGATCAGTGAGGTGGATGCTGAGCTGGCCGCGCGCTGCCGCGAGGCGCTGCAGAAAGACGTCCGCGTCTCGCCGACGCTGGTGAAATATGCTGAGCCGAATCCCTACGAGATAGAGACGCGCCGCGAACTGGCCCACGCTGCGCGCGAGCTGATGCGCGATGCGGCCATCGCTCCGGCGCCGCTGGTGGACCTGCTCGAGGATGAACCGCTGGAGATCGAGCTGGCCGCGACCCTGCTTTACCAGCACTCGCACTATTCTTACCGGCAGCTCCGCGAGCGGGTGGAGTCTCTGAGCGCGGCACAGCGCGAAGAGATCATCGATCTCGGCTTGCGCCACCGCGGCAAGCACGATGAGCTGCTGCGCGCATTCTCCGGCGGGCAGGGATTCCGTTTTGACATTCTGATGGATGTAGGCGGCTTCCGTGACATGCACCGCCACCGGCGCTGCGTCCAGATAGGCCAGGATTTCACCTGGCAGCACGGCTACGAAATGCCGGAAGAGCTGGCATCCGCCGGTTTGCAGGGCCGCTTCGAACAGGCCATGGCGCGTTGCCAATCGGCGGCAAAGCAGCTGGCGGAATCGTCGGTCGCCAAGGGCGTTAACGGCGATGGCGCCATCGAAGCGCGCACACGGGCTGTCTACGTGTTGCCCATGGCTTGCCGCAAGCGCACGCTCTTCAAGATGGATTTTGCCGAGGCGCTTTACATCGCGGAGCTGCGGACCACGCCGGCCGGCCATTTCTCTTACCGCAACGTGGCCTACGCCATGTACGAGGCGGTAGCCAGGCGCCATCCGGCGCTGGCCAAATATTTCCGCGTGGTGGATGTGCGGCAGCCCGTGGACCTGCTGCAACGGTGAAGCGCGGCCGCTTGGTTTAGAATCGTCTGTTTGCCCTCCGAATCGAATACCCACAGGAGCTTACCGTGCCAGACACCATCTACGACGTTGCCATCATCGGCTCGGGGCCTGCCGGCTACACCGCCGCCATCCGCGCCGGCGAGTGGGGGCTGAAGACCTGCCTCATCGAGAAGGCCGACGTGCTGGGCGGCACCTGCCTGCACGTAGGATGCATCCCCACTAAAGCCCTGCTCTTCAACGCCGAGCTTTGGGACCATCTCAAGCGTGCCGCCGAGTTCGGCATCGAGGGTGTGGAGGCGCGCAAGCTGAACTGGGGCGCCATCCAGAAGCGCAAGCAGGGCATCGTGGATAAGCACGCCAAAGGCCTGCAGTTCCTGATGCGCAAGAACAAAGTGACGACGGTCGAAGGCTGGGGCAAGCTCACAGGGCCGGCCAAAAACGGCGTCTTCGACGTTGAAGTTTACACCGAAGGCGGAGGCGGCGCCGGCGGCGAGCGCAGCACAGTGAAAGCGAAGAATGTTCTGCTGGCGACCGGCTCTGAGGCCAAGATGCTGCCCGGATTGGAGCCCGATTCCAGGGTGTTGAGCAACATCGAGGTGCTCAGCCTGAATCAGATTCCGAAATCGCTCATCGTGGTGGGCGCAGGTGCTGTGGGCGTAGAGTTCGCTTCCATCTACAAGTCGTTTGAGAGTGACGTGACCATCCTGGAGGCGCTGCCGCGGCTGGTGCCGATCGAAGACGAAGACATCTCGAAAGAGCTGCTGCGCGCGTTCACCAAGCGCGGCATCAAGTGCTCGCTGGGGGTCAAGGTACAGAAGGTCGAAAAGACCAAAGATGGCGTCAAAGTGACCTACGCGGATAAAGACGACAAAGCGCAGACGGTGGAAGCTGAGAAGATCCTCATCGCGGTAGGGCGCGCGCCGCGTACTGAGAACATCGGGCTGGAGAAGACGAAGATCAAGAGCGAGCGTGGCTTCATCTCCACGAATGAGTGGATGCAGACGGCGGAGCCCGGCGTGTATGCCGCGGGCGACATCGTCGCCGGATTTCCCCAACTGGCGCACGCCGGATTCATGGAAGGCATCGTGGCGGTGGGCAAGATCGCCGGCAAACAGGTGAAGCCGCTCGACAAGAACCGTATTCCCAGCTGCACGTATTGCGATCCGCAGGTGGCGAGCGTCGGAATGACCGAGGCCAGGGCGAAAGAAAGCGGGCGCAAGGTCAAGATCGGAAAATTTCCTTTCCTGGGCAACTCCAAGGCCACCATCGTGGGTGCGCACGAGGGTTTCGTGAAGGTCGTCGCCGATGAGCAGTATGGCGAGATCCTGGGCGTGCACATCATCGGGCCGCAGGCCACTGAGATCGTCGCAGAAGCGGTCACGGCGATGGAGCTCGAGGGCACGGTGGAAGACATGATGGCCATCATCCACGCGCATCCCACGCTGTATGAAGCCATGTCCGACGGGTTCAACAGCGTCTACGGGCTGCAGATCAACGTCTGAGCTGTCGAGGGCTCACAACACCAATGCTGGGCAGTGCTATCAAGATTGTCTTCCGCAGGCTCATCTCTGCCTTGGCGCTGGCATGGCTGCTGAGCGCGTGCGGCTTCGTGTTGGCTCAGGCGCCGCTCACTATCGAGCAGGAACCAAAGTCTTATCCTTTCACCTTTGCTGCTTACGGCGACATGCGGACCACGGACCCAGGCAACCATCGCGAAACCGACCCGGAGGTGCGCGCGGTTTTGGAGCGGCAGATCGCGCGCGAGAAGCCTGACCTGCTGTTCATCGGCGGCGATCTGGTGCTCAACGGTGGCGATGCCAATGACTGGGCGGTCTTTGACCAAGAGACCAGGCCGTTGCGCGACGCGGGAATCACGATCTTTCCCGCCTTGGGCAATCACGATGTGCGCGGCGGGCCGCACGCGCTGGATTACTTCTTCCAGCGCTTCCCGCAGCTTCAGGACCATCGCTGGTATTCGGTGCATTACGGCAATTGCCTGTTCCTGGTCCTGGATTCCGACGTTGACCACAAAGCCGGCAGCCCGCAGGGCGAATGGCTGGAGAGCGAACTCAAGGGCGTGACGCCGGACATCGACTTTGTTCTTCTGGTGATGCATCACCCTCCCATCACCCACTCCTCCACGGAGATGGGCGGGCACTCGGTGCGCGAAGAAGAGAAGCAGATGCCGGCATATTTGGAACAGCACCAGGCCAAGATGCGTGCCAGGCTGGTGGTGATCGCCGGGCATGTGCACAACTACGAGCGCTACTGGCAGAATGGCGTCATGTACCTGGTCTCGGGCGGCGGCGGAGCCGAGCCCTACAAAGTGCATCGCGACAAGCGTGACTTCTACAACCAGCCGGGCCCCGCTTACCACTACTGCACCTTCCAGGTGGAGCGCGGCAGGCTGCGCTTCCAGATGCACAAGCTGGATATGGCCAAAGGTCAGGCGCGCTGGAGCCTTGGCGACAGCTTTGAACTCAAAGTGAAATAGCTTCTAGGGCTCCAGCGGTTCAGATGCCGGCTGCCAGCGAAACCAGCGAGCGAGCTGTTTATCGGGAACGCGCCGCCGCGCCTGGATCCATTTGCGCTTGCCACGGAGCCCGCCCCAGTGCGCGAGCGGATACCACAGGGCTGAAAACATCCGCCAGTCGCGCAACAGCGCGTAGCCGAAGATAACAACGTCGCGCGCCAGCGCGGGAATGAAGGTATGCAGGCAGAGGCCAGCCCCAGCATTCTTGGCGCGCATGAGGAAGCGGTTCTTCACCGAGTGCCAGTTGATCTCATGCGGCAGGGATTCACGGCGCTCCGGAGTGACACGGCGCTGGTGCCAGCCAACGGCTGCGGGCACATAGAGGCAGCGCCATCCCATCAACTGGGCGCGCCAGGCGAGGTCGGCATCTTCACGATACGAAAAGAATTCTTCATCGAAGAACTGACCTTCAACGCTCACCTCTTCGACCATTTTCCGGCGGTACAAGGCCGCGGCGCCGGTCGCTCCCAAGACATATTCCTGCCTCTGAAACTGGCCCGCATCCGGCTGCTCAGCGCCGCGGTCCAGATGGCGCAGGTTAGGCTGAAAGTAGATTCCCGTCGAGTCAATGATGCCGGATCTCTCCGGCTCCGCGCCCGGCACCCAGCGCAGCAATTTGCCGCAAAGCGCTCCGACCGATGCGGGCGCATCAGCCGCCAGCAATTTTGAGATGAAATCCGGCGCCAGCATGACGTCAGGGTTCAGGCACAGCCGCCATTCACCGCTGGCCTCACGCATCGCCTGATTCTGGGCAGCTGCAAAACCGCGATTGGTCTCGTTAAGAATCACTGTACCGGAAAGCGGCGCCTGCGCCAGCAGAGTACGGGTCGAATCGCTGGAGTTGTTGTCGACCACAACCAGCTCCAGAGGCGAATGATCCTGCTGCTGAAGCGACGCGAAGCACTGGGCCAGCGAGGCTGAGGAGTTAAAGGTGACAATGAGGACGGAAACCAGGCTGCCGGGACGCGCCGTCTCTACCATGCTCCCCGGCCGAACAAGACGTGCGGGATGGTCCTGAAGAAGATCTTGGCGTCGAGCCAGAGCGACCAGTCGTCAATGTAAGAGAGGTCAAGCTGCATCCAGCGGTCGAAACTCAGGGTGCTGCGGCCTTCGAGCGCCCACAGGCAGGTCATGCCCGGACGCATGCGCAAGCGCCGCCGCTGCCAGGATTGATATTGCTCCACCTCTTCCGGAGTCGGCGGGCGCGGGCCGATGAACGACATATCGCCGCGCAGCACGTTCCACAACTGGGGAAGCTCATCGAGGCTGGTGCGGCGCAGCCAGCGCCCGAAGGAGGTGCAGCGCGGATCATCAGCGATCTTGAAGACCGGGCCATCGGCCTCGTTCAAGTGCTCCAGCTCAGGCCGCATGCTCTCAGCGCCCACCACCATGGAGCGGAATTTGTAAACAAGAAAGCGGCGCCCACCCAGCCCGCAGCGCTCCTGCCGGTAAAAGACCGGGCCGCGGGAGTTGAGTTTGATGATGATGGCGATGAGCAGCATGAGCGGCGAGAGCACGACCAGCAGAAAAGAAGCAAGCACCACATCGACCACGCGTTTGGCCAGAAGCTGCAACTCGTCTTGCGGCACGGTCGAGAGAGTAAGCAGCGGCACGTGGGCAAAGTGCTCCAAAGACACACGCGAGTTGGTCGCCTGCAGAAAATTCAGGTGCACGCGCGTCTTTACCCCCTCGCGTTCGCAGTGCACGATGATGGGCGCGATGCGGTCAAGATCCAGCTTGTCTACGGCGACCAGGACTTCATCCACCACCTGATTCTGCAACGTGAAGGGGACCTGCTCCAGCGGGAGCAACCTGTATCTCCTGCTCAACTCTGCCGGAAACGCAGGGCCCTCCGCACCGGGAGAGACGAAGCCCACCAGCCGCAGGCCCAGCGGAGCAGCCTCCTCCACCAGGTGCGCCAGCTCCTGCGCTTCGGCACCGGTGCCAACGATGAGCACGTAATGGAAGCGGCCCAGAATGCGGCGGAGCGTTCCCTTGGTATAGAACAGCGTGAGGCGCCCGGCGATGAGCAACAGAACGTTCAGCACGCCGAAGATCGCCACCAGGCTGCGGCTGACGTTGGCGCGGAACAAATACAGGCCGGCAATGATCAGGACCATGCCGGTAAGCACCAGCTTGCTCTCATCGGCGATGATCTGCAGGGCCGAGCGCAGCTCCACCTTGCGGTAGATACCCAGGATGTAGCCCACCATCGTCCACAGCACGAGCAGACCAAGGATGACCGGCACATAGTGGCGCAGCGGGTAGATGGCAGGGAAAGACGCAGGATAGGCAGTGCGCAGCAGGCCCACGCGCACCCAGTACGCAAGCAGGAAGGCAATGGCCGTGAGCGCTAAGTCGTGCGCCAGGCACCCCAGCCCCAATAGCTTGGATCGCTGTTCAAACATGGGGGGATCTATCTATGTCTGAGTAGCGCAGTTCAGGCAGCTTTGATTCTAGCAGAGCCACCGAAGGTTGTTTCGGAAGCGGAACGCCTTTCGCGTAGTATCGTTTGGACACGCTATGAGGATCATGCTCATCGGCGCGCGCGGGCAGCTCGCGCAGGAGTTTGTTCGGGAAACAGAACAACGCGGAAATCACGAAATAGTTGCTCTAGCCCATGAGCAGCTGGATATTCGCGACAGCCAGAGGGTCGAGGCGCTTGTTGCCCAGACGCGACCCGAGTGCATCGTAAATACGGCGGCGTTCCATCAGGTCGATCGTTGCGAGGAGGAGCGCGAGCTGGCCTTCGCTGTCAACCAGGGCGGAGTGCGGAATGTGGCGCGCGCAGCTGAGAGGGCAAAAGCGTTGCTGGTGCAATTCAGCACTGACTACGTTTTCGACGGTAGCAAGACGACTCCTTACCTGGAAACGGACGAAGCCAAGCCTCTTTCCGTCTACGGCCGATCGCGTCTGGCGGGTGAGAAAGCTGTGGCCGAGGAGTGCAGCCGATATCTGCTCATCCGCACCTGCGGCCTGTACGGAAGGGCGGGCAGCGCCAGCAAGGCCGGAAATTTCGTGGAAACGATGCTGCGGCTCGCCGGCCAGAAGAAGCCGCTGCGCGTGGTGAATGACCAGGTCTGCACGCCCACCAGCACGCGCCACCTGGCGCAGCATCTTCTGCCGCTGGTCGCAGCTGCGGCTGCCGGCAAAGCGCAGGGATTGTTTCATATGACCAGCTCGGGCGAGTGTTCGTGGTATCAGTTCGCGCAGGAGGTTTTCCGGCTGGCAGGTGTTCAGGCCGCTCTCTCGCCCTGCAGCAGCGAAGAGTACAACGCCAAGGCGCAGCGGCCGCGCTACTCCGTACTCGAGAATCGCGCGCTGAAGACAGCGGGATTCACAGCGTTGCAGCCTTGGCAGGAGGCGCTGGCTGAGTACATCCGCTCGCGCTGACCAGCCAGCCTTACGTTGAACGCGGAGCCGCGAAGGTCTGCTCACGCCGGGTGTAGTGCCGCTCGTAGTAATTGCGGTATTCCCCGGAACGGGCATGCGCCAGCCAGGCAGCATGGCTGCTATACCAGGCTACTGTGCGGCGGATTCCCTCTTCAAAGCTGACTTCGGGCTTCCAGCCCAGCGCCTTGCGCAGCCTGGAACTATCGAGAGAGTAGCGCCGGTCGTGCCCAGGTCGGTCGGTCACGAACTTGATGAGCGATTCGGGCTTGCCCAGCAGCTTCAGGATCGTCTTTACAACGACCAGGTTGGGAGTGGGCGAGCCGGAGGAAACGTTGTACAAATCGCCCGGCTTGCCGCGCTCAAGGACGCAAGCGATGGCCCGGCAGTAATCCTCTACGTAGAGCCAGTCGCGCTCATGCAGTCCATCGCCGTATACAGGCACAGGTTTGTCCTCGACCGCGTTGGCGATCATCAGCGGGATCAGTTTTTCTGGAAACTGGTACGCGCCGTAATTGTTGGTGCAGCGCAGGATAATAACCGGCAGATGATAAGTCTCGGCGTAAGCATTGACCAGGTGGTCGGCAGCTGCCTTGCTGGCTGAGTATGGGCTGCGCGGGTCGAGAATCCGCTTTTCGTCGAAGCTCTCGTTCGGCCCGGCGCTGCCGTAGACTTCATCGGTGCTGATCTGAATAAAAACCTTCACCGGCCTGCGGCGGGCGGCATCGAGCAGTACCTGCGTGCCCATCACGTTGGTGCGCAGAAAAGGAGCGGCATCCTCGATGCTGCGGTCCACGTGGGTTTCAGCGGCAAAATTGATCACCGCGTCGAACCCGCGCTGCATCGCGCCCTGCACGGCTTCCGCATCAGCAATATCGCCGCGCACGAACTCATAGCGACTGTCGCCGGCCATGTCGGCGAGGTTCTCAAGGTTGCCGGAGTAGGTGAGCTTGTCGAAGTTGACTACAGAAACATCGGGACGCGTCTGCAGGATGTGACGAACAAAGTTGGAGCCGATGAAGCCCGCTCCGCCGGTTACCAGCAGCCTCTCGGACATCAGCGGCGTGCTCCTGCCGGCTGTGCCTGCATCTTGTTGGCGCCGGTCTCCGCGACCAGGTTAGTGGCGTGGCGCAGGGAGTCGAAGGTGCCGGCATCCGTCCACCACCCCTCAAGGATGCTGAATGAGAGCGTGCCTTCCTGCAGATACATGTTGTTGATGTCGGTGATCTCCAGTTCGCCGCGTCCCGAGGGCTTGAGACGGTGTATCTTCTCGAAGACCGAATTGTCATACATGTAGATGCCGGTGACGGCGTATTTCGACTTTGGCTGTCTGGGCTTCTCTTCGATGATGGTGATTCGCCCGCCGCTGATGGCGGGGCAGCCAAAGCGCTCCGG
>Ga0187777_10003343_pt1 | contig 10258 bp, 9 predicted proteins | sample 1015_Q2_SP5_10_M_FD_132416 | JGI IMG/M metagenome (GOLD analysis project Ga0187777, IMG submission 132416) | Tropical peat soil microbial communities from peatlands in Department of Meta, Colombia - 1015_Q2_SP5_10_MG | ecosystem: Environmental > Terrestrial > Soil > Wetlands > Peat | place...
ACGAGGTGGACCGGATCACGTCGACCCCGGGCGTGGCCGCGAGCCCCACCTCCATGGGGATCGTGTAGTAGCGCTCCATCTCCTCGGCGGAGAGACCGGGCGCCTGCGCGGTGATCTCGAGGATGACCGGCGCCGGGTTCGGATACGCCTCGATGTTGAGGCGCGAGAAGGACCACAAACCGCCACCCAGGAGGACCGCTACGCCGAGCAGCACGATCGGTCGCCGCGACAGGGCGACGGTGAGAAGCGCTTTCAGCACGGCGTCACCGGGAGGCCTCGGTGAGGGCGTTGCTCAGGAACAGGGCCCGGTCGGTGGCCACCAGCTCGCCCGACTGCAGGCCGTGGAGGATCTGGTCGAAGCCGTCCTGCTCAAGCCCCACGGCGACGGTCCGCTTCACTAGACGCCGGTGGTCGGCCGTCACCCAGATCGTCATCGTGCCATCGCCCTCGCGGACCACTCCGTTGACGGGCACGGCGGGGGACCGGACGGTCGTCCCGGTCCGGATCACGAACGTCGCGAACATCCCCGGGCGCAGCTCGTGGCGCGGGTCGCGAACCTCCGTGCGCACCACGAATCGATGCGTGTTGGGATCGACGGAGGCGCCGATGTTGACGATCGCCCCGCGGAAGGTCCGAGCCGGATAGGCCTTGACGGAGACGTCGACGTCGGCGCCCAGGCGCATGAGCGGGAAGTCCGTCTCGGCCACGTTGGCCAGCATCCACACGGTCGAGAGATCGGACACCGTGTACGGCGCCGGGGCGGTGCCCGGCTGCACGAGGAGACCCGGCGCGGCGCTCCGAGCCGTCACCCGCCCCGTGATGGGGCTGTGGACGACCAGGACCGAGTCGATCTTGCGATCGGCGATCATGCGGTCCATCTCGGCGTCGGTCTTGCCGAAGATCCGCACGGCGTCCCGGGCGGCCTTCAGCGCCCCCTCCGCGGCCTGCTGATCCGAGACGGCCTGGTCCAGATCCTTCTGGGCGAGGCTCTGCGCCGCGTAGAGCTGCCGCGACCGGTCGAGCACGCGGCTCGTCAGGTTGAAGACCCCGGCCGCGGCGATCAGGTTCTGCGCGGCCTGGACGAGGTCGGGGCTGTCGACCGTGTAGAGCGGGGCGCCCTGCTCCACGTCGTCGCCGGCCCGCGCGAAGAGCGTGAGGATCTTGCCCTGCACCGGTGGGTAGACGGTGACCGACATCTCCTCGTTGAAGTCGATCGTGCCCACCGCGTCGCGCTGGACGACGAACGCTCGCTCGAGCGCGGGCTCGACCTTGAACTGCTCGATCTCCGAGGACGACAGCGTCACGCTGTCCGCGGACAGCGGATCGGCCGAGGCCCGGGCGCGCGCCCGATCCGACGCGGATCCGCTCTCGGCGGCCCTGGTCGACGGGGTCACCGTTCTCGTCCGCTGCAGCACGAGTGCGCCGATCGCGGCGACGACGATCGCAACCCCGATCACGACGATCTTGCGGCTCATGTCGCCTCCTGCTGTCAATTCGACGTCTGGACGCTGAAATGCGCCCGCCCGCTGCGGCCGGACCCCCGGACGGCAACCACGTAGCTCTCGCCCGGGAGGAGGCTCGGCGGCGCGCCGGCCCCCGGAACCATCTGCACGAACCCGGCGGGCAGCTGGCCGTAGGCGATCGGGCCCGGTCGAGGGCTCGGCGCCTCGATCTGCCAGAGCGCGACGGAGCCGGTCTGATCGCGGCGGACGGTCACCTCGAGCGTCGAGATGGCCCAGGGGTCGCCGCGCCGGGGCCAGATACGGCCCACGTTCGTGTACGCCTCGAAGGTCACCGGCTCGCGCTGCGGTCGGGCGACCACCACCAGCGACGGCAGCGCCGGGCTGATCGCGAACGCGCCCCGGCGCTCCTCGATCCCCCACAGGAGCACGGTGAGCCCGAGCAGCAGCACGAGCAGGCCGAGCACCGGCCTCGGTGGCATGAAGCGGTCGCGCGGACTGAGCCTCGTCGCTCCCACCACCCGGATCCCGTGGGACGCCTTCATGAACCTGGCTCCGAAGCTCTCTGACGCAATGGTGAATGAACCCTCCGCGGCTCCGGTACGGAACCGTCGTCTCCGCCGTTGTGAACGGACCCGGCGCACGGACTCGCGCGCGGGGCAATTTCTCGTGCCGCGGGTCAGCCGCGGCGCTTACGGCAGCGAGGACTCAGGAAGCGGGCGGAGCGCGGGGCGGGAGAGCTCGAAGCAGGACGTGCGGGACGGGATCCTGGTCTCCCTGCGGCACGAACCCGATGAGGGAGATCGCCCGGAACTCGAACAGCAGGATCGGGGCGCTCGCCGCCACGGCGGACGTGACGAGATCGACCACGTCGTCGTAGTCGGCGCCATCGTAGATCCCTCGAATCCAGGACGGGTCGGGAGGGCTAGCGTAGCCGAGCGGAGTGAGGCTGCTCAGCGCGAGCAAGAGGACGAACGCGATGATGGCCCCTCGTCGTTCAGTCCTCATGTGTTCCACGTATACCATGCTCGGCCGCCTGTCAAGCAACTCTCGATGCACGCTCGACACTTCGTGGAGACAAATCGTGAAGCTCCGCGTCGTCCATCGCGACCTCGCAGAGCGGCCGCGACGATCGCGGGCCATTGCGCGGCCCCTCGCGGGGATCGATCGTGTCGGGCAGGCAGTACCAGTGCTGATACCGCGTGCCGCGCTCGAACTCCCGCACGATCGTGTCCCCGGAGACCCGTCCGCTCCGGAACTGCCCCAGCGTCTCGCCGGTGATCGCTGGACCGGCCGGCTTCCGCGCGTCTCCGGGCGGCAGCCCGAGCACGGAGGCCATCGCGCCCAGCACGTCCTCCTTGCGTCGCTGGCACTCCTCGAACGTCGCGTAGGAGCCGAAGACGTCCCACGCCCCACGCAGCGAATCCGGAGGGCGGTCCTCGACGAAATGCGTCCACAGCACGTAGACGCCGAGCGCCACCGCCACCGGCCAGTGCCGCGGGAGATCGCGCATCCCGTCCCCCTACGCGCTCGCCTCGGCCGCCTCCGACCCCGGGGCCGGCAGGTGGTCGGTCGGCCGCGCCCACCACACGTAGAACGTGGGCAGGAGGAAGATGCTCAGCAGCAGGTCGGCGATGAGCCCCCCCACGATGACGATGGCGAACGGCCGCTGCGAGTCCGAGCCGATGTCGTGGGACAGGGCCGCGGGGAGCAGGCCGAGGGTGGCGACCAGCATCGTCATCATAATGGGTCGCAGTCGCCGCACCGCGCCCTCGATGGCCGCCTCCCGGACCGGCACGCCGCGCGCCCGGAGCTGGTTGATGTACTCCACCATGATGACGCCGGTCTGCACCGAGCAGCCGAACAGGGCGAGGAAGCCGACCCCGGACGACACGCTGAAGTTCGTCCCGGTCACCAGCAGGGCCACGAGCCCGCCCATCCGCGCGACCAGCACGTTGAGCAGGTTGAGGGCGGCCCACTTCGCCGAGCCGAAGGCGCCGTAGATGATCATGAAGATCAGGAACACCGTGAACGGGACGATCAGCAGCAGGCGGCTCTCGGACCGCTTCTGGCTCTCGTACTCCCCCGTCCACTCGAGCCAGTATCCCTTCGGCAGCTTGACCCGCTGGTTCACCTTCTCGATCGACTCCTCGACCGCGCCACCCAGGTCCCGCTCGCGCACGCTGTACTTCACCGCGACGTAGCGCGAGTTCCCCTCGCGGTAGATCTCGGTGGCGCCGTCCCGCGTCTCGATCGACGCGAGCTGGGCGAGCGACACCCGCTCCCCCGACGGGGCGACGAGGCGGATCTGCTCGATGGCCTCGCGAGTGCCGCGGAACTCGGCCAGGTAGCGGAGCACGACGTCGAAGCGCCGCTCGCCCTCGAGCACCTGCGTGATCGCGTTGCCGCCGATCGCGGTCTGGACGGCGTCCTGCACGTCGGCCACGTTGATCTGGAACCGCGCCGCCGCTTGCCGGTCGACGGTCACGTTCAGGTTGGGCTGGCCGAGCGTGCGGAACACTCCCAGGTCCGTGATGCCGCGCACCCTTCGCATGACCTGCACGATCTCGTTCGCCTTGTCCTCGATCATGCGGAGGTCCTGGCCGTGGACCTTCACGGCGAGCTGGCCCTTGATGCCCGCGGTGGCCTCGTCCATGTTGTCCTGGATCGGCTGGGAGAAGTTCCAGATCACTCCGGGCATCTTCTCCAGTTCGTGGTTCATCGCGGCGATCAGGGCCTCCTTGTCCCGGTGGAAGACCGGTCGCCACTCGCCCTTCGGCTTGAGATCCACGAAGTACTCGTGGTTGAAGAAGCCGGTGATGTCGGTCCCGTCGTCCGGCTGGCCGACCTGGCTCACCGACTGGATCGCCTCGGGGAAGGACATCAGGACGATCCGCGCCTCGTCCATCCGGCGCACGCTCTCATCGTGGCCGATGCTCGGCGCGAACGTGCCCCTCACCCAGATGGCCCCCTCGTCGAGGTGGGGCAGGAACTCCGAGCCGATGATCCCGCCGAGGACCAGGATCGCGCTGATGCCGACCGAGACCACCGAGACGCCCACCATCGCCCAGTGATGGTCGATCGACCACGTGACGGCGCGACGGTACCGGGCCCGCAGCCACACCAGCATCGGGTTCTCCCACTCCCGCACCCCGCGCCGGAAGAGGACTCCGGCCAGCACCGGCGCCACCAGCAGCGAGAACGTCACGGCGCCCAGGAGCGCGAAGGCCACCGTCCACGCCATCGGCTTGAACAGGCGGCCCTCGACCCGTTGCAGCGTGAAGATCGGCAGGTAGGCGGTGATGATGATCGTGATGGCGTAGAAGACCGGCCGCTGGACCTCGTGCGCGGCCTCGCGAATCCGCTCCGGCACCGATCGGGTCGCCTCCTCGGGGCTGCCCAGGTGCCGGACGATGTTCTCCACCATGACCACCGCCCCGTCCACGACCATCCCGAAGTCCAGCGCTCCGAGCGACAGGAGGTTCGCGGGGATGTGCCGCAGGTCGAGGCAGATCGAGGCGAACAGGAGCGCGAACGGGATCGTCAGCGCCACGATCAGCGCGCCGCGCACGTTCCCCAGGAAGAGGACCAGGACGGTGACGACCAGCAGCATGCCCTCGGTCAGGTTCCGGAGCACCGTGTGGGTGGTGTAGTGGACGAGATCGCTCCGGTCGAGATAGGGCACCACGGTCACGCCCGTGGGCAGGATGGTCTCGTTCAGCTCGCGCACCTTGGCGTTGATCGCGCGGAGGGTCGGCTCGGCGTCCGCGCCCTTCCGCAGGGCCACGATCCCCTCCACCACGTCGTTGTTATCGAGCAGGACCCCGTCGGCCCGCCGGATCGTCCGCCCGATCTGCCCCAGCCGGATCTTCGGGCCCTGCGTCACCTCCGCGATGTCGCGCACGCGGATCGGCGTCCCACCCTTGGTGACGATCACCGTCTCCTCGATGTCCCGCACGCTGGTGAAGAGCCCGACCGCGCGCACGTTGATCTGCTGCTGGCCGACCTGGATGAAGCTCCCGCCCGCGTTCACGTTGTTGTTGGCGAGCTGCTGCTCGACCTGGCCCAGGTTGAGCCCGTAGGACACGAGCTTGTTCGGATCGATCCGCACCTGGTACTCGCGCGTGGTGCCCCCGAAGCTCGAGCACTCGGCGATGTTGGGCACGGACTTGAACTCCTTCACGAGGGTCCAGTCCTGGATCGCCTTCAGCTCCATGAGGTCGTACTTGGGATTTGAGCTCTTCAGCGTGTACCAGAAGATCTGGCCGACCGGGCTCCAGTCGGTCCCCATGGCCGGGGTCACGTTCGGGGGCAGGTTGGCCTGCGACATGCGCTCGAGGACCTTCGCCCGGTTCCAGTCGTTGTCGGAGGCGTCGTCGAAGATCAGCACGACCGCGGACAGCCCGAAGAGCGAGAACGAGCGCAGGTGCGAGAGATGGGTGATCCCGTTCATCGAGATCTCGATGGGGATCGTCACCTGCTGCTCGACCTCCTCGGCGGCCCGCCCAGGCCACTGGGTGATGATCTCGACGTAGTTGTTGGCCACGTCCGGATACGCCTCCACCGGCAGGTTGTGGAAGGAGATCAGGCCCCACACGATGAGCAGGAGCGCGCCCGACACGACCATCAGCTGATGGGTGAGGGCGAACGAGACGAGCCGCCGGATCATCGAGCCGCCCGGCTAGCGCTCGACGGTGGTCTGCAGTGCCAGGGCGTTCGAGACCACGCGCTGGCCCGGCTTGATCCCGGAGACGAGCTCGATCATCTCGGCGTTGACCATCTGACCGATCACGACCTCCACGCGCTCGAACCCCCCGTCGGACGCCGGGACGTACACCCAGGCGCGATCGTGCATGTGCATGATGGCGGTGGCGGGCACCAGGGCGCGGGGCTCTCGCTGCTGGCCGACGAACGTGGCGGTCACGAACATACCCACGCGCATCAACCCGGGGTTGGCGACCGTGATCCGAACCTTGGCGGTACGAATGGTCGGATCGAGCACCGCTCCGATGTTCTGGATGTGCCCGGTCAGGATCCGGTCGGGGTAGGCGTTGAGGCGGATCTTCGCGGCGTCCCCGACCCGCACCCCGGCGAGCGCGTTCTCGTAGACGTCGCACAGGATCCACACCTCCGACAGGTCCGCGATCGTGAACAGGTTCGGCGAGTTGTCGAGGGTCTTCACCCCCGCCGCGTTGGTCACGTTCTGCTCGATGATGACGCCCGAGACCGGGGCCACCACCTCCACGATCTGCGTCGCGGGCTGGTTCGGGTCCAGGCCCAGCACCCGCAGGTGGTCGGCCGCCGTCTCCACGTCGACGACGGCCTTGTCCTCGACGTCCTGGGCGGCCTCGAGGTCCTTCTTGGCGAGGGCCTCCGCCTCGTACATCCGCCTGGCCCGATCGAGCTGCACGCGGGCCAGGACCTCGTCCGCGACCGCCTTTCGATAGTCCGAGAACGCACCGGAGATGTCGGCGCTCTGGATGCGGAGGAGCAACTTCCCCTTCTCCACGAAGTCCCCGAGCTGCGCGCGCAGCTCCACCACCCGACCGGAGGCCAGCGAGATGACCGGCACGGAGCGGGACACGTCGGCGCTGACGACCCCGGTGACGCTCAGCTCCGGCGCGGCGTCCCTCCGCTCCGCGGTGACCAGCGGGAACTGCTCCGAGCGATCGACCTTGAAGTGGCTGCTATCCACCTCCTGCTCGACCCGTGCCGCGGGCGGCGCGCCGGAGCTCGACTCGCTCTCGCCGTGGGCCTGACAGCCGGACAGGAGGGCGACGAGTGACACGGTGACACACGCCCTGCTGACCGTCATGCGCCGACCGTAGCGCGCGGCGTCTGAACAAAAGTTGAAGACGACTTTTAGGGCTTCTTCAGCCGCGATCTCCGACCATTCGACATGGTCATGAACAATGTCGGAGCGCGGCCATGCGAGTTCTCTTGATCGACGACGACCGCAAGCTCACGCGACTCCTCGCCAGGGCGCTGGAGGAGGAGGATCTGACCGTCGACGTGGCCTACACCGCGGCGTCCGGCGACCGGATGGCCGGCGCCGGGCCCTACGACGTGATCGTGCTGGACTGGATGCTCCCCGATCGCGACGGCATCACGGTGTGCCGGGCGCTCCGCGAGCGCGGGATCACCGTGCCCGTGCTGATCCTGAGCGCGCGCGTGTCACCGGAGGATCGCGTGGCCGGGCTGAACGCGGGAGCCGACGACTACCTCACGAAGCCGTTCGAGTTCGACGAGCTGCTGGCTCGCCTGCACGCGCTGAGGCGGCGCTCCAGCCGCACCCGCGACACGGTCCTCCGCGTGGCCGACCTGACGCTCGACCCGATCAGCCAGTCGGTGACCCGCGCCGGCCTCCGCGTGAGCCTGACCCCGCGGGAGTACGGGATCCTCGCCACGCTGATGCGCCACGCCGGCGAGGTCGTCAGCCGCACCAAGCTCGCCGAGAGCGTCTGGCAGACCGACAGCGACAGCCTCTTCAACCTGATCGAGGTCCACATCAGCCATCTGCGCCGGAAGATCGACGTCGCCGGCGCCGTGCCCCTCGTGCACACGCTTCGCGGACACGGATACCTGGTCGGCAACGATCCGCTGCTGCCGTGAGCCGCCGGTCGCTCGTGGTTGCGTTGCTCGTGTCGGCGGTCTGCCGCCCGCCTGGCCCGGCCTCGGCGCAGCCGGTCGACCCGCTCCTGGGCACGTGGACCCTCGTCGTCGCGCAGTCGAAATACACTCCCGGCCCGGCCCCGAAGGCGCTGGCGATCAGGTTCGCGGCGGCGGGCGACGGGATCAAGGTCACGGTGGACGAGACCGGCGCCGACGGTCGCGTGATCCACTCCGAGTTCTCGGCGAACTACGACGGCAAGGAGTACCCGATCACCGGCTCACCCGTCGCGGACAGCGTGTCGCTGCAGCGGGTCAGCGCCCAGACCACGCTCCGCACCGACAAGAAGCAGGGCAAGGTCGTGGGGCTCTTCGCGTGGAGGATCTCCCCGGACGGCAAGACGCTCACGGCCCTCGCGAAGGGCGTCGACGCCAGTGGCCAGCCGGTGAAGAACGTCCTCGTCTTCGCGCGCAAGCCGTAGTACCGGCCCCGTGGGCTACTATCCGCCGCATGAGGAGCACATCCCCGGTTCGTGCGCCGATTAGCGACATCGAGGGCTATCTCGCGGCGATCATCGAGCTGGCCGACGAGGCCAGGCGGATCGCTGCTCCCATGCTCGACCGCGGCTTCACGACCGAGACGAAGGCGGACGCCTCCCCGGTGACCGACGTTGACCGCGCGATCGAGCGCCGGCTTCGCGACATGATCGGACGCTGGTTCCCGGACCACGGCATCCTCGGCGAGGAGTATCCGCCGGAACGACCCGACAGCCCCTTTCAATGGATCCTGGATCCGATCGACGGCACGGAAGAGCTCGTCCACGGCATCCCGACGTGGGGCGCCATGCTCGCGCTCCACCATCGAGGCCTCCCGCTGGTCGGGCTCATCGATCACCCGCCGCTCGACCTCCGTGTGAGCGCTGGCGTCGGCGTCGGAGCCTACCGGAACGGCACCCGAATTCGTCTGCCCGAGCTCGATGCCGGTACGCGACCTGAGCGAGCCCGACTCGTCATGAGCGCCCGGCTGAACTTCACACGCGGGATCGACGAAGCACGCATCTTCGATCGGCTGACCCGGGACTTCCCGAATCACCGGATCTATCGCGCGGCCTACGCGCACAGCGCCGTGGTCATCGGCGCCGCCGACGCGATGGTGGACGCGCACAACCACATCTGGGACCTGGCGGCGAGCCAGGTGCTCATCGAAGAGGCCGGCGGCGTCTATACCGTCGTCCGCGACTTCGACGCGCCGGGCGGTCGCCTGCTCAGCGCGGTCTTCGGCAAACGCGGCCTGGTGGACCGGGTCGCGCGCGTATTCGACGAGACGGAGACGCCGTCATGAGCCGATTCGCCATCGCGACGCTGCTCGTGGCCGCGATGTGGTCCGCGACGCCCACGACGACGGCCACGGCCGCGCCGTGCCTCGTCGTCACGCTGACCGGCACCCAGTCCGGCCCGTTCGTGTGGAATGGCCAGGCGGGCGCCGGTACGCTCGTGCGCTACGGCGACGACGCGGACGGCTGCACGGCCGTGACGCTGCAGTTCGACGCCGGGCGCGGGACGAACATGCGCCTGTCCCAGCTCGGCGTGTCCCCGGATCAGCTCACCGCCCTCTTCTTCACGCACATGCACTCCGACCACACCGAAGGCTTCGCCGACGTCATGCTGCTGCGCTGGTACTTCAAGGGGCCGAAGCTCGACGTCGTCTGCAGCGCCGACGCGGCATCTGCGGGCGGGTTCACCAACAGCTGCCGCCGCTACGTCGCGCACATCGGCGATCCGTTCCTCCTGTCCGGCGAGATCGCCCAGCGGCGCTCGGAGGACAGTGCGCGTCTGGCGGGCGGCCCAGCCGATCTGGTCAACGTGGTCACGTTCGAGCCGAGAGACGAGCCGCGCGCCGTCTGGGCCTCGGGCGACGTGAAGGTGAGCGCGATCCGGTCCACTCACACGGCGGGGCACGCCTCCTACCGAGTGGACACACCGGCCGGCAGCGTGGTGATCGCCGGCGACGCCAGCAACGACGTGCCCGCGCCGCCGCGCGCGACCTCCACCTCCGCCCAGGTGGAGAGACTGGCCAGAGGCGCCGCCATCCTCGTCCACTCGACCGTGCACCCGGTGCTGGGTCCGGACCGCGGCAGCGGCTTGCCCGCGCAGGCTTTCTATCGCCAGAGCACGCCCGCCGATCTCGG
>Ga0187777_10003344_pt1 | contig 10255 bp, 10 predicted proteins | sample 1015_Q2_SP5_10_M_FD_132416 | JGI IMG/M metagenome (GOLD analysis project Ga0187777, IMG submission 132416) | Tropical peat soil microbial communities from peatlands in Department of Meta, Colombia - 1015_Q2_SP5_10_MG | ecosystem: Environmental > Terrestrial > Soil > Wetlands > Peat | place...
AGCACGAGCCGCTTGGCCTGCTCGAGGTCGTCGGCACGGAAGACCTCGATGCCGTTCGCCTGGAGCGCCGCGGCGGCACGTGCCAGGCGCTCGGGGCCGGCCGCCGCCGCGAACTCACGGTTCGGCGCCAGTGTGCTTCTCTCTTGCATCTGCGTCATGTCGTCGCCTCTCGCTCTCGGGCCGCGTCGCTGAAGTTCGACGCGCGATAATTTCATCAGCAAGTATTCTGACCGGTAGCACCTCGGCTCAAACGGGGTAGACTCGATACCATGGACGTGCCGAACGAGATCGTCGCCGACCGCGAGCGCGCGGTGCTCGCCCTGTGGAGCGAGCTCAGCCAGGCGACCGACAACGTGCGCGCCGGTCTGGCGCGCGCGCTCGGCGACGGCTCCGGTCTGGCCCCCGACGACGTCGAGCTGCTCATGCTGCTCGGCGCCGCGCCGGAGCGGCGCCTGCGCATGATCGACGTGAGCGAGGCCCTGCGGCTGAGCAAGAGCGGCGCGACGCGCCTGATCGACCGGCTGCAGGAGCGCGGCTTGGTGCTGCGGGCGTCCTGCCCGAGCGACCGCAGGGTCGTCTACGCCGGGCTCAACGACGACGGCGTAAGCGCTCTCGACAGCGCGGCGCCGGCCTTCGTCGCGGGCCTCATGGAGCAGCTCGGGCGAGGTCTCGACGCCGACAGCGTCGAGCGGCTGCGCTGCGACCTGCGCCGCATCGCCGGCTGCGAGACGTGAGCGAGCCCACCGGACCCGTGGTGCGCGACAACCCCGCCGCCGGGCGCTACGAGCTCCTGGTGTCGGGCGAGCTCGCCGGCTACGCGACCTACACCGTGAGCGATGGCGCCATGACGATCCCTCACACCGAGGTGCGCCCGCGCTACGAGGGTCGCGGCCTTGGCGCCCGCCTCGCCCGTTTCGCCCTCGACGACGCCCGTCGCCGGGGGCTGCGGGTCGTGCCCGCCTGCTCGTTCATCGCCGCCTACGTCGCGCGACACCCCGAGTACGCCGACCTGACCGCCGGGTAGCCGCTGCACGCTCTCGACTGACGGCCGAGGAGCCCGCCGCGATCGCCCGAGAGCCGACAGGTCCACGCCCCCACGCCGGCGTCAGGAGGTGCGCTCTGCGGCGGGCCGCCGCTCGAGCGCGGCGCGGTCCCAGCCGGCCAGGCGAGACCCGGCCGCGTAGGTCGACTCGCAGAAGCCCAGCAGGGCGCGCGCGGGGTCGGCGGCGCGGCGGATCGTCTCGTAGGGCACGATGAACTCGCCGGCTTCGGGGCTCCACTGCGCTCCGGGCGGGGTGACCGCGGCCGCGTCGATGCCCGCCGGCTTGGGATAGGTGTAGGCGAAGAAGACCGGCACGGGCGAGGTCTCGTCGCCCGGCCAGAAACCGACGAGCGACTGCTCGGCGTCCATGGCGACGCGTTCGATCGCGCCGCCGTCGAACGGCGGGCTGGCCTGACGTCCCGAGTAGCGCACGATCGACAGGTCGAACGTCCCCCACCACAGGTCGACCGGGGTCTGGCGCCCGCAGAAGCCCGAGCGGAAGCGGTCGAAGACGGCGGCGACGCGGGTCCAGGCCTGGAAGAGCGCGGCCACGCAGTCGCGGTCGTAGCTCGCGTGCGCGGTGTCGGTCGACAGCGGGACGGGCGCGGCCGTCTCGACGCTCATCGGGTCGATCGCGACGTCGACGCCGAGCTCGGCGAGCGTGGCCATGACGGCCGCGTAGAAGCCGGCGACCGGTCGTGGCTCGAGCAGCAGCGCGCGCCGCGTGCCGTCGCTCAGCTCGAAGCGGAGCTGGTGCACGGCGAGGTCGAACGCGATCGAGAGGCTGCGCGTGTCGGGCCACAGCACCTGGCTCGCGATGCCGCGGGGTGTGAGGCGCAGCGGTGCGTTGGCCCAGCCGGCCTGGCGAGCCGTGAGGGCGAGCTGCACTTTGCCGATCACCTGGGCGTAGAGATGCAGCGTCGTCAAGGTGTCACGGCAGCCATCGAGCTCGAGAGCCGGCCAGGGCGTCTGTTGCGCCATGGAGATCCTCCTTGTTCGCCGGCCGCGCCTTGCGGCGGCGGGCCATCGGTTGCGCCGCTTCCGGGTAGAACCGCTTGCAGGGTTCCCGCACGGCGTCTCCGACAAGCCACCAGGCAGAGGTGAGGCACGGCGCCGGCGCCCCATCGACGAGACGTACATCCGACGAGGTGACGAGACGATGGCACGAATCGACAAGCCCAGCGACGAGGAGCTGCGCCGACATCTCACGCCGCTGCAGTACCAGGTGACGCAGCACGAGGGCACCGAGCCCGCCTTCCAGAACGAGTACTGGGACGAGCACCGCGACGGCATCTACGTCGACGTCGTCTCCGGGGAGCCCCTGTTCAGCTCGCGCGACAAGTACGACTCCGGCACCGGCTGGCCGAGCTTCACGAGGCCGATCCGGCCCGGCGCGGTCGAGACCAAGCGAGATTTCAAGCTCGTGCTGCCGCGCACCGAGGCGCACAGCACGAGCAGCGGCGCGCACCTGGGCCACGTCTTCGGCGACGGTCCGCAGCCCACCGGGCAGCGGTACTGCATGAACTCGGCCTCGCTGCGCTTCGTGCCCCGGGAGCGCATGGCCGACGAGGGCTACGGCGAGCTGCTGAGCCTGTTCGGCGAGGCGCCGGCCGACGAGGCCCGCGAGGCCACCGGCTGACCGCCTCGAACGGCGATCGGTGCCAGAAAAGGGACGAGCCCCGCGGGGGACGGGGCTCGCCTAGGGCTTGGGGTCGCCCTTGAGGGGGGTCGCTCAGTAGTATCGGCACGACGCTTTAAGTCTGTGTTAAATCGGGGCGAAGCGCGGTTAAGCCGCCCCGTGGCCGAGGGGTGTCGCTCCATGACCGACGACCGCGACCAGGCCGAGGCGCCGCTCGTCGAGGCGCTGCGTGCCTACCGCGAGCGGCGCACGGCGGCCTTCCATACGCCTGGCCACAAGCTCGGCGTCGGCGCGCCGCCCGATCTGGTGGAGGCGCTCGGCGCTCGCCTTCTGTCGGCCGACATGGGCATCGCCAACGGCCTCGACGACACGCAGGAGTCGGGCGGTCTGCTGCACGCCGCCGAGGCTCTGGCGGCAGCGGCCTGGGGCGCCGACCGCGCCTTCTTCGTGCCCAACGGCTCGAGCGGCGGGCTGCAGTCGCTGGTCCTGGCCGCCGCCGGGCCGGGCGAGAAGCTCATCGTGCCGCGCAACGCGCACAAGTCGCTGCTGGCCGGCCTCATCCTCTCGGGAGCCTGGCCGGTCTTCGTGGAGCCGACGGTCGACGAGACCTGGCAGATCCCGGTCAACGTGCCGCTCGAGCGCTTCGCCGCCGCCATCGCGGCGCATCCCGACGCGCGCGCCGTCTTCGTCACTTCGCCGAGCTACAACGGCTTCTGCGCCGACGTGGCCGGTCTGGCCGCCGTGGCCCACGAGGCCGGTCTGTCGCTCGTGGTCGATCAAGCCTGGGGAGCGCACCTGCCCTTCTCGCCGGCGCTGCCGGCCGACGCCATGGCGGCCGGCGCCGACGCCGCCGTCACCTCCGTGCACAAGCTGCTCTCCGGGCTCTCGCAGGCCTCGATCGTGCTGGCCCGCGGCGAGCGCCTCGACGGTGACCGTCTGCGCACGATGGTGACCATGCTGCGCACGACCAGCCCGCTCGTGCCCATCTACCTCTCGATCGACGCCGCCCGGCGTCAGATGGTCGCCCACGGCGAGGCGCTCTGGGGCGAAGCCCTGCGCCTCGCCGACGCGACCCGCGACCGCCTGGCGGCGATCCCGGGCATCGCCGTGTTGCGCGCCGAAGCCGCGCGCCAACCGGGATCGGTCGACTTCGACCCGGTGCGCATCACGCTGTCGGCCGCAGCCGCCGGCTTGTCGGGCTACGAGCTGGAGCGCCGGCTGCGTGCCGGACAAGCGGTGGCGGTCGAGGCGGCCGACCCGCGCAACGTCGTGGTCAACGTGACCTTCGGCGACACGCCGGCGAGCATCGACCGCCTGGTGGCGGCCTGTGCGGCGGTGGTGGCCGAGGCTGCGGCGGCCGCCGACACGGCGAGCGCGGGCCGCCACCCGGCAAGCGAGGCGGCGCCGTGCTACGGCCGCCAGCTCAGCTCGCCGCGCGAGGCGTTCTTCGCGGCCGCCGAGGCGCTGCCGCTCGCGGCCTGCGTGGGCCGTGTCAGTGCGGAGATGGTGGTGCCCTATCCGCCGGGCATCCCGGTCCTGGGGCCGGGCGAAGAGGTCACGGCCGAGACGGCTGCCTACCTGGTCCGGGCCGCGCGGCGCGGCGTGCTCATCCACGGGCCGCGCGACACCTCGCTTGCGACCCTGCGCGTGGTGGCGTCGAGGTAGGCGGCGCTCAGGCGGGCGCGACTACGCCGCGCGCCCATGCCGGCGATCGACTGCGTCGCCGCCGCGCAGGCAGGCGTGACTCTGTCGCGCGCCTAGTCCGTCGATCGACTTCGTCGTCGCCGCTCAGGCAGGCGCGACTCCGTGGCGCGCCTAGTCCGTCGATCGACTTCGTCGTCGCCGCTCAGGCAGGCGCGACTCCGTGGCGCGCCTAGTTGCTCCCTCGGGGAAGCAGGGGCTCGTCGGGCGGGCCGACCTGCGGCACCTGACCGCGTAGCTCGATCAGCTTCTGGCGCAGGTCGCCCTGGAGCTGCACGATCTCACCCTCGGCCTGCAGGCGCTTCTGGCGGCCCTCGTCCTGGATGCGGATCGTCTCCTCGAGGGTGGCGATCAGGTCGGAGTTGACCTTGCGCAGCGTCTCCACGTCGACCACGCCGCGCTCGATCTCGCGGCCGACCTTGGCCTGACCCTCGCGCAGCAGCTCGGCGTTCTTGGCCAGCAGCTCGTTGGTCGTATCGGCCACCTCGTGCTGCAGGGCGAGCGCCTTCTGCTGGCGGTAGAGGCTGATGGCGATCACGATCTGGTTCTTCCAGAGCGGCACCGTCGTCAGGATCGAGCTCTGGATCTTCTCGACCAGATCGTGGTCGGAGCCCTGGATCAGGCGGATCTGGGGCGCCGTCTGCACGGCGATCACGCGCGTGAGGCGCAGGTCGTGCAGTCGCCGCTCGAAGCGTGTCACGGCCTGCTGGAAGTCGGCCAGGCGCTGCGCCGCCATGGGGTCGGACGACGTGCGGGCCTCGAGCTCGAGCTCGGGCAGGCGCTCCGTGTTCAGGTGCTCGAGGACCTGCTCGCCGGCCGCGATGTAGACGTCGAGCTGCTTCAGATACTCGAGGTTGAGCTCGTACATCTTGTCGAGCACGGTGATGTCCTTGAGCAGGCCCATGCGCGAGCGCTCGAGGGCGTCGACGATGCGGTCGATGCTGCCGGCCACCTTCTGGTACTTGGTGGCGAAGCGATTGAAGACGTTGCCGAAGCGACCGACGATGGGGATCCGTGACTTGCCGCTCGGGCTGAGCGCGTCGATATCGAGCTCGCGGACCTTCTTGAGCAGGTCGTTCAGGGCCACGCCACCGGCGCCGGCGTCCTTGTTGCGCACGTCGCCGAGCAGCGAGTCGGCGAAGGTGGCGATTCGGCTCTGCGCCGGCAGGCCGTATGAGATCACCGACGTCGAGTCGGTCACGTCGACGCCACCGGCGATCTCGGCGACCTTGGCCTCGTCGGCAGGGGACAGCGGCCCGGCGACGGGCCCGCCGCCCGGTCCGCGGTCGGCTTCGTCGGCGCTCGGCGGCGCCGGCATCACCGGCGCGGCCGGCAGGCTCGACTCGGTCTCGACGGACCTGTCGTGCCCAGTCTGATCGTGCTCGAGCTCGTCGGTCATGACGTCTCCCGGTCTCGGCTGTGGCGACACCTCGGCTCTCGTGTACCCGTGGGGACGATCGCCGAACATGGCGCCGCGGCCTGCCCCCGCTCGGGGGCGAGTCTACACCCGCAAGGGCCGGGGAGCGGTCGCGTGAGGAGCATGGCCTGCGGGGCCGGGCGCGGCGGGTCGACCGGCAGACGGCGACGCCTCGCCTACGTCTCGAGACCGCCGGTCTGGCTGTAGTAGTCGTCCATGTGGACGGTCTTCTCGAGCAGCTCGATCTCGCTCTCGAGGTCGAGCACGCGGTCCTCGAGCACGCCGTCGAGTTGCCGGTCGAACGCGGTCTGCACGCTGTCGAGCGAGGCCTCGGCACGAGCCAGGGCGGCGGCGATCTCAGGCGAGCTCGAGGGGCGGGCAGCAAGCTGGGCATAGCCGTCGACGATGCGCTGGGCGGCGTCCAGGTAATAGGTCAGAAAGCCGCGCGCCGAGTCGACCTTGCGGGGTCGCGTGGCGAGCTCGTTCAGGATCTGGTCGGCCGTCTCGCAAAGGCGAACGACCTTGTCCTGGACGGCGCGCTTGCCGATCGCGCCGGCCGTCACCCGCACGGCGTCGACCTGGCGGCGAGCGGCGACGATCACCTCGCCCGCCGCCTCGTCGACGCCCCGGGGCAGCGGCGGGCGCTCGGCCGGCGGCAGCAGGCGCGGGTCTTGCGGCGGCGCCGGCAGCGAGGTGCGTGGCGCGTCGCCGAACATCACGGCGCGGTAGTAGGGCCGCAGGTAGAGGGCGTGGGCCACCGAGGCGGCCGACACGAAGAGCTGCAGCGCGAGGAAGCCGCGGAAGAAGGGCGTGCTGAACGACGCGACGGTCAGGATCAGCGGGACGAGGTAGGCGAAGCCGGCGAGCGTCCAGGCCGCGTGGCGGGCGCGGATGCCGATATAGACGAACGCGAGCCAGTTGAAGAAACCGAGGGTGAAGGTCCAGCCGATCCACAGAGAGTGGCGCCACCAGAACCGGAAGCGCGCCTTGCCCGGCGAGAACGGCGCGTACTCGCCCTCGTAAGGCACGACGCCCGTAGACGTGCTGGCCTTGAGCTGCTGCACGTCGCGCACGGCCGTGGCGGGGTGACCGTTCTCGCACGCGCCGTAGGGCGTGAGCCACACCCAGCGGTCGCAGACCTCGCAGAATCCTCCGAGCGGCATGTCCGGGCGCCTCTTCTCAAACAGACGCGCCGGCGACCGGCGCGTCGGTCGGATCTCACCTTCGTCTCTAGCATAGCCCCAGCCTGAGGGGCGCACACCTTTTGAACGGCGGCTTGCGTCGTCTCACCACGCTCCGGGCACCCTGCTCGTCAGTATGTGCGAAATCGTCCTCGTCTCCTGGGAGGCCCCATGTCTTTGAGCAAACGCGCGGCCGCCGAGTTCATCGGCACGTTCTGGCTCGTCTTCGGCGGCGTCGGCGCGGCCGTGCTGGCCGCGAAGTTCGCCGGCGGTCCCGGCCTGGGCAACCTCGGCATCGGCTTCGTCGGGGTCGCCCTCGCGTTCGGCCTGACGGTGCTCACCATGGCTTACGCCTTCGGTCCCATCTCGGGCGCGCACCTGAACCCGGCCGTCTCGCTCGGCCTGTGGGCCGGCAAGCGCTTCCCGCTGAGCGACCTCGCCGCCTACATCGTCGCGCAACTCCTGGGCGCCATCGCCGGCGCCGCCGTGGTCTACGCCATCGCCACCGGCGCCAAGGGCTTCAGTCTCGCCAGCGGCTTCGCCTCCAACGGCTACGGGACGCATTCGCCGGGGGGCTACTCGCTGGGCGCCGTGATCGTGGCCGAGGTCGTGCTGACCTTCTTCTTCGTGCTCATCATCCACGGCGCCACGCACCCGAGGGCCCCCAAGGCGCTGGCGCCACTGGCCATCGGCCTCACGCTCACGCTGATCCATCTGATCAGCATCCCGGTCGACAACACCTCGGTGAACCCGGCGCGCAGCCTGGCACCGGCGTTGTTCGTGGGCGGCTGGGCGCTTGGCCAGGTCTGGGTCTTCCTCGTGTTCCCGATCGTCGGCGGCGTCATCGCCGGCCTCGTGTACCGGGCCTTCTTCGAGACGGGCGAGCTGCCCAGGGAGGTGCCGACCGCGGGAGCGCCGCGCGAGTCCGAGATCTAGCACGACGGCGTCTCGCGCGGCCCGGGCCGCGCCGGCGTCGAGTCGCGCGACCGACGCCGGCGCTCGCGCGCGTGGCGGACGCTGTCGCTCTCGGCTAGCATGGCGGCATGGATGCCGAGCTTGCCGTCGCCCGCCAGCTTGTCGACGCGTTCACCGACGCCCTCAGGACCGGCGACCTCGACGCCCGCGAGTACGCCGAGCAGCAACTGGCCGACTTCGTCGACGAGCTCGACGACGGGACGTCCGACGAGACGCTGATCGCCTTTCTCGACCTGCCGCTCGACGAGGGCACCTTCTCGCTGCTGCACGACGTCTCGGCCCGCCTCTCGCGCCGCGGTCCGGGCGTGGTCGCGGCGCTGCTCGAAGCGGCCGTGGGCGAGGCGCCGCCCGATCTCAGCCTGCGCGACGTGGTGACCGTCGCCGGCGCGGTGGGCGCGCTGCTCGAAGCCGCCGCGCGCCGCCCCGATCTGCCGGACCGCACGGCCAACGCGTGCTCCGTGATGGACGCCATGGCCCAGGGCGACCTGATCCTGGGCCTCATCGAGGTGCTCGAAGCGCCCGGCGGCGAGCGCCTCAAGCGCGCGGCCGCCGAGATGCTCGTCGACATCGGACAGCCTGCCGTCTCCCGTCTCGAGATGAGCCTGCACGACCGCGACGCCGAGCCTTGGGTGAGCGATGTCCTGGTCGACATCCGCGAAGGGCGCGAGCCGGCCGCGGACCCGGCCCCCGCGGACGCAGACGACCCGCGCGCCGACGAGGCGGCGGCCGACGGCGCACCTCCCGACTCGCCCGTCGACGACTCGCTCACCGACCCGCCCCCCGACTCGCTCACCGACTCGCTCACCGACCCGCTCACCGACGACGCGCCCGCCGCCGACGCCCTCACCGACACGCCGGCCGACGACACGCCCGCCGGCGATGCGCCCACCGAGGCGGCGACCGGCGATCCCGCCGGCGGCCCCGCGCCGCTGCCGGGCGCCGGCGACATCGACCGCGAGTACGAGGCCTTCGTGGACAGGTTCAAGCGGGAGACCGGCCAGGGGTAGAGGGCCGTCGCCGCGGCGTCCCATGCCCGGTCGCGGGCCCCGCGCGCCGTGGGCAGGCGCGGATTTCAGATTGGCCCGCCCGCTTCCGATATCCGTAGTGGCTTCGTCATCGAGAGGGAGAGCCGATCATGCCATCGTGTGCCGTGTGCGGCACCAGCGTGCGCGACACCGCGACGCATTGCACGACCTGCGGGATGCCGACCGGTTTCGCACCTCCGCCGCCGCCCCCGCCGGCGCCGGTTCCCGTCGTCTCGCCGCCTTCGCCCTTCGAGTCCGAGGCGAGCTGGCACGATCCCGATCCGCCGTTCGTCCCAGAGAGCGGCCGCGCGCGGCCCGCATCGGTGGGCGGACGTGCCGCGCCCGCCGTGCCTTCGCGGCGCGCGACCTTCGTGGCGGTCGCCGCTCTGCTCGTGGTCGTAGTCGCCGTGCTCGCGGTCGCCGGTCTTCCGCGCCTGCTCGGGCACGTCGACCCGCAGAAGTTCGTCGGGACCTGGGCCTACACCGGCGGTACGCCGGCCAAGGTCGTGATCACGCGCGACGGCGCTCGCTTCACCATGGTCTTCGTGCGCGACGACGGCGTGCGACAGTCGCTTCCCGGCAAGATCGACCACGGTGGCCTGGTCATCGATTACGGGCGGCTCGGCCCCCACGGCGAGACGATCAAGAAGATCGCCGAAGACCTCGGCGCGAAGCTGTCGCTCCGCTATCGTGGCAGCGACGACCACCTCGTGCTGGCCGCCTCGAACTCGCAGGGTTCGTACAGCCTCGTGTTGCACCGGTCGTCGACGTCGTGACAGTAGCGGGCGCCGGTGCGGGCGGCTACACTTAACACTCCAGTCGCGAGTCATTAACGCCGTCTTTCTGACTCCTCTGCCACGATAGGCGCGAGACGGCGCGCGGTACGTTCCAGGAGGTTCGCCTTGAGCCCGACACGCCTGTTCGCCTGCCTGTCCTGCGGGCAGCATTTCGAGATCTCTCGCGTGGTGGCCGACAGCAGCGTCAGCATGACGCTCTGCCCGAACTGTGGCGGTCACGAAGTCGAGACGCTCGGCGACGGAAGTCGCCCGACCGACCCCGGACCGGCAGAGGAGACGTCCCAGAGCGTCGCCTGACCTTCGCCCTCGCCCTCGCCCTCGGCGGCCGTCGGCTCTCGGACGGCCGCGGGACGCTCGTCCCACGTACGGCCGTCGAGCGTGCGGCCGAGGGCGCCCTGCACGCTGCCGCCCCAGCCCTTGAACGTGAAGGCGACGCCCGCCTCGAGACAGTGATCGCGCAGGCCGCGCAGCCACTCGA
>Ga0187777_10003345_pt1 | contig 10251 bp, 10 predicted proteins | sample 1015_Q2_SP5_10_M_FD_132416 | JGI IMG/M metagenome (GOLD analysis project Ga0187777, IMG submission 132416) | Tropical peat soil microbial communities from peatlands in Department of Meta, Colombia - 1015_Q2_SP5_10_MG | ecosystem: Environmental > Terrestrial > Soil > Wetlands > Peat | place...
CTGTGCCGGAAGTTGTTCGTCGAGCCCATGTTGATGCTCCACGAACTCGCGTAGCTCGCGAGCGTCGGATCCCACACGAGCTGGGGGAGATGGAGATCGGGGCGCGCCGCGCGCTCCGCGTTGAGCCGGGCGAAGAGATCGGCCGCCATCTGCTGCGTGAGCGAAGGCGCCGGCGCGGGCGGGGCGGCACACTTGGGCGCGGGCGACGACGGCGAAAAGGCGTACGTCCGCGCGTTGGCGAACGCGATCCAGTAGCCGAGGGCGCCCGGCGACATCGCAACCGCGACGGCGGGCGCGCCCGGGCACGCATTGACGGCCGAGCCGAAGAACGGTTGGTTTGCGGGGAAGCGGAACAGCCCACCGTCGCGCGCGACCATCGTGTAGCCGCTGCCGTTCGGCAACGCGGCCATGCCGACGATCGGCTGGTTCAGGTGGATCGACCCGGTCGAGCCGCGGAACGGCGCGTTGAACGCGAAGATGCCGCCGTCGCTCGCGACGAGCCAGTAGCCGTGACCCGTCGGCGTCGACGCCATGCCGACGATCGGCTTGTTGAGGTGGATCGAGCCGGTCGAACCTTCGAACGGTGCGTTGAATCCGAAGATGCCGCCGTCACTTGCGACGAGCCAGTAACCCTGACCGTTCGGTGTCGCGGCGATGCCGACGATCGGATGGCTCAACGGCTTGCCCCACATCGATCCCTGGTACGGCGCGTCACCGAACCGGAACACGGCGCCGCTCCGGTCGGCGAGCCAGTAGCCGTGACCGGTCGGAGTGGCGGCGATGCCGACGATGGGAGCATGCGGCCAGCCCGCGATCGAGCCGTAGAAGTGTGCGTCGCCCGCGGTGAGCACACCGCCGTCCGCGGCCGCGCGCCAGTAGCCCTTGCCGGTCGGCGTGGCCGCGAGCCCGACGACGGGCGCCGCGACCGCGAGCGGAACCGACTCGATCGTCGCGCTGTGTACCTCCGCGGCCGGCGCGGAACTCGGTTGGGCCACCGTCGCGCCCGCGACGACAACTGCAACCGTGACGATGACGCGGCTTGCCCTCCGGGACCCCGTGCGGATCCGATGCACGCAAAACCTCTTTCCCCCGGGCGCTCGGCCCCCTCTTCTCGGGAGAAATCGGCAATTCGGACGGGCCGGTTGAGGCATTCGGACGCGTTGCCCGCCATGCCGGTGACGCTCCGTGAGACTCGCGGCGCCTCAGTGACGCAGCGTCGTCGTCGTCGTGCCGGTCGGCTTCAGGGTCGTGGGTGGGTGCCCGGTCGACGCGGCGGGAGCAGTCGTCGTGGTGGTGGCCGGTCCCGCGCCGACCAGAACAAGGTTCGGCAGCATCGGGTAGTGCACGAAGTAGTGCGTGCGTGCGGGCGGCCGGCCGGGGGTCTCGATCACGCGGTCGAACTCGACGTCGTAGCCGGTCTCGCCGCCGGTTGCGGTCTTCTGCTCGCCGGCCGTCAGCGTGGCGCACAGGTTGTTCGGGTCCTGCGTCGGATCCTTCACCGGGCACGTGACGAGCTTGTTCGTGATCGGAACCGTGGCGAGCACCTTGCGATTCTCTTCGTGCGCGGTCCGGCCGTCGGTGTTGCCGTACAGCGAGACGGTGATCGACGTGGCTGTGTAGCCGGTTCGGATCAGCACGCCGTGCTTCGTATCGTTCTTGAATTTCAAGTCGACCGACGGGTAGTTGATCGTCGCCTCCCGCCCCATCGGGTAGCGGCTGATGTAGTAATGGTGCGGCGAGTGGTCGATGTCGGCGTAGCTGCCGAAGAACACCGCGTTGTACAGCGTGGTGGTGAGCTGGCTCACGCCGCCGCCGTAGTCCTCGCCGAATCCGTCCTCGACGAGGATCGGTGCCTTCACGTAGCCCTTCTGCGGCGTGCGCGGCCCGAGCAGTCCGTTCTCGGAGAAGGTGTGGCCGGGCAGGACGATCGTGTTGTTCATCACGTCGGCAGCAAGGTGAATGTTGTGCACGCGGGGCTGGCCGGCCGGGTAGTACGTCGTGAACGTCGACACGCGGTGCGTGATGCCGAGCTTGGCTGCCCAGGCCGTGTCGTGCGCGGGGTGCACGTTCTGCACCTGCGCGTTTATCGTCGCCGTGTTGCGCAACAGCACCGCCGCAACTGCGCCGACGTCGAGCTCGTGCCCGTCGCGGGACGGCACGACGGTGACGGTGTCGTCCGGGTTGACCTGGAACGAAGCGTCCGCCGGCGCTTGCTGCACGGCGGCGAACGCGGGCGCGAGCAGCGTGGACAGCTTCGTGGTGTCGATCGTGAGGTCGACCGCGTGCCCGTCGACGCGCGTGCCGAGCGTCGACGCGAGCTGCGCGGGTGTGATCGTGGTGCTCGTCGTGCCGGCCGTGATCGTGTGGTTGCCGGCGAGCACCTGGCGAGCTTGCCCGGCCGCGATCGCGACCGCGGCCGCGCTCGTCGCGGGAGTGATCGTGCCCATCGGGAGCCGCAGATCGCCGCGGTTCGGGTCGGCGAGCAAGGCCGTGAGCCGGCGCGCCGCTTCCGCGCGCACGAGACCGGTCCCGGCCTGCGGCTCGATCGGGATCACTTGGGTGCCGACGAACTTGAGCCCACCCTCGACCAAGCCGTGGTCGAGCGCGTTCGCCCAGCCGTCGAGCAGGCCCTCGAATCGTGCGTCGTCGTAGTGCACGACGAGCGGCACCTGGTCGGGACGGAACCGGCGCAGCACGGTGTCGCTCAGCACTGCGATCGGTGAACCGTCGCGGCCGGCGTCGCGCGCGTGCGCGAGCGTTGCCGAGGTGTCGACGCTGAAACCGACGAACGACGGGTCGACGACGAACGTGCGGCTGCCGGCATGGGCACGGATCGGGGTCTTGTCGAGTTGCGATGCCAGCGCCGCGATCGACTGCGCGGCCGCGGCGTCCTTTTTGCCCGCAACGCTCGCGCCGTCGACGCGCACGTTCGGCAGCACTCGGCCCGAATAGACCATGTGCTCGGCGGCGGAGGCGAGTGCGACGACGCCGGCCAGCGCGACGACGCCGATTCCGAGCAGCACGAGCAGCCGCCGAGCGCGCGCGTGACCAGGCTCGGGGCGCACCATCGCAGGCAGGCTACCGAAGCGCGGCACAATGTCGGCATGCGCCCCGAGCTCCGCGCCCGTCTCGCCGCGCTCGGCGCGTCGGACGACGATCTCGACCGGGCCGAGCGAGAAGGATGGCTCCCGCTGCTCGCGATGGACCGTACGATCATGCCGGGCGAGCCGCGGTACGCGCTCGGCGAGATCGTGGCGACGACAGGTATCGAAGAGCGGCTGTTGCGGCGCTTGTGGCGCGCGCTCGGCTTCCCGGACGTTCCCGCCGATCTCGAGGTGTTCACCGATCGCGATCTCCGGGCCGCGCAGCGAGTCATGAAGCGTGCTCGCCTCGACGGCATCGAACCGGACGAGCTGGTACGGCAGGTGCAGGCGGTCAGCGCGGCCATGGCGCGCGTTGCCAGCGTCGAGGCCGACGCGATCGGCGACGTCATGCAGCGACTGCTGCAGGAGGGTCGGCCGCCCGACGAGGTTGCCGAGCTCTTTGTCGACACATTGCGCTTCGACGATCTCGCCGAGCTGATCGACTACGAGCACCGCCTCCAGCTCCGGGCCGCGATCTGGCGGCGCCTGACGCTCGACGTGCTCCCGGAGACGTCGGTCGGGGTCGGGTTCGCCGATCTCGCGGGATACACCAAGGCGACCGAACACCTGGGCCCCGACGAGATCACCGCGCTCATCGCACGTTGGGAGGAGCGCGCGTTCGACACGGTGGCACGTTGTGGAGCCCACGTGGTGAAGACCGTCGGTGACGAAGTGATGTTCACCGGGTTGCCGGACGGTGTCGTCGATGCCGCGTTTGCCCTCTGCGACATCGGAACCGCCGATCCGTCGCTGCTGCCCGTGCGCGCGGGCGTGGCCGCCGGTCCGGTGATCCGTCGTCACGGCGACGTGTACGGACCGGTGGTGAACCTCGCGAGCCGGCTCACCGAGATCGCGCCGCCGGGCGCGGTGATCGGGTCGGCTGCACTGCAATCGGAGCTGGCGGGCTGCGCCGTGCGGTTCACGTCGCTCGGCACGCGGCGGTTGCGCGGTATCGGCCTCGTGGAGGTCTTCGGCCTCGAGAGGAGCGGCTAGCGTGGAATTCGTGGCCGACCGTCTGTGCTTGCTCCAGGTGCATGCGCACCCCGACGACGAAGCCTCCAAGGGCGCGGGCACGACGGCCAAGTACGCGGCCGAAGGCGTCCACAACGTGCTCGTGTGTTGCACCGGCGGCGAAGCCGGCGAGGTGCTCAATCCGGCCGTCACGCCACCCGCGTCGCCGCAAGAGATGTACGAGCTGCGGATGGCCGAGCTGCGCGAGAGCGTGCGCGTGCTCGGGTACGGCTCGCTCCATCTCCTCGGCTACCACGACAGCGGCATGCCCGACACCGAAACGAACCACCGCGCCGACAACTTCGCGAATGCGCCGCTCGACGAGGCCGTCGGTCGCCTGGTGCAGATCATCCGCGCCGAGCGACCGCAGGTGATCATCACCTACCGCGAGGACCGCTCGTTCTACCCGCATCCCGACCACATCCGGGTGCACGAGATCTCGGTGCCGGCGTTCGATCTAGCCGGCGATCCGGAGGCGTACCCCGATCTGGGTGATCCGTGGCAGTCGAGCAAGCTCTATTACGTCTCGTGGTCGATCGCGCGGGTCAAGGCCTTGCACAACGCATACGTGGCCCGGGGCGAGGAGAGCGCGTACGCGAGCTGGTTCGAGCGCGGTTTCGACAAGGACCGCGTCGACGAGTTCACGTCGCTCATCGACGTCGGCGACTACTTGCACAAGCGCCGGGAAGCGTTGCTCGCCCACCGCACGCAGGTCGACCCGAACGGACACTGGATGCGCCTTCCCGATGCCGTCATCCGTGAGGTGTTTCCGTGGGAGGAGTTCACGCTCGCGCGTGCGCTCGTCGACAACGCGGTGCCCGACGGCGAGTACGAAGACGACCTCTTCGCGGGCATCCGGGAGCCGGTCAGTCAGTGATCGTCGCGTTCGTCGTCGGCGTGGGCAAGAAGGTCGAAGCACGGTCGTGGGCGCGCGTCGAGGATTCGACGGTTGCCGACCGCGGCGACGGCGAACCGCCGGCCGATCCTGACGTGACCTTTACTGCGACACCGGCCGACGCGCAGGCATTGCACGACGGTACGCTCGATCTGTCGGTCGGGTTCATGCGAGGGCAGGTGAAGATGGCCGGTGACACCGGCGCGTTGTTGCGCTTCTTGCCTTCGACCTCCGGTGCCGAGCCCTCCGTTCGGGTTGCCGACGTATTGCCGTCCTGACATCAGGAGGTTCGTGATGAAGGCTGCCGTCGTTCTTGTCATCGGCGCGTGCGCATGGCTGGGGGTGATGGCGGCGCCCGCCTCGGCGAACTCGATCGCCGTGACCCCGTCGTCGGTGTCCGCCGGGGGCACGGTGACGTTGTCGGGCGACATCTTGGTCAACGGGAAGCCGGGTTGCGGTGCGCCGGGCACGGTCACGCTGCTCTCGCCCGCGTTCGTCGGGCTCGGCGAGTTCGCCGGTGAGGGTGCGGTCGACCTGCCCGTGGATGCGACCGGACACTTCAGCGCGCAGGTGACGTTGCACACCTCGGTCGCGGTCGGGACGCACACGATCACCGGCCGGTGCGGCGGCGGCAACATGGGTGTCAGCGCGACGTTGACGGTGACGGGTTTGCCCCGCACCGGGGGTGCGATCGGTCCCGTTCCCGACGCCGACGCGGCCGCCATCGGTGGGGCCTTGATTGCGATTGGCGCGTTGGCGACCGTCGTGAGCCGGCGGCGCCGGGCGGTTACAGCTTGAGCCGCCCGCCCATGAAGACGCGCGACACGCGCGCGCCGCACTTGCCGTAGAACCGAAGGTTGCTCACCCACGAGATCTCACCGGTCGCACAGCCGCGGGCCGCGAGATCGGAGCAGATCGCCGCGACCACGGCCGAGCCCACGCCGCCATGCTGCAAGTTCGGTTGCGTGCCCATCGGTCCGATCCAGCCGAAGCGGTTGACCGAGTGGCATCCGAACCCGATCGTGTTGCCGGTCGCGTCGCGCGCCGCGAACGCGGTGCCGAGCTCGACCGCGCGGTCGAGCTCCGGGATCCAGTGCGGGTACTCACGCGCGCAGAAGTCGTGTGCACCGAGGCCGGTTTCGCGCTCGACGGTGACACCCGCCGGCGGGTCGCGCCGGAAGCTCGTGTCGATGGCCATGTTCGTGCCGAGCCAGTCGCGCTCGAATCCCGTCGTCTCCAGCAACATGCCGACGCGGGTGTTGAAACAGTCGACGCCGGGCCACAAGTAGCGAGGGACTGCGCTCGCGAGCAGCAGCTCGCGCGCGCCGAGCGCGCGGGCCCGGTCCGCGACTGCGCCGACGAGCTCCTTGCCCAGTCCCTTGCGCTGCGCGACGGGATCGACGACGACGAGTGTGAGCCACGCCGCGAGGTAGTCGCCGAACTTCATCGTCTGCAGCACCGCGACGCCGCGCTCGTCGCCGAAGTGCTCGTCGCCCACGCCGTCGACGAGCGCCCGGCAGCAGAGGTGATCGAGCTCGGCGACGGCGAGCCGTTCTTCGGGCATTGCGCGCTCGCACAGGCCGGCGAGGGTGTCGGCGGGAAGCATCATCGTGTCAGCTCGCGCGCTGCAGCTCGCGCAGCTCGCGGTAGCCGATGAGGATCGCGCCGGAACGATCGACGAGATCGCGAAACGCGGGGTCTTGCGTCAAACATGCATGATCATCGACGCGACTCGCCCAGTCGGGATGGGACGCGCGCAGCTCGTCGGTGTCGATCGCGGGGTGCAGGTACACCTCGGTGACGCCGGGCCGGAGGTCGAACAGCGCCTTCTCGACCGCGCGGCGCGACCCCACCGGCGTATAGACGAACGAATCGGTGAACACGATGCCTTCGTCGGCCGCGAGCTGCCGATAGGGGAAGCCCACGAGGCGCTCGGCCCCGGCGCTGCCCATGCGCAACGGAAGCTTGAACTCGACGGCCATCTCGAGGTACACGTCGAAGAACTCGGCGCGCAGCTGCAGCGCGCCCAGGTGCGCGTCGAGGTGTGACACGTCGAAGCCCCAGTAGATCGCGCGCTCGATCTGGGCGCGGCACTCCTTGCGCACCTCCTCGCTGTCGGCGTGATCCCACACGTCCTCGACGGTGCGCGGGAAACCGCCGTCGCCGTCGAGCAGGCTCGGCGAGTGCGTGATCGGGCCCCAGCGGTACGTGTCGAACTGCGAGTTCAACGTGAGATGCACGCCGACGTCCTCGCCCCGGTACATCGCGGCCGCGTCGCGCGCCCACGGGCACGGCACCATCAACGACGCGCTCGTGGCGATGCCGTCGCGGAGCGACTCGTACACCGCGACATTGGCCGAACGCGAGGAGCCGAGATCGTCGCAGTTGACGATCAGCAGCTTGGCGTCGGGTGCGAACCCGAGCCGTTCGGCCAGCGGGGCGGGCATGGGACCGAAGGTTACGCGAAGGTGCGGGTGAGGAGTTCGCCGGCGCGGGTGATCGTGTCGACGTCCGAGAGCGGCATGTTGAAGATGAGGCAGTCGAGCCCGGCCGCGATCAGCGCTTCGACCTCGGGCAGGACGTCGTCGGGTTCGCCGACGGTGAACTGCTCGGCGAACTGATCGCCCGCGAGCCCGGAGAGGAACGATCGCGCGCGCGCCGTCTCGTCGGCGTTCGGGGTGAGCACGAGCGTGCCGAGCCGCGTGGTCGTGATCTCCTTCGGATCGCGTCCGGTGTTCGCACAGTGTGAATGCAGCACGTCGAGCTTGTGCTGCACGGTCGCCGGTCCGCCGCTGATGTTGCACATGTCGGCGTACTGCGCGACGAGCTTCAGCGTTCGCTTCTCGCCGCTGCCGCCGATCATGATCGGCACGGCGGACTGCAGTGGCTTGGGAACGTTGCGCGCGTCGCTCGTCTCGTAGAACCGCCCCTTGAACGTCGGGCGGTCGTCGCGCAGCAGCGCTCGGCAGATCTGCACGGCTTCTTCCAGCCGGTCGAGCCGCTCGCGATCGGGCGGGTATCCGTAGCCGTAGCCGAGGTGCTCGGGCTCGTACCACGCGGCACCGATGCCGAGGACGGCGCGGCCGTGCGAGATGACGTCCAGCGTCGTGACCATCTTGGCGAGCAGCGCCGGGTTGCGGTACGTCACGCCGGTCACGAGCGCGCCGAGTTGCACCCGTTCGGTCCGCGCCGCGAGCGCCCCGAGCAGCGTGTACGCCTCGAGGATCGGTTCGTCGGGCCCGCCGAGCGCGGGGAGCTGCCAGAAGTGGTCCATCACCCACACCGAGCTGAATCCGCTGCGTTCCGCGGCGTGGGCACGCAGCAGCGTCTCGTCGAACATCTGGTCGTCGGCAGAGCCGGGATGGCCGAAGCCGGGGATCTGAAAGCCGAACCTCGTCATGCTTCGAACCTATCCCGCGCAGCCGGCGCCGCGTCGAGCGCGGTTCGCGCTGCGCGCCGCGACCTTTGTGATGGCGGCGGGCGCGTCGTTCCGTACCTTCTGCGCTTTCGCCGGAGAGGAGCAACTGTGAAACGTTCGATTCGAAATGTGGCGAGGGCCGCGATCGTCACCGCGTTGATGACGACCTCGGCCGCGGCCGGCACGAGTGCAGGCGCGAGCACCGCCCCACCGATCAGGAATGCCTTCACACGTCCGCAATCGGGATTGCGCGTGGGTGACGGCTCGCCGCGGCTCCAGTACTGGGGCGGTGCGGTGATCGCCAACGTGAACATCGTCGTCGTGTTGTGGGGCAGCGGTCGCTATACCGCGCAGGTAACCCGGACGGCCGCGCCGAACATCTCGACCTTCTTCGCCGCGGCGGCGGCATCGCCGTACGTCGACTGGCTGCGTGAGTACAACCCGCGCGGCTTCAAGATCGGGCGGGGTACGGTGCGCGGCCGCGTCACGATCACACCGGCGCCCGCGAACGACGGTCGCCAGATCGACGACGTCGTCAACATCCGCCCCGAGCTGCTGCGCCAGATTCGGGCCGGCCGGCTCCCCAAGCCCGACGCGAACACGCTCTACGCGATCTTCTTTCCCGCCGGGCCGGTGATCTCCCAAGGCGGCCACGACTCGGTGACGGGCTTCTGTGCGTATCACAACACCGTGCGCTATCGAGGCGCAGTGAATGTGCGCTACGCGGTGCTTCCGGCAACGGCCGCGACGCGCAAGTGCGGACCAGCACCGGGGTTCGCCAATCTCACCATCGCGGCATCGCACGAGCTGGTCGAAGCGATCACCGATCCCGACGTGGGTCTCGCGTCGAAGCTCGGACCGCCGCTCGGATGGTATGACCCGTTGAATGGAGAGATCGCCGACATCTGCGCCGGGATGCCGGCGACACTGTCCGCGCCCGACGGCCGCACCTACACCGTGCAGAAGTTGTGGAGCAATCGCCGTCACGCGTGCGTCGCGAGCTGACCTAGCTTGGGCTCAGCGCGGCCTCGACGACGCGTGCAAGCGCGCGGAGCTTGCGGCCGCGCATGGCCTCGATCTCGACGATGTGACCATTGCGCAATGCCAGCGCGATCCCGACGACGAGACCGTGCCGAACGACCGCGACGTCGGCGATCTGTTCGTAGCGCAATGCGCCTTGATACGACGCCGGCTGCCGTCCCCACAACGTGGGCTTCCCGACGAGCAGCCGGCGATCGGTCGCGGCCAACGCCATGTCCGCCGGTGCTTCGGGGAAGCCCGCCGCCGTCACCGCGTCGGCCCATTCGCGGTGCGCTTGGCGCCGTTTCGCCGACGGCGCCCACCCGAACGTCGACCGGGTGCTCGTCCGCGCCGCGCCGCGAAAGCTGGCGAAGGCCGAGGCGCGGATCTCCTCGCCCGGTTCGAGCTCGACCGGTTCGACCGCGCCGGTCACGTCACACGCGTTCGAGCACGGTCCCGGTGCCGAGTCCGCCGCCGCAGCACATCGTGATCAGCGCGTAGGTGCCGTCGACGCGTTCGAGCTCGTGCAAAGCAGTGGTAACGAGCCGCGCGCCGGTCGCGCCCACGGGATGACCGAGCGCGATGGCCCCGCCGTTCGGGTTGACGTGATCCATGTTCGGCTTCACCTCGCGTTCCCACGCGAGCACGACGGACGCGAATGCTTCATTGATCTCGATGACGTCGAAGTCGTCGACGCCCAGGCCGGTGCGATCGGTGATGCGACGGGTCGCGTCGATCGGACCGGTGAGCATCAGGACGGGGTC
>Ga0187777_10003346_pt1 | contig 10251 bp, 9 predicted proteins | sample 1015_Q2_SP5_10_M_FD_132416 | JGI IMG/M metagenome (GOLD analysis project Ga0187777, IMG submission 132416) | Tropical peat soil microbial communities from peatlands in Department of Meta, Colombia - 1015_Q2_SP5_10_MG | ecosystem: Environmental > Terrestrial > Soil > Wetlands > Peat | place...
CAATGGTAGGACAGCTGACTCTGGATCAGCATATCGGGGTTCGAATCCCTGGGGGGCAGCCAAATTTTTTCAATCACTGGGAACCAAGACTGGGAGGTTACCAGGATGTTCCGAAGCAATCCGATATTCTTCTTCGCTGCTATAACCATGATTCTTGCTGCGGCCCCATTGGGCGCGAACAATCTTGCGAACGGTGCATCCAGCAAGGATGAAACAACTGCGGCGCAAAAGTCGTTCGGTCCAATCAAGCACATCAACGCCGGATTACTGAATGTCGGCTACGCTGAAGCCGGGCCAGCCAATGGGACACCTGTAGTCCTCCTGCACGGCTGGCCTTACGACATTTACAGCTTTGTTGATGTCGTCCCAGTATTGGCTTCGGCAGGTTACCACGTCTTCGTGCCGTACGTGCGCGGCTTTGGCAGCACGCGTTTTCTTTCGGATGACACATTCCGCAACGGACAGCCATCCGTAGTAGCCCTCGACGTCATCAATTTCATGGACGCGCTGAGGATCGATAAGGCTATCATCGCCGGCTTCGACTGGGGCGCACGGAGCGCCGACATCATCGCGGCGCTTTGGCCTGAACGCTGCAAAGGCCTGGTTTCTGTCAGTGGATACTTGATTGGCGGTCAAGCATCCGGCAAGACCGCTTTGCCACCCGCAGTCGAATTCCAATGGTGGTACCAGTATTATTTCGCCACCGATCGCGGACGAGACGGCTACGATAAAAACCGTCACGATTTCGATAGGTTGATCTGGCAGCTCGCTTCGCCGAAGTGGAAGTTTGACAGCGCCACGTTCGATCGTAGCGCAGTGGCATTCGACAATCCGGACCACGTCGCAATTGTCATTCACAACTACCGCTGGAGGCTCGGCCTCGCCGAAGGTGAACCGAAATACGACGATTTGGAGAAGCGGCTCGCACAGGCTCCGCTGATCGCCGTGCCCACAATTACGTTGGAAGGCGACGCTAACGGCGCGCCACATCCTGATCCGAGCTCATATGCCAAGAAATTTGTTGGCAAGTATGAACATCGGACGATTACGGGCGGAATCGGACACAACCTTCCTCAGGAAGCTCCGCAAGCATTTGCCCAAGCAGTCATCGACGTCGATCATTTCTGAGCAACGCGTGATGAATGGTGGCCGACATCGCCGGTCCGAGGGAAGGGCAATCTTGCTCCAGTCCTCCGGACTTGATCGCGACACCACCGCCGCGCGGTGTTGCCATACAACGTTCTCATACGGTTCGGATGCCTGGGGGGCAGCCAGATTCTGACCATGCGCTTCGCTCTCCAGCCCATTCTGCAAGGCAAGCTCCTCACCCTGCGGCCGCTCCGCCCCGATGATTTTCCCGCACTCTTTGCCGTCGCCTCTGACCCGCTCATCTGGGAGCAGCACCCTGCTCGCGACCGCTACAAAGAAGATGTCTTCCGGGAGTTTTTTCGTGGCGCCCTCGACTCCTGCGGTGCCTTCGCCGTCCTCGATTCCAGCGATGGGCGCATCATCGGCTCCTCCCGCTATCACAACTACAAGCCGGATGAGAGCGAGATTGAGATCGGCTTTACCCTCCTCGCCCGCAAATATTGGGGAGGTACCTACAACCGCGAAATGAAGGAGCTCATGCTTCGCCACGCCTTTCAATTCGTGAATAGCGTTGTTTTTCTCGTCGGCCCCAACAATCTGCGTTCTCAGAAAGCCATGGAAAAGATCGGCGGTGTCCGCATCGCCCCGCGCCTCAATGCCTCCGGCCAAATGAACGTCGTCTACGAGATCACCGCCGCCGCCTTCCAGCAAGCCGGCAACTGATTGCTGCGCCTGCGTGCCTCAGCGGCGAGATGGCCTCTTCCCGCGCCTCCTGCCTCCAACCGTCAACTCATTTCTCCAGCAGCTCCTCGATCACTCTCCGCAGACGTCTCTTTCGCGTCTCCGGTCTCTTCGCTGCTCGCAGCACATCGGCAAACTCCTTCTTGCGCGTATAGCTTGCCACCTCCCACCGCACCTTTGCTTTTCGATTCTTCCGGAAAGCCGCCGTCAGCTCCGGCGGGATCTTCACCCATCTCACCCTCGTATCCAGCGCTACCGTCACCTTCACCGTGTCCCCCACCACGACTCCCGCCGCTTCCCGCCGGTCTCTGCGCAGCGGGATCAGGTACCTTCCGTCATAAACACTCACCGTCGAGGGAAAGCCGTAACCGTTCACCGTGACCTTTATCGGCGGTCGCGCTCGCCCAAACTCCTTCCTCACATCAAACGGCACAGCAATATAGAAACCGGTCAGCTTTGTCTTGAAGCGCTTCGCTGCCATCGCATCCTCCATCACCCGGGAGTTTACTTGTTGATAACCCGATCCACTTTGCCCTGAAAGAAATACTTCTTCAAGATTCTTGAGAAAATCGCCTTGTCAAGTCCCTCGCTGGTAAACACTCTCCATCATAATATTGAAAATAAACGACTTCCTCGCCAATCGCCGATGGCAGGTTTACCCTTTCCAATCTGATATTCTAAAAATAAAGGGCAAAATAATTTCCTCCTGCCTTTCCCCCTCAGCTCTTCGGCTGCCTCATCCGCCGCTGATCGTCGCCGATTGCCTCTGGCGCACTAACCAGCAACCAGGTACCGGACACCAGGTACCTCGAAATGAACCTGCACTGACAACTACCCGCCATGCCACCAAAGCACTCCCCCAAACGCCAGGGCGAGTGGGCCGAGGTGCGCTTTCTTGAGCAGTGCTTCCGCCGGCAGCTCAACGTCTCCAAACCTTTTGGCGATAACACCCAATATGATTTCATCACCGACTCAGCCGGGTTCCTTCGCCGTGTTCAGGTCAAGTCCGTCTCCCGACTCAGCGGCAGCTCTTATCGCGTCACCCTCGGCCGCGGCGGAGGCCGCAAGCGCGGATACTCCCTGCGCGATGCCGATCTCCTCGCCGCCTATGTCTTCCCCTGCGATACCTGGTATCTCATCCCCATCGCCGCTGTCGCCGGCAAGAAGAGCATCCGCCTGCTTCCCCTCCATGCTGCATCCGGGAAATATGAGGGCTTCAGAAACTCATGGAGCTTGCTTCGGCCTAACCGGCAATCAGGTACTAGGCGCTAGCAACCGGGTACTAGGTACCAGCCACCCTATCGATGTGTTAGCATCTTTTTCCCTGGCACGTCGCTATTGTCTGCGTGCCGTTCACCGATTTCGGAGGCTCCGTCAGCATGGCAATCAAGATCGGTATCAATGGATTTGGCCGTATCGGCCGCAATGTGCTGCGCACCGCCATCGACGATAAAAACTTCGACTTCGTCGCCGTCAACGACCTCACCGAACCCAGGACCCTCGCCCATCTTCTCAAGTACGATTCCATCCTCGGCAACCTGCATCACAACATCAAAGCCGAGGCCGATTCCATCATCATCGATGGCAGGAAGGTCCGCGTCTTCAAGGAAAAAGATCCAGCCGCGCTCGATTGGGCCGGCGTCGGCGCTCAGGTGGTCATCGAATCCACCGGAAAATTCACCGACGCCAACGACGCCAAGAAACACCTCCGCGGCCCCGTAAGAAAAGTCATCATCACCGCGCCCGCCAAGAACGAGGACCTCACCGTGGTGATGGGCGTGAATGAAGGCATGTACGACGCCGGGAAGCACCACATCATCTCCAACGCCTCCTGCACCACCAACTGTCTTGCCCCCGTCGCCAAAGTCGTGCACGACAACTTCCGCATTCAGTGCGGCACCATGACCACCATCCACTCTTACACCAACGACCAGGTCATCCTCGATTTCCCCCACAAAGACCTGCGCCGCGCCCGCGCCGCCGCCATCAACATGATCCCCACCTCCACCGGCGCCGCCAAGGCCATCTATCTCGTGATTCCCGAGATGAAGGGCAAGCTCGATGGCTTTGCCATGCGCGTCCCCACCCCCAACGTCAGCGTGGTAGACCTCGTGGTCTTCGTCGAAAACAAGACCAGTGTGGAAGAAGTGAACGCCGCCCTCAGGAAGGCCAGCGAATCCGGCCCCCTCAAGGGATATCTCGGCTACGAAGAGAACGAACTCGTCTCCGGCGACTTCAAGGGCGACGGCCGCAGCAGCATCGTGGATGCACCCATGACCCGCGTCGTCAACGGCAGTTGTGTCAAAGTCATCTCCTGGTACGACAATGAGTGGGGCTACTCCTGCCGCGTGCGCGACTTCATCCGCTTTGTCGCCAGCAAAGGCCTGTAGCGCTTTGGTTCTTGGTCGTGGTTTTGGCTTTGCTCTTGCCCTGACTGAGAACAGAGAACCGGGAACTGAGAACTGATGAAACTCTCCATCACCGACCTCACCCTTCCCAACCTCCGCGTCTTCATCCGCGTGGATTTCAACGTCCCACTCGATGACGCCGGCAACGTCACCGACGACACGCGCATCCGCGAGACCTTGCCCACCATCGAGTACGCGCTCAAGCACAAGGCGCGAGTCATTCTGGCCTCTCACCTGGGCCGTCCCAAGGGCAAGCCCAATCCAAAGATGAGTCTCAAGCTGGTCGCCGCGCGTCTTCGCGGACTGCTCGATGAACGCCTGGGCGGCGAGACCGGCGTTGGATTCTCGCCCGATTGCATCGGCGCCCACTCCGAGCAGATGTCTACCAAGCTCGCCTCCGGCCAGGTCTTGCTGCTCGAGAATCTCCGCTTTCACCCCGAAGAAGAAGCCAACGACGAAAATTTCTCCCGCCAGCTCGCCGCCCACTGCGACGTCTATGTGAACGACGCCTTCGGCTCCGCTCATCGCGCCCACGCCTCCACCGTCGGCATCACCCACTTCGTCAAGAAATCCGCCGCCGGCCTCCTCATGCAAAAGGAGCTGGATTACCTCGGCAAGGCTCTCAGCTCGCCCGAGCGCCCTTTCGTCGCCATTCTCGGCGGCGCCAAAGTCTCCGATAAGATCGGCGTCATCCAGAACCTGATGAGCAAAGTCGACGCGCTGCTCATCGGCGGCGCCATGGCTTATACCTTCACGAAGTCGCAGGGCCGCGAGGTCGGGAAATCGCTGGTCGAAGATGACAAGCTCGATCTCGCCCGTCAGCTGCTTGCCGGCGCCAAAGAGAAGAACCTGAAGATGCTGCTTCCCCTGGATGACGTCATTACCGACAAGCTGTCGGCCGATGCTCGTGCCGGCATGGTCGAGGCCTCCAAGGCCATCCCCGATGGCATGATGGGCGTGGATATCGGCCCCAGGACCGTTGCCGCCTACTCTGCCGAGATCGCAAGAGCGAAGACCATCGTCTGGAACGGCCCCATGGGCGTCTTCGAGATAAGCCAATTCGCTGAAGGCACCGTTGCCATCGCTCGCGCCGTCGCCAACAATCGTAACGCTGTCTCCATCGTCGGCGGAGGCGATTCCGTCGCCGCTGTTCACGCCGCCGGCGTCGCCGACAAGATTTCGCACATCTCCACCGGCGGTGGTGCCTCCCTCGAATTCCTCGAAGGCAAGAAACTGCCGGGTGTCGAAGCCCTTACGGATAAGTAACTTCAGACTTCTTCTATCGGCAGTTAACAATGGGACAAAGCATCCAACCGCTGAACCAAAAAGAGACCGCGTGGATAAATGCCAATCTCGAAATGCTGCGAGATTTGAGAGGAATTCCCCGGCGGATTCGAACGCGATCAACTCGGTAATCAACGCTGTTGGCATCGCCTTTGGCCAGTCTTTTGTCGAAGGGATTGGTCTGAGTTGGGTTGTAGCTACCGATGAACATGGATCAGAGATCGCCGTACACGGCTTGCCCGGCAAGGGAGACATCTTCATCTACCCGACAAATCTCGTCGCAAAAAGGTGGGAGCATCGTCAAACTCACTTCCTTGAGCCCACATACAAACGGATCGCGGATGAGATTCACTCCGTGTTTGCAAGACTACCGGATGGCTAGAGGTTGGAAACTGTGCCAAAACTTAGAAAATGGATAGTTGGCGACGCATTCCTGCCGGCTAACACGGATCTAAATTACTATCGCGACAAGTATCTTTCGATGCTTCTAGCGTGGGCTCTCCTTTTCAGCTTCGGACACATAGAACAAGGCGCTCGGGCCGTAGCTCTTAGGGGATTCCTGGTTTCTTCGCTGGCAATCCTTTTGGCTCGCCACAGGTGGCTCATCCTAGGTGTCGCTACGGCATTCATGGGTGCACTTTTCTTGATCGCGTTCGGGCTTCGCCATAAACCCTTCCTGCTGTTGCCTGCTGCCGTCTGCGGAGCAATTTTTTATGCAATCACCAAGCTCAAGGGACACACTTTTGGTCAAAAACCACCGAGGAAATATGGCGTTCTCGAGCTGGCAATCGACATGCCTGTTTTCTTGCTCATCATTTACTCTCTAAAATGGCTCCGACATGCGGGCTTTTGACCTCTCACCCTTCGTATAGAATGTCGTTTCTCCATCAAGACCGAATTCCTTGCGCAAGAAACTCATCGCCGCCAACTGGAAGATGTACAAGACGCCCAGCGAGGCTGTCTCTTTCGCCGAGAGCTTTCTTCCCCTCGTCAAAGATCACAGACGCGATGAGATCGTCCTCTGCCCGCCCTTTCCCGCCCTTACTGCTGTTGCCGGAGCTCTGCGCGGCTCGCACGTAAAGCTCGGAGCGCAGGACATGCACTGGGAAAAAGAAGGCGCCTTCACCGGCGAGGTCTCCGCCCACATGCTCGCGGCCGCCGGATGCACGCACGTCATCATCGGCCACTCCGAGCGCCGCCAGTTCTTCGGCGAGACCGATGAGACCGTCCACCTGAAATTGCTCGCTACACTCCACGCCTCGCTCACACCCATCGTCTGCGTCGGCGAATTTCTGGCCCAGCGTCAGGCCGGAGAGACCGAAGCCGTCTTGCATCAGCAGATCAGCGGAGCATTCCACGGCGTCCCCCACGATCTCGCTTCGCACATCACCATCGCTTACGAGCCCGTCTGGGCCATCGGCACCGGAAACACCGCTACTCCCGAGATCGCCTGCGCTTGTCACCGCTGCATCCGCATGGACATCGCCAAGATCTTCGGCGCCTCCGCCGCCTCTCGCACCCGCATTCTCTACGGAGGCAGCGTTAAGCCGGAAAACGCCAAAGCTCTCCTGTCCCAAGAGGAGATCGATGGCGCTCTCGTCGGCGGCGCCAGCCTCGATCCCAAATCCTTCTCCGCCATTGTCCACTACTGACCGCGTTCTCGCGCCCCCGCCAGCGCTCATTTGTTATAATCAAGATTCGTCACGCCTGCTTCTCCTCAGTTCAACAAGCATGCGCGGAAGTTGTTGATTTGATTAGCATTAACGAACGCGAGCCTGGCTTCTTGCAAGACTAGCGGAAGTGGTGGAACTGGCAGACACACCATCTTGAGGGGGTGGCGCCGCAAGGCGTGGGGGTTCAAATCCCCCCTTCCGCACCAAGTTCCGAGCATTGAATATGAATTGGGTGGGTGATGGATGGAGCAAGATTGAGAAATTAGGAAAGCAGTGAGAAATTAAGGGAAAGGGAGGCGCCAGCAAAAGGGACTGCATGCTGCATGGGATGGTAGTGGTGGTTCATATCTTTGTTTCTTTGTTTCTGATCATTGTGGTGCTGCTGCAGAGCGGCAAGAGCGCTGATCTGGCAGCTGCGTTCGGCGGGCAGGGGAGCCAGACGGCTTTCGGTCCGCGGGGAGCCGCGACGGTGATCACGCGGCTGACGACCTGGTGTGCGATCATCTTCATGATCACTTCGATCACTCTCTCGATCCTGAATTCGCGGCGGGCGAGTGGCTCTTCGGTGTTTTCGGGCGAGAAGAGCGCGCCGCAATCGGTGCCGGCGACTCCGGCGAAGAAGTAAGGCGCAACAGATCGTCTTATGCAATGCGTTCCGCAAGGGACGCATTTTTTGTGCGCCGGCAGGAGAAGGAAGACAGGCTAAGAGGATGATCCACGAAATCTTTCCGGTCGGGCCGCTGCAGTGCAACTGCTCGGTGATCGGCGATGAGCAGACGCGCGAGGCGGTGGTGATCGATCCGGGCGACGAGATCGAGCGGGTGCTGGAGGCGGTGCGGCGGCACGGGCTGAAGGTGAAGATGATCGTAATCACGCACGCACACATCGACCACGTGGGCGGGGCGGCGAAGCTGAAGCAGGCGACAGGGGCGCCCATCCTGCTGAACCAGAATGACAGCGCGCTGCTGAAGATGCTGGACATGCAAGCGGCATGGGTGGGGATGAAAGCGCCGGGCAAGGTCCCGATCGACGCCAGCGCGGGCGAAGGCGACAAGTTGCGCGTGGGCAATGTGGAGGGGCGGATCATCCACACGCCGGGGCACACCGAGGGCAGCGTGTGCATCTATTTTGAGCCGGAGAAGAAGCTGATCGCGGGCGACACGCTGTTTGCAGGCAGCATCGGACGCACGGACCTGCCGGGCGGATCGCTGGAGAAGATCATGAGTTCGCTGCATGAGCGAGTGCTGGCGCTGCCGGATGAGACGGTGGTGATCCCCGGCCACGGGGAGCTGACGACCATCGGGCGCGAGCGGGAGACGAACCCGTTCTTGGTGGAGTAGGGCAAGCTCGTTCCGGGATCAGTTGCTGATTGACTGGTCCAACCTGCAGAGTAAAGGGATGACTCTGAGCCGCGAGGTGAGCACCGGGGAAAAATGTCTTGACCACCAGGAAGCTTATGCTCAGAGGCCAAATGAGCGTTTGTCGAAGGCGTCGCTCACGCCCGTCCCACCCGTCCACCGTTTTCATTTAAGAGTTCTTTGCAGACGCGCGATCCACCAAACCAGGGAGAGCGTGATCCAGAGATTCATGATCACACCTACGAGGACGGGTAGAAAAGGACCTCCCCGAATTAAACCGGTAACCAGAGCGATTGTGAGGAGCGCAATCATAGCCTTTCCCGACCGTATTGCAAGCAAGCGCCTTCGTCGGGTATGGTCGTCCACGATATGGTCTTGGGCCTGCGGGTTTACGCCAAAGCTCTTGAACGTCTTGATTCCAATAAGTAGAGCAGACAAACCCATCCCAAGACCGATGGCGACAAGCGCAAAGACCAATTCATAGTTGGTGAGAAAGCCGCCCTCGAATTCGCGCGCTAGAAGAATAGCGAGAATTCCCCAACAGGCTAGCGACAGTAGTAGCCTTCTTGCGAGCGTGTTTGTGAATGGATCCAAGTTGCTTCTCCGGAAGAGCTATTTGCCACAGTCGCTTTCACTCCGGGCGGCTGGTGAACTGAGAGTCATGTCGATGGCGCTAGTAACCGCTTGCGCCAGCGTCTCATTCTCGAGAAAGCTTGCACCGGCGGTGAGAAGGCCCTCGTAGCCTGCTACCTTCTGCGCGCTTGCCGCACTATCGGCAAGGACTAGGGTTGGAATCCCCGTTATGGGACCTCCCATGATGTCCCCAGCTTGTTGCAAGCCCTGCCCGGCGGCGAGACTGCCGCCAGCCGCAATGTAGAGCTGTCCCAGACCACTTAGTACCTGACCATGAGAACTGACCACCGCGTAACCAGCGGCAGCGCCGACAAACAAGCTGGTACCCTCAGTTTCTGGGGCTGCAATGATGGTTATCCCCGCAACGCCGAAGGCGACGGCCGTCTTGGCTTCACCTAAGCCGATGTTCAGGACACCCTGAACGCCGGCTACCACGCGCTGCCCTATGCTGGCAGAGCAGGGCTTCTTCGCGACTTCGCAGCGGGTTTGGCCGGGGGCAGGAGGGCCGATGCCGGAAAAACAGGGCCCCTGCCCGCCGCCACCGCCTCCTCCACCATTGCCAACGTCCTGTAACGGCGAAGCGTGATGACCACCCGCCCCACCCCCACCTGGGCCGTCACGGGGGCCGACATCGCAATACAAGCCGCAGTAGAAGTACAAACCCAGGGGATCCACAAGGAACGTCGGAGCATTAAGCACATACGCATACCGATTCCAGCTTTGCGGATTGCTCGGATCGACCGCTGCCACGCCCACCGGGTCGGGCGAAATCCATCGGCCCTGCTGGGCGACGCTGTATTCGCGGAACATGAAGTCATCCAGTCCCTGCACCGTGTCCTCGTTCTGGCCGGTGAAGGAGTGATACTGGTAATTGACCGGGGTTTCGCTGTAGGACTCCCCGAAGGGCGCGTAGGCCCCGGACCAGAGCGGCGTTTGCGACTGGGTGGACGGGGTAGCCAGCCGCATGCTGCCCAGCCAGTCAGCATGCTGATAGTAAGCCAGGCCGGAGGAGTTATAAACCGCGCGGCCACCGTCGGGCAGCGGGACGTAGGCTTTGGTCAGCGA
>Ga0187777_10003347_pt1 | contig 10248 bp, 10 predicted proteins | sample 1015_Q2_SP5_10_M_FD_132416 | JGI IMG/M metagenome (GOLD analysis project Ga0187777, IMG submission 132416) | Tropical peat soil microbial communities from peatlands in Department of Meta, Colombia - 1015_Q2_SP5_10_MG | ecosystem: Environmental > Terrestrial > Soil > Wetlands > Peat | place...
CCTTCGGACCGTCCTGGCCCTGACCGTCGCCATCACCCTGACCGTCGCCCTGACCGTCCTGGTGCGGCGGGGCGATGAACACCTGCGTCGCGGCCACCGTGTTGTTCGTGTTCGTTCCCGTGGCCGCCACGAACTCACCGACACACACGTTGGCGAACGAGGCCTTCGCCACGCCCTTTTCGGCGTAGGTCGTCGACGTGTCGACGTTCACCGTGAACGCCGTGTTCTTCCACGCCGAGAGCGTGAACGAGCCGGTGTCGCCCAAGAGGCACGCGCCACCGGTTGTGTTGCTCCCGACCGCCGTGACCTTGCCGAACACACCGCCGCCGTGGCCTTCCAGGTGCGGCGGGGCGATGCCGACCTTCGTCGCCGTCACGACGTTGTTCGCGACCGCGCCTTGCGCGCCGACGACCTCACCGACACAGACGTTCGCGAAGGTCGCGCTCGCCAGGCCGGGCTCGACGAAGGTCGTCGCCGTCGCGTCGACATTGACGGTGACGGTCGTGCCCTTGAACGTGAGCGTGAACGAGCCGGACTGGCCCGCCGTCCCGCAAGATCCGGCAGCCGTCGCGCCGCCTACCGACGCGACGGTGCCGAATGCTCCGGGTGGTGGGGACGCCGGGAGCCCGTGGTGACCGCTCAACTGCTTGTTGTGCGCCTTGCCGTGCGGACCGTTCGTGCCCGACGTGTGGCTCGCCGCCAGCTCGGCGTGATGCGGAGTGGAGATCCCGACGTCGGGTAACGAACCCGTCGCGGCCGCCGCCGCGGTACCACCCACCAACACGAGCGCCGCGGCCGCCGCCGCGACGCGTGCCTTGCGAAATCTTGCGTGCACGGAACGCTCCTGGGAATCGCCGGCCTCGACATCGACAGGAAACCCGACCGCGGCCGCAATCCGAGCAACCATGGCGCCCTCGTCGACGAGCTCGTCGGCCGACGCGGGGCGCCGCGCGGCCTGGACGAGCTCGGCGACCTCACGCAGTCCGTCCGGCACGTCATCGGGCGCGGCCGGACCACGAAGAACGGCGTCGGCAGTGGAGTCGTCGAAGGGGTTCGGTTTCATATCTCTGCCAACATCGCTCGGCCCGCCCGCCGCGTTACACAACTCCGGGTCGGCTTAGGCGCTCCGCTCCCCTTCGGTCGCTGCGTTGGCGCCTCCCAACCCCCGTTCGTCGAAGACCGCGCGCAGACGTTGGAGCGCCCGGTGCTGGGCGACCCGGACCGCACCGCTGCTCTTGCCCACGATGTCGGCGACCTGGCCGACGTCGAGGTCGCCGAGCACGCGCAGGAGCACGATCTCGGCCTGGTCGCCGGGAAGATGGGCGGCGAGTGCTTCGACGGCTCCCTGCGCGGTGAGACCCGCGACGACCGCGTCCTCGGGGCTGTCGCCCGCCGGACGGTCGTAGTCGCCGAGCGGCGCGGTCGTGACCCGCCGGCCCCGGCGGCGATGCTCGTCGACCACGCGGCGGCGGGCAATCGTGAACATCAAGGCCCTCAGCTCGCGGTCGTCCCCGCCGAAGGCACGGAGCCGGCGAGCAAGCGAGATCCACACCTCGGATGCGAGATCCTCGGCCACCGGGCCCGCGTGGTGGCGTAGGTAACGGAGCAACGGCGGGTTCAACGCGCGGTACAAGACCGCGATCGCCCGCTCGTCTCCTCGCCGGGCATCCCCCAGGGCTTGCGACAGCCCCTCCGTGGACATCGGCGTCATTATCGGCGCCGCCGGCGCCGAACACGAATGCCAAATGGGTTTGTGCGCAGATTCGGGCCGATCGACCTATCCGAGCGGGTCTCCTCGGCGCGGGGGGAGGCGGCGCGATACTGCGCGAGGTGATGTCGTCTCCCAACCGGCAGCGGGTCCTCGACGCTCGGCGCACCTTCGCGGCCCGCGTCGACGATCTCCGCCGCACTGCCTCCGGGGACAGAACCCAGATCGTGCAGGCGGTCATCGACGTCATCACCGCGTTGAACGCCGTAGTCTCGAACAGCTGGGTGCCGCCGTTCACGGACGAGTTCAACGCGTGGAACCACGTCAACCCCGACGAGATCGGGCTCGACGGCTTGCATGCGGCGGCGCGCGCGGTTGCCGCCGCCGGCGTCCGGCTCGTGGCGGCCTGGAACGCCGACGCCGAGGACGGCCGCTACGACGATCACGATCTCACGCCGGCACAGCTCGAGTTCGTGACCTGGTGCGGCAACGCCCGCGACCTCCTCGTCGGCCCGCGATGACCGACGCCGACGTCGCCCGCCGCATCATCGACACCGTCAACGTCGCATACGGCCGTCATGCCGGGACGCGCGCCGTGCACGCCAAAGGCATCTTGTGCGCGGCAACGTTCACGCCGACACCGGCCGCCGCCGCGATCTCGCGGGCGCCCCACTTCAACGACGGGCCGCGACCCGCGCACGTTCGTTTCTCGATCGCCGGCGGCAATCCCGCGGTTTCGGACGCGGCCCGCGAGGGCCGCGGCATGGCCGTCAAGATCACGCTCCCGGACGCCACGCGCACCGACATCCTCGGCTCGACCTCACCGGTGTTCCCGGTCCGCCGGCCCGAAGACTTCGCGGAGCTGACCGAAGCGCGGCCCGATCCGGACAAGCTGCAGGCATTCATCGCCGCGCATCCCGAATCGCACGCCGCGCTCGGGTTCGGCGCCGGGTTCGGCGTGCCCGCGAGCTTCGCGCGTCTGCAATACCACTCGATCCACGCGTACCGTTTCGTCGCGGCCGACGGCGCGGCCGTGCACGCGCGCTATCACTTCGTGCCCGAAGCCGGTGAAGGCTTCCTCACCGACGACGAAGCGGCCGCCGCCGCGCCCGACTTCCTGCACACCGAGCTGGCGGAGCGGTTCGGGCGCGGACCCGTCACGTTCGCGATCGAGCTCGAGGTCGCACAGCCCGAAGATCCGGTCGACGACCCAACCGCGGTCTGGCCCGACGGCCGCACGCGGGTGCACATCGCGGATCTCGCGATCGCAGACTTCGCCTTCGACCGTGAGCGCGACGGCGACATCCTGATGTTCGACCCGACACGCATTAGCGACGGCATCGAGCTCACCGACGACCCGATCCTGCGCTTCCGGCCGGTCGTCTACAACGAGTCGGTGCAGCGGCGGATGTGACTCGCCGATGAGTCCCGACGACATGCGCGCGCTCGTGCTCCGTCACATCGAAGCGGGCTTCAATCTCGGCGACTGGACAGTGTGCGAGACGACACTCACCGACGATTACACCGCGCGGTACGGCGCGGAAGGTCGGGCGAACGTCGGGCGCGACCACTACGTCCGCGTGTGCTCGTTCTTGCGCAAGTCGTTCCCCGACGTCGCGATCACGATCGAGGACCTCGTCGTCGAAGGCGACAAGATCGTCAACCGTTACGTCGAGCGCGGCACGCTGAGCGGCCGGCCGTTCCTCGGCATCGAACCGGCCGGCCAGCGGTACGTGAAGCCCGGGACCACCGTGTACCGGGTCGAGAACGGCCGCCTGGCCGAGTCGTGGGGCGTCGAGGACACCCTGAGCTGGTTCCGGCAGCTCGGGCTCTACACAGACTGACGACAACTGGCGTACGCTCGCCGGGACACTTCGAGTCCGGGGGGACGATGCAAACGCTCGAACGCACGCAAGAGCTGTCGACCGCGTCGACGCCGCCACCGAAGCGCCGCTCGCGCGTTGCGCTCGTCGCGATCGCCGCTGTCGCCGTGGTGCTCGCCACTGCCGCACTCGCGTACGCGGTCGGTTCCGCGAACAGCTCGACGAAGACCCTCGTGAAGGTCGTGCCGGCCAAGGCGGCGCCCGCCAAGGCGGCCGCACCGCTCAAGTGCATTCCCGGTGCTGCACCGGGATCGTGCAACATCGACGAGGCGAAACAGGTCGGCCAACCCGATGCGCCGCTCGATCCCGCGACGCGCGCGCTACTCGCGCAGCAGCTCGTCGAGGCGCGCGCCGCCGCGATGCGCTACCCGACCGTCGCGTCGGCCCGTGCCGCCGGCATGATCCAGGCGGGCCAGTTCTCGCCGCTCACCGGCGCGCACTTCATCAACTACGGCGCGATCGGCAAGTTCGACCCGTCGAACCCGGGCTCGTACATCTACGACGGTACGAGCCCCAACTCCAAGGTCATCGGGCTCATGTATCTCTCGCTCGCGACCTACCCGCCCGAAGGCTTCGCCGGCCCGAACGACCGCTGGCACCGCCACACCAACACGTGCGTCATCTACAAGGGCGCCCAGATCGTGGTGCCGTTCGCGGCCGACTCCGACGTCACGCGCGCGCAGTGTGACGCCGTCGGCGGTCAGTTCATGCGCGAAACGGCATGGATGGTGCACGCCTGGGTCGTGCCCGGCTGGGACAACCCGCAGGGCGGCGTGTTCGCGCACGACAACCCGGAGGTCCTGTGCGCCGACGGCACCGCGCACACCGACGCCGAGGGATTCTGCAAGGGAACGTAACGATCCCGTCGATCTGAGGGGCCGGGCTCAGACCGCACGGGAGAGCTGCCGATTGAACGCGCGGGGACTTCCTCCAAGGACGAGATGCCGCGCCGACACTGGACCACCCTGCTCACGATCATCGCCGTCGCCGTTCCGACGGGCGTGATCGCGCGCGCCGCCACGACGGCCGGCGCGTCGAACGTCACCGCGTTCTCGGAGTCGTGGAACCTGCCGACCGCGGGCTGGGACCGCAGCTCGTCGCCGACGATCGCCGACGTGAACGGCGACGGCGTCAAGGACATCGTGATCGGCCACGAAGACGGGCGCATCCGCGTGCTGAACGGCGCCGACGGCAGCGAGCTGCCGGGCTGGCCGCAAACCGCGATCGTCGCCGGCAACCCGACTGCGATCGACAGCACCCCCGCGGTGGCCGACCTGTTCAAGGACGGCCGGCGCGAGATCATCGCCGGTGTCGGTTCGCTGTGGCAGGTGAACCAGAACGGCGGCGTAGTCGTGCTCATGGCGAACGGCACGCGGCATTGCGCGTTCCGGACGCTCGACGACGGCAACGCGTGGACCGACACGCACACGCCGAGCGGCTTCAGCGAGCCGGTGTACTCGTCGGTCGCGATCGGCGACGTGAACGGCGACGGCTATCCCGACATCGTGTTCGGCTCGTTCGACCGTCACATCTACGCGATCGACCGGAACTGCCACGAGATCCTCGACTACTGGCTCGGCGACACGGTGTGGTCGTCGCCCGCGCTCTACGACGCCGACGGCGACGGGCGCGACGAGATCTTCATCGGCGGCGACCAATCGCCGCAGGGGCTGTACAACGTCGCGGGCGGCGTGTTCCTCGCGTTGAAGTGGACGCCGTTCGCACCCGGCAACGTGTCGGTGATGTGGCACCACCAGATCCACGACACGTTCTGGTCGAGCCCCGCGATCGGCAACGTGCAAGGCAACGGCCAGCCCGACGTCGTGATGGGCGGCGGCTTCTTCTACGGCAATCCCGACGGGCATCGCGTGTACGCCTGGCGCTTGTTCGACGGCGCGCCCATTCCCGGCTGGCCGGTGGTCACCGGCGCGGCGACGATGCCGTCGCCCGCGCTCGGCGATCTCGAAGGCAACGGCCACGTCGACGTTGCCGTCTCGAGCTCCGACGGGATCGTGCGCGCGTATCGCGGCAACGGTCAACAGCTGTGGGCGCGCCAGCTCACGTTCAACAACACGCGCGCGGGCGGCGGCGCGATGTCGCCGATCATCGCCGACATGAACGGCGACGGCCACAACGACGTGGGCGTCGGCAACGTGTGGGGCTTCTTCGTGCTCGACGGCCGCAACGGCACGATCATGAGCGAGCTCAACACGTTCTATTCGTACGAGTCGGCGGGCGCAGTCGGCAACTTCGGGCCCGCGGGCTGGAAGCTCGTCGTGAGCGGCTTCGACACGCCGAATCACCGCAGCCGGCTCGCCGCGTACTCGATCCCGGCGCCGGGCGTGGCTCCGCCGTGGCCGATGTTCCGCGGCGGTCCGTTGCACGCCGCGGGCCCGGTGGGTCACCTGTTCCCACCCGGCTACTGCCGGAGCTCGAACAATCCCGCGAGTGCGCCGAGCAGCGAGTCATCGGCCGGGTTCTGGGAGCTCGCGCTCGACGGCTCGGTGTTCGCGTCGCAGGGCGCGCCCTATCACGGCGGTGCGAACGGTCATGCCCGCGGCGGCGCGGTGAGCATCGCGCCGACCCATTCCGGGAGTGGCTACTACGTGCTCGACGCGGGGGGACACATCTTCCCGTTCGGCGACGCCCGCTCGTACGGGTCGATGGCCGGCCATCGTTTGAACGCGCCGATCATCGCTCTGGCGCCGACACCGAGCGGTCACGGCTACTGGCTGCTCGGCCGCGACGGCGGCGTGTTCGGCTTCGGCGACGCCCGGTTCTACGGCTCGACCGGCGGGATCCGCTTGAACAAGCCGATCATCTCGATGGCCGCGACCACGACGGGCCGGGGCTACTGGCTGCTCGCATCCGACGGTGGCGTGTTCAGCTTCGGCGACGCCCGGTTCCACGGTTCGACCGGCGGCATTCACTTGAACGCGCCGGTGATCTCGATGGCGACCGCGCCCTCCGGTCGCGGCTACTGGCTGATCGCGCGCGACGGCGGCGTCTTCTCCTTCGACGTCCCGTTCTACGGCAGCGTCCCCGGGCTCGGTGTGTGCATCGCGCCGCCGGTGATGCAGATCCGTCCCACGCTCACGGGGCGCGGCTACTTCATCCTCGGCGCCAACGGCCGCGTGTATCCGTTCGGCGACGCGCGCGTGACGGCCGCCGCGCCCGCGCTCGGCTACCTGAACTACGCGGTCGACCTCGCGATCCGTCCGTAACCGCGCCGGGGTTACGACCCGACGTTGATCGCCAGTGTGCCGACCGAGCAGTACGTGCCCGCAACCGTCGAGTCCGGCACGATCATTCGCAGCAAGGCGGGCGACACGTTGTAGGTGCCACCTCCGTCGCCGTTCTGCGCGTCGATGATGATCTGCGGCGACGTGAAGTCGACGAAGCCCGCGCTCGTCACGCCGGTCATGCTCGTCAGACCGTCGGCCGGAGACACATTCGGCGCGTCCATCGCGATGTTCGCGCCCGGTATCGAAGCAGTCGCGCCGGTCGAGCAATCCGGCCCGGTGCCGTTCTGGAGATCGGGAATCTGCAACGTCACGTTCCAGCCCGCGGGGGTGATCGAGTCGTCGAGCACCTGGAACGGATCGATCGTGGCGGTGGTGAGCTGCGCCGAGCCGTTCAGAGCGACCGTACCGAAGTCGCCGACCGTGGGAGTTCCGCCGACGAACTGCGGGCCCGCGCCGGCAGGGACCGCGGACGCGATCAACACCACGAGGGCGACCACAGGGACGCTGAACCGCTTCGCTCTCATCTCACAACGAAAATCGGCCGTCGAGCGCGATCGGTGAACGTGACGGGCCGAAGATCACGCTCCGGCGGCCACGAGGGGTGGCGTCAGCCGCGGCGCGTGGCCACGAACACCGGGATCGACCGCTCGGTGCGCTCCTGGTACTCGGCGTACGGCGGATAGGCGGCGACCGAGCGCTCCCACCACGTGGCCTTCTCGTCGCCGGTGACCTCGCGGACGTGCACCGGGAACGGCTCGGCGCCGTCCTGGATCGTGACGGTGTCAGGGTCGGCCTTGAGGTTGTAGTACCAGACGGGGTGCTTCGGCGCGCCGCCCAGCGAGGCGACCAGCGCGTACTCGCCGTCGTGCTCGACTCGCATCAGCGCGATCTTGCGCACCTTGCCGGTCTTGTTGCCGCGCATCGTCACGATGATGACCGGCCAGCCGGTGTCGAGCAGCGTGTTCGCCTCTTTGCCGGCCGAAGCCTCGTACTGCTCGACCTGGTCGCTCACCCACTTCATCGTGTTGGGAACGTACTCACCCTGAATCTCGCCATCGCTGGTCATGGGTCTCAAGTTAGTGGTACATCATGGTCTCGATGAAGGCGTGGGTCGTCGACGAGCCGGGCCCGATCGACGCGCACCCGCTGCAGCTCGTCGAGCGAGCGGTTCCCGAGCCCGGCCCGCACGAGGTGCGCGTGCGCGTCGCCGCGTGCGGTGTGTGCCGAACCGATCTCCATTTGGCCGAAGGTGATCTGGCTCCCAAACGCGCGCGCGTCGTGCCCGGTCACGAAGCGGTCGGGATCGTCGACGCGCGCGGCCCGGAGTGCACGCGCTTCGCCGAGGGTGATCGCATCGGCGTACCGTGGCTCGCGCACACGTGTGGCGTCTGCCGGTTCTGCACGAGCAACCGCGAGAACCTGTGCACCGATCCGTTGTTCACGGGCTGGGACCTCGACGGAGGCTACGCGGAGTATCTCGTCGTGCACGAGGACTACGCGTACGCGCTGCCGGCCGCGTTCGACGACGTGCACGCGGCACCGCTGCTGTGCGCGGGCATCATCGGCTACCGCGCGCTGCGCCGGGCGCAGTGCCCGCCGAACGGCCGGCTCGGCATCTACGGGTTCGGCGGTTCGGCGCACCTGGCGGCGCAGGTCGCGATGGCCGAGGGCATGCGCGTCCACGTGTGCACGCGCGCCGCCGACGCACGCGCGCTCGCGCGCTCGCTCGGTGCCGCGAGCGCGGGCGACGCCGCGGACGCGCCACCCGAACCGCTCGACGCCGCGATCTTGTTCGCACCGGTCGGCACACTCGTGCCGCCCGCGCTGCAAGCGCTCGACCGCGGTGGCACGCTCGCGATCGCCGGCATCCACCTTTCGGACGTGCCGCCGCTCGACTACCAGCGCGACCTGTTCCAGGAGCGCGCGCTGCGCAGCGTGACGGCCAACACCCGCGCCGACGGCCGCGAGTTCCTCGCCGCGGCGGCGCGCATTCCGGTGCACGTCGAGACGACGCCGTATCCGTTTGCCGCCGCCAACGACGCGCTCCGTGACCTTGCCCACGACCGCGTCAAGGGCGCGGCCGTCCTCGTGATGGACATCTGACAGAATCGCCGCCATGTCGATGATCCGCCGGGCCGGTGTGACCCTGGCTGCGGTCGCTCTGGTCGCGACCGCATGCAGCTCGAGCTCGAAATCGAGTACCGCCAACCGTGTCACCACGACCACGGCCGTACCGACCGCGGAGCATGCCGCGTTCGCGAAGACCGGTCCGTACGCCGTGGGCTACACGACGATGCATCTTTCGGGTGGGCGTCGCGTCGTCATCTGGTATCCCGCGAAGCCGCACACGACGAACGGGTTACCGCAGGAGACGATCGACATCGCGTCGTTCCTCAGCCCTGCACTGCAAGCCAAGATCCCGGCAAGTGATCGCGTGCTGTACAAGACGAACGCATACGCGGGCGCAACCCCCGCGACCAAGCCGGGCAACTACCCGCTCGTCATCTTCAGTCACGGCTTCGCGGGATATCCGGAGCAGTCGGTCTCGCTCACGACGCATCTCGCGTCGTGGGGCTTCGTCGTGGCCGCGCCCGATCACGTCGAACGTTCGCTCGACGGCTTGTTGGGCACCGGCGCGCAAGGCGTGCCGCACATGACCGACCTGGCGGTGCTGCAGGCCACAACCGACCTCGTGCTCGCGGCCGCGAAGCAACCGGGAGTGCTCTCGGGCCTCGTGAATCCGGCGCAGATCGTGGCCGCCGGTCACTCGGCGGGCGCGGGCGCCGCGTATCAATTCGCCTCGGCGGATCCGCGCGTGAAGGCGTGGATCTCGTATTCCGTCGGCTTCGGCGGCCAGGCCGGCCCCGCACCGGCGGCGCCGAACAAACCCGGCATGGTGATGCTCGGCACCAAGGACGGCATCATCCCGCCGGCCGCGAGCGTCACCGTCTACAACGGCATGCACACGCCGAAGTACCTCGTGAAGGTCGGCGACGCGGGACATCTCGTGTTCTCCGACATCTGCCTGATCGGCGCGAGCAAAGGCGGCGTCGTCGGCATCGCGAAAGCGATCAAGCTGCCGATCCCGCCGAATCTCTTGAAGCTCGGCTCCGACGGCTGCACCAAGGATCACCCGCCGGTCACGAACGCGTTCCCCGCGATCGACCACTTGAGTGTTGCGTTCTTCCGCTCCGCGCTCGGCATCGACGTAACGCCGATCGGTCTCGACACGAACTCCGTGCAGCCTCTCGGGGGCAACGTCACGGTCACGTCGAGCAGCTAGCAACGGTCTCAGACGAACGACGAATCGGCGTCGAGACCCTCCGCGGGCCACGCGCCGGCCATCGTCGTCTGCAGGTTGCACCACCCGCGCCCACCACCGACCGGATCTTCGACGCGCATGACCGCGTCG
>Ga0187777_10003349_pt1 | contig 10248 bp, 9 predicted proteins | sample 1015_Q2_SP5_10_M_FD_132416 | JGI IMG/M metagenome (GOLD analysis project Ga0187777, IMG submission 132416) | Tropical peat soil microbial communities from peatlands in Department of Meta, Colombia - 1015_Q2_SP5_10_MG | ecosystem: Environmental > Terrestrial > Soil > Wetlands > Peat | place...
CCGTGGCGCTCGTGATCTTGAATCCGCCCCGCACGACGGGCGGACATCGGCCGGCGGCACGGCCTCAGGCCGCGGTCCGCCACTTGCCTCCATACTGGTTTGTCCGTCCCGGGGACACGTACGCGGAGATCTCGACGAAAACGGGACTAAGCATTGCCGAATTGCAGGCGTTCAACCCCGACGTCAATCCACTCAACCTGATCCCCGGCGAGCGACTGAACCTCTGGCGCTATCCGCCCAAACCGCGCCCCAAGCCGCCTGGGCCGATGTTCTGGACGGTGAAGCCCGGGCAGTCGTTCGGTTCGATCGCCGCGAGGACGGGGATCAACATCATCGCGCTCGAGCAGCTGAACCCGCGGCTGAAGCCCACCGGCCTCCAGCCGGGAGATCGCGTCAGGCTCCGCCATTGAGTTGCCCGGTCGGCCGCAGGCTCAGCGGGCGGGGGCCGACGCTCATACCAATCCGAGCTGCTCGAGCATCTGCAAGCGGTCGAACATCAGGTTGAACGAGACGTGCATGCCGTCGCGGAAGCGGAGCACTTGAACGTAGGCAACCTCTACTCGCCGACCGGTCGGCAGGATATCGCCGGTGGGGCTGCGCATTACGCCATCGTGCGTGCCGGTGAACGTGCCTTCCTCGACCGCGATGTCGTCGATGAAGTGCACGGCGTGGACGTCGACATGCGCGTCGGAAAATGCGCTGAACCAGCTACCGAAGAACCCCGCACACGCTGCCCTGCCCTCGCCGCGCATAGCGCCCGGGGCCTGGAAGACGACATCGTCGGCGAGCACCTCGGTAAAGCCCTTGAGGTCGTGGGCGTTGAAGGTGTCGGTTCCCCGCTCGAACGCCTGTCGCGCTGTGATCGCCATCGAGAGCTCCCTTCGGTCGGTTGAACGGCGGGACCGAGGGTCGCGTACACGATCGGTCGTTCGCTACAGGGTGGGCACCCTGGTCTTTTCTCCGTCGAGCACCTGGGCAAGCTCGCCGCGCCCCTCGATCCCGAGCTTCGTGTAGGCGCGCGAGAGGTGCCCTTCGACCGTCTTGAGCGTGACATAGAGTTCGTGGGCTATCGCGCGGTTGGTTCGGCCGTCGGCCGCGAGCCGGACGACGCGGAGCTCGCTCGGCGTCAGTGCCTCCACGCCGGTGCGCCAATCGCGCCGCGGCCGCGCACCGGTGGCCTTGAGCTCTCCGCGCGCGCGAGCGGCCAGCGGACGGGCGCCGCAGCGAGCAGCGAGGTCGAGGGCCTCGGTGAGCGATGCGCGCGCACTGGCACGCTGGCCGGCGCGGCGCAGCGCCGCCCCGAGGTCGGTCAGAGACCTCGCTCGCTCGAGCGTCGCCGGCGAACCGCGGAGCACGGACACGGATTCGTGAAGGAGCTCAAGTCCGTCCGTGCCGCCTTGCGCGAGACCGGCGACGCGCAACCCGATCCCGAGCGCGCGAGGCGTTCCGAACTCCCTCGTGTCGTCCAGCTCGGCGTACGCCAGCCGGCGCGCGTCCTCGCGCTTCCCGAGTTGGAGCAGCGCCTGCGCCGCCCCGGCTCGGGCATGTAGGTAGCCGACATCGCGCATGTCCGTGCCCCATAACTCGGGACTGAACATCGCCGCGCACGCCTGGAAGTCGGCGAGCGCCTCGGACGATCGGCCTTGTGCGAGGCGCAGCCTTCCACGAGCGGCGGGTATCAAGACGGTGGCAAGGCCTGCCGGCCAGTCCGCCTGTGGAAGCAGCGCAATCAGCGCCTGCGCCTCCTCGAGCTCGCCCGCCTCTACTGCCACGTCGGCCAGGACGGTGACGGCAAACGGGAGGCCCGGCGCGAAATCTCCCTCCTGCAGCACGCGCAGCGCGATCCGCGCGGCCGCGTCGGCCTCCGGTAGCGCGCCTAGACGCAGCTTCAGCAGGCCAAGGGTGCTGTAGACGGCGACGAACGCGCGGGCGCTCCCGGAGTGATTGACCTCGTCAAGCATCGGCCCGAGCGCTGAAGCGACCAGCTCGAAGCGCTCCGCCGTCACCAGGCTCCACAGCAGCGCGGCCCGTGTGTCCCAGTTCTCCGCTCGCGCCGGTGCCCGGGCGATCGCTTGCACGAGCGGTGCTGTGGCCTCGTACGCAGGCCGGCCGGCGAGAACCATCGCCATTCCCTGGGCGACGGCGAGCGCCTCGGCCGCGCTCCCCGACACCGAGCGCGAGGAGAGACGGTCAAGCACGATCGCAACCCGCGACGCCCGCCGCGCGTCATGAAGACCGCAAACCACAAGCTGGCCTTCAAGCCGAGCCGCGAGCACCTCATCGGCATCACCGAGCTCCCCGAGAGCCCGGTCAATCACATCGACCGCCTGCAACCATCGGAACAGCGCCGCGTACGCCTCGGCGACCTCGAGCGCGATCTCAGCTCGCTCGCGGCGGTGACGAGCGCAGCGCAGCGCCTCCTCCAGATGGGCGCAAGCCACCTCGCGCCCGGCGCCGGCCTCTGCGCGCGCAGCCTCCCGCAGAACGGCAACCCGGTCGGCGAGCGCCGGCGGCTCTGACAGAGCGCGACCCAACAGCTCGGCCGCGGCCCGCGGCGCCCCGGTCTGCATCGCCGCCTGCGCCGCCTCCCGCAAGCGCGCCAGCACCCAGCTATCACCCGCAGGCCGCACCCGGACCAGATGCGCAGCGACCCGCCCTGCCGACCATCCGTCGGCGTACAGAGCGCCGGCGGCGGAGCGATGCAACGCGTCACGCTCATCGCTCCGCAGCGAACCAGCGACCGCGTCAAGAACCACCGGATGAATGAAGAGCGGAGGATGGTCGTCCGCCAAGACCTCGGCGCGAACCAGTCCGGCGGCCACTCGACGCGCGTCCGCCATCTCCATGCGAGCGATCCCCGCCGCGTGCCGCAGCTCGCAAGCGTCCCCGAGCACCGCCAGCGCCTGCGCCAGGTCCAGCGCGCGCGGTTCCGATGCACGGACCCGCGCTAGCACGCGCCGGGCGACTCCCTCCCGCCCTGAAGCCAGGAGCACGCCCGGATCCAACTCGCGCGGCGACTGCTCGAAAGCTCCAATCAGCTGGGTCACATACAGGGGATTCCCGCCGGTCGCCGACCACACCGCCGCGCGCAGCTCGTCGCTCGCCCCCTCGCCGAACGCGGCGTGGATGATCGCGCCGACCGCAACTTCGCTCAACAGCGCCGGGCGCACGATCGTCCGGGCCTCCGCGCGCAGCACATCGAGCGACGCCCCGGCCGCGACTGACCCACCCGGCCACAGGGCGACCAGCGTCGCCAGTGCCAGCCCCTCCGTGCGCGGAGCGAGATGCGCCAGCCAGCGAAGCGACGGCTCATCCGCCCAATGCACATCGTCGACAGCGATTAGGACGGGCCGGCAGTCGGCGAGATTCGCGGCCAACCAATAGAGCCCATGCAAGACGGCAAAGGACGTGTCCGATGCGGGCCGCTCGCCGACCTCTCCCAACAGCAGCGGTCGAACCGCGCCAGCCGGACCCGCGAGCAGCGCATCACGCTCGGTTACCCCAGCGCTCGCCAGCCGCCGCTCGAACAGCTGGCGCACTACGCCGAACGCAAACCCAGCCTCGAGCTCAGAGCCACGTGCTCGGAGCACCTCGTGGCCGAGCCCGGCCGCCCGCTGGCACGCGGTGTCCAGAAGCGAGGTCTTCCCGACGCCCGCCCCGCCCTCGACCACGACAATGCCAGCGCGCTGCAGCAGCTCGTCCACCGCGGCCAACTCGACCTCGCGCTCAAGCAGCCGCTCCACGACACCACTCTAGAGACCCAAGGGCCACACGGCGGGGCGTGCGAAGATCACCGCAGCATCAGCAGCCGATCGGCCGCCGGACTGAGAGGGGAGAGATGAATCTCGAAGAGACGCTGGAGAAGGTCGTGGAACTGGCCCGCGAGGAGCTTCACATCGTTCGCAAACGCGCCGAAGAGAAGACGCCGGCACGCGACCATGGCAAGGACTACGACGAGGCCCGGGTGGCCGCCGACCGCCTGGATCATTACGCCCACGAGCTCTACCGGCTGCACGACGCCGAGTACCACGGGGGTTGGAGGCACCACAGCGCCGGCGACCGCAACTAGACCCCCTTCTGGGGAGCTGCGGGCAACGATTGTCAGGCCGCGAAGCTCGCGACGCTCGCCGGCGAGACGATCAGCCGGCACACGCGCCACAGGTAGTAGCGACGAAGCTAGCGCGATGGGCAGCGTCGCCTTCCCGCCGGGTTGCGGCGGCCGGGACGGGTCGATCCTCGGGTCCAGCCCGGCGAGACTCGGCGCGACGGTCGATGAGCCGCTCAAGCTGCCAGCCGGCACCAGCGCCGCAAGCAGCACCAAGACCAACAACACGACTTAGCCGGCCCTCACGCAATCCCCCTGCGGGGCTTGCTCGAGCCGGGACGTTACAGCCGCCCTCGAAGCCTGTAAAGCAGGCACCGCGCGGTCACTGTGACTGGGGGATTGGAAACCGTTCGCCTTCGCAAGTAACTCGAACCGCCCTCCGGACACCCGGAGGGCGGTTTTCTTTCTAGGGGTCAGTGTCAGCGGGTCTGGGCCGGCGCGGATCGCCGAGGGACCGGCCTACGGAAGGGTTCCCGGAGGCGCGAGTATCTCGATCTCGTTCGCGGCGGCTGTCGCCGCGAGTACCTCAGGGCCGAGCTCGTCGAGCGCCGCTACCTCGTGCACGAACTGCTCGAACCCGCCGGGTGTCGAGAGCACAAGGAACCGTGCCGGAGTGTCGCCGACTCGGTAAGCGTGAGGCACGCCGCGCGGAGCGAGCACGAATTCGCCGGGTTCGAGCCGGATCTCGCGGCCGGGGAGGAACAGTGAGAGCTCGCCGTCGAGGAGCAGAAAGCCCTCGTCGTGAGCATTGTGAACATGCAGCGGCGGCATGTCGCCGGGCGGGACCTCGATCATGTCGACGAGGCCGTAGCGGCCATGCGTGCCTGCGGAATCGGCAAGGATTCGGCAGCGCGCGCCAAGGAACCAGAGCTCGGTGGCAGCGGTGGGTGTGGGGGTGGTGGTGTGCATGGGTTGAATGCTCGCGTGGGATCACTATCGGCGCAACCGGAATTAGCGAAGATAGAATCGGTTACTCCGATGCTGGATCTGCAGCGTCTCCGGATCTTTCAGGCCGTCGCGAATCGCCGCTCGTTCTCGGCCGCGGCGCTGGAGCTTTCGTACACCCAGTCGAGTGTGTCGGAGGCGGTTGCAGCGCTCGAACGCGAGCTTGGCGTCACGTTGCTGGACCGTTCGAGCCGTCCGGTCGGGCTAACGCCGGCCGGCGACGTCGTCCTCGGACACGCCGAGGCGCTGCTCGGCCAAGCCGACGCGATCGAGAGCGACCTCGGCGCGCTCACGAGCGGTGACATGGGCCGGGTGCGCTTGGCCGGTTTCTATACCGCATGGGCCACGTTCCTTCCTGATGCCATCGCCGAGTTCGCCCGCTCGCGATCAGGCGTGCGACTCGAGCTCGAACAGCTCGATCCGCCCGAGGCGCTCCGGCGACTGCGCACCGGCGAGCTCGACCTCGCGGTTATCTACCGCTTCGAGCCGGGGGACCCGGCTGACGATCGGGACAGCCGGCTGATCAGCACACACCTCGTACACGATCCCTATGCGCTCGCTCTCCCCGCCGACGGGCCGCTCGCGCGCAAGCGTCGCCTCGAGGTCGAAGATCTCGCCAAGGCAAGCTGGTGTACCGCACCCCCCGGTAGCTCAGCCACCCGGCTCCTCCAGCGGTTCTGCCAGGACCACGGCGGCTTTGACCCGAAGCTCGACTACCCGACCGACGACGTCGCAATGGCGCAGCCGCTGATTGCCGCCGGCCTGGCTGTCGCCCTTCTTCCCTGGCTGAACCTCGCGCGGCCTCACCCCGGTGTGGCAGTGCGCGATCTGCCTCATACGCCTCCCGGCCGCGATGTTTGGTGCGTGCGTCCGGCGAGCCGGCGCCTACCCGCAGCGCTCCCTTTGGTCGAAGCGCTGGCCCGGGCGGCCGCGCGCTTCCGGCACTCGCGCAGGCGTCCGGCCCGCGGTACTTGAACGGTCCGACCTTTGCGGTGAACGCGAACCGCGCCCGCGGGCGCGGGGGCGGTCCCTTTCAGGCGGCGCGGCGGCTCAGCGGCGGGCGGTCAGGCGTGATGCCCCGGTCGACGCGAACGTGGTTCCGACGCATGCACGCCGTCACGATGTCGTTGCGAGATGTCGTGGATGTAGCTTGCCACTACAGCCTCAGAGATCAGGCGGATACTCGGCCGCCGGCCGGACCGTGACATGCCGTGTGGGGAGCGACGACTTGGTCGGTCTGGCGCCGTGGTGTTGGCGGGGAGACGATTGATCTGTGTCATGCGGCTTCTCTCTCAATGTCGAAGTTGATGCGGGCGGCGTCGTCTGCGGCGGGGGTGACGGCCAGTTGCAGCTTCGGCTCCGCGCGGCCGGACCGCAGGAGCGCGAAGGCGAGGACGATGCCCGCGGCGATCGTCGCCGCACCGACGATGAAGGCGAGGTGATAGCCGCCGATCAGGGAGCTCGTGAGCCCCTGGTGGGCGGATAGCAGTCCCTTCGTCCGGTTCGCGGCGATCGTGCTGAGGACGGCCAGGCCGAGCGCGCCGCTGATCTGCTGGGTAACGTTGGTGATCCCGGAGCCGAGACCCGAGTCGGCGGCTGGAACGTCGGCCATGGCGAGCGTGAGCAGTGGCATGAACGCGCTGCCGATGCCCAGCCCGATGGCGAAGCAGGCGAAGAAGATCGTCGGGAAGAACGCCGTGTCAGGCCCGACGGTGCTGAACAGGAGCAGACCGGTGACCGCGCTCGCCATCCCCGCCGTGAGCACGCGCAGCGGCCCAAACCGATTGACGAGCCGAGCCGTAATGCCCTGCGACAGGATCGCGATCGTGATCGTCCAGGGGAGCCAGGCGGCGCCGGTCTGGATGGCGGTGTAGTGGCGGACGTGCTCGAGATACAGGCTTCCCAGGAAGAACGTCGAGTACATGCCGGTCACGAGGAAGCCTCTGACGAGGCTGGCCTTGATCAGCCCCTGAAGGTGCAGTATGCGCATCGGCATGATCGGGTTCTCGATACGGGCCTCGAGCGCCACGAACGCCGCCATCAGCAACGCGGCGACTGCGCCGACGCCAAGGACCTGAGTCGAGATCCAGCCGTGGGTGGTGGCCTGCACGATCGCGTAGATGAAACCCATAAGCGACGCGGTGACGAGGATGGAGCCGACCCAGTCGACTCCGTGCTCGAGCCCAAGCCCGCTGTCGGCCTGGATGAACCTCTGACCGAGGGCGAACGTAGCCAGGCCAATCGGGAGGTTGACAAAGAACACCCAGTGCCAGCTCAGCGCCTGGGTCAGGATCCCGCCGGCGAGCAGGCCGAGGGAACCGCCAGCGACCGAAACGAACACGTACGCGCTCATCGCCCGCGTGCGCTCGCTCGGCAACGGGAACTCGGTGATGATAATCGCGAGGATCACGGAGGCCTGGGCAGCGGCGCCGATGCCCTGCACGAAGCGCGCGGCGATCAGCGCGCCCTGGCTCGGCGCGATGCCGCACAGGAGCGAGGCGGCGGTAAACGTCACGAGGCCGGCTAGGAACACCCGCTTGCGGCCGGCGAGATCGCCGATCCGCCCCGCGAGCAGGAGCAGGCTCCCGAAGGTGACTAGGAAGGCATTGACGACCCAGGTGAGGTCCGACTGGGTGAAGTGGAGGTCGCGTTGAATCGAGGGCAGAGCGACGTTCACGATCGTGACGTCGAGCACGATCATCAGCTGCGCCAGGCACACGACCATGAGCGCCGTCCAACGACGGCTGTCCGATGGAGCAGTTTGCGAAGAGACTAGATTCATGCAGATCCCAACTTGTCGGTGATTCAGTGAGGCGCTAAAATGGAGGCCGCCTCCGAAATAAGTGGAGGAACCCTCCGGAAACTATATGGAGGCACCCTCCGTTTGTCAAGGAACTTGTATGAGCACGACCGAAATCAGCCCCGAGACCCTTATCGCCCGTCCTAAGCGCGCGGACGCTCGGCGGAACTACGAGAAGGTGCTCACGGCTGCTCGGGAAGCGTTCGCGGAGGGAGGGGAGTCGACTGCGCTCGAGGAGATCGCACGTCGCGCCGGCGTCGGCATCGGCACGCTCTACCGCCACTTCCCCAACCGGCAGGCATTGCTAGAGGCGCTCTACGTCAACGAGGTCGAGGAGGTTTGCCGCTCCGCTGCCGAACTCGATGGGAGCGATCCCTGGGAGGCGCTCAACGCGTGGTTCGAGCGTCTGCTGGGCTATCTCGCGACCAAGCAAGCGCTCGCCCAAGAGCTGCTCAACTACTTCGACCGCGACGCCGCGCTGTTCCGGGTTTGCCGGGCATCGTTGTACGACGCCGGAGGCCCGCTGCTCGAGCGTGCGCAGGAAGCCGGGGTCGTCCGCCAGGACGTCGAGTTCCCTGAGGTGATGCAGATGGTCATGGGAATCGCCAAGATCCCGACGAGCGATCCGAGCCAAGTCGAGCACATCCTCCGGATCGCTCTCGACGGCCTTCGCTACCACCCCGAGGGCCCTCGGAAGGAGAGCCAACCAGCGGCCCGCCGGGTCTAGGCGGCCCAGCCTCCCATCTCCTCGTGCTCCGCCGCCGCGGTCCCGAGGACCGGGTGGAGGTCGATCGCGGGGGAGTAGCGGCTCGCGGGGGTTTCGCGGCCGAGGGCCTCGGCCATTGCGCGCACATGGTGCGGGCCGCCTCCGCAGCAGATCCCCAGGTAGCCGACGCCGGACTGCGCCGACCAGCGAGCGAAGTCGGCCATTTCGAACCGTGTGCAGGAGAAGGGCTCGAGCTGTATCGGGAAGGCTCGCCCTCCGTCGGCGGTGGTGAGCGACTCGAACGCCGGCGTCTCGTCAGAGGTTCGGTAGGGGACCGGCTGGGCTGCGACCGCCGTGTTGACAGCTGCGATGATTTCGGTCAGCAGCGGTCTCATCGTCCGCGGCCCGCGGGAGCAGTTGAGTCCGACAACGGTCGCGCCTGCGTCCGCGACGCGGCGGCAGGCGTCGACATATGTGTAACCGTCGTACGTGGCGGAGGGATGCACGCTGGCGAAGGTGACCATCGCCGGCAGGCCGAGCTCGTGGCAGACCTCGAGTCCGACGAGAGCTTCGCCGAGGTAGTCGTTGGTCTCGGCGATGACGAAGTCGACCCCCTCATCCACCGCCCAGCCCAACTGCTCCTCGTATTGCGCTCGGACGATCGCGCCGGTGCGCTCGGGGTCGGCAGGATCGTAGGACCAGGTGTTGGAGATGTTGGCGGCCACGAGCGCGTCGCCCTCGCGAGCAACCTGGTTGGCCACGCGCACCGCCGTACGGTTCATCTCCTCCAGGTCACCTTCGCGGCCAACGATTTTCAGCTTCTCGCGGTGGGCGTAGTAAGTGAGCGCGACCATCACCTCGGCGCCCGCGTGCAGGAATTCTCGATGTAGCTCGACCACGGCCTCCGGCGCGTCGAGAATGACCTCCGGAACGTAGGGGCCGGCCTTGATGTAGCCGCGGCGCTCGAGTTCGAAGACGTAACCCTCGGCGCCGAGGACGACGCCCTCAGCGAGGCGTTGCTGAAGGGTGCGGGCTGACGGTCGGTCCTGCACGGGAGCTTCCTTTCGTGAATCGCGCCGGGTCGAAGCGGCGGATGTCGTAGACAGTGCCCTGTTCAAGCGCGAGTTCCGCCAGCACGCGCCCGACCCATGGGGCGAATTTGTAACCAGTCCCTCGCCATCCCACGCCGACGTACGCACCGGGAAAGCCAGGAACGCCTCCGAGGACAAACTCATCGTCTCCGACGAGGTCATAGTCACAGCCATCAACGTCGGCAACGGGCTCGATTCGCGCATCCCGGAGCACGGGCAGGCAGTGCTCGACGAATGACATGACGCTGTCGATCAAGGTGCTCGCGTGCGGCAGGTCCGGCGGGTGGTAGTAACCGATCTTCACCTTGTCGATCAATCCATCGATGATCGGGTGGCAGTAGATACCTGCGTCGAGATAGGCGATCACCGGCATCGCGTCTGAGGCGAACTGATCGCGAGCACCGGCGGGCGGCGTGAAGTACTTTGCCTCGATCGGCCGGTCCCGGGTGATTGGGACTTGAAGGGACGCGCCTTCAAGCCTCGCGAGCACGTCGTTCGTTCCGTGGCCGGCGGTCACGACCAGCGACCGCGACGACCACACGTGCGAATCCGTAACGACTCGGATCCGGCCATCGTGACGAACCACGAGACGGGTGGTGGC
>Ga0187777_10003351_pt1 | contig 10238 bp, 11 predicted proteins | sample 1015_Q2_SP5_10_M_FD_132416 | JGI IMG/M metagenome (GOLD analysis project Ga0187777, IMG submission 132416) | Tropical peat soil microbial communities from peatlands in Department of Meta, Colombia - 1015_Q2_SP5_10_MG | ecosystem: Environmental > Terrestrial > Soil > Wetlands > Peat | place...
CCGGACGGAAACAAAAGGTCAATTTCGATGCCCAATCGCCGTCACTGCCGCCAGGCAGAATAGACTCCTACCTTCTTGGCGCGATGAAGGAATCGTAAAAAGCCAATTAGGGAGTTCGGGACGCCCCCCAGTAGCGAAGCAGGGGCGACGGCATCAAATTTGGATTGTGATCGACGTCGGCGGGCGCGTCAGCTGGAACATCTTCCGGCCCTTCAGCCGGGGGCGCGGGCTCGGCAGTGCTGGTATCGGCGCTGGCGTACTTTGCCATGAGACGCTGCTCCAAGGTTTGGTGCTGGGCACTCGTCTGGCTCGTAGTGGAACAGGCCGGGAGCAACGCGAGACTGAGCAGGCAAACGGCGATAGATGTTTTCATTTGTAAAAGTCCCTGCGTGAAAGAAGCGATCGTTTCGAGGTCTATAATTACCATAATTACCCTGTGAAAGGCAAGAATTTTTTCGCTACAAAAATCGGTCTAAAATCGGCCGCAAACGTTTTACCGTCTCAGCTGGCCAAAGCTTTTGCTGCGTTACCAAAGCAGAGTCTAACGCCGAGTGCTCCGGCCAATCCGCCTTCCTTGGGATTTTGGGAATGAGATCGACAATGATCCGCTTGGCGATGTCGGCGTTGGCTTGTAAATGGCCGATCACCGTTTGCGCCGACACCGGCTCTTCTTCCACTCTCCAGCAATCATAATCTGTGATCATCGCCATCGTGGCGAGGGCGATCTCCGCTTCGCGAGCCAACTTCGCTTCCGGCAAGTTCGTCATTCCAATCACGTCAAAACCGTGGCGGCGGTTCAACTCGGATTCGGCGCGCGTCGAGAATGCCGGGCCATCCATATTCACGTAAGTACCGCCGTCGTGAGCAACGATTCCTACCTTCTTAGCAGATTCGGCCACCAATCTGCGCAAGTTCGCGCTGATCGGTTCCGCGAAGGAAATGTGAGCTGCAATCCCGCCGCCAAAGAATGTATGCTGCGCCCGCGTGCTCGTTCGATCGTAAAACTGCGACGGTAAAAACAGGTCGCGGGGCGCATATTTTTCCTGCAAGCTTCCAACCGCCGTTACGCTGATGATCCAGCGAACGTTGAGCGAGCGCAGCGCGAAGATGTTGGCGCGGTGATTCAGCTCGTGCGGCAAAATCCGATGTCCCCGGCCGTGTCGCGGCAAAAAATAGACCTGCCGACCGTTCAGTTTTCCACCAATCAAGGCGTCCGACGGCGGGCCAAATGGGGTGTCGATCTTAAGTTCGGTCGGTTCGATCAGCTGTTCCATTTGATACAAACCACTTCCCCCGATCACTCCGATGGCCGGTACATCATTTCTCATTCGCGGCGCGATTAAATCTGAAAGATTCGGGGGTTGGAAGACGTATCGTCGTTATGAAGGATCTCGTTCGTATTCTTCAACTGCTGGCCTGTGTCTCGATCCTCCTCCTGAATTCCTGCGAATCGGAAATCGCCGGTGGTCCATCGAGTGAGCGATTTTCCCAAGCGCCTGCCGATCGGCCCGGCCTTGCAACCAAATGGGGCGAAACACGCCGGTGCCGAATTAATGTGGTCGGCTTTGAACGTGCCGCTTCTGAGCCGGTCGCCGTCTCGGCAATCTATTACAACGATGAAATCGGCATTCGTGCCATGACGGCGTATGCGCCTCGCAACCAGGGTGGTCGGTCTTGCCTGGGCCGACTGAAGACTTGATTTCCATCGGGCTAAAAGACCCGATCGGCTTCTTTTACCCCGGCTTGATCGTTGCTGACCGCTGGTTTGTAGTTGGCAAGGAAGGCCGGCGTTACTCCATCGCGATTCGCAACCAAACGGATTATCGACTGGAAATTGTCATATCTGTTGATGGGCTCGACGTCCTTGATGGGCGCAAAGCTTCGGTGCGAAAGCGCGGTTATGTGCTTGCGCCTCATGCACAATTAAAAATCGAAGGTTTTCGTCAAAGCACCGAGTCAGTCGCGGCATTTCGTTTCGGGCCGGTCCGTGAATCCTACGCAGTCGAAAAATATCGCAACTCCCAGAATGTCGGCGTCATTGGTATAGCCATTTTCAATGAACGTGGCACGAACCTCCCGACTGGCCGCGAAACTCGAAAACGACTGATGGCTAATCCCTTTCCCGGTGGGTTCGCTACTCCGCCGCGGGATTGATAATCCAAAGGGCGCGAACAGCGTGGCGCATCGCGTTTGGTCGTGTATTATTTCGGCCACTCATGCCGAAGTTCTTCATCAAAACCTACGGCTGCCAAATGAACGAGCGCGATTCTGAACAGGTCGCGCATTCGCTCATCGCCCGGGGCTACCAGCGCGTCGATAGTGAAACTGAAGCCGACGTCGTCCTGCTCAATACTTGTTCGGTGCGCGACATGGCCGATCAAAAGGCGCTGGGCAAAATGGGAATGCTCGGGCAATTGGCAAAACGCCGTCCGGAAATTGTGTTCGGGTTTTTGGGTTGCATGGCGCAGGCACGCGGCAATTCGTTGCTTAAAAATCTGCCGCATCTCGATCTTGTGGTCGGAACGCAAAAGTTCCATCGCGTTGCCGATTATGTGACCGAAGCAATCGAACGAAAGAAGTACCGCGCGATGGACGATCTGCGTTTTTCGATCGTCGATGTTGCAGAAGAGGCCGGTTCGCAATCGACTATTCGCGAGCAGCAACTTTCAGCCAAACAAGCGACCGCGTTCGTTTCGATTATGCAAGGCTGCAACATGCATTGCGCTTTCTGCATTGTCCCCCAAACCCGAGGGGCGGAGCGCAGCCGCTCGATTTCAGAAATTGTTGATGAAGTTCGTGGTCTTGTCTTACGCGGCGTAAAAGAAGTCATGCTTCTCGGTCAGATCGTGAACCTTTATGGCCGGCACGAATATCCAAGGATCGATGGCAAAAGTCCGTTCGTGCAGCTGCTTGAGGCGGTCCATGAAGTCGAAGGCCTGGAAAGATTGCGTTTCACTTCACCGCATCCGATCGGGTTCCGGGAAGATTTGATCGGTGCTTTTGAGCGGCTGCCGAAACTGGTTGAGCATGTTCACCTGCCTTTGCAATCCGGCTCGAATAAGATCTTGCGAGCGATGCATCGCACTTACACGGCAGAGAAATATGCCGCTCTCGTCCATCGTCTGCGGCGCGTTCGCAAGGACATGGCAATTACAACAGATGTAATTGTCGGCTTTCCCGGCGAAACATCGAACGATTACAAACAAACGCGAGATTTGGTCGAACAACTTCAGTTCGATAATGCCTTCGTATTTCGTTATTCGCCGCGACGCGATACCCCCGCCGCCAGCATGAACGATCAGGTTGAAGAGCCGGTGAAAGAAGAACGTAATCGCGATTTGCTGACCTTGGTGGACGAATTGGCCCAGCGCGCGAATCAGCGGCTGGTCGGACGCAACGTTGAAATTCTTTGCCAGGGCGCAAGCAAAACGAATCGGGTGCGGCTGATGGGTCGGACCCGCACAAATAAAATCGCTATTTTTGAGAGCGAGAATGATCGGACTGGCGACTTAATCGAGCTTCGAATTGAAAGAGCGACAGGTTTTAGCCTGTATGGAACGCCGCTCTTTCCCGCAAAGAAGGCCGCGATTGCCGCATGATTTACCATTTCTCGCTCCAGACCGTTGGTTTTGTCGTCGGTGTCGTCCTTTTCCTTATTGGCTTGCCCGGACTTTTCCAGCCGCGCACTGTTCAAAATTTGGCCAGGCGTTTGCCGCGATCATTGCTCGTAGGCGTGGTCTTGTGGACGATCGATTTGATCTGGGGTTTTTGGTTGCTCTCAACGATGGAAATGGGTGAATTTGCCACGTTTCGCCGATTTCTGCTCATCGCGTTGCCCATCGGTTACCTGCTAGTACTACGTTTTCTGGAGGAGTTTCTTGCCGTCCGCGCGCTCGGAATTCTTTGTTTGCTCGCAGCCGAACCCCTTCTTGACGCTGCTTTTTTTCGGAATGAAGCGAGCCGTTTGGCCGTTACTGTCATCGCCTATCTTCTCGTTATTGCCGGACTTTTTTGGGTGACGATGCCGTACTTGCTGCGCGATCAAATAAACTGGAGTGCCGGCACGGACAGGCGTTGGCGTTTTCTGCATGGCGCCGTGGTGGCCTGCGGAGCGCTTATCATTGCGCTGGCGATCACTAAATACTGACGATTGAACCGGATTCTCGTCATCCGCGGCGGCGCGATTGGCGATTTTATTCTTACCTTGCCTGCGCTCAAGGCGTTGCGAAATGCCTACCCGAACGCACACATCGAGATTCTCGGTTACAGGCATATTGCCGCGCTGGTTGAGAAGCGGTTTTATGCCGACTTCGTCCGTTCGATCGAATACGGATCTCTTTCCAGCTTTTTTGCCAGGAACTCCGAACTGGCAGACGATCTAAAAGATTATTTTGCGAAGTTCGAATTGATTATCAGTTATTTGTACGATCCGGACAAAATTTTCGCGGCCAACCTGCGGCGGTCCGGCGTCGAGCAACTGATTGAAGGTCCGGCCAGAATCGACAATTCGCAGCATGCTGCGCGACAACTCCTCGGGCCGCTGAATCAACTTGGGATCAGCGTTACCGACCTTGAGGCAAGCGTTTTCCCGTCAGCGAGCGACCGGCAATTTGCCAGCGAATTTCTGACCGATCTGCCATCTCCAGTTGTCGCCATTCATCCCGGCAGCGGAAGCGAACGAAAAAATTGGCCGCTCGAAAATTGGCTGAAGCTTGGGCATGATTTGTTAGCGCGGAATTCGTTGGTCGTTGTTTCCGGCGAAGCAGACCGGATGCAAAGCGCAAAACTGAGGGAAGAAGTCGGAGATCGACGCGTTCGCTTCGCGGAAAATCTTCCGCTGCCACAGCTCGCGGCGATTCTCAGGCAAACCGTCTTCGTGGGCCACGACAGCGGGATCTCGCACCTGGCCGCGGCCGCAGGAGCAGAGTGCATTCTGCTTTTCGGTCCGACCGATCCCGAAATTTGGGCGCCGCTGAACCGTAATGTGCGCCTCATTCGCGCGCCAGGAAACGATTTACATCTGCTCGAACTCGTTCCGGTTCGAGAGGCAGTTGATCAGGCGCTGATGCGCATCGGCATGATCACGTAAAGGAATGGAGTCTGGATTTTCAAAACGCCCGGGCTCATCTCGTCGATGAGATCGAGAAAGACTTCGTCTTCGGTCAGGTTCCTTAGCGGCGCCATTAAAAATTCCGGATTAAACGCGATGGAAAAATCCCGGCCCTTGTACTGGACCGGCAGCGACTCCTTGGCTTCGCCGACTTCGGGCGTATTTGCGGTAATGTCGATATTGTTCTTGCCAAAGTTTAGCTTGATCGAATTCGATTTGTCGCTGGCCAAAAGCGAAACGCGGCGGAGCGAATTCAAAAATGTTTCCCGCTCAAGCGTGACGCGGTCCTTCGCCTCCGCCGGAATCACCTGGCGATAATTGGGATAATTGCCCTCAATCAACTTCGAAACGAGCAAGGTCTTGTTCAAATCGAACGCAATCTGGCCGCTCCCCACGCTGACTTTGACATCGCCATCGTCAGTCAACAGGCGCTGAAGCTCGGTCACGGCTTTGGTCGGCACAATGATATCAGTTTCGTGACTGCGCGGGAATTCCAGTTCGATATCGACCATGGCCAGCCGGCGGCCATCTGTCGCAACCAGTGTGAGCTTGTTGTCCTTGAAACTGAACAGCACTCCATTGAGCACATAGCGCGTTTCGTCGGTGGAGATGGCGTATGAAGTTTTGCGCAAGCCGTCGCGCAACGCTTTTTGCGGGATCGTTACTGTTTTCGCGCCCTCGAATTTCGGAAGCGGCGGAAATTCTTCCTCAGGTAATCCCAGGATCTTGAAAAAACTTTGCCCGCTGCGAATCGAAGCAGCATTCTTTCCATCGATGTCGATTTGAATATCGCTCGAAGGCAGCTCGCGGACGATATTGAACAGGCGACGCGCCGGCAGCGTGGTCGCGCCAGCTTTCTCAACTTGCGCCTCAAAACTTCCGCGCACGCCAACGTCGAGATCAGTCGTTGTTAAGTGAACTTCGTTGCCGTCGGCCTGCAAAAGCACGTTCGACAAAATCGGGAGCGTGGTTCGGGTGCTGACGACATTTTGAACCTGTTGCAGACCTTCGAGCAGTTTTTCTTTCGTTACGCTGAATTTCATCGGAAAGGTGGCGCTTAAGATGTAAAGCCTCCGATTTTGTTCGGCAACCGTAATCTGGGGGAGCCGAAGCTGGTCATTTCGACGCCATCACTCAGCGCTGCAACGAACTATCGATGAAAGAAATCGTTTGGCGAACGCTGTCCTGCTCTTTCATTCGCCTTTTCACCAGCTTGCATGCGTGCAAAACCGTCCCATGATCGCGTCCCCCAAACGCATCGCCGATCTCGTTGAGCGACGCCTTGGTCAGCTCGCGCGCGAGATACATCGCGACCTGGCGTGGAAAAGCAATATTCGCCGGACGCCGTTTGCTCGTCATGTCCGCCAGCCGCACATCGTAGTGCTCGGCCACTCGTCTTTGAATTTGTTCGATCGTGATTGAGTTACGGGCCTCCTCCTGCAAAAGGTCCTTCAGCAGATGCTCCAGCGCTTCGGGGGTAAGTTCTTTGCCGCTGAGCGAGGCGAACGAGGCCACTCGCACCAAGGCACCTTCCAGCCGGCGCACGTTGGATCGAATCCGGTTCGCCAGAAATTCAAATATCCCGTCTTCGAGTCTGATCCCGAGCGCGCGCGCTTTTTTGCGCAGGATGGCGAGTCGCGTCTCCATCGCCGGAGGCTGCAGTTCCGCGGTCAGGCCCCATTCGAAGCGCGAAACCAGGCGATGTTCCAGATTTGCGATCTCGGACGCAGGTCGGTCGCTGGAAAGAACAATTTGCTTATGCCCGTCGAACAGGGTGTTGAAGGTGTGAAAAAATTCCTCCTGTGAACGTTCTTTCCCGCTTAGAAATTGAATATCGTCAATCAACAGAAGATCGGTTTGTCGATAGCGCTTTCGAAATTTGACCAGGTTGCTGTGCTGAATGGCATCGATGAATTCGTTGATAAAAAGCTCGCTCGAAAGATAAATCACTCTCGTGTTTTTCTTCTTCGAGACCACGTATTGGCCGATCGCCTGCATCAGATGGGTTTTGCCAAGACCGACGCCGCCATAAATAAAGAGCGGGTTGTAGGTTCGAGCCGGCTGCTGGGCGACGGCCAAACTCGCCGCGTGCGCGATCTCATTGTTCGGGCCAACCACGAACGACTCAAAAGTATTTCGCGGATTCAGGCCGAGCGCAGTCGCGACCATTTTGCTGGCGCGGACCGCCTCGGGTTTTTTCTGCCCGTCGATTTGCTCCTCGATCGCTTGGACCAGCGGCTCAGATGGAGAGAGAAATTTGACCTGTAGCGGACCGCCAAATGCGGTGACAATCGCCGCTTGGAGCGCGGTCATATGATTACTCTCGATCCAATATTGGTAAATATTGTTCGGAACACGAAAGGTCAGCGAGTCGCCAGCCGCATCAACCAGCTCAAGCGCGGAAAACCAACGCTTGAAAGTGTCCCCGCTGACTTGCGGTCTTAGCGCTGCGGACAGTTGCCGCCAGAGCTCAGCACATTTTTTGTCCATAGTTGTTAACAGCGTTACACAGTTGCCACAAAGGCCATTACCAAGAGAAAAACGGGCGCGAATCGGCAATTTGATCTTATCCGGTCGAGCTCGCTTCGTTTTGCAAAAAAGTCCCAAAAACGGCCCAAAACACCGAAATTCCAAGGAAAAATCCCGTTTTTGGCGCAAAAAAGCCGTTCTCGCGTTACAAGATCGACATATTCTTCGGGATCACTCTCTGCTAGGGTTGAATCGTCAATCATTCTCAGGGATCAAAGTTTCTCAGAAATGTTCACATCTTATTCACATCACCCCGTTCGCTCCGTGCCAGCGGCTTGAGATTAGAAATCGCGTCCAACATCGACAAGAAAAAATCTGAACTTTATTTTTATTTTCGGGTCAAAAAACTCTTGACTGAAAAAAGCAAATCGACATTGCCCCAAGGACCGTTTCAAAACGGGTCATGTGCACGATTGACCGAACCCCGGCGCGCATTCATTTTTTCCATTTCGTGATTACCCGCCGGCTGTTTTGCTCACTTTTCCTGGTTTTGATCGCCGGGTCGTTCGCGCGCGGGGCCGAAGAATTACTGCCGCCGTTTGGTTTTCGCTGGCGCGATCCAGCGTCGCGAGTAGAAGCCATTCTAAAAGGGGCGAAGGCCGAGATCGTTTCGCGCGAAAAAAAGGAGAACCGGGAGGTTTGGACGGTGGAAGGCTTGATTCATCCTGGATTGAAGCGCACTCTTTTTACGTTCAAGGGCGGCCTGCTGACTGACGTCGAACTGCAATACGAATATCCGAACTGGACGATTGAGCGTTATAACGACCGAATGGGCGACATTCGCCGTTTCTTCGATACAAAATATGGCGTAGGCAAACTCGTAGCCCGCCCACAGCACGACACCGACTCTAACCCAGAAGTAATTCAGACGCTGGTCGGCTATCAGTGGGTGATCGGCGCAACGATGCTTGAGCTTTTTTACTTTTCCGCTTCAGAAGGTCATGTCCCCGCCGATCGCGATCCTTATCCGCCGGTGCGGGTTATTAGCGTCAGCTATAAAGCGCTGTAATTGCGGTCTATCACCGTTGGATCCGGCCTCTACAACGTCGTCTCGGAAACAAGCGAGCGCCGGTGCTTCACGCCCCGCTGGGTTTCTTTTTGCAAACGTTTGAGCCGGCTGGAGAGCGCGGTTTTGGCCGCCGAACTCATCCGATCGATGAACAGAATGCCGTTGAGATGATCGACTTCATGCTGGATGGCGCGTGCGAGTAATCCGCCTGCCTCCAGCTCGATCGTTTTGCCCTCCACATTTTGTGCGCTCGCGACGACGGTTCTCGCCCGTTCGATCTCGCCGTTGATCTCCGGAAAACTCAGACACCCTTCGGTGCCTATTTCTGTTTCGCCGCCAATTTTCAACTCGGGGTTTATCAAAATGAGGGGGCTTGAATTTCTTGGATCAACCTCCTGGCCATTTACCTTCAGTGTGCTCGGCTGGTCTTTGACCTGTGAAACGTCGAGGACGGTAAGTTGAAGCGCCTGACCGATCTGTTGGGCTGCGAGCCCGACGCCGTTCGCTTCACGCATGGTCTCGATCATGTTTCCCGCCAGCTCGCGAATGCGATCGTCGATCTTCTCCACCCGCCTGCCTTTGGCACGCAGAATTGGGTCGCCATACTGCGCGATCGGCAATTTCATTTTTGTTCGCTGGTGAATGCCGGCAGGTTTTTCACTCCAGCAAGCTTCAATGCATCCATCACCTTAACGATGGTGCCAAACGACGCTTTCTTGTCCGCCTGCAACGCAAGCGAAGATTTCTTTGTCGGCGGCAGTTGATTCACCGCGTCTTGCAATTCTTCGATCGCAATCGCGCGGCCGTCGAGCTTCACTTCATCATTCGCGTCCACGGTCACGATCGCGTGCTCGAGTTCGGCCGGAGTCTTGGTCGCGGTCTTTGAGTCGGGAAGATTGATCTGCACTTCGGGTTGATCGCGCTTGAAGGTGGTTGAGACGACGAAAAAAATCAGGAGAATCGTCAGAATATCGACCAGCGAGACGATAATGATCGAAGGCGCGCGGCGCTTTTTAACGGCAAACTTCATCGAGCGAAATGTCGATTTTCCGTCACGCGAGCGATGCCGGAACAACAGGCGGCGGTCCGGGTTTCGGCGGGGCGGGCGAAACAAGACGGCCGTAATAAAGTTTTGAGAGCAAATCGGTCACAAGTGATTCCATTTCGATCGAAAGCACTTCCACCTTTTTCGAGAAATAAACGAACGCGATCAAGCTCGGCACGGCGATGCCCAGGCCGAAGATCGTCGTGCTGAGAGCCTCTGAAATTCCAAGCGCGATCCGCTTGGCGTCCGCCGCCCCAGCGCTCAAACCGAGACTGGCAAACACGTGAATCAAGCCGGAGACCGTGCCGATTAAACCGATCAACGGTGCGATTCCGACAATCACCTCGAGCACGACCAGTCCACGCTCAAGCCGCACCATTTCGTGACGCGCGCGCGTTTGCACCGCCTCGACGTTTTCGGAGCGCGGCCAGCGCAAATGCGCCAGCGCGACCCGGACAATCCGCGCAATCGATGAAGGGTCCTGATGGATCATTCGCGTCAATCGCTCCGGGCTAGCGCCTGGTGCGACCCGCTCCATCTCGTTC
>Ga0187777_10003352_pt1 | contig 10233 bp, 8 predicted proteins | sample 1015_Q2_SP5_10_M_FD_132416 | JGI IMG/M metagenome (GOLD analysis project Ga0187777, IMG submission 132416) | Tropical peat soil microbial communities from peatlands in Department of Meta, Colombia - 1015_Q2_SP5_10_MG | ecosystem: Environmental > Terrestrial > Soil > Wetlands > Peat | place...
ACCACCGAGCGACCAGACGAGGCTCTCCCGGCCGGCGACGCTGATCGGCCCGTGGCGGTATTCCATCGCGGGATAGGACTCGGTCCACGCTTGCGCGGCCTCGCGGAACTTGAGCGCCGCCTCGTTCGCGAGCCCGACGGTCCAACCGTGCCCCAGGAACACAAAGTGTCGAAAGGACGGAAGGTCCTGTGGAAGGGGGCGGCGCAGCGCCTCCACGCAGTCGTCGGCGACCTCGTCGAGGTCCTCGCCGAGCGAGGCGCGAAGCAGCGCGAGCGCGGTCGTCGCGAACCGCGTCTGCACCACCGAACGCTCGTCGGCGAAGTCGAGCAGGATCACCTCGGTCGCCTCCTTCGCGACCGGCGAGTCGGCGACGGCCGTGATCGCCGTCGTCCGCGTCCCCTCGGGGAGGGAACGCAGGAGCCGCGCCACCTCCGTGGTCGTGCCCGAGCGCGACACGGCGACCACGCCGTCGTATGCGCGCGTCGTCGGTGCCTCCGAGGCCGCGAACGCGTCGGTGACACCGACCCCCGCCGCCTCCCGCAGACAGGCCCAGGCCTGCGCGACGAACCACGAGGTGCCGCATCCCACTACCGCCGCGAGCGCTCCTCGGGGGGGCAATGCGGGGCCGCTCGTCGCGGCGACGCCGGCTGCCCGGCGCCACATCTCCGGCTGCGTCGGGATCTCCCGCTCGACCGCTGACGTCATCTCCTCCCCCGATCGTTCGGTCGCGCCCGCGCTTCCGCGGCCGTTCGGTACACGTCGACGAACCGACCGTACCGGTCGGCGATCCGCTGCGCGGCGACGGTCCGATCCAGCGAGCCCCTCCGGTACCGGTCCACCGAATCCCACCAGATCGTCCTTCCGATCGCGAAGCCGAGGTACCCGGGAACGCCCGCCCCCGCACGCAGCCATCGATCCACCGCCGCCTCGTCGGCCCCGCGACCGAGCACGACGCACGCGACACGGTCGCGCCCGCCCGCGCGCGCGGCCGCGCTCATCCTGCGACAGTCGTCCGGATCGTCGAGCCCCTCGATCTTCCACACGTCGGGCTCGACCCCGCTCCGCTGGAGCTCGGCCATCGCCGTGAGCATCAGCCGCGGCCGCTGCTCACGGTCGACGCGGTCCCGGTCGCCCCCCGCGCGCTCCAGCTGCTCGGGTGTCGGGGGCACCAGCAGCTCGAAGAGGAACCGCCGACCGCGCTCCCGCAACCATCCCGACAGGCGCGCGAGCCGTTGCGCCTGTCGGGCGTTCATCTCGCGGTCGCCCTCGGGGTTGTAGCGGACGAGCACCTTGCAGAACGTCGGATCGAAGGCCTCCACGTGTTCCGCGAAGGCCTCGCCGTACTCGAAGGCGAACTCCTCAGACCCGCTTCGCTCGACCGGCATGGCGAGGACGAAACCCTCGGCGGCGGCCGTTCGCGCCATGTCCGCTCCGAACTCCTCGTCGATCAGCACGCCGGCCGCCTCCCGCGGAACCGGCCCCGCCGACGCGGCGAGCCGGAAGCCGTCGAAGATGACGCTCTTCGCGTCGGATATCGCCGCGCGTTCCTCGGTCGTCGGCGTCCCGCGGATCCCGAAGAGCGTGCGCTCGAACGATTCCCGGTGGTCGAAGGCGAGCACGAACAGCGGCCGGTCGTACCCGAGGGGCGTCTGCATCGAGGGCATCATGACACGAGGCCGAGCAGCACCAGCCCCACGACGATCAGCGCGACACCGATCGCCTGGCGGGGACCAAGGCGCTCACCGAAGAGCAGCATTCCTGCCACGACCGGGATCACGGGGTAGACGCTCGACACGGCGGCCGTGACCGCCAGTTGCCCGACCTGGCCCCCGCGCGCGAACGCGCAGATCCCCACGACGTCGGTCGCGCCGGCGGTCAGCGCCCACCAGAAGCCTGCCCCCGCGCCGCGCCACGTCGACGGCCGGCGCCCCAGGAAGGGCAGCACCGCGAGCAGGACGACCATGGACGCGAGGCGGGCGACGACCGTGGCGGTGAGCCATCCGGCGCGTCCCGAGAAGTCGCCGAGCAGGAAACCGCCGACGCCGTAGGCGAGCGCCGACGCGAGGGCGAACGAGATGCCGGCGCTCGAGTACCTCGTCGTGCCCTGGGGCACGACCGCGATGCCCACCAGCGGCTCGTCCGCCGCAATCGCGGGGACCCTCCCGCCCGACGAACGGGAGGCCGCCATCGTGACGCCGCCGACGGCGAGCGCGACGCCCCAGGCGCCCGTCGTTCCCAGACTCTCGCCGAGGAACAGCACGGCGAGCACCGCCGTCACGCCTCCGTAGGTCGCCCCGATCGCGCTCACGAGCCCGACCGGACCTTCCTCGAGCGCGCGATAGAAGGTGAGATAGCCGAGCAAGCCGATGACGCCGCACGCCACGAGCCCGACGGCCACGCTCCCGTGCACGGCGGAGAAGGACGGACGCAGCACCGCCGTCAGCGTCAGCAGCAGGACGAGGCCGAGCACCTGGCCGATCAGCACGGTCAGGAACGCGCCGGATCGCCGCGCCGCATAGGTCGCGAACACCGCGGACGTTCCCCACGCGATCGCCGCCGTCAGCCCGTAGATCACGCGACCGGAGTCTATCGGGGTCGCGCCGCGCGACCGCTCCCCCATGACCCCTACGGCGAAGCGAGCGCTTCCTCGAGCCGGTCGAGGAACGGGACCTGCGCCGCTTTGAGCTTCTCGCGAGCCCGCCTCACCTCGAACCACTCGACGCGGTCGATCTCGGGGAAGGTCGCGATGCGGCCCGAGCGGGGCGGCCATTCCATCTCGTATGTGTTGCTCGCCGCGGTCGAGGCGTCGAGATCTCCCTCGGCCGCCCATCCGTGGACGACCTTTCCGGACTTCTGGCGGATCGTCCCGAGCTCGATGAGCGTCACCGCGGGGACCGGATGCCCGGTCTCTTCCTCGAACTCGCGCCGCGCGACCGCGATCAGCTCCTCGTCTTCCTCTGCCTCACCCTTGGGGATGGTCCAGTGCCCGAGGTCCTTGTTGACCCAGTAGGGCCCGCCCATGTGCGCCAGGAGGACCTCCACGCGCCCGTCGCGCCGACGCCACAGGAGGACCCCTGCGCTGATTCGTCCTGACTTATCCGTTGTCATCCATCTATGTCGCAACTGAGCTTCCTGACGCCCGCCGATTTCCAGCTTTGGTCCGACTGGCCCTTGACGGGGGAAATACCGGGAAAGGAGACTACCCCGTGGAGGGGCCGCGTCGCGTCGGGGCAACGCCCGGGACGAGAGGAAGGAATCACTTGTGACCAAGCGGGGATGGACGCTGCTGCTCGCCGGCGCGATGGTGGCCTCGATCGCGATGGCCGTGGGGGCACCCTCGGCGACCGCCGACGTGTCGTACCGGGACATCTCTTCGGACGGACCGCTCACGGACGTCATCGTGGGCAACGAACTGAGCTGCCAGGTCGCACATCAAGCGGACGGCGACTACGAGCTGTACCCCCCCGACGTGGCACCCGGGGACTGCGGCACCTTCCTCGCGATCGGCCCGGCCGGCCACTCCACGCTGTATTCGCCCGACTTCCTGGACCACGAAGACACCGCCATCGAGATGACGTCCACGCCGTTCACTCCGGAAACACAGTCCGAAGTGACCGGCACCGGCACCGTCGCCGATCCCTATCAAGTCGTGACGACCGTCGCCGCGGGAAGCACAGGCCTGACCCTCACCGAGACGGACTCCTACGTCACCGGAACCGAGGCGTACCAGACTGACGTGACGATCACCAACGCATCCGATTCGACCCAGACCGGGATCCTGTACCGCGCCGGCGACTGCTTCTTGCAGGGGTCCAACAGCGGCACCGGTGTCGTGGACACGGAGTCGTCGTCCGTCGGGTGCCAGGCGGCGAGCGGCCGCATCGAGACCTGGGTCCCCGTGACGTCCGGCGCCGACTATTACGAGTCCGACTACGCGAGCGTGTGGAGCCAGATCGATGACCAGGAGCCATTCCCCAACACGTGCGATTGCGACATCTCGGAGGACAACGGGGCAGGCCTAAGCTGGAACACCTCGATCCCCGCAGACTCCTCCGTGACGTACTCGCAGATCACCGCGTTCTCGCCCGAGGGGAGCCTTCCGCTTTCGATGACGAAGACCGCCGACAGCGACAGCGTCTCGGCCGGCGAGACGGACGGCTATACCATCACAATCGAGAACCCGAATGACGGATCGGCGGCGCTCTCCTCGATCGTCGACGACCTGCCGGCCGGCTTCTCATACGTGGACGGCTCCACGACGGGGCTCACCTCGTCGGACCCGGACGTCGAGGGACAGACACTCACGTGGAGTGGATCGTTCGTCGTGCCGGGTACCGGAACTGCCAGCCTGCACTTCGACGTCTCGGCCTCATCGACGCCCGGCGACTACTTCAACAGCGCCTCGGGATCGGCGAGCGGGGTCGCCGTCGCGCCGACGGGACCGACGGCCGAGGTGACCGTGACCGGCGGCGAGGGCGAGGGCGCCGACGTCGGCGTTTCCACGTCGGCCCAACCCGCGACCGTCTCGCCCGGCGCGACGGTTCTGTTCCACTCCGATGTCGTGAACAACGGGCCCGAGAACGCGACGGATGTTCAGTTCGGCGACGATATTTCTTCGAACGGGTCGATCGTTTCCGTCACCCCCAGTCGGGGCTCGTGCTCGGTCGACGGCGACTTCGTCTCCTGCGAGATCGGGGGACTCTCCAGTGGCGCCGGCGCCACCGTGGACGTGCAAGTCCAGACGCCGGGTGAGCCCGGATCGGTGTCGAGCGACGCAACGGTGTCCGCCTTCCAGTCAGATCCGAACCCGGACAACAACGAGGCGTCGGCGTCGACGGAGCCGTGCAGCGATTGCTCGGGCGGGTATGTGTCCCGCGGGGGCCGAGTGACCGGGCCCCCGATCGGCGGGGACGTCACACAGTCGGCGTCCTTCCAGGCGCCCTCGTCGGTGACGGGACAGATCACGTCGCAGAACTTGGCCGACTCGCCCTGCGCCGAGCCGCCCGGTTTCGAGTCCTACGGTGACGTCTTCTTGGTTGAGGCACCGGCCATCACGGGCAACAAGGTGTACGTGGAGCGCTTCAAGTTGATCACAAGCGCGGACTCGTCGGTGGGGGTTCCACCGCACGAACCGCTCAGCGACGTCACGCTCCTTCGCGGGTGCATCGAGATCCCACAGTGCCTGAGCGGGAAGCGAATGCGCGACTCCATCCCTTCCGGCTTCGAGGGGTGCGTACGCAGGGTGCACCGGAACAACCAGACGAAGATCGTGACGATCGTCGAGTTCGACACGGGCAACGACCCGCCGATCCGCGGGGGAGGTTGACGGGCCGGACAGGCACCGCGAGGAGCCGGCAGGAACCGGCTTCGCTACCTCTGGCCGCCTGCGCGCCGGTCGAGGGCGCCCGCGACGACCAGCCCGGTCGCTCCGCCGACGAGGGATCCGGCCACAGCGTCGCCCGGATAGTGCACGCCGGTGTGCACGCGTGAGTACGCGACCGCCGCCGCGAGCAATCGGAGGGGGAAGGCGAGCCACGGCAGGTCCCGGCCGACCGCGGTCGCAAAGGCGAACCCGGACGCCGAGTGACCCGAGGGGAACGATGTCGACTCCGGCATCACGACGTGCCGCTCGTCGAGGACGCGAGCCGCCGAGCGGTCGGGACGTCGGCGCGAGGCGATCGACTTGAGGCCCACGTTCACGAGGGCCGACGACACACCGATCGAGATCAGCCCCGCTGCGGCAGCCCTCCTCCCCCGGCGACCGCCGAGCAGCGCGACCGCAGCGGCGATCGCGACCCAGATGGCGGAACGGTTGGCAGCGTTCGAGAGACGTCGGAGCGGCTCGTCGAGCGCGGGCGTCTCGGTCGACGCGACGGCCTCGTAGACGGCGTGATCGAGGCGCGACAGATCCGTGAGGATGCGTCCCGCCTTCTGCCGGATGGGAGCCACCGACCCCGACACGAGCTCCGAGATCAGGTCCTCGATCGGCGGAAGCGCGGCGCGCTCTGTGGCGGGTGGCATGGTCGAGTATCGTACGCGGCGGTGCCGTTCCGGGAACGGCACGGGGGTCGGACATGAGGAACGCAACCCGCGGGACCGGGGCGGCGCCTTCGGCGAGCCGTCGGCTCTCGGCCATGCTTGCACTCCTGCTCCTCGTGGCCGCCGCCATCACGGCGGTTCTCGCGGTCACGCGGGCGGGCGCAATGGTGGTCCTCGGGTTGCCCCTGTCCGTGGCGGCGCTCGTGATCGGGTTCTGGTACACCGTCTCCCGCCGGGGCACAGCTCGAGTCGTCGGCAGCATCGTGGCGGCGGTGGCGCTGGTCGTCTTCATCGTGTTGACGTTCACGGCGCCCCACAAGGGGATCCCCGTCGCGGTCACGCTTGCGCTGGTCTTGCTGTCGGGCCTCTGCGCCCGGCACGCGGTGCGGCGCGACCCACGAACGCTCGCGACGACGCTCGCCGTCGATCGCACGGCCGCGCCCCGCCCCTCGCATCCCGTGCTGCTCATGAACCCGAAGTCCGGCGGTGGGAAGGTCGAGAAGTTCGCCCTCGTGGACGAATGTCGCCGTCGAGGCATCGAGCCCGTCGTCCTCGAGCGGGGTGACGACCTGCTCGCGCTCGCCGAGGCTGCCATCGCTCGCGGCGCCGACGTCATAGGGATGGCCGGTGGCGACGGCTCGCAGGCGCTCGTCGCGACCATCGCGTCGCGGCGCGGCGTCCCCCACGTGTGCATCCCGGCCGGCACGCGCAACCACTTCGCCCTCGACCTCGGGCTCGACCGCGAAGACGTCGTCGGAGCCTTGGACGCCTTCGTCGACGGGTACGAGCGAACCATCGACCTCGCGACGGTGAACGGGCACGTCTTCGTGAACAACACATCCCTCGGCCTGTACGCGAAGATCGTTCAGTCGGACGAGTACCGCGATGCGAAGATGCAGACCGCGGCCAACATGCTCCCCGACATGCTCGGCCCCGACGCAGCGCCGTTCGATCTTCGATTCACCGGGCCGGACGGCCGCGACTACCCGTCCGCGCATCTGATACTGGTGTCCAACAACCCCTATCAGTTGGACCATCTCGGCGGGAGGGGGACGAGGGAGCGGCTCGACACCGGGACGCTCGGCATCGTCACCTCCCGGATCGCCGACGCCAAGGCCGCGGTGGCGTTCGTCGCCGCCGAGGCCGCCGGAAGGATCCGAACCTTTCCGGGTTGGATGGAGTGGTCGGCGCCCCGGTTCGAGGTGGGATCCTCCTCTCCGATCGAGATCGGCGTCGACGGGGAGTCGATGAAGCTCGATCCCCCGCTCGTCTTCGAGTCGATGCCCGGCGCGCTCCGCGTGCGCATTCCGATGCACGCGGCCGGCTTCGCGCCGGCGGCGGCCTCGGTCGCGATCGACCGGAATACCCTCACAACACTGCTTCGGACCGCGGCCGGCCGCGCGTAGATGGCGTCGACGTCGTTCGCCCCGGGCGTCGAAGTCCTGCGTTCCTACGAGAGGAAGTGGCTGACCAAGGACGTCGTCGCCGGGCTGGTCCTGACCGCGCTCCTGGTTCCTCAGGGAATGGCGTACGCCGAGCTCGCCGGTCTTCCCTCCGTCACGGGGCTGTACACGTCCGTGATGTGTCTGATCGCCTACGCGATCTTCGGCCCCTCCCGCGTGCTCGTCCTCGGCCCGGACTCGTCGCTCGGTCCGATGATCGCCGCCACGATCCTTCCCCTGGTCGGGGCCAATGGAAGCCCCGAGCGGGCCATCGCCCTCGCGTCGATGCTCGCGCTCATCGTCGGTCTGCTCACGATCCTCGCGGGCGTCGCGAGGCTCGGCTTCGTCGCCGACCTGCTGTCGCGGCCCACGAGGATCGGCTACCTGAACGGCCTGGCGCTCACCATCGTGGTGGGGCAGCTTCCCAAGCTGTTCGGCTTTTCCATCGACGCCCACGGCTTGATCCGCGAGGCGGCGAAGTTCGTCCAGGGAGTGGCCCACGGCGAGACCGTGGTGGCCGCTCTGGTGGTCGGGTTGTTCAGCCTCGCGCTCATCCTCGCCTGTCAACGGTGGCTGCCGCGCGTACCGGGCGTCCTCCTGGCGGTCGTCGTCGCGATCCTGGCCGTCGTGACGCTCGACCTGGGCGCGCACGGCGTCAAGCTCGTGGGCACCCTGCCGAAGGGGTTCCCGACGCCCACGTTCCCGAAGGTGCCGTTCGGCGACCTCAGCCGGCTGCTGGCCGGCGCCGTCGGCATCGCCATCGTTTCGTTGGCGGACACGATCTCGACCTCCTCGGCCTTCGCGGCGCGAAAGGGAAGGGACGTCCAGGCCAACAAGGAGATGATCGCCATCGGATCGGCGAACGTGGCATCGGGGCTCTTTCAGGGGTTCGCAGTCAGTACCAGCGGCTCCCGGACGGCGGTCGCGGACCAGTCGGGCGCGCAGACGCAGCTCACCGGGCTCGTCGGGGCCGCGATGATCACGCTCATGTTGCTGTTCGTGCCCGGGCTGCTACGCAACCTCCCGCAGCCGACGCTCGCCGCGATCGTGATCGCCGCCTCCTTCTCGCTGACCGACATCCCGGGGACGCTCCGGTTGCGGCGGCAGCGGCCGACCGAGTTCTGGCTGTCCATGGCCGCCTTCCTCGGTGTCGCCCTCCTCGGCGTGCTGGCGGGGATCGGGATTGCCGTCGGACTCTCGATCCTGAACGTGTTCCGGCACGCCTGGTGGCCCTACAACGCCGAGCTCGGCCGAGTCGAAGGGCTTCCCGGCTACCACGACCTGCAGATGCATCCGGAGGCCGAGCGCATTCCCGGACTCGTCATCTACCGCTTCGACGGGCCGCTCTTCTTCGCGAACGCGCGGTCGTTCCGCGACGAGGTCCGACGGCTGGCCGCCACCGATCCCCCACCGGCGTGGATTGTCATCGCGGCCGAGCCCATCACCGACGTCGACGTCACGGCCGCGGACATGCTCCGGGAGCTGGACCGAGCGCTCGACGCCGCGGGGACGACGCTCTACTTCGCCGAGATGAAGGATCCCGTCCGGCAGAAGGTCGAGGCGTACGAGCTGACGGACGCCATCCCGCCCGATCACTTCTTCCCGACCCTCGGAGCAGCGGTGCACGCGTATCGGCGCGAGCATCGCGGCTCGCGTCACGAGCGTGCGGACCCTTCCGAGGAGTGAGCTGCCCGTGGTCGTTCATTGGCGATGAGGCCAGCCGCCCAGCCGGAGCGCCGGACGATCGACGTCGGCGGCGAACAGCGGGGCTACCTCCTGTGCCGACCGGCGGCGGAACCGACGGGCATCGTGCTCAGCCTCCACGGGCGCGGCGTCACGGCCAGGTTTCAGGTTTCGTTCTCGGGAATGGACCGGCTCGCGACGAGCCGCGACGCGGTCGTCGTGTTTCCGCAGGGGTCCGTGCGGCTCGACCACCGGGGCATGATGTGGGACCCGCAGGTCGACGTCGACTACCTCGGGAGGATCGTGAACGAGGTTCGGACGGAGTTCGCCGGCGTCGACCCGCGCGTGTGCATCGCCGGGATGTCGAACGGCGCGTTCATGGCCTGTGAGTTCGCGGCAGCGCGGGCTGACGACGTCGCCGTCCTCGCGGCGGTCGCGGGCGTTCGCGCTCCCCCGACTCCGCCCGCGCGTCCCGTCCCCGTCGTCGCGTTCCACGGCCTTCTGGATCGGTCGCTGCCGTACGGGGGCGGGGCCGGATCCCGCCTGAGCGAGCGGGTCATCCGGCGCCAGAACGTACGAGCGGGACGGCCGCCCGGATGGCCGGGGGCGGTCCGGCGCCAAGCGGTACCCGACGCCGCTCTCGCATGGGCACGCGCGAACGGCGTCGAGACCGATCGCAGCGTGGCGGACGTGAGCCCGACGCTTCGCAAGACGACGTACGGGGAGGGAACCCCGGGCGAGGTCACTCTGTGGACGTTCGCGGACGCGGGGCACACATGGCCCGGGCGGCCCATGGCGGCTCCTCTGCGGCTTCTGTTCGGTCACACGAGTCGGGAGGTCGACGCGACGGAGGAGATCTGGCGGTTCTTTCAACACCACAGGTCAGAAGGGGTTTAGAGGGTCGGGACCACGAATTGGACCACGCCCCTCTGTCTTTGCTTGGCAGGCCGAACCGTGTCGGCGACTGGCATTACGGTTCGGCGATGCCCGGCTGGCCCGTCCGCGTGTTCATCTCGATGGCCGGGAGCTGCTACCACGCGACGCCGTACTGCCCGCTCCTGAAGGCCGG
>Ga0187777_10003353_pt1 | contig 10233 bp, 8 predicted proteins | sample 1015_Q2_SP5_10_M_FD_132416 | JGI IMG/M metagenome (GOLD analysis project Ga0187777, IMG submission 132416) | Tropical peat soil microbial communities from peatlands in Department of Meta, Colombia - 1015_Q2_SP5_10_MG | ecosystem: Environmental > Terrestrial > Soil > Wetlands > Peat | place...
CGACGAAGCTGTGATCACAGTGTTTCCGCCGTTTGGCCCTCCCGCGCCCGTTGCTAATCCATTCGGGCTGATGCTCGCAACATTCGGGTTGTTACTCGAGTAGGTAAATACAATCCCACTCATCGCATTTCCATATTGATCAATCCCGGTTGCCGCAAATTGCTGCGAGCCGGTGGTGAGAATCGAAGGATTTGCAGGTGTCAAAACTATGGTCGTAAGTGCAGGTGGCGGGGGGAGCACGGTTAACAGCGCAGGTGCGCTAGTCACCCCCTGAGCGGATGCCACCACGGCTCCGCCCCCCTGACATAGGCCAATGGCCGAGCTGGCATTCAGGCTGATGCAGTTGCTGTTCGTTGCCCAGCCGAAGGTGATGCCGGACATCAGCTTGTTGTACTGATCAAGACCTACCGCCGTGAAGACTTGCTGGCCGCCGACTTGAATGGATGCCGACGCGGGCGAAACACTGATCTTTGTCAGGACTGACGGTGCAGGGGCAACAGTAACACTCAGGCCCGTCTCCGCGGTCAAACTGCCCGAGCTGCCCATAATACCAACCGTCGTCGTGCTTACCACGGCCGAGTTGCTTGCCGACAAGGTGAGCGCAGCCTCAGTTGTCGATATCGGGCTAAATGACGCGCTAATCCCGCTGGGCAGACCAGAAGCGAAAAGACTTACTCTTCCTGCGAAGCCGTTCGCGGGATCTACCACGATTGTGCTTTGAACGCTCTGTCCCTGCGCAACCGTAACGGTTGCCGGTTCAGCAGACAGCGTGAAACTGGGTTGCGGTGTGACTGTGAACAGTGCGGAACTGCTGATCCCTTCAGCGCTAACTGTTATTTGCGAAGTACCGGCCGCAATTCCCGTCGCCACACCGTTCTTATCAATGCTGGCGATAGTGGCATTGCTGCTGGCGAACGTCAGCGCAATCCCTGTCATTGGGTTGCCACGCTGATCCTTCACTGCAGCCGTGAACCTTTGCGTTGCTCCGACCGTTACTGATGCCGTTTGCGGAGTCAGCGTGATCGACGCGATCGAAGGTGGATCGGACGGCTGCGACGACGTTGAGGATGAGAGACTTCCGCCGCCGCAACCCGTCCAAGCCAGAGCGATTAGGACGAGAGCAAATCCAACGAACTTGGGAACACTCTGATCGCTCAAAGTGTTCCCGTCGTTTTTTCGAATCGCGAGTCGTTCCTGCATTGGAGCAAGCCGCATATCACCTACCAGAATTCCTCAACTCAGTGGATGTGCATCTCCTTACGTAGTGGCAAAGGAGACTCGGTTACGTGCTTCCGCTGGAAGACATAAGCCGGAGTGGGCACGCGCTCGGGATGTAACTCAACTTTTGCAATCGGTGCTGCCGCGCCGGAGATTTGTACCCACGATGCGAGGGATGGCGTACCGGACTTGTTTACCAGGAACAGCATGTAATAGCCCGGAGGCGCTATGTTTGAATTGGGAGGCCCAGTCACTTTGAGGGTTCCCTGTGCCGCTGTAAATGAGAGACCAACAAAGCGCTGATCCATATCGAAGGAGTGCGTCACCGAGCCCGCTTTGATAAGTGCGATCGACGCAATCGTCGCCGCATCGGGCGTTGACAATGTGAACGACTGCCCATACGTAACCGAACCGGGCGCATTGCTCGCCGCTTGAGGTCGTTTTGCCGGGCTTCCATCGGAATTGAAAAGGTAGCTTGGTTGATAGATTTCGATGTGATTTTCGAACACGCCCTGGGCTGGGTTACCTCCCGCAAGAAATACCGTGCCATCCGGTAAGAGTAATTGTGTGTTGTGATATAGCCGCGGGAATGCATTGCTACCGGCAGAAGAGAAAGAATTCGTGGTGGGGTCGTAAATCTCCGCCTTTAAGCTTGCCGTTGTGGCGTCCTCATCCTGTGCAGAGCCCCCATCCACCAACAACTTCCCGGTAGGAAGAATTGTCGCTTCCATTTCGACGCGCGCCTGAGCCATTGCCGGCCCTTGTACCCAGCATGGCGCGTAGTTCGGGCAGGAGGCTGAAGTATTCATTCCCGCTGGGCTCAGATCGATCAACTCCGTCGTGTTGGTTGCGGGATTGTCCCCGCCCATGATCATCACCTTAGGGCTGTAATTGTTTTGAGGAGTAAGAGGCAGTAACACCGAGGTCCCGTAGGTTCGCTCGCCATTTGGATCATGCAATCCCGGGTAGATCGTCCAGGCCACGAGCTTCCAGGTCTGCGTACTCGGATCGAAGTCGACCGTTGCCGACGACGGGGCCGAGTAGAAAATGTGTCCGGTGGGAAGCAGGTGCATCCGCGGATAGAGCGGAAACTGAAATCCGGGAAAGTCCGTGATGTTCGGGTTGCCTGCGATTTCCGCGCTCCATTGTTCGCCGTTCCAGATTTCACTGGTGTTGTTGTTGTTGCCATCAGTGTCGTTCAATCCGGCAGTGGTCATCACACGCCCATCATTCAATTCCGTCAGGGTTGGGTACCAGCGACCATGCGCTGTGGCGGAGATATCGCCGAAAGATTCGCTGGATGGATCGAAAATGGAGGCGTTGGGCAACCCAAGAAAAGGAATATCGCCGGTTTGACCGACTACTGCCAACGCTCCATAACCCTTGGTGCCGCCCTGGATCAGCACTCTCCCGTCCTGCATGATGGACATGCCGTTACAAAACATGTCCCAGTTCACTGGCATGGAGTGGACGCTGCTGTTTGACAAATCAAAGAGCGCGGCGCCTTGCGTATACTGCGGGCCTTGCGGACATCCGGCCTGCTGCGGCGGGCAATTTCCGGAGCCGGAGATTACAAGAATCTTTCCCGTATGCAGTAAAGCCGCGTGGATTGGGTTGATCGGCATTTTCGTGGTGCTTGTGTTCCATTGGCCGTACTTCGCAGCCTGAGGGTTATAAGTCGGATTAGGTGGGGTTGGGGTTGAAGATTGATTGTTGCCGGTGTTGTTGCCGAGACTCCCGCCTCCGCAGCCCGCCAGCGTACAGCTCAAGAAAAGACCAACCCACAACGCAAGATTCTTGTTCATAACTTCCTTTCTAACCACCACAGGTTGGGGGAAGGCAGGGGAGAATCTCTAAGCGACTTCGAGCTTGACGAGGCATTACGGCCTGGTTGCGTTTTGCGCTACTTCGGCTTGTCCGTCAGAAGCGCTATAGCTCAGGTAGGGGGAAAAAGGTGCAACTTCGAAGGGCATCTTTTCTTGGGGGGACAGGAGTGCCACGGACTCGATCTTCATCAAATTCAGCCGATCGCTCCAGGGATTCAGCTTGATCCGGCTGCCCATGGGGAGCGCCGCAATCTGATCGATCCGCTGCTTCTCCAATGCCGGCGCCGTGCCCAGTAGTGCGGCCATGCGCATCCCATTGTGCTCCCGCATCCTGTTCCCTAAGTGAGGCCGGATCAGGTTCGAAAGCGCCCCATGATCCTGCAACGCCTTTAAGAACAAACCGGCACTGGCCAGCTTGTCTTTGTAAGGAGAATTCTCGAGCAACTCCATTCCCTTCTTGTCGGCGGCTTCTTCATCAGCCGGGCTGCGCGCAAAATCCAGATGTTGGAAAGTTGCAAGATCGGGGAAGAAAAATCGATCTGTGAATGCAAGGTTCGTGTTAAGGCGATGCCCGAGTGCGATATGACCGAGTTCGTGGGCGACAACCATTGCCAGTGACGCCTCATCCGGCAAAACATCCAGCAGTCCACGGCTGACCACTATAGTGTGGCCAATCGTGAAAGATTCCAGCGGAGTAGTCAGTAGTACCCGGCATCGTACGTCGGGCACAATCTCCAGCTTGTTAGTGATAATTAAGTTGTTGGTTACCGTCTGCAGAACCTTGTCGACCTCCCCGCGCGGAGCGAGCAGCCCGATTTTCTGCAGATGATCTACCGCATTGTCCTCCGCCATCCGCTCCCACAAACGCTGCGCTTCTACGGGGTTCTTGTCAGCCGCGGATGCTTGATCATCCACCGAGCTATCGAGTTTGATATCTGTAAATGAGTCATCGTGCTTTAACGACTCGGGATCGTATGCCCAGAGACGGGTTTGCGCTTTGAAATACAAGGTGTGGAAGGGTGGGCTCTTGAGTTTTGTGCCTGATTCCTCGATATAGACATATGCGGGCAGCCACACATGCGGTTGCACATTCAACCGCCAGCTATCAAAGTGCAGATAGTAGGTGTAGCGGGAATGAGCCGAGTAAGTACCGTTAAACCGGACAATATTGAACTCCCGGTCTTCCACCCAGATTCTCCCAGTGAACAAACCACTGGGCGCTTTCTCTTTTGGCTGGACATCGATGACCACGCATCGAGCCTCGCCCAGGAATTCCTGTCTCACGTAGGTAAAGTAGTAATTGCTCTTCTGAAAGTCTCCATCGAGCATGACCATTTGCGCAAAACCGCGCGGCAAAAACCGGTGTGTGAATCCCGCGGAAATGGTGCTTAGGAAAATCGACAACGAGCTTGCGTGCGGGTTCTGGAATAGCTGATCCTGTGGACCCTGATTAAAATCCAACCGCCCCAGGAAATAGTGATCGCTGACTGGCTGCACGTCATGGTTCTTGTCTTCCCGGAGGTCTTGGATATAAGTCTCCGCCAGGGGATGCATGCTCTTCATGGTGCTGATCACCGTGCGTTCGCGCTCCACTACCCGGTCAATCATTAGTTCGAATGACACGGGAGGCAGCACGGTGAAAGAGCCGCTCCTAGTGACTCCATAGTTGCCGTAAACCGTGATCACCGCATCACCGCCGCCTACACTCGTCGTGCTGCGTAAGGTGCTGATGGCGAAACTCGCATCCCTCGAACCAGCCGGCACGGTCACACTGGCAGGAACTTTGGCCGCGTTCGCGGGATCGGCCGCCAACGACACTTGAACGTCGTACGGAGCTGTCGAGTTGAGTGTCACCGTGCCATGCTCTTCATTGCCGCCAATCACGGTGGGCGAACTCAAGTTGACCGACATCAGCTGCGGGCTACTGCCGGCAAAAGCTGCGGTCGACCACGCAACCAGTAACAACACCACTGTTTTCAAACTACGCATATACTTCCCTTCCGATCTGCCGTTAATCCCGACGTGCCGCGTTGAAAATCTCAACGGCAAAGCACAATCAGCAGCGCCCCTATCACGATGATCCTGCCGGTAAAGCTAAGTCTGGCCAGCAGGTGAACAATTCCCGAGATACTTCCAAATCCGCAGTACGACATCGTTATCGACCCACCTTTCTTCCTAAGAGATTCCACCCAAACGAAAAATTCATAAAAATGGCGACCTGGCCGGCAGAGCGGTCCGGATCAAAGCGGCGCTCGCGCAGATAGGCCAATCCGAACTCGGTGTAAGCATCGCCATGCGGAACTACTGTCTTAAGGCCTCCGCCATAAATCGCCTTGTTGTCCCAATCAAACCCGTGAGTGTCACGTGAGAGTGTGGTTTGCCCGAAGGGCACAAGAGTCGCCGCTTTGAATCGCTTCGCGATCACGCCTTGCGAGATAAAGCCCTGCGCGATCAAGTTACCGTGCTCGACGGGCGAAATGTTGCCCAGGATTGCCCAGGTACTTCCCGGAAAGCGGCTGGCTTTCTCGGTTACAGGTTGCCAGCCAAACCAATCTTGCGCGTAGTACATCAGTGCGCTGCTGTGAATGCTGTCGAACCGATCTTGATAGGCATACGCCGACCCGAAACTTACAACTCCGTTGCGGAAAAATTTGTTCGCCTTCAGTCCCGCGGTAGGCTGGATGCTGTTGTTCCAGGGGTCACCGTTGGTATCGAAGAGAAGTCCAAGCGAGGCGTATGGCGTCACTGTCACTGTGCCCGAGGTCGAGGCCCAGACCGTAGCGCCTTGCTCGAAGTACGATTGCGAATACACGTTGTTGTGCTCGATCGGACTCACATTGCCGAGCGAAGTCCATGCCTGGCCGGGCAAGCCGATCCCGTCGACTATCGTGCCTTGCACGGCGGGCGCAGCAGCCTGCTGAGCGGATGCAGCCCCCGCCATCAACAACAACGTGATTAATGCGAAAAACCTAAGTTTCATTTGTTAGTACCGAGTAACGGCGAACCATCCTCTTACCTGTTTCCTCAAAATTACCGTTTTCCAAAAGCTGTACAGGAACACAGAACAATCCACGAACCGAAGGAGCACGTACATGGGAGACGAGGTAAAAACATCAATTCTTGATTCCGAGACGGCGCACACCAGCGACAGCAGCATGAGGGCCAGGCCGTCCATCCCAACAGCCACGAATGCGAACTTTCGAAACACCATCAGCCAGAGCGGCAGCAAAAGGTACAACAGCCCGAAAAATGCGCCTTCCCCCATGAGCAGCTTGTATTCCCAGTCGATCTTGCTCAGCCCCGTAAACATTTCGTACTTCTGGCCGATCTGCCACGCGCCGGTATGCCAGCGATACATCTGCTTGATGTAATCTCGAATCGTGCTTGGATCCTGCGTGAACACTCGCGCTTCCGGCCCGTAGACAATCCGGCCCATTTTTTTGCGATGAACCTGGATCGTGCAATCCATGTCCTCGACGATTGTGTCTTTGTTCCAATCAAGCTGGGCGAAAGCGTCATTACGGAAGCTTGAAGCGCAGCCTGGCGTTACGGTAATCACTCCCATGTTGCTTTGCCCGTGCTTATAAACTCCGTGCGATAGCCAATAGGCAAGACATCGATATGCGGTCAGCCAGTTGTGCGGAATGCTATTGGCGCGCCCGCAGACAACGGCAACCTCGGGATCGCTCAAAGCTTTCCTCACCGCCTGGAAATATTCGGGGCAAATCTCGGTATCTGCATCCATCAAGCAGATGTAGTCGTAACGCCGCACCAATTCCGAGACCGACGATGCGCGAGCCAGCGCGTGCGCCTTGCCAATGTTCTTTGCGTTTCGCAATACATTGACTTGAAATCCCTGTGCGATTTCACCTGTGCCGTCTTTAGACCCGTCATCAACCACGTATATATCCAGCGGCAGCACTCCCGCATTCAGAATGCTCTTCAAGGTCTTCGCTATTCCTAATCGCTCGTCCTTGGCCGGGATTAAGACGCAGAGTCGTTTCACGCGCGACCTCGAATGATGAGCTCTTTTGCATCGAACGAAACCGGGTAAGTCCCATCTTTGACCCTGCGCAGCTCGTGGTTGCCCTGAAATAACCGCGTATGGCGGCTGCCCGTCACCATCACCTTCAAAACCACGCCTGTAGGAAACGGTTTTGGTAAATCCCACGTAAGTTTTTCTTCGTTGCTCGCGACTTGCGGCTGTGCCTTTTCGAGAACTCTTTGCGCCCGCAGATATGCCGCGACCTGCCCGAATGGTGCGACCCAAAGATCTTTTCCCTGCTCGGCTTTCAAATAATCCAAGAGCGCCGTGAATGTAGCTGTGGGGATCGGCTCAAATCCGGTTGAAGGATCACCAATGCCGTGGATCTGCAGTGTGGTCCAGGCATGCATCGAGATAGCTTTCTCGATCCAGCTCTTGTAAACCTCTAAGCCATATTTCGTGTAAGTCGGCTGGCTCGGCAGGTTGTACCAATCCGGGTCCGAGTCCGAACTGACGTAGAGGAGATTCCCATCGCCGCGCCACCCGCGAGCGGCAAAGTCGTATCTCTTTACCCAGTAACCAAACCCGGACGACATTTCCGCAAACGGATAGGCGAAGATCAGAATGTCGGAATGAAAGTTACTGTCGAGGAAGAGCTTCGCATCTTCCACCTGAAGCTCTTCATCGCCTTTGTTAAGCGAATCCGGATGCGGATGGGTTAAGGAATGATTGCCAATCTCATGTCCTTCGAGTTGCGTCTTTCGCCAGTCATCGAGGCGCGTGAGCTTGGAAACAATCACGAAGAAAGTTGCATGGAGCTGCCGCTTGTTTAGCTCTGGGACCGCAACGTCAAGCTGCACCGGCCGTGCGTCATCAAAGGTGAGCGACACCGCAGCCGAGTGATTGTCCCAGGGCAGCACCTTGACACTGGGGGCTTGGGCACAACATAGACGTGTGCACAAACCAATCATGAGGAACATGCGAATGAGTCGGAGCATCGTCGGGGGGAAGTTAAAGAGGAAGCAATCACCTTGCCAGCCCTATGGCGCCGCGAGCCACGGAAACACAGTCCTGGCAAATCAAAATGCAAATCAGCTAAGTGGTTTTACCGTCGCAGCTTAGGTCGATACCGAACTCTGGCGGAGTTTGCATCGAAGCACGCTTGGTAGCACAGAAGTAATTTGTGCTTCGTTACTTTCGGGAGATGACACCACTTAAGTGTGAGGCAAACAAGTGAAAGTGTTTTCACAGCGGAATGAGCACTCCTGCCGGAGTTATCGGCTCTCCGGAAATCGAAATGTACCGCTATAACTCGGCCATGAATGATTTCGCAGGATCACTTACGGCTTGAGTATCATGGAAAGATGACCGACAAACGACGATCGGCCGTTCTGGTGGTTGGAGGGGCTGGCTATATCGGATCCCACGCAGCTCGCGAGCTTCGCCGCAAAGGTTATGAAGCAATGATTTATGACAACTTATCTACTGGACACAGATACCTGGCGGAAGGCTTCGAGTTAATTGTCGGCGACATTTCTGATGGAGCCAAGCTAAAACCTGTGCTGGAGCGCGTGGATGCTGTCATGCATTTTGCAGCGCATGCTTATGTGGGTGAATCCGTCGCGAATCCTCGAAAATATTTTCAGAACAATGTGGCCGATGCATTGTCATTCCTCAATGCTGTGGTCGATTCTGGCGTGCGGAAGTTTATTTTCTCTTCGACTTGCGCAACTTACGGAATCCCTGAAGTCGTGCCCATCACGGAAAAATCTCCTCGCCAGCCAATTAATCCATACGGGGCCACCAAGGTTGCATTCGAGAATGCGCTCGAAGCCTACGGTCACGCCTATGGATTGCGATTTGTGTCCTTCCGTTATTTCAATGCTTCAGGTGCGGATGAGAGCGGAGAAATCGGTGAAGTTCACGTTCCTGAAACCCATCTGATTCCATCGGCTTTTGAGGCAATCCATGGCCAGCGCACTGAACTGGAAATTTTTGGCACCGATTATCCGACTCCCGACGGCACCTGCATCCGTGATTACATTCACGTCAACGATCTCGCCGAAGCCCACGTGTTGGGAATTGAGTATCTGGAAAAAGGTTCTTCAACCGCTCTCAATCTAGGCACAGGTCAGGGTAGTTCTGTGCGCGAGGTCATATCGACGGTTGAGCGGGTCGCAGGCAAGCCAGTACCGCAGCGGATTGTTCCGCGGCGCGAAGGTGACCCACCCCAGTTGGTCGCTGATCCATCGCTTGCAAAACAAGTTCTCGGCTGGACCGCTAGGCGGTCATTGCATGACATCGTGGCAACCGCCTGGAAATGGGACCAGAGCCGACGCAAAGCCGTTGCCCCCGCACATTAAGTCATATGACGGCGCAAGGGTGTCAGCACGAGTTAACTCAATGAGTGCTGTCGCCTGAACTACGGCAGCAGCGGATCGTTTAGAGCCATTGGAATGAGAGGGACTATCACTGTGGCTGCTGACGCTCAGAGCGGGTGACCGGATCACTGACAAACCGCAACCGAGTGAGACAAAGTTGTCCTACGAAATATCCCGGCACCAAAAGCGAACAAAACCTGCCCCCGGTCCACTGTCCGTACAGTATTGAAGCCGAACGCTTCGTCCTGATGGTGATGTTGACGGATGCTTTCTCTGCAAGCGCTGCGGACACCCGAAACCTCCTCCGATGTGTGCCAGCGATTCGAAAGGAGAACCCGCATGAGTAACACTGTTTTCAGTGTTGTTGCTGCTGTTTGTCCCAAAGGAGCTTGCAAGTCGCTTACAGGCCTTCTGCTCGTCCTGAGTGCGATGGCGTTTCTCATCACCGGGCCCATGTCCGTTGCCCAGAATTCCGTATTGCCCCTGCCATCCGGCGGCAAAGCCATCGTCTGTATCTACCGCACATATCGATTTACGGGTTCGTCGGCTCACGACGAGCTTTATGTCAACGGCACTCATCTCGCCAAACTCCTCAATAGCGAATACGCATTCACGGAAGTGCCGTCGGGTACGGTTGTGATTTCCGGATTGCCCAAGGAGTACTACGGAAGCGCCATCATGTCCATCGGGGCGGCCGCCAATCAAGCCAGGCAGAAAGAAAACGAGCGGGCCCGGTTTGAGGCAGAGGCGGGCAAAACCTATTACTTCAAATGGACCTCCGGACCCATGGCAACTGGAATCAAGGTGACGCCTGTAGATCCCG
>Ga0187777_10003354_pt1 | contig 10233 bp, 7 predicted proteins | sample 1015_Q2_SP5_10_M_FD_132416 | JGI IMG/M metagenome (GOLD analysis project Ga0187777, IMG submission 132416) | Tropical peat soil microbial communities from peatlands in Department of Meta, Colombia - 1015_Q2_SP5_10_MG | ecosystem: Environmental > Terrestrial > Soil > Wetlands > Peat | place...
GCCGCCGCGTGCGCGAGGAGCGCGCGATCGGCGTCCGGCAGCTGCTCCAGACGCCGCGCCAGCGACGCCACCCGGAGTGCGCGCCCGCGACGCAGCACGCGCCGGCCGCGCGCGGTGGCGTGGACGTGGCAGGCTCTGGCGTCGGTGGGGTCAGGGGTACGCCGGGCGAACCCGTCGCGCTCGAGCGAGCGCACCAGCCGGCTCATCGTGGGCAGCCGGACCTGCTCGGCGCGCGCCAGCGCGCCGATGGAGCGGGGGCCGCCGAACACCAGCACTGACAGCGCCGACAGCTGGGCCGGACCCACGCCGAGCGTCGCGTCCGTGCGCCGCACGGCCCGCAGCAGGTGAATCGCCGCCGCGTGGAGCCGTTCGGCCACCGCGGCGGGGCTTGCGCTCGCCGCCATGGGCCGACAATTTAGTTAGCATTGCTAACTAAATCAAACGAGGCTCGTATGTCGCAGGAGACCTTGTCGCTCGGCCGCATCGGCCAGATCGCGGTCAATGCTCACGACCTGCCGCGCGCCGTCCGTTTCTATCGCGACACGCTGGGGATGCGGTTGCTGTTCGAGGTGCCGCAGATGGCGTTCTTCGACTGCGGCGGCGTGCGCCTGATGCTCGGCCTCCCGTCGGCGCCGGCCTTCGACCATCCTGCGTCGATCATCTATTACCGGGTGGACGACATCCAGGCGGTGCACCGGACCCTGCTGGACCGCGGGGTGACGTTTCACGAGCCGCCACACGTGGCGGCTCGGCTGCCCGACCACGAACTGTGGCTCGCGTTCTTCCGCGATACCGAGAAGAATGTCCTGGCGCTGATGAGCGAGGTGCGCCCCTAGGGCGCGGGGCGCTGGACGCTTTCGGCCGTCACCTCCTTGGGGAGCGGAGGCTGCTGATCCGGAAGATGCGCGATCGTCTCCTGGCGCACCGAGCCGTCGGCCTGGGGCGCGATGTGCGTGCGCCGGAACGCGCCGCCCTCGCGCCACTCGAACGTGACGCCGGTGCTGTCCGGCGTGCCGGCGAAGCGCCAGATCCCGCCGGCATCGAACAGGTACAGCACCAGGTGCCCGGCATCGTCCCGGCCGATGACGGTCGTGGTGAGGATGGGCGCCGACCCCGGCTGATCGGGGTGGGCCTCACCCGAGCCGACCAGCCAGTTGCCGCGACGCACGACTTCGCTGTGGTAGTGGGACGTGCCGTAGGTCGACGTCGCTTCGCCGTCCCAGCGGCCCACGAGGAACAACACCGGGGCCAGCGGATCCGGCTGCTGCGCGCGCGCCGTTCCGGTCGCGGCGCCGAGCAGCGTCAACACCAACACGAGCGATCGTATGCGCATGTGCCGCCTCCTTATTCAGCCAGGTTACCTCTCTGTGGCGCCGATGCAAGGTTCCCGTAAGGTCGGTCCGGAATATTCCCGCTCCCATGCGCACACATCCGCTCATTCTCGCGACCGGTCTGCTGACGCTCGGCGTCGCGCGCAGCCCGGCACAGTCGTATCACGTCACGCACACCTACACCCTCGGCGGCGAGGGCGGGTGGGATTACATCTCGCTCGACACGGTGGGGCACCGATTGTTCGTCGCCCGTCAAGATCGGGTGATGGTCATCGATCCGGCGACGGGGAAGTTGCTGGGGGAAGTCCCGGGGCTGAATCGGGCGCACGGAATCGCGTTCGACTACGCCGATGGAAAAGGATTCGCGACTTCGGGCGGCGACAGCTCGGTCGTGATCTTCGATCTGAAGACGCTGCAGGTCACGGGACGCACCATCGCGGCCCCGGACGCCGACGCCGTGCTGTTCGATCCCGCGACCAGGCGCGTCTTCACCTTCAACGGCGACTCGCGCTCGTCGTCGGTCATCGACGCCGCATCGGGTCAGAAGATCGGGACGATCGACCTGGGTGCGGGACCAGAGTTCGGGGTGTCGGCGTGGGACGGGAAGCTGTACGTCAACCTCGAGGACTCGAGCGCCCTGGAGGAGATTGACGCCACCGCGATGAAGGTGCTGCGGCGCTGGCCGCTCGCTCCGTGCCAGTCACCGAGTGGTCTCGCGATCGACCGCGAGCATCATCGGCTCTTTAGCGGCTGCCACAATCAGGTGATGGCGATCTCCGACGCGCAGGCCGGCAAGGTCATCGCGACGGTGCCGATCGGGCAGGGCGTCGATGCCAATCGCTTCGATCCGGGAACACAGCTGGCGTTCGCGTCGACCGGCGACGGCAACATCACCGCGGTTCACGAGGAGACCCCGGACAAGTACACGGTCGTGCAGAACGTTGCGACCAAGCGCGGGGCCCGCACGATGGAAGTCGACCTGGCGTCGCACGTCCTGTATACCGTGACCGCCGACTTCGGTCCGCCACCGGCACCGACGCCGGACCGGCCACGTCCGCGGCCGAGTATTCTGCCGGGGACGTTCGTGCTACTCGTGCTGGAGCGGTAACCCCCGCGGGCTGGGGTCGGCCGGGGCCGGCGCCAGCTGGATGTGCAGCGCCGCGTAGGCGCGCCACGGGCGCCACTGCTCCGCCCGCAGGTGGAGCTCGCGCGGATTGGACATCCCCGCGGCGCGCCGCAGCGCCGGATCCGAAGCGGTGAACGCATCCGGCCAGTAGAGCGCCCGCATCACGATCTGCGTCGCACTCCGCTCCCCGACGCCGTCGATCGCGATCAATCCCTGCCGCGCCGCGGCGACATCCGACCCGGGCTCGAGGTGGAGCGCGCCGTCGGTCATGGCGCGGGCGATGGCGACGAGGGCCGCGGCGCGCCGCGCCGGCACACCGCAGGCGGCGATGCGAGCGGGCCCCGCGGCGGCGATCGACAGTGGCGTCGGGGCGACCCGCGTCAGCTCCGGAAACCCGGTTTCGACCTCCTCACCGAACGCCGCGATGACACGGCGCGCCGCATCACCCGGCGCGGCCTCCCATTGACCGCCCTCGACCAGCAGCGTGCTGAGCACCACATCGAAGCCGTCGATCGCCCCGGGTGCGCGCAGCCCTCGGTGACGGCTGACACATGCGCCGAGGCCGCCCTCGATCAGGTGCGCGTCGATTACGGTGGGTTCGGCGTCGAGGTCGAAAAGATGGCGCAGCCGCGCGAGCAACGGCATCAGGGCAGGGAGGAGCGTTGGGGAGACGTCGACGTTCAGATGTGACCGCTCCGCACCGTTCGTCACGGCGATGACACCGGAGCATCCCTGCAGCCGCACCGTCCGCCGATAGCAGTCGCCGTCCGTCGCTTCGACGCCTGGCAGGGCACTCCGTCCCAGGAACGCCACCAGCGGCTCCCAGGCGAATGGCGCCCGGTACGCCAGCGTCAAGCGCACGAGATCTGTCTCGGCGCGTGTCGCGCGGCGCCGGGGACGCAAGTCGCTCGGGCTCAGCCGGTAGCGCTCGCGAAACGCTGAGTTGAAGCGCCGGAGACTCTGAAATCCGCTCGCGAACGCGATCCGCGTCACGGGGAGATCGGTGTCGGCGAGGAGGCGTTTTGCGAGCAGCAGGCGGTGCGTCAGGGCGAGCGCGACCGGTGAGACGCCGATCTCCCGCTCCAGCGCCCGGCGTACGTGGCGCTCGCTCACGCCCAGGTCGCGCGCCAGCTCGGCGATGCTGTGCCCGTTGAGGGCGCCGGCGGCGATCCGCTGCGCCGCGGCGCGGGCGAGCCGTGGGACGGCATCGAGCACCGCGCGGCCCGGCGCGAGTTCGGGGCGGCAGCGCAGGCAGGGCCGGTATCCCGCGTGCTCCGCAGCGGCCGCGGAATCGAAGAAGCGGCGGCGCGTCGGCACGGCAAACCGCGACGGGCACACCGGCCGGCAGTAGATCCCGGTCGTCGTGATCCCGACGAAGAACAGGCCGTCGAAGCGCGCGTCGCGGGCCCGGATGGCGCGCTGGCAGATGTCGGCTGTGAGTCGCATGTCGTAGGAGATGGTACCCCACGACGCGGCTCCGACTCGCCGGATTCGGACACCAAATTCGGACCCGTATTGCGGGCCCGAAACAGGCGAGTGCCCCCTCAGCCGTGCGAGCACAATCGAGCGGTAACGAGCCCCGGAGATGAGGAGACCTCTACCGGCACGTGGTGGAAGAAATGGCGCAGCGGCCTCTCCGGCAGTAAGCGCGGGGACAGCGCGGGCGGCATAGTCTTCAGGAATGCGGCTACGGCTGTTGTGCGTCCTGGCGGCGGGAGCCTGCGCTGGTGCGGCACCGGTGAAACGGCATGCGAACGTGCCGCGACCGCCGCTCGCGAGCCCCTGCACCGCGGAGCGGCGGCCGGGCGCCGCCGTGTACGTGAAGCCCGACGGCTCGGGGATCGGGCCCGGGACGAAGGACGAACCGTGGAGCCTCACCACCGCCCTGAGCTGCGCCGCGGAAGGGGACACGGTCTGGCTTCGTGGCGGAACCTATCGAGGGACCTTCGCGACCGCGCTGCGCGGCACGGCGTCGGCGCCGATCGTGTTCCGGCAGTACCCCGGCGAACGGGCGACGATCGACGGCACGCTGGTGGCCGACGGCGCCTACCTCACGTTCTGGGGCTTCGAGATCATGCAGTCCCAGCCGACCACATATGGCCTGAAAGCCAACACCAACGCCGGGCGCTTCATCAATCTGGTCGTGCACGATGCGGGCAATCAGGGCGTCAGCTTCTGGACCCCGGGAGAGGATGCCGAGTTGTACGGGTGCATCATCTACAACAACGGGACGCACGAGAATCTCGACCACGGCGTCTACGTGCACAACGTCATCGGCACCAAGGTCATCGCGAACAACGTGTTCTTCGACAACTTCGCGCGCGGCATCCAGGTGTATGCGAGCCACAACAACGAGCTGGTTCGCAATGTCCGGATCCAGGGCAATGTGTCCTTCAACAACGGGACGATTTCGCCGCGCGCCAGCTCCCGGCAGAACATCGTCGTGAATGCGCAGGTCCCGATCTCGGGGATGGTGGCGGTCGACAACCTGCTCTACTTCTCACCCGGTGAGGACGGGGTGCAGATGCGGTTGGGCAACGTCGATCCGTCGTTCAACGGTGATATCGTGGTGTCGGGGAATTACGGCGTCGGCGGTGCGGCAGGGCTCGAAATGCGGCTGCAATGGAAACGCGCCGAGGTCACGCACAACGTATTCGTGGGCGATCCTGCGACCGCGGTGGTTTCGACCGGCGGCAACGACGCCGCCTACCAATGGAGCGGCAATACCTGGTACCGCGATTCCACCGCCGCGGCCTGGAAACACGACGACGCCGGCTACGACTTCGCCACCTGGCGCAAGGAGACCGGGCTCGGCGCCACGGACCAGGTCATCACGACTGCTCCCACCGCGGCGAAGGTGGTCGTCCTGCCGAACAAGTACGAAGCCGGGCGAGCGTTCGTCGTGATCTACAACTTTGCGCTGCAGCCGGCGGTGGATGTAGACCTGTCGGGCGTCCTGCGCGCCGGGAGCCCGTTCGAAATTCGCAACGTGCAGGACGTGTACGGCAAGCCGGTGATCTCGGGGACGTACTCCGGCAGCCCCGTGTCGATACCCATGAGCGGGATCGATCCGCCGCTGCCACTCGGCCGTCCGACGCGCGACGCGCCGAAGACCGGGCCACGGTTCGACGTCTTTCTCGTGACGTCCCCATCGTGAAGAAGCGCAGGTAGGCCGGTTCTTGCAGAACATGCGCCGGCTGGTCAGCTTTCCCCCCTGCCGGCGCCGTAGCCAAGTGGTAAGGCAGAGGTCTGCAAAACCTCCATTCGACGGTTCGATTCCGTCCGGCGCCTCTTTCGGACTCCATGACCGACTTACTTGATCGCCTGCGGGCCGCGGTGGCGGATCGCTACCGGGTCGACCGCGAGGTCGGCCGGGGCGGTATGGCAACCGTGTTTCTCGCCCAGGACTTGCGGCACCACCGGCCTGTCGCCCTGAAGGTGCTGCACCCGCAACTCGCCGTCAGCCTCGGACCAGAACGATTCCTGCGCGAGATCCAGATCGCCGCCGGCCTGCAGCATCCCCACATCGTTCCCCTCTACGACTCCGGACAGGCGCAAGACCTGCTGTTCTACGTCATGCCCTTCGTCGACGGCGAGAGCCTCCGGCAGCGGCTGGAGCGCATCCGGAAACTGCCGCTCGACGACGCCGTGCAGATCGCCCGCTCGGTGGCCGCCGCCCTGGACTACGCCCATCGCCACCAGGTCGTGCACCGGGACATCAAGCCCGAGAACGTGATGCTGCACGACGGCGAGGCGGTGGTGACCGATTTCGGCATCGCCAAGGCGGTCAGCGCCGCGGCCGCGGAGAATCTGACGCAAACCGGTGCCGCTATCGGGACGCCGGCCTACATGAGTCCGGAGCAGGCATCCGGCGAGCCGGAGCTCGATGGCCGCAGCGACATTTACGCGCTCGGCGCGATGCTCTACGAGATGCTGGCCGGCCAGGTCCCGTTCTCAGGGCCGACGGCACAGGCGATCATCGCGAAGCTGTTCACCGATCCGCCTCCGGTGGTGCGTGAGCGCCGTCCGGATGTGCCCGAATGGCTCGATGCCGCGGTCTCCAAGGCGCTCGCCAAGGCTCCGGCCGATCGGTTCGCCTCGGCCAATCAGTTCTCTCAGGCGTTGAAGTCGCCGGGTACGTCGACGCCGCCCGGGACGATACCCGCCACCACCGCGCACACCGCGGCGAAGTCGATCGCCGTGCTCCCGCTCGCCGACATGAGCCCGGAGCGGGACCAGGAGTATTTCTGCGAAGGGATGGCGGAGGAGATCCTCAATGCCCTGACGAAAATCCAGGCGCTGCGGGTCGCGTCGCGGTCATCGGCGTTCGCGTTCAAGGGCCAGAACCAGGACATCCGGCGTGTCGGGGAGCAGCTCGGGGTCGGGACCGTGCTCGAGGGAAGCGTCCGCAAGGCGGGGAACCGGCTGCGCATCACCGCTCAGCTCATCAACGTCGCCGACGGCTATCACCTCTGGTCGGAGCGTTACGATCGCGACATGGAGGATGTGTTCGCGATCCAGGAAGAGATCGCGGGCAACATCGTCAAGGCGCTCCGGGTGGTCCTGAGCGACGACGAGAAACGGGCGATCGAGAAGGCGCCGACGGCGAACGTCCAGGCCTACGAATGCTACCTCCGCGGCCGGCAGTTCTTCCATCAGTGGCGCCGCAAGAGCGTGGAGTACGCCCGGCGCATGTTCGAGCGCGCCAAGGAAATCGATCCGAACTACGCCCTGGCCTACGCCGGCATCGCCGATTGCTGCTCTTTCATCTATACGTACTGGGACGCGAGCGGAGCCCATCTCGAGCAGGCCGACAGCGCGAGCCGCAAGGCGCTGGAGCTCGACCCGCAATTGGCCGAGGCGCATGCGTCGCGCGGCATGGCCCTGGCATTCGCGGGACGCAGCGGAGAAGCCGAGCAGGAGTTCCAGACGGCGATTCGGCTGAACCCGCAGCTCTTCGAGGCTCACTACTATTACGCGAGAGTCCAGTACGGGCAGGGCAAGGTTGCCGAGGCCGCCCGGTCGTTCGAGGAAGCGACGCGGCTTCGCCCGGACGATTATCAGGCGGCCTCGTTCCTCGCCCAGGCGTACGAAGGGCTCGGCCGGGCGGCGGAAGCCGAGGCGGGGCACCGCAAGACGTGGGAGCTCGTGGAGCGGTACGTCGAGCTCAACCCGGACGATCCGCGGGCGCTCTGTCTCGGCGCCATCGAGCTGGCGCACATCGGCCAGCGGGCGCGCGGACTCGAGTGGGCGAAGCGGGCCCTGGCCATCGACCCGGAGGATTCGGGGCTGCTGTACAACGTCGGCTGCTTCTACGCCGTGCAGGGTGAGCACGACCAGGCATTCGCCTGTCTCGAAAAAGCCGTCCAGCTGGGGTTCGGGTTGCGGGGGTGGATCGAAAACGACTCGGACCTGATCCCGCTGCACGGCGATCCGAGGTTCAAAGCGCTCCTCGAAAAAGCCTGACCTCGCGATGCGGCGCTGGGCTCCCTGGCTTCTCCTCGCCATCGGCGCTGCGCTGCGCCTCGGGCTCTACTTCTCGCGGCCCTCCCTCTCGATCGACGAAACGATGACGAGTCTCGAGATCGGAGCCCGCTCGTTTGCCGGCCTGCTGCACGTCCTCGATTACGCCCAGACCGCTCCCCCGCTGTTTCTCTGGGCCGTCAAGTTGTGCACCGTGATCGGCGGGATGAACGAGTACGCTCTGCGCGCCATGCCCCTGATCCTCGGGCTCCTGGTGTTGCCGCTGATCTGGCGCGTGGCGCGACGGCTCATGCCGGAGCCGTTCGCTCTCACGGTCTTGCTGCTCGCGGCCGTCACGCCCACGCTCATCGAATACTCGGTAACGGTGAAGCCCTACATAGGCGACGCGTGCTTCGCGCTATTGTTGATGGGCCTCACATTCGGGGTACTCGATCGTCCCGCGGAGCGTGGTCCGTGGTGGCGCCTGGCGGCCGCCGGATGTGTGGCGATCCTCGCGTCCACGCCCGCTCCGTTCTATCTCGCCGGTGTCTTCGTGGCAATCGTCCGGACCCCCGGGGCCCCACGGCGGCTCCTGTGGTGCGCTGGCCTCTGGGGGATCGTGTTCGCGCCGGTCTACATCCTCCTATTCCGTCCGGTGGCGGTGAGCCCCTACATGCAGCAGTTCTGGGGTACGAGCTTCCTCGCACCGCTCGATGCCGCCAGCTGGCACCACATGGGTGTGGCATTACTGCAATCGCTCGATGCCCGGCCCGCGCCGCTGGCCGCCGTCCTGGCCTTCGCGGTGTTGCTCGCCTTGGGGTGCTGGGCCTGGTCGCGGCGCCCGAGCCCTGCTGCCGCCCTGATAGGCGTGCCCGGTTTCTTCGTTCTCGCCGCGTCGCTCGTGCATCGCTATCCGCTGTCGGGGCGGGTGCTCATTTTCCTCGCGCCGGCGTTTCTCTTCTACGTCGCGGCGGCGATCGAGCAGGCGCACGCACGGGCACGAGCCGTGGGATGGATGCTCGGCGGCGTCGTCGTCGGCCTGCTCGCGGGGATCGACGTGACCCATCCGTATCGCACGCCTGCTACCCGTACCGCCGTCGCCGAGCTCGTGCGCCGCCTGGGGCCCGGCGAGCCGGTGTACGTCGCGAGCGGTGCCACTCCCGCATGGGGGTTCTACACGACCGACTGGAGCGCACCCGACACCGCGTTTGTCCATCATCTCGCCAGAACCGCTGGCGTCCCCGGGTCCCCCGCCTTTCATAATTCGGCGAGTCGCGGCGAACCGGTGGGCGCCACAGAAGGGAGCGACCTCGTGTTCCGTCGCGCCGGCCGAGTCGAGCTCCTGGGGTTGGCGGCGGGGATCCAATGGCGCGATGGGGTGGGGTTCGGGCGCTTGGTCCACGCCGACTCCGGATGGGCGGAGCGCGAGGCCGCCCGGATCCGGGCAGCCGCGGCTCCGACGATCTGGATCCTGGTCGCGAACCCCTATCCGACGACGGTGCAGGAGCTGATGGCCGCCATCGCGCGTGCGGGCGGCGTATCGGACTCCGGCGCGGTGATCGGCGGCGTGCGGTTGGCGCGCTACCGGTTCTAGGTTTCGCTCGTGCTCGTTCCCAAACTCTTCACGACGCTCCGCGCGTACGACCGACGCCAGCTCTGGGCGGATACCATGGCTGGCCTCATTGTGGGCATCGTGGCGCTGCCGCTCGCCATCGCCTTCGCGATCGCCAGTGGCGTCAGCCCCGAACGCGGACTGTTCACGGCAATCGTCGCCGGCTTCCTCATCTCCGCGCTCGGAGGCTCGCGCGTGCAGATCGGCGGGCCGACCGGGGCGTTCGTCGTCATCGTGTACGCGATCGTCCAGCAGCACGGGGTGACCGGTCTCGCCGCCGCCACGATCATGGCCGGGTTCATACTCGTGGGCTTCGGGCTGCTGGGACTGGGCGGCGCGATCAAGTTCATTCCCCATCCGGTGACGATCGGGTTCACGAGCGGGATCGCGTTGATCATCTGCTCGAGCCAGGTGAAGGACTTCCTCGGGCTTTCGCTCGCGACGGTGCCTGCACCCTTCATCGCTAAGTGGCACGCCTTCCTTACCGCCGGTGGTTCGGTCAACGGCTGGGCCCTCTTCGTCTCGCTGCTGACCCTCGTGATCGTGGTCGGCTGGCCGTATCTCAACCGGCGCATCCCGAGTCCTTTCGTGGCGCTGATATTCTGTACCGCGCTCGTCCGGGTGTTTCACTTGCCGGTGGAGACGATCGGCAGCCGCTTCGGCGTGATCGACGCGGCGCTGCCGAGACCGGCGCTCCCGGC
>Ga0187777_10003355_pt1 | contig 10233 bp, 12 predicted proteins | sample 1015_Q2_SP5_10_M_FD_132416 | JGI IMG/M metagenome (GOLD analysis project Ga0187777, IMG submission 132416) | Tropical peat soil microbial communities from peatlands in Department of Meta, Colombia - 1015_Q2_SP5_10_MG | ecosystem: Environmental > Terrestrial > Soil > Wetlands > Peat | place...
GGGTTGCTGCCGAAAACGCCGATCGCGGCGTTGCAAAATCTCGCCGGGCGCCCTGCCCGCCTTCGCCTTTGCGCCTTGCGCTAGGCGTTTTCGGCTACGCAACGCGTCTGTGTCCATAGCGTTAACAGGCCCTAGTCGACGGCAGGGACGGCCAGCGCCGCCACTTCGCCTTTGACGCCCTTAACGCCGATACCGCTGCCGGCGCTGACCAGACGGCCCTCGCAGAACCAGCGCACCGCCGACACCAGGATCCGATGCTCGGTTTCGAGCACGCGCGCCGCCAGGCTGGCTTCGCTGTCGCCCTGGAGCACGGGGACCGCCCCTTGAGCGATGATCGGGCCGTGATCGACCGCTGCCGTCACGAAGTGCACCGTGCATCCGTGGATTTTCACGCCATCGGCGAGCGCCCGCTTATGGGTGTCGAGCCCGGGATACGCCGGAAGCAGTGACGGGTGGATGTTGATGAGGCGCCCGGCATAACGCGCGACAAATGCGGCCGAAAGAATGCGCATGAATCCCGCCAGCACCACGAGATCCGGATCGAGCGCGTCGACGGCTGCGATGAGCGCCTGCTCGAATGCGTCGCGATCGGCAAAGCGCCGGTGATCGACGACCGAGGTCGGCACGCCGTGCTTCTTCGCGATCTCGAGCCCGGCAGCCTCGGGACGATTGCTGATCACCCCTGCAACGCGGCCTTTTATGGAGCCCGCTTCGATCGCGTCCAGGATCGCAGCCATGTTGGAGCCGCGCCCCGAGATGATGATTGCCAGCCGCTTCATGGCTTTAAACGACGATCGTGCCTGGCGCGTCGGCGCCCCGCCGCTCGACGCTGCCGATCAGGAATGCGTTCTCGCCAAGCTCAGCGAGCCTCGCAACGACGGCGGACGCGATATCGCCAGGCACCACCAGCACCAGACCGATGCCGCAATTGAACACCCGGTGCATTTCCGCGGTCGTGACGTTGCCCACTCGTTGCAGCCAGTCGAAGATCGCAGGGCGCTTCCAGCGATGCGAATCGATGCGAGCGCCTAAACCTCCAGGGAACATGCGATGCGTGTTCTCGGTGAGGCCACCGCCGGTGATGTGCGCCATCCCCTTCAAGTCGAAGTCGGCGAGCAGCGCCAACACCGGCTTCACGTAGATGCGCGTCGGCTCGAGCAGCGTTTCGCCCAGGGTCCGCGTTCCCGTCACTGCGGCGATCGGGCGCTTCAAGTCGGCGTTCGTCGTTTCGATGACCCTGCGAATCAACGAATAGCCGTTGGAGTGCGTGCCGCTCGAGGCGAGCCCGACCAGCACGTCGCCCTCGATGATGCGCCGGCCGTCGATCGCGCGCGATTTCTCGACGACGCCGACGGCGAACCCGGCGAGATCGTATTCACCGGGGACGAACGCCTTCGGGTGCTCGGCGGTCTCGCCGCCGATGAGCGCGCAGCCCGCCAGCTCGCAGCCGCGAGCGATGCCCTGGATGACGGCGCTGGCCACGGCAACATCGAGCTGCTCGCAAACGTAGTAATCGAGAAAGAACAGCGGCTCCGCGCCCTGCACCAGAATATCGTTGACGCACATCGCCACCAGGTCGATGCCGATGGTGTCGTGCTTGTTGAGCGCCAGCGCAAGCTTGAGCTTGGTGCCCACGCCGTCGGTGCCGGCGACGAGCACCGGTTCGCGATAGCGCTTCGGCAGCTCGACGAGACCTCCGAACCCCCCGATGCCCGCTAGCACCTCCGGGCGCAGTGTGCGCCTCGCAAAGGGCTTGATCGCCTCGACCAGCCGATCCCCGGCATCGATGTCGACGCCTGAATCCCGGTACGAAAGGGACGTTCCCGATGCAGTCAATGCAGATTCGGATTGAGTGGAGTGAGCGCGCAGGCTAGAGTGCGCGACGAAACGTTGGTATGTTACCGGAAATGAGCTCCCAAAATCCTGATCTGGGCGGTCATAGCCCCGCCGCAGTCGACTCGAGCCCGGCCGCCGCTCCTGTCCCGCCGCCCCTGGGTTGGCACCATTACGCGTGGATAGCGGGAATCGTCGTCACCATCGTGGCGCTTCTGCATTGGCTGGGCCCGATCCTCACGCCGTTCCTCATCGGCGCGATGCTCGCCTACTTCGGGACGCCTGCGGTCAACTGGGCACAGCGGCGGCGGATACCTCGCACGCTTGGAACGCTACTCGTCGTCGTGTTCATCCTGCTGCTGGTGCTCGCTCTGCTCGTTGTTCTCTATCCGTTAGTTCAGAGCGAGGTCGTGCAACTCAGCAGGCGGCTTCCCGAGCTCGCCGTAGCCCTCAATGCGCAGCTTGCTCCCTGGCTCGCCGACAAGCTGGGGATCGAGATTCAACTCGACGTGGCGGCGGTGAAGAAGTTCATCGCCGAGAACGTCGCCAACGCACAGAACATCTCGCTCAGGCTGGTCGCTGGCGTGAAAGCCGGGGGCACGTTGCTGCTTGCGATAATCGTCAACATCGTGCTGATTCCCGTCGTGATGTTTTACTTGCTTCGCGACTGGAACAAGATCGTCAAGCGCATCGACGAGTTGCTGCCCCGACGCTGGCTGCCGACGGTGCGCACGCTCGCCAGGGAAATCGATCGCGTGCTGGCCGAGTTCCTGCGTGGGCAGCTCTCGGTGATGGGGGTGCTCGCCGTGTATTACGTGATCGGCCTTTCGCTGGCCGGGCTCAAGTTCGCGATTCCCATCGGCGTCCTCACCGGGCTTCTCGTCTTCGTGCCCTACGTCGGCTTCGGGCTGGGCTTCGTGCTCGGCGTGCTTTCGGCGCTGCTGCAGTGGAACGGTTGGCCGGGCTTCATCGCCGTGCTTTCGGTCTACGGCATCGGGCAGCTGCTCGAGGGTTATGTTCTGGTACCGTGGCTGGTCGGCGATCGAATCGGCCTGCACCCGCTGGCGGTGATCTTCGCGCTGCTTGCATTCGGCCACCTCTTCGGTTTCGCCGGAGTGTTGCTCGCACTGCCGGCGAGTGCGGCGCTGCTCGTCGGGCTGCGACACTTGCGCGGCGCATATCACGAGTCACTGCTCTACCAGTAGCGCCGTGCGAGCGCAGCGTGTGCGCTATTCTGGGTTCAAGGAGGGCCGGGCGAGCCACCCGGCGAGGGGCCCCGTGCAGGGCATGGGGATCGGCGGGGAATTGCGAGTCGCGGCTCTGGCCGACGCGCGAGCGCAGCGTGTGCGCTATTCTGGGTTCAAGGAGGGCCGTGCGAGGCACCCGGCGAGGGGCCCCGTGCAGGGCATGGGGATCGGCGGGGAATTGCGAGTCGCGGCTCTGGCCGACGCGCAAGCGCAGCGTGTGCGCTATTCTGGGTTCAAGGAGGCCAGGTCGTGGAACAACTCGTCTTCGAACTCGCTGCGCCCGAGCCGCCGCGGCTCGCCAATTTCCTGACCGGGCGCAATGCGGAGCTCGTCGGCCTGCTGCCGCGCTTTGTCGCAGGCGCGCCGGATGCAATGGGACTGCTGCTGTGGGGAGCGCCGGCATCCGGCAAGAGCCACTTGCTGCGCGCCGCACTGGCGCTGGCGCAGGAGCAGGGAGTCGCTTCGCGGCTGATCGCGCATCCTGCCGAGTTGAACAATGCGCTCGACTGCGCGGGTAACACGTTCTACGCCATCGATCGCATCGACGAGGCAGATGCTGAAGCGTCGGCGCATATCTTCACGCTGTTCAACGCCGCGAAGGAGCATGGAGGCCGGATCATCGCGGCTTCCCGAGCGCCTCTGGCGGCAATACCGCTGCGCGAGGATCTGCGCAGCAGGCTCGGCTGGGGCCTGGTCTACGAAGTTCTGCCGCTTGCGGACGCAGACAAGCCCGCAGCGCTCGCTGCCTACGCGAGAGATCGGGGATTCGCGCTGGCGGGCGAGGTGATCGACTATCTGCTGCGACACGGGCGGCGTGACATGCGATCGCTGCTCGCCACACTCGATGCGCTGGATCGGCGCTCGCTGGCAGTGAAGCGGCCGATCACGGTGCCGCTGCTCAGAGAGTGGTTGCAACAGGAGATCGAATGGGAAAAGCCCGCACCAAGCGGCCCCGTCAGCGGCTGACGCTGTTCGATCTCGACAACACGCTCCTCGCGGGGGACAGCGACTACGGCTGGGGACAGTTCCTCATCGAGGTCGGGGCTCTCGAGGCAGGGGAGTACGAACGCAAGAACGCGGCTTTCTTCGCAGATTACAAGGCGGGGCGCCTGGACATTCGGGCTTTTCTGGCGTTTCAGCTCAAGCCTCTGGCCGAGCACGAGCCGGCGCAGCTGCTGGCCTGGCGCGAGCGGTTCCTTTCCGAAAAAATCCGCCCCATGCTCCTGCCCGCGGCAAAGGCTGTGGTCGCCGAGCGGATCGCGGAAGGCGACCTGGTAGCCGTGGTGACGGCAACCAACAGCTTCATCACCCGGCCGATCGCCGCCATGTATGGGATCGAGCACCTGGTCGCCACCCGGCCACAGTCGGTGGGCGGCCGATTCACGGGGAACGTCTCCGGGACGCCGTGCTTCCAGGCAGGCAAGCTCACGTGCGTGGGGGAGTGGCTTGGGGGGCTCGGGCGGAGGCTGGCCGACTTCAAGGAGTCATGGTTCTTCAGCGACTCGCACAACGATCTTCCGCTGCTCTCGGCGGTAACCCATCCTGTAGCCGTGGACCCTGACCCGTTGCTCGCCGAGCATGCAGCCCGGCGCGGGTGGCCGGTGCTGAGCTGGCGCCCCGCCCGAGGATGAGAAGCCCTTGTCAACCAAAGGCCTACAGGCGCGTTAATGGCTGCGACACGAAAAAAAACAGTGTCAATCCATCCAACTCGAACTGAGGACAAACTATGACCAAGTTGTTGAGCGCGCTGCTCGCCAGCGCATTTGCGGTTTCGCTGACCGCGGCTGCACAGACGGCGGCGCCGGCTGCAGCTCCGGCGACTGCTCCGGCGGCCAAGGCGGACACGGGCACCAGCACGAATAAGGCCGCGACGTCGACCCAACCGACCTCGAAGAAGGCAAAGTCGACCAAGAAGTCCAGTAAGAAGAAGTCCACGACCGCCGCGAAGGCCCCGAGCTCGGGAAACGCGGCATCCGCGGATGCTTCAAAGTCGACATCGACAGCGCCGGCTGCGACTGCTGAGGCTCCCAAGGCGGGCGCCAAGTAACCTCGTTGCGCTGACGCAACGGCCGGGTCCCGCGACTGGGGTTCGGCTGTTGCGTTTAGAGCCCTAAGTCAATAAAATCAGTCGGGTTTTTTTATTTACAAACCAGACTCCGAGCCGTAGGTTCGGGCTAGCCCGGACGAGACCTACCAACCCGAACCAACTACTGAGGATGAATCCATGAACAAGCTGCTTCTTGCACTTATCGCCAGTGCATTTGCATTCGTTTCGGCATCTGCGCTGGCTCAGGCCCCTGCACCGGCTCCAGCCCCGGCGAAGAAAGACGCGGTTCCGACTAGACCCATCGCGTCCGAGGGCGACGTGATGCCCTTGAGCAAGATGGACACTGAGCAGGCCAAGGCTGCGCGCGCCGCGGCGAAGGCCAAGTGGGACAAGATGACGCCCGAAGAGCAAGCTGCCTACAAGAAAGCTGCTGCAAAGAAGAAGCGGGACGAGTTGACCGCGTTGGAGGCTGTCGCGTCCGAGACAGGTCCTACCTTCGATGCCAAGAAGGCCAAAGAGGAAGCCGCCGCGTCCAAGGCACAGCCGCTGCCGACCAAGCAAGAACGGCAAGCGGACGTCACCAAGCAGGGCAAGAGCTCTACGGGCCAGTAAATCTTCACAAGGTTGCCGTAGTGTAAGGAAGCCAGGGGCTCCGGCCCCTGGTCAGCAAGGCCCGCCGAGACCGGTCCTAGGCCGCACGGGCCTCGGTCGATTTCAAGGCACAGCCCACGCCAACGAAGCAAGAACGGCAAGCGGACGTGACCAAGCAGTCCAAGGGCTCTACGGGCCAGTAAACCTTCGATAAGGGCACCCAGCCGTAAGCAAGCCAGGGCTACGCTCCCTGGCTTTCTTGTGTTTACCGCCTGGCGCGCAGGGAACGCATCGCAGCGCTCGCCTGCCGAACCGCTAAACTGACTGCATGAAAGCGAAACGCATCGTCATTGGGATGTCCGGAGGCGTCGACTCGTCGGTCGCTGCGTGGCTGCTCAGGCGCCAGGGCCACGAGGTGATCGGTGTGTTCATGAAGAATTGGGAGGACGACGACACCGACGAATACTGCACTTCACGCGAGGACCTGGTCGACGCGGCGGCGGTGTGCGACGTGATCGGCATCGAGCTCGAGACCGTCAATTTCGTCTCCGAGTATCGCGAACGCGTGTTCGCGCAGTTCCTGGCCGAGTATAGTGCAGGGCGCACTCCCAACCCCGACGTCGTGTGCAACAGCGAGATCAAGTTCAGGGCGTTTCTGCAGCATGCGGAGAGGCTCGGCGCAGACGCGATTGCCACCGGCCATTACGCGCGGCTCGCGCTCGGCGACGGACGCGTGGAGCTGCTGCGCGCTGTCGATGCGACCAAGGACCAGACGTATTTCCTGCATCAGCTCACGCAGGCTCAGCTTCGCAACACGCTGTTCCCGGTCGGCGATCTCATCAAGCGCAGCGTGCGCGCGCTCGCCCGCGAGCAGGGCATTCCGACGCACGCCAAGAAGGATTCGACTGGCATCTGCTTCATCGGCGAGCGACCGTTCCGCGACTTCCTCGCGCGCTATCTGCCTCGGGAGCCTGGAACGATCGAAACACCCGGGGGCAAGGTGCTTGGCCGCCATCGCGGGCTGGCCTACTACACGCTGGGGCAGCGCGAGGGTCTCGGTATCGGCGGCATAAAGGGCGGCACCGACGCGCCGTGGTTTGTCGCCGGCAAGGATCAGCTTCGTAACGCGTTGACCGTGGTGCAGGGGCACGATGATCCGCGCCTGTATGCGGGCACCATCGAAACCGGCTTGATGCACTGGATCGCCGGCGCGCCGCCGGCACCAGGTCAACCCCTGACGGCGAAGACGCGTTATCGGATGGCGGACGCAACCTGCCGGATCGAGCCCACCCGGGCCGGTCGCTGGCGCGCACGGTTTGCGATGCCTCAGTGGGCGCCTACGCCTGGGCAATATCTGGTTCTCTACAGTGGCGAGGTTTGCCTCGGCGGTGGCGTGATCGAAAAGGCGTTCGCGGAAACCGACATGCTGATCGAGGTCTCATGACTCTTCATCTGCAAAAACTTGTTGCAGTTGTGCTCGCTTGCTGCGTTCTAACGCCTGTGGTCGTGGACGCCCAGGGACCGCCGCCGCCCGGCGCGATTCCTGCGCCTGCAACGCAGCCCCCGCCTGCGCCTCAGCTGTCGCAGGACCAGCTCGACGCGCTGCTCGCGCCGATCGCGCTCTATCCCGATCAGCTGCTGTCGCAGGTGCTTATGGCTTCGACCTATCCGCTCGATGTCGTCGAGGCTGCGCGCTTCGTGCAGCAGAACCCGGGGCTCAAGGGGCCGGCGCTCGATCAGGCGCTGCAGGGAAAGAACTGGGATCCCAGCGTGCAGTCGCTAGCGGCGTTCCCCCAAGTGCTGGCGATGATGAGCGACAAGCTCGAGTGGACGCAGCAGCTTGGCGACGCGTTCCTCGCCAACCAGCAGCAGGTGATGCAGACGGTGCAGTCGCTGCGCGCGAGAGCGCAAGCCGCAGGGAATCTGCAGAGCACCGAGCAGCAGAAGGTGATCGTGCAGCAGAAGACGATCATCATCGAGCCGGCGCAGCCCAGTGTCGTTTACGTGCCTGTGTACAACCCGACGGTTATCTACGGCCCGTGGTGGGTGCCCGCATACCGTCCGTGGTTCTGGTATCCGCCGCCGATCTACGGCTACCCGCCGCTGGGCGTGGGGATCGGCGTGGGGTTCGTCTGGGGCACGGCGTGGGCAGTCTCGGCCAACCATTGGGGCTGGTGCCATCCCAACTGGGGCGGCAACAACATCAACATCAACGTCAACAACACCAACAACGTGTTCATCAACAACCGGACGCACTACACAAACAACGTCGTCAACGGCAACTGGCAGCACAATACCGTGCAGCGCAGAGGCGTCGCCTACCGCGACACGACAGTGCAAAACCGGTACCGTCCCGCCAACACCGGCGCTCAGACGCGCGAAGCCTACCGCGGTCGCGAATCAATCGGCTCGGCAGCAGGGCAGGCGGGTGGTGCTGGAATGCAGCGACCCACGACGGGTCAACTCGGAGGCGGCGGAACGCCACGGCCGACCACGGAGCAACTCGGAGGGGCGGGAGGACAAAGACCCGCGACCGGCCAAGTAGGCGGCGCGGGAGCCCAGCGGCCAACCACGTTGGAGCGCCAGGCGCCAGTCGGTTCGGGGATGACAGGCGATCGCACCGGCGGTGCAGCGACTCGACCCACGCAGACTCCGAGCGTGGGCCAAGCACGTCCATCGCCGACGTTCAACGCTGAGCAGTCGCGACCGCAGGCGCAGCAGTACAGCAACCGCGGAGCCCAGAGTCGAGCCGCGATGAGCGCAGCGCCTCAGGCTGGCGCAACCCCCGGCGCCGCTTCGCGGAGCGGCGCCCAGGGTGGCGGCCACGGTGGTCGTGGTGGCGAGGGCGGAGGCGGTCGCGGTGAAGGCGGAGGGCGGGGGAGAGGATGACCATGCTCAGGACATACATCGGCATTGCGCTGGCGGGCGCTGTCGCGGTTTTGCCTTGCACGGAGGCGTGTGCGGCGGAGCCGGCACCCAAGGATCCTTCCGTCGCCAGCATCGCCCAGCAGACTTTCGCTCAGCCGCAGGATGCAGCGCGGGCGCTCAACGACGCGATGAAGAGCGGCGACTGGAAGCAGATCTACGCCGTGCTCGGGCCTGGCAGCGGCAAGCTGATCTACACGGGCGACAAGGTCGCCGACGCGGCAACGCGGAGCGAATTCGCCGCAGCGTACGAGAAGTCGAACAAGATCGAGCCTGACGGTGACGCCAAGGCAACGCTGCTCATCGGTCCAAACAACTACCCGTTTCCCTTCCCGCTGGTGAAGGGCGCGCAAGGCTGGAGCTTCGATGCGCGTGCAGGGGCGGAGGAGATCATCAATCGCCGGATCGGGCAGAACGAGCTAGCCGCGATTCAGGTCTGCCTCGCCTACCTGGACGCGCAGCGCGAGTACGTGCTCAAGGACCGCAACAACGACGGGCTGCTCGAATATGCGCAGAAGCTGGTCAGCTCGCCAGGAAAGCGCGACGGCCTGTACTGGCCGACCAAGGAGGGCGAGCCGCCCAGTCCCTTCGGTCCTCTGGCGAGCCGCGCCGCAGGCGAGGGGTACAAACCCAGCGCCACCGGCGAGCCGCAGGCCTATCACGGCTATCACTACCGCATCCTGACGGCGCAAGGTCCGTCGGCTCCCGGCGGCGCGTACAGCTATCTGGTCAAGGGCAAGATGATCGGTGGCTTCGCGATGGTCGCATATCCTGCGCGCTGGGGCGTGTCAGGGGTGATGTCGTTCACCTGCAGCCACGACGGCGTGGTGTACGAAAAGAATCTGGGCCGCGACACGCGCAAGAACGCGCAGGCGATGGCGCTGTTCGATCCCGACCCGAGCTGGCAGAAGGTTCCGCTGTCTCAGTAGCGGCGAGCCTTTCACCGCGGTCTGTGCCGCATCCTGACCGCGCAGTGTCCTTCGGCGGAGTGGTCCGGTTACGCCGCGGAGATCTGTGCTTCACGCGCTCGCGCGGCTGTCTCGCCACACTTATCCAGCGCTTGCAGACGCGTGCTCGCGGAGGCAAGATGCCCACGTCACGCACTGTCGGGAGAGCAAGCATGCCGAGCAGAACCTGGTCGTACGGCCTCGCCGGACTCCTTGCGCTCGCGCTGACCGCCGGGCAAGCGTCCGCCCAGCAGGAAGTTCGTCAAGGCGTGATCGAGCAGATCACGCCGACGCAGATCCAGAGCAACCACCATCCGGGCGTAGGGGCGATCATCGGCGGGCTCGGCGGGTTGGGCATCGGCAGCCTGATCGGCGCCGGCACGGGGCGCGACGTGGCGATGGTCGCGGGCGCGCTGGGCGGCGCGCTCATCGGCAACAACGTCCAAAAGAAGTACGACCAGCCGGCGGAGGGACAGCAGATCATTGTGCGCGTCAAAAGCGGCGTGCTGGTCGCGGTGACGCAGCCGGTCGACTCGCGCCTCAAGCCGGGCCAGCAGGTTTACATCGAAGGCAGCGGCGAGAGCGCGCGGGTAGTGCCGCAGCAGTAGCGGGTGGCACGACGCACGAGTCGCTGCGCGAGCAC
>Ga0187777_10003356_pt1 | contig 10233 bp, 7 predicted proteins | sample 1015_Q2_SP5_10_M_FD_132416 | JGI IMG/M metagenome (GOLD analysis project Ga0187777, IMG submission 132416) | Tropical peat soil microbial communities from peatlands in Department of Meta, Colombia - 1015_Q2_SP5_10_MG | ecosystem: Environmental > Terrestrial > Soil > Wetlands > Peat | place...
CAGCGCGCGTTTTCGGGCGTCTGCATCTGGCTCAGCGAAAAGATCACTTTTTCCTTCAAGTCGTCCGAGTTCAGCCTGGCGTAGAGGCCGCGGAGGAATGCCGCATTGTCCTGATTGTGGGCCTGACCGAGCCAGAAGATCGCCTGCTCGCGCGCGTCATCCGACGCGCTGGCGCGCTCGGCGAAGGCGCGCAGGATCTGCCCGGCGCGCTCCCCCTGGATCTGCGACAGAGCGAACAACGCCTTCTTCTGGACCTCTTCGTCGGTCGACGATTGCAAGATCGAATCGAGGGCGCTCACGGCGCGTTCGCTCCCCACCTGCGACAGCCAGAACACCGCCTGCTCGCGGACTTCCTGGTCGGGATCGTTCCGCGCCGAGGCGAGGAGGATGTCCTCGGTCTCGGGGGTGCGCTTCTGCGAGATAATGAATACCGCCTTGCGCCGCAGCTGCACGCTGCAGGCGTCGCGGCGCGCCAGCACCTGCTTCAGGATCGGCACGGCGGACTCGGCGTCCATCTGCAGCAGGGCGTTGAGGGCGGCGACGCGCGGATCGTCGTCATCGTCCGAATTGACACACCCTCCAGGCGCGCGTGACACCGGGCGGGTTGCAGAATCCGCCTGCGCCCGCACCGCGGCTACGGCCTCCGGATCCCCCATCTTGGCTAGCGCCCCCTGGACCTGGGCGAGCAGAGCACCGGCGTCGCCGTGCGTTGCCGCGTTGGGGAAATTCGCGAGCTGGTACTTGAGCATGGTACGCGCGATTCTGTAATTGCCCCCGTCCGCAGTCTTGTTGAGTGCGAACGCGCGCCAGTAGTAAGCGTCCGGCGCGTAGTCCGAACGTGGGTAGCGCTTGATGAGGTCTGCGAAAGCGATGGCAGCGTCGGAGTAGCGGCCGCCGTTCAACAGGCGCCGGGCGGAACGGTACAGCGAGTCGCCCGGATCCTGATCCGCCCAGGGGGCTGGCGGATGGTCGGCGAGCTCCGTCCCATCGACGAAGTCCCCGACGATCGACGCGTCGGCGAGCGCCGACAGGGAGCTCAACGCCGACAGGCCGGATAGTCCTTCGAGCCCGGAGAAGTCCGCGAGCCCCGCCAGCCCCGACAGGCTGGAGAGATCGGCCTGGGCGGTGAGGAGCGCCGACGAGGCGCCCTGAAGTTGTGCGTCGAGCCCCCGCAGCGCGCGCGACGCGTGCTGGAGGTCCTGGGCGGCGGCGGGATCCTGCAGCGTGAGTGCGGCGGCCGCCGCCAGCCATGACAATGCGAACATCTTACAGCGCTCCTTGAGTGCGCGGTGCGCTCGCGGGACCGGCGGGAATCGCCGTCCGCAGACGAGTCAGCACGCTTTGTTGATCCATGCCCTGGGTGATGAGATTGACGTCCTCGGTGTCCCGTCCGCCGGGCAGCAGTGCGATCTGCGCCAGCACGAGCTCGAGGTCCTCGAGCAGCGGCTTGAGCCGCGGATCGCGGCCCGCCGGGGATTGCAGCAGCAGGCGCGTCGACGACAACAGCTCGTGCGCCTGTGCCACGAACAGCGTGTCGACGTGCCCGGAGCGGGCGTCAGCCCGGAAGCCGGCGAGCAGCGTCTCGGTGCTGTTCAGGTACTGCGTGGCGGCGACCTGGTAAGGAACGTCCGTGGCGGTCGTCGCGAGGCCGCCGGTCGGCACGGTCTGGTGGGGACGCAACCACCGGCCGATCGCGATGCCCAGGAGCAGCACCGCGGCCATGCCGAGGCCCCAACGCCAGGCGGGTCGCAACACGGAGACACGCGGCTCCGCACGGCGGCGGCGCCCGGCCACGATGGCCGCCCACATTTCTTCTCGCGGCGTCTCGGGTGGCCGGTGATAATCCCGGCCCATCTCCCGCAGCCGCTCTTCGAATCGATCGTCAGTCATGAGGCCCACTCCCCGGCGAAATCCGCCAGCGATTCACGCAACTTGGCACGGGCACGGGACAACTGCGCCTTGGACGTGCCGACTTCGACTCCCAACGAAGCCGCGATCTCTTCGTGCGTGTACCCTTCGACGTCGTGCATCACCACCACCGTGCGGTAGCGCGTCGGCAGCGCGTCGATCGCCGCATGCAACCGCACCTTCAAATCCGGCTCGGCGCTGCGGGCGCTCGTCGCCACCCCGTCGGCCGCCTCGAGCGTCGTTTGCGACCGGAACCGTTTCGTCCTGCGGAGCCCATTCAACGCGACCGACGTGGCGATGGCGTGCAGCCAGGTCGAGAACCGGGCATCACCGCGGAACGTGTCGAGCCGGTCGAAGGCGCGGATGAACGTCTCCTGTGTGAAGTCGCGCGCCAACTCGTCGTCTCCCGCGAGCCGGTAGGCGAGGCGATACACACGGTCGACGTGTGCGTCGTACAGCGCCCGTTCGGCGGCGGGCTCCCCCGCGCGGACCCGGGCGATCAGCTCATGTTCGTCCACGCGACTCCGTAGGGGGTGCTGTCATGTTTGTGACACGGGCGGCGAGAAAACCGTTGCGAGGCAACAGGCTAGAGGCGAAAAGGCTGGACGGACGCATAGGCGTACAGGGGTGAGCAGCCTGGAGTGAGCGGGTAGACTGATCCCTGTAACCTGTTCACCCCTGTGCGTCTGTGCGTCTAGTAGTGCCGGTCCCAGCTCACCTTGTCCCGAAGAGCCTGTCTCCTGCATCACCCAGCCCGGGAAGGATGTATCCCTTCTCGTTCAGCTGTCTGTCCAGCGCGGCGGCGTACACTGGCACGTCGGCGTGCTCGGTTTGCATGCGGCGGACTCCCTCGGGACACGCGACCAGACAGAGGAAGCGGATGCGCTGGGCCCCGGCGCGCTTCAGCGTCGCCACGGCGTCGGCCGCCGAGCCGCCGGTGGCGAGCATCGGATCGAGCACGAAGAAATCCCGCGCGAGGCCGTCGCGCGGGATCTTGAAGTAGTACTCCACCGGCTGCAGTGTGTCGTGCTCGCGATAGATCCCGATGTGCCCGACGCGCGCGGAGGGGATCAACTGCGTGATGCCCTCGACCATCCCGAGGCCTGCCCGCAGAATCGGAACCAGAACCAGTTTCTTTCCGGCGACCCGCTCCCCCGTCATGCGCTCGAGCGGGGTCTCGATCTCCACCGGCTCGAGGGGCAGGTCCTTCGTCACCTCGTATGCCATCAGCATGGCGATCTCGCTGACCAGCTGCTTGAAGTCTTTCGTGCTGGTGTGGCGATCGCGCAGCAACGAAACTTTGTGCCGGATCAGGGGGTGACTGAGGACCGTGAGATTCGGAAAGGGAGTCGTGGCCATGGCGAGGCTTAACCTACTGCGCTAAACTCTTTATTCCATCCCCATAGTCGGTTCTTCCTGAGAGGAGCAAGTGTCATGAAGCGCGTCTCCGTCCTCCTCCTGGCGCTCGCGGTCGGTGCTGGATCCCTCGCCGGGCAGGCGCCCACCAAACGACGCATCGCGGTGCTGGACTTCGACTACGCGACCGTGCACCAGTGGGTATACGACATCTTCGGCTCGGACCAGGACATCGGCAAAGGCATCGCCGACATGCTCGTTACCGACCTGGTGCGCAACGGCACCTACTCGGTGATCGAGCGGAAGCAGCTCGACCAGGTGCTGCGCGAGCAGAACTTCCAGCAATCGGGTCGCGCTGATCCGTCGTCCGCCGTCCAGCTCGCGAAGATCCTCGGCGTGGACGCGATCATCATCGGCAGCATCACGCAATTCGGCCGCGACGACAAGAAACTCGGTGTGGGTGGTGCCGGAGTTCACGTGGGCGGCATCGGCATCGGCGGATTTGGGAAGAAATCGGCGAAGGCGGTCGTGCAGATCGACGCCCGCATCGTGAGCACGACGACGGCTGAAATCCTGGGCGTCGCCACCGGGCACGGCGAGTCGAAGCGCTCGGGCTTGACCCTGGCGGGCGGACTCGCCATCGGCGGGACGGGTGGGGCGGGAGTGCTCGATATGGGGAGCTCGAACTTCGCCAACACGATCATCGGGGAAGCGACGCGCTTGGCCGTCGACAGCCTCACCGGTCAGCTCGTGTCGGCGGCCGGAAACATCCAGGAGACGAAGGTGGATATCCGCGCCCTCGTAGCCGACGTGTCGGGCGGCGACGTGACGATCAACCTGGGGACGGGCGCGGGTGTGAAGGTGGGCGCCGAGTATGACGTGGTCCGCCCCGGGCGCGAGATCCGCGACCCGGCGACCGGCCGCGTGCTGCGCCGCACCACCACGCCCGTCGGGAAGCTCAAGATCAACGAAGCCGACGAAGGGTCGGCGACCGGCACCCTCACCGGGGGTCCGGCGCGGGTGGGCGATTGCGTGGGCAGCTGCCCCGCCAACATGGGGAGCGCCGGTGGCGCAGCTCCACCCACCGTCGAGCCGTTGAACCAGCCGAACGCCGACGCCCCGCCGACCTCCGGCGGCGCCCTTCCCGCGCTCTACAGCCAACCGATCACGGGCGCCTTCACGTGGGGGATGTACTCCTTCAAGGGAACGGAGCATTTCCGCTACAACGTGCAGCAGCGCGATCGCAACGAAAACAAGACCGGCAGCTACACCTTCGATGCGAAACCGGCCGGCAACGGCCGCACACGTCTCAGCGTGGCCGGTAACCTCGGGAGCGACAGCTACTCGTCGACGGTGACGATCGGCCCCAACGAGGGCATCCCGATGATGCAGCTCATCGGTCTCGGGCCAGTCGGGCTGGCGCTGTTCAACCCTCTGTGGATGTTGCTCCTCGGCGGCCACGAGTGGGAGCTCGGCAGTGGCTGGCAATCGACCTCGAACGGCCAATCCTCGTCCTTCAAAGTGGAGGAGAAATGCTCACAGGCGGGGGTGAACGGCCTGAAGGGCGTACTGCGTGAGAATCAGAAAGTGTTGATGGACATGTGCGTGAGCCCGAACGTCGGCCTGCCGCTGGCCGAAACCTTCAACAACGATGACGGCTCGATGACGGCGATGCAGCTGGTGGAGTTCCGGCCGTAACCAGGGTCGTTTATCGGAAGAACAGTGCTGCCCCGGCCGACCGCGGCCGGGGCAGTCTGCTTTCAGCGGTCAGCGCCAGCGTCCTTCGGTCCAGTACCAGCCGCGCCGGCCGTGCCGCCACTGGCCCGCCTCCCAACGCCGGGAGCCGCGCTGTACCACCGCCCAGCGACCCGGCACCCAGGCGTACTCCGTGCCGCCCCAGCGCCAGAAGCCGCGCATGTAGGCGTAGCCCGGTCCAGGCGCGACGCCGATGACCTCAACACGGTCGGGCGGCGGTCGGCGTTCGACGTAGACGGCGTTGTCTGGTGGCGGGTTCGATGCACAGGCGATCGCCAGGGCGCCGAGCACCCCCACGAGCCAGCGACTGCGGTGTTTCATGCGTGTCATGACGTCTCCCTTGAAGTTTGCCCTCGTAGTGTGACTACCCCGGGGGCCCCCGAGGTCACGGGGTCCGATGTTCCACGCCCGCCAATGCCCTTTCTGGTAGAACCAGCCGTTGACCTACGCATGTGAGTATCCCTGAAGTTCCGGTGGCCGTGGAACCTGCCACGTGAAACACGGGAACCCACTGCCATGCTCTGGAAAGGATGCTTAAGTTCTCTGCCTGTTTTGACCCGGCCAGGTAGCTCAGTTGGTAGAGCAGCGGACTGAAAATCCGCGTGTCGGCAGTTCGATTCTGCCCCTGGCCACTGCAGCAACCCGCCAGCCCCGCCTACTGCCAGGTGACCGACGCACCGCCCGCCGTGATGGTGTGGGCGACTCCCTCTCCGGCCGCGAGATTGCTCGTGACGTTGATGATGAGCGCCCCGGGTGCCCCGGTGTTCGTGGCGCTGAGATAGTCGCCGCTCCCGGCGTTCGCGCCGATGCTCGTTAGGAACGTCATGGCGCCGAACGTGAACGGCCCACCCAGCGAATTGCCAGGACTCACGATGGTGATCAGCGGCGTGGGCGAGTTGATGCTGTAGTTCTCGAAGGTCAGCGAGTCGAGCGAGATCAGGTTGGCCCCGCCGAGCCCCGCATCGTAGGCGATGGCGACGTTGTCGAACGTCACGCCGGAAAACGCCATGTTCGCGAAGTGCACCGCCTGACCGCTGCCGTGGATGATCTTGGGATCCCCGGCGAGGAATGCGTACCCTCCGATGACGAAGACGTCGGACGCGATCTGGATCGAGCCCTGCGGATTGCCGAGCGCCAGACCCTGGAAATGCGACGCCCCGGTGCCGCCAGGGTGGCCGAAGGTCATAGTCTGGACGCCGCCGCCGTTCACGAACGCATCGGCGTGGGAACCCGACGCGGCATACGCCTGAGGGTCGCCGCTGCCCTCGGTGAAGTTGCCCTGGAAGACCGACCCCCCCGAGGTCAGAAGACCCGACTCGTTTCCGCCTTCGAAGTATGCGTTCCCGCCGACGATGAGCGTGTCCGCGGCGTTCGTCATCTGAAGCAGGCCGCCCTGGTTCGTGGTGAAATCGCCGCTCCCCGAGAACGTGTGTCCGTTCAGGATGAGCTTCCCGGTGAACTGGGCGAAGGTGTTGCCGGGGAACGAGAAGTTTCCGGTGAGCGTCAGGGTCCCCGCCTGGACCGCGAGCTGGTTGACGACGACCACACCCGATCCCAGCGACACGTTCCCCAACGTGTAGAGGAACGGGAAGCTCACACCGGTCGGGACGGCCTGGCCGTTGCCGGTGAAGATCGTCGACGTCGCGGCGTACGTCCCCGCGGCCACGTTGAACGTCGTATTGACCCACAACTCGCCGACCTTCAAGAGACTCCCGGCGAATGTGGTGAGTCCGCCATTCATCGCCATTCCCCCGCCGACGTAGGTCGTGTCTGAGCTCGTCACCACTGCGTTGGAGTCGAGCGTCGCGTTGCCGTTGATGCCGGTGAGCTGGCTGAGCAGTACGCCGCTCTTGTTCCGGAACTCCACCGATCCGAACTGGTTCGAGTGCGTGGTGTCGAAGACGACGACGGTCTGAGTCGTGGCCCCGTTGAAGACGGTCAGGAGACCGGGACCGACGTCGAACCCGCTGTGGACGGTCACGCCGAAATTCCCGCTCAGCACGAACGTCCCGGCGGTCAGATGACCCGTCTCCACTCCACCCGCGAACGCCGCGCCATTCTGCACGAGGAGTGAGTCGAGCGGATTGGTCATCGTGACCGTACCGGTTCCGGCGGTACCGAAGGCGTTCGTCACCAGTACCGTGTGACCGGCGAGGGTCAGCGATCCGAGGACCTGGAGCGTCGCCGCCGCGACATTTCCCGTCACCGTGTAGGAGCCGGCCACGGTCGTCGCGAAGATCGGAATCGATCCCGCGAGGGTCTTTCCGGTGCCCTGCAGCGCTAGGGCGCCGGACGCACTCGGATCGGTGAAGGTGCCTGCCTGGGTGAAGGATCCGTTCACGAGGAGCGACGCCGTGTCGATGCTGACGGTCGCGCCCGGCTCGATGAACAGGCCATTCACCTGATACGCCGTCCCGCCGCGGATGGCGGCGGAGTTGGTGGTACCCGCGGGGACGACGACACTGTCGGCGGCCGTCGGCACGCCCGCCGGGCTCCAGTTGCCGGCTGTGCCCCAGTCGGTTGACACCGCGCCGGTCCAGGTCTTCGGCGGAGCCCCAGCGGCGGTGGCGTTGAACGTGACTGACAGTGGGCCGGCGGTGGCCGTGAACGTCTCGGCGCCGAGCCCCGAGCCGAACGTTGCAGTGGTGCCCGCCCGCCCCAGCGAGTCGGTCATCACTGTGGCGGAGTCGACCGACCCGCCACCGGTCGCAGCCGCGAACGTCACGGTCACCCCTGGGACACCGAGGGCGTCGCTGCCGTTGACCTGGACCACCAGCGGCTGTGAGAGGGGCGTGCCGGCGGATCCGCTCTGACCGTCTCCCGAGAGCTTCACGATGGCGGTCGGCTTGGGCACGATCCGAACGGTGGTCGAGTCCCGAAGGCCTGGAGGCGTCGGGGACACGGCGCGGATCGTCACGGTGCCGCGCACGATCGACGCCACCAGATGACCGACCGCGTTCACCGGCTGGCCCGCTGTACTGCTGCTCCACCCGACGTAGACCGAGTCGGGCGTGGACGCGTCGAGCACCGTGAGCCTGAGCTGCAGCGCGTCGCCCGATGAGAGCACGGTGTCGCGGGGTGCGATGGCCATGCTCGTGGCGCTCGTTCCCGGGCCCACGTACGAGATCGGGAGCGAGAGCGGCGCCGTCGATCCTCCTGCTCCCGCCACGGCCGATCCCGATCCGCTGAACAGGACCTCAGCGCCGCGCTCGTAGTCGAGGTCGACGTCGAAGGTGTCGGTGGGCTGTTGCAGAGAGATGGTGAGCGCGAGCTGGAGTGTGTCACCCGTGGTGAATGCGTACGTCTTGTCCAGGACCGCGACCTGCGTCGAATGGCGGAATACGCGAGCGCGGATCTGGTCGACGCCCAGGGCGCTCCCGCCCGGCACCGATCCTGTCGCGAACCGGGGGACGAGCGTGATCCGGGCCGCCCGGCCGGGGGCGTCGAGATCCTGAGTGCACGACACGGCGGCGAGGCAGAGCAGAGCTGCGAATGGTCTCATGGGCGACAGGGATTGTGCAGACTGGGCCCGATTCCGTCAAATTATGGTCGTCGTCTTCCTGTTTCTCTCTGCGACGGAGATCCAATGGACGCAGCCTCCGCCTTCGCCGCCTGGGACAACTTCTACGTCATCGTCGGCTCTTCCGCCGGAGCACTGACAGGACTGCAGTTCGTCGTCATGGCCCTCGTCGCCGAGCGTCCCTTCGGCACCGCGCAGGAGATCAACACCTTCGGGACGCCGACGGTGGTCCATTTCGGCGCGACCCTGATGATCTCGGCAATTCTCGCCGCTCCCTGGCACAGGCTCGGCAGCGCCGGCGTCGCCCTCGCGCTCTGCGGCGCACTCGGCTGCGTGTATAGCCTCATCGTCGTGCGCCGTACCCGCCGAGTCGTGAAATACCAGCCCACCATGGACGATTGGCTGTGGTTCGTCCTGCTGCCGCTCGTCGCGTATATCGGCCTCCTGATTTCCGCCATTGCGCTGCAACGAAGCCCCGGTCCCGCGCTGTTCGCGATTTCAGGCACGGCGCTCGTGCTGCTCTTCGTCGGGATCCGCAACGCCTGGGACACCGTGATCTACGTCGCCCTGGCACGGCGTGAGGCGCCTGAACACCCTGAGCACCCAGCTAAGAAGCGAAAAACTCAGGGCGAATGACCCGGGCCCTTGCGATCCAGGGAGCAATGCCGTAAATCAAGATGCAGCACGATTTGCGATTGACCCGCTTGAAGGAGAGCGACAATGAAGTGGACGAAGCCGGAAGTCGAAGTCGTCGAGCTCGGCATGGAAATCGGGGCGTACGCGGGCTCGGCCTGAGAACGGCACGCGGTACGACGACATGAGGGGCCGGGTCAAGAACCCGGCCTCTCTCTTTCTCCCCCCATTCCCCGATCGTGCAGATCATCCTGCTCGGGACCGGCGCCGGCGGTGGCGTGCCGCAATGGAATTGCGGCTGTGCCAACTGCCGCGCGGCACGCGCGCGCGGGCGTGGGCGCACCCAGTCATCGGCCGCGGTCAGCGCCGATGGTGCGCGCTGGGTGCTGCTGAACACGTCTCCCGACCTGCGCACTCAGCTCGCCGCCCACGCGCCGTTCTGGCCGCTCGCAGCGCGGGAATCGCGAGTCGGCGCTGTCGTCCTGACTGACGGTGAGATCGACCACACGCTAGGTTTGCTGCTGTTGCGCGAAGGAACCTCCCGCATGCCTGTGTACACATCGAACAGCGTCGCAGAGCTGCTGGCCGGACCACTGCCGATAACCCGAGTCCTCGAGTCGTATTCCGGAATCGAACTGCGGCCGCTGGCGACGGGACGCGCCACCACGCTGGCCGACGGGAGCGGTCAATCGCTTGGACTCTCGTGCACGGCTGTCGCGCTCGCCAGGCGCCCACCCCGCTACGCCAGCACCCGCTCCGCCGAGGACTTCGAGGTAGGTCTCCGAATCCAGGATCCCGCGACGGGCGGCAGCTTCGCCTACGTACCGGCGGCGGGGGCGGTGGACGACGACGTGTACGCGCTCGCGGCCGGAGCGGACCTGCTGTGCTTCGACGGGACGTTCTGGTCGGACGACGAGCTGCACGGAGCTGGTGTCGCGGCGCCTGGCGCCCGCGAGATGGGACACGTCCCCCTCGGCGGAGCAGGAGGCAGCCTCGAACGTCTCGGGCGGGTCGGGGCGAAACGCACCGTGCTCGTGCACATCAACAACACCAACCCGATC
>Ga0187777_10003357_pt1 | contig 10231 bp, 8 predicted proteins | sample 1015_Q2_SP5_10_M_FD_132416 | JGI IMG/M metagenome (GOLD analysis project Ga0187777, IMG submission 132416) | Tropical peat soil microbial communities from peatlands in Department of Meta, Colombia - 1015_Q2_SP5_10_MG | ecosystem: Environmental > Terrestrial > Soil > Wetlands > Peat | place...
ACTGAAGGATTGGGCGATCCAGTGGGAATCCGCGCGGCCAGCGAAACCGGTCGCAGTCCTCATCGGTCCTCCTGGCGTCGGTAAGACAAGCGCTGCGCTCGCCCTTGCGCACGAGTTCGGCTGGGGCCTGGTCGAGATGAACGCCTCCGACCACCGCAACGGAGAAGCGATCAGGCGGATCGCTCTGAGAGGGGCGCTCGCGGACACCTTCACCGATTCCGGCGACTATCTCTCGTCCAAAGAGGGTCGGAAGAAGTTGATCGTCCTGGATGAGGCGGACAACATCTTCGGGCGGGAGGACCAGGGGGGCGTTTCGGCCATCGCCGAGCTTGTGCACAGCACTCGGCAGCCGGTGATTCTCATCGTGAACGACTTCTACGCCCTCAGCCGCAAGAGCTCGGTTATCAAGAGCCATACCCTCCAGATCAAGTTCACGAAGATCCAGGCGGTCACGGTCCGGGGAGTGCTGCGCCGCGTCGCCAAAGAGCAGGGGATCGCGGTCGGGGATCGGGTGCTCGAACTCATCTCGAAGAATAGCAACGGGGACCTCAGGGCGGCGCTGCGGGACCTTCAGGCGCTGGGCCTGGGAGCGACGACGGTGAGGGAGGATCAGCCAGACATGCTGGACAATCGCCTCACCTCGAAATCGAACTACGACTTGATGGCGGAGATACTGCACGGCACGAGCCCCTCCCGCGCGCGAACGATGATGCAGAACATGAACGACGACCCCGAGACCCTGATCATGTGGGTCGACGAGAATGTGCCGGTCGTCTATCGCGACCCAGAGGATCTGAGCCGTTCCTACCAGATGCTCACCCGAGCGGACATGTTCCTGGGGAGGGTGCGCAGCCGCAACTACTACGGCTTCTGGTCGTACGCGACCGACCTCACTTCGTACGGAATCTGCGCGGCGAAGCAGCGTCAGTATCACGAGTTCGCGCGCCTTCAGTTCCCTCTGATCCTGAGCAAGCTCTCGCGCAGCAAGTTCATGCGCAACACGCGCCGGTCTGTCGGCCTCAAACTGGGGGCGACGTGCCACATCTCCTCGGCGCAGGCGGTATCGGACATCCTTCCCTACTTCGCCGCCCTCTATAAGCAGGATCGAGAGTTCCGTCTTGCGGCTACAATTGAGATGGACTTCGACGAAGAAGAGGCCGCCTTCGTTCTAGACGAGAAGGTGGACTCGAGCACGGTGAAGCACCTTTTCCAGGACGTGCTGCGCAAGCTGAAGGGGGAGGAGAAGGACGAGCACGACCTCGTCCCGACGAAGATCGACGAGGTGGAGGCCCCACGCCCCGAACCCGGGAGCGATGAGGACCAGACGCAGCAGAAGAGCCTGTTTGAGTTCTGACGGTGGAAGATGCGCGACGATCTGAAGGCGAAGCTGGACAAGCAGCAGTACAAGATGGCGGGCAGGCACGGAGCGGTCAAGCTCTGTCACTGGCTCGGCCAGTCGCTCCTCAAGCAGCGTCACTGCTACAAGCAGGAGTTCTACGGCATCGGCTCGCATCGCTGTCTGCAGATGACCCCTGTCGTGCACGATTGCACGCACGACTGCATCTTCTGTTGGAGGATCAGAGGGTTCGAGGACGGGGCGAAAGACTACGACGAGCCGAAGGCCATGCTCGACGAGCTGATCCGGCAACAGAAGCTTCTCATCTCTGGGTATCCTGGCGACGGACGTTGCGACCTCACCAAGTTCAAGGAGGCCCTCGAGCCAAGGCACGTTGCGATCTCGCTTGCCGGAGAGCCCACGCTCTACCCGCACCTAGGAGCATTCATCGAGGAGTGCCATCGGCGAGGGATGACGACGTTCCTAGTGACCAACGGCACGATCCCAGAAGCGCTCGAGAACCTCGACCCCCTTCCGAGCCAGCTTTACGTCACCGTCGCCGCCCCTAACGAGCAGATATACAAGGACGTGTGCCAACCACGAATCCCTGACGGGTGGCAGAAGATCAGGAAGTCCCTCGAGCTCCTTCCTTCTCTTAGCACCAGGACCGTGATCAGGCACACGCTCGTTCAGCAGAAGAACCTTGGCTGGGAGAAGGAATACGCGGCCCTGGACAGGATAGCCGACCCGACCTTCATCGAGCCGAAAGGGTTCGTTTTCGTCGGAGCGTCGAGGAACGTCCTCAGCATCGACAACATGCCTTCGCATGCAACCGTGACCGAGTTCGGCAGGAAGCTCGGAGAAGAGCTGGGTCTCGCGCTCCTGAAGGAGAAGGCGGACTCGAGGGTCGTTCTGCTCGGCGCCAAGGGAGCAAGAACCGAGCTGTCCTTCTGAACTACTTCATGCGGATGGTCTCGAGGTTCATCGGCGCCCTCGTCTCGACGCCGAACTTCTTGTAGAGTGCGCTCGCCAGATCCGTGCACTTGTGCTCCTCTCCGTGACCGATCACGATGCGCTCAGGCTTGGGCTCGAGAGTGGCGATGTAGTTGATCAGCTGCCGGCGGTCCGAGTGGCCAGAGAATCCATCGACCGTCTCGGCGTTCAGCTTGAACGCGACCGTTACCGGCTTCCCCTTGTCCATCAGGGTGAGCTCGCTGACCCCTTTCTGGATCTTCCTTCCGAGAGTGCCTTCCGCCTGGTAGCCCACGAACACCAGCCAGGAATTCGGATCGTCGCCCCAGGTCTTCACGTACTCCATCACCGGTCCGCCGTTCATCATGCCGCTGGTCGCGAGCACGATCTCCGGGTCGGGGTCGTGGCAGATGCGCTCTCTTGTCTCGACGGAGTCCACGCGCTTGAATATGCTCGATAGGAACGGGTTCTGCCCCATCTGGAAGATCTGCGTGCGCAGTTGGGAGTTGAGGTACTCCGGGTAGGCTGTGTGGATCGCCGTCGCCTCCCAGATCATGCCGTCGAGCCAGATCGGAACGGTCGGGATCTTGCCGGTGCGCATGAGCTCCTCGAGCACGAGCATGACCTCCTGGGAACGCCCGACGGCGAACACCGGGATGATGACCTTCCCCTTGTGTTCGAGGGCGCGTTCGATGATCGACTTGAGCTGGTTCGCGGCATCCACCCTGCTCGGCTGGATGTCGTGGTAGCCGCCGTAGGTCGACTCGATCACGAGCGTCTCGAGGCGGGGGAACTTGTTGACCGTGGCGTTGAAGAGCCAGGTTCGTTCGAACTTCATGTCGCCTGTGAAGGCGATGTTGTACAATCCGTCGCCGACGTGGAAGTGGCAGACGGCGGAGCCAAGGATGTGCCCAGCGTTCTGGAAGGTGAGCCTAATGTCGGGCGCAATGTCCGTCGTCTCCCCGTACTTCAGTGGGATGGTGCGCATGACGGCGTCGCGAACGTGCGCCGACTCGTACGGCGCCTTCTTCGCTTCTCCGAAGGAGACCTTGAGCGCATCCAGCAGCATGAGCGACATCAGGTCCCTGGTGGGCGGAGTGCAGTAGATGGGGCCAGTATAGCCGTACTTGAATAGGACTGGCAGCAAGCCGCAGTGGTCCAAATGTGCGTGCGTTATCACGACCGCGTCTATCGAGTCTAGCGGCTGAAGCTCCGGGGCGGCGAAATAGGGCGTCTCCTGCTGAGAGGAGGTGGAGCCCGGCATCGTCCCGCAGTCGATGAGGATCTTGCTCTCGCGGGTTGAGAGAAGAGTGCAGCTCCGACCAACCTCGCGGAAGCCACCCAGCGCAGTCATCCTGAGCCAGGTCTCGCCTTCGATCTTCTGCCTGAAGAGCCTTCGCCCGACCTTGTTGAGGAAGGTGCGCCGCTCGTCGTGGACATGGCGAAGGTAGTTGCGTATCTCCGAGACGGTCTTCGAGGGGATCGGCGGCGCGCGCACGACCTTCGGTGCCCAGCCGACCTCCTTCTTGATCTCGTTCAGGACCGCGCCCTGCTTGCCGATGACCAACCCAGGCGAGAGCGCTTCTATGGTCACCTCGCCGGTGTCGTGCTCGAAGTAGATGTCAGTGATCTCCGCCTCGGCGGGGATGATCTCACGGATGCGCTTTTCGACCGATTCTGGATCTGCCAGGATCGTAGGGTCCGGTCGGATCGCGACCCGGCGCCTGAGCCCCTGAGCCAGCTGGCGGATGATGTCGTTGTTGGAGGCGAACGTCTCCAAATCCCTAGTGTAAATGACGACCAGAGGTCCCTCGAAATCGATGGAAGTGATGTTGATGGTTGAGGGGATGATCTTCCTTACTTGCTCTCTGGCCTCTTCCAGTACTCTTTCAGCGCTCATGAACCGTTCACACTTTTGCGGAAATCTGTCAAGACAATACGAGGGAAATCAGGTACGAAGGGGTTTCAGCGGGCCTTGGGGTAATCCAACCCCATCTTTCCCGCCTTCTTCCGTAGCTCGTCGTCGGTCATCTCCTTGTACCCTTCATCAGAGATGCAGACGATCGCCATCCCATCGCCACTGGCCGAGTCGCGCTTCATCGCCGCGTTCAGCGCCCTCATGGCCAGCTCGACGCTCTGCTCCATGCTCATGTTCTTCTCGTAGCTGTCCTCGAGGACACCGTACGCGAAGAGAGAACCAGAACCCACGGACACATAGTCGTCACGGATGGATCCGCCCGCGGCGTCGATGCCGTAGACGTGTCCCCCGGTGTTGTCCACGCCGCCCATGATTAGGCCAACGTAGAAGTAGCCCTGCGCCCCGCCACCGCGGTGCAGGATGTTCGAAAGGAGAGTCGAAGCGGACTTCACGCTGATAATCTTCCCACGCTTCAGGCGGTAGAGCTCGACCTCCGCCTTGATGTAGCGGGCGAGGAGCTGAGCATCCCCGACCAGTCCCGCGGTCGTGAGCCCAAGGTTCTCGTCGATCTCGAAGACCTTCTGGACTTCCTTGTGAGCGATGATATTACCCATGGTGGCCCGGTGCTCCGACGCTAGGACTACACCGTCCTTGTTGACGATTCCGATGGTTGTCGTGCCTGTCTTTAGTTGCTGCTGGTTGTCCAAATCCATCACACCCCTGCAAAACAGTTCGAAAAGATGGGTCTGTCTACTCGCCTCTGATAAAGCTGAGGCTATTTATACCTTTGCTATTCGGCCAGACGTGTCGCAGCGAGTCCCTCAGGGGCTCACGCTCGGCTTTCTGCGCGATGACGATGAGTGGGCTTTGACCGCGAAGTAGTGGATGAGCATCGCCGAGGCGAAGCCAGCTATCAGACCGGTCGCGAGCCTGAGAGGGTTGCTCGATGAATATGATGTCACGAGCTGCGCGCCGCCGTCAATAAGAATCGGCACGAACCCAATGATGATTAGCCAGAGCTTGAGCTTGGGGGCTCTGACGAGCGCCACCAACATCCCAACCACCAGACCGATGAAGATGCCTACGTCCCTGGAGCAAAATGGCATTTCGTTACCGTTGAGGAAGAACGAACGGGAGGCCATCTGATGACAATTGGCATCCCCGAGCCAGTAGACCACCGCCGCCAGCGGGTTGAGCTGCCCGTACAATTGGGGATGGTCGATGTATCCCACCCTTCCGGAGAGATCGGTGACCGTTCCAGGAGCCAAAGTGAAGGGCGCGATGAAGACCAGGGCGCACCAAGCGGAGAAGATGACAAGGATGACCGTCTCCGCCCTCTTCAGCGGCGGCTTCTCGCTCCACATGGACTCTCACCAAGCGGGCCTTCGCTAGTTAATCCTTCGCATCGCTCCTATGCTGTGCCGAGGCAGGCGAACCACGAGAAAGGCTATTACGGGGTGAGGGTCTAACCGGGTGCATGGATGGCTTGCCGGACGAGCTGAAGCAACTCAAGCGGTTCCACGGGCATTTGGGGCCGTACGTGGTCGTCGGGTATCGCATGGGCCTGATCGCGAGGCATCGGCTGGAGGGCAGGCTTTGGGCGATCTCGTTCACCGGCCCGAAGCCGCCGATGTCCTGCGTCGTCGACGGCATCCAGTTCTCGTCCGGATGCACGCTCGGTAAGGGCAACATCTCGATACAGGAGAAGGGCGAGGCGAAGGCGCATTTCTTCAACGAGAAGCAGCTGCTTGAGATCGCCCTCCGACCGGAGATCAAGGAGCGCATCGACTCGACCATGAATCGCGAGACCGAGGAGATCGTCGCCGTGGGGCTCTACAACGAGCGCGAGGAGACCCTGTTCGCCGTCACAGAAGTCGAGTCAGACCTTCATGAGCGAGCACTGAAACTGCGCTGAATATGATCAGGGCGACCGGAGTGCGGCTCGCGAAGTGATGTACCGCCTCGTTCCATCTGTTCTCGCCGCTCAGAAAAGCGGAGTAGTACGAGACGAAGAACACTAGTTCGACGAGGTAGAGCCCGGCGATCAAGGTCAAGGCAGATGTCTCTGTCATTGCGGAGGGCTGGAACTCCTCCGCGATCGAGAACAGCCCAATGGTCACAGCGAATATCGTGGGCGCGAAGAAAGCGCTCGTGCTGCGCATCATCTCGATGGTCCCGCGCAACCCTTCTTCCGCCTTCCGATGGCATTTGCGCAGATCGTCAAGATTGCTCGCCAAGCTAATGGCTATGGAGCCGGCGGCACGCGATTCCCGACGCGAGCTCTCGCATACTGTCAACAAGGCGCTCTGGAACTGAGGGAATCGGGAGCGCAGTTCATCGTCATCGCGGAGCGCTCCAGCGATGTCGATTCGCGCCAGTCTCGTGCGTGCGAGCGCCTTCGTCGCGAAAGAGCTGAAGCAGCCGCCGCGGCGCACCGCCGAGAGGTCCTCGAGGGCCTTTTCCAAGGTGGCCCCGCCGGAGAGTCTGTTGCCGAGCTGGTATAGGCTGGAGATCAGATCTGCAAGATCGTTCGCGTCCCTTCTCTGCTGGGCGTGAGCCTTTCTCGTCAGCGCAACGATGACCACGCACGGAGGAACGATGGCGATCGACAAGGCGATCTGGGGCATCGTCGAGACCAAGTCGGTTAAGAAAGACAGCGCGACCCCCGGAATGCTCGCGGCGGTCGCAAAAGCGAGGTCCCGTGCATTGAAAGAGGCGGATCCGGGACCGCCACGAACTGGATTCCTCTCTATGACGGTCTTCGAATAATAGAGCGAAAACCCGGGCAACAGTACGAGCATCAAGAACGCTAGCTGCCAAGTGCTCGGTCCGTACATCGGAGCCAGTTCGCTAGCGGCACCGATCGAGCCGAACGCCTGCAGGGGCAGCATCGAGAACAGCAGCACTGGAACGAGGACGCCGATGGAGAACAAAAGCATCGTCGGAGTCTGAAGAGAGCTGGAATACCGTTCCGCCGCCTCCCTGATTCCTTGGAGGGCGAGCGCGTTCGCCCGCTCCAGGCTCCTGACTACCCCCTCCCTCGAGGACTCGTATGTCGCCGCCACTATCAAGTGCAGAGACTGACGCAGGTCGTCGTTCATCTCAGAGAGCGAGGCTGCGAACCGCCCGAGTGCCTCTTCCATGCTCCTCTGTTTCTTCATGAGAACGTCCCAGCAACACGCGCGCATTCGAGAGGCCATGACCCCCTCCTGCTGCGAGGCGAGGGTCAGCGCCGGCTCAAGCGAAGGCTGGAGATGCATGGACATGACGATTGTGCCGATCACCGAAGGGGATTCGCGCAGGACCGCTCTCTCCTCCCTCTCCCTCAGCAGCTTCGGATCGGAGGCCACTCTGCTCGCGATGATGATCGGGGCGGCAATAGCGACGCAAAGGCCGTACAGGATTCCGGCGGGACTGAAGGCCAGCGAAAGGCCGACAGCTGCGAGAGCGGAAGCGGCCAGCGCGCGAAGATATGCTGATCGCACTGAGGCTCTGAGCTGCGAGTAGGTCCGACTCGATCTTGCGAGAGCGTCCCGGAACTCCCTCGAGTCTTTCGGCATCAGAACGCGGTCGAGCAGGTCTCTGTTTGGTGCTCGAATGCTGGACGCTGCTCCTCCGACCATGATCAAGCCCCCACTCTCCGTCGGAACTCGTTCGGTATAGTGTGATAGGCGGCTCCGCTCTCAACCCTCTCCCAGAAGAACTGGTTCGCCCGGCAGGTCCACTCTGCCCCCAGGTACTCAGGCCCTGATCTCCTCGATTTGTCGAGCAGGATCTCGCGCAACTCCGCTCGCGCTTGGATGTTCTGCAGGGCCTCAAGGTATGAGATGTTCCACGAGGCGGCGATGTGCGCCACTATCCTCGATTTCGCGGCCATGCTCTCCACCGCCCGACCGGTCGCCGGGTCGAATGCTACTAGTACGTTGAAGTCGTCATCGTCGCCCGTCGGGGTCTCGACGATCTGGACAAGCCTTCGCTCCGAGGTCTGCGAGCCCTTGTTTCGATAGAGCCCGAGGCAGACGATTATGTCCGTGGCGAGGAACGCCTGTCGTGAAATGCCCATCTCATGCACGACCCGGTCGAGGACGGAAGAAGGCGAATCTCCATGTATCGTGCCCAGGACGCTAGAGCCCGCCTTGCCGGTGCGCATCGAGTCATAGAGCACCCTTGCTTCTCTCCCTCTCACCTCTCCAACGACTATCGCGGACTCGCCAAGGCGCAGAGAGACCCTCAGCGCGGACTCGCTCTTGGCCTCCGCGTCCTCCCCCAGCGCGGGCTCCACGACCATCGATTGCACCTTGAACCCGAGAGCCTGCATCGTCTTCACCGGCAGCTCTGGCGTGTCCTCGATCGTGAGAACGCGATGAGAGGTCGGGAATTCGAAAAGGGTGGCGGACAGGAGGGCGGACTTGCCTGCACCTCGCGGCCCGCAGAACAGGATCGTACTTCGTCCGTCGACCAGGAACGAGAGGAGGCCGGCGGAGAACGGATCGAGCGTGCCAGCCGCGACCATCCGAGGCAGTGTCCAGGGCTTGCCGGAATGCCTCCGGATCGCGAATGCTAGTCCTGCCTGCGAAAGCGGCGGGCCAATGACCGTCGCCCTGGCGTTCATGAACCCAAGGTCGGTCTCAAGTGTCGGGAACGCCTCAGAGAAAGGCCTGCCAGTTTGGAAGCGAAGACGCGACACGAAGCCGTCGAGCTCCTCGTCGCTGGAGATGATGTTCGTGGTGGCGCGGATCATCGACGACTTGCCGGCGATGCCGTTCAGCGCCAGGTGAACAGGATTGGACGATGAGGGGGCGTCGACGTAGACGTCCTCGACATGCTCGTCCTCGAGCAGGACTTCGAAGAGCCCCATGCCGACCGTGTTGCGAACGACACAGTGCACGAGCCTCTCGAGATCGGAGTTGTCCCGGGAGCTCAGTCTTACCCCTGCGCTTGAACTCAGGTGGATCGCTTCATCGCGGGCGATGTCTGCTATCGCATTGCGGAGTGCGCCCAGGTCGCCTAGGTCGATCTTGGGTGGCCTAGAGGAAATTGCGTCGATCACCCGACTGGCCAGTCTCAACAGCTCGGGAGGGGCGATGTGCTCCCAGGGCATGAGCAGGTAGTGATAGCGCAGTTCCGTTGGATTCCTGAGCACCGATACGCTGGCATCTCCCACCGAGTATTGGGCCAGCAGCTCGCATCCCCTCGGTGGATTGGCGCACACCCAGAATCGCGAGAAGCGGGGGCGTCTCCTCTCCTGCTTCTTCACTAACCGCTCCAAAGAGGGAAACCCGAGCTGATCATTTGGGATTCGTGCGTGGTCTCGCTGGATCGTCGACATGGGCCTCAACCTTTGCAGGAATGGAGACGAGGTAGAGCTCCTTCGCCAAGCGGGAATCGAGATCGCGCACCGCCTGGAGCAGCGCCGCCCTCGCTCGCTCAGTGTCAGAAATGCAGCCGCCGCACTCAACGCCGAGTTTGGGGGGTGTCAGAACTCGATTGAGTGCAGAGCGGCTGATTGATGGGAAATCCTCCAGGAGCCCCGAAAGCGAGTTGTTCGGAGATGACCGGCACGTTCTGCACCGTTCGGTCAGGCGCACTGAGCTCCGACACCCGCAAGCTATCACAAACGCCCTCGAAAGCGATGCGAGCGCCGAAGCGACGCTCTCCCCGTAGCTCACCTCCCAGTCTCCATCGAGCTCGATCGATTCGACTTGGCGGCTGTCCATCGAGGTGAGCACGCATCGGAGGCATGCCTTGCTTGCGAGGCTCTGAATTCCGCGGCAACGCCCGCAATCGATTCTCAGCACTCCCCGACTGATATTAGGCGTCTCTCCACCTGGGAGGCTGCGGTCGTTCGAGCGACCCCTCGTCCATGGCGGTCTCATTGTCCTTCCTTCCATGGCATGAAGACCACCGGGAGCGTAGTCCATGACGGCTACCTTCAGGCTTCGCGACCTGAGCGGTTATTAGGCAGTGGAAGGATGATGGGCCATGGAAGTTCTCGCGCCGGCGGG
>Ga0187777_10003358_pt1 | contig 10230 bp, 10 predicted proteins | sample 1015_Q2_SP5_10_M_FD_132416 | JGI IMG/M metagenome (GOLD analysis project Ga0187777, IMG submission 132416) | Tropical peat soil microbial communities from peatlands in Department of Meta, Colombia - 1015_Q2_SP5_10_MG | ecosystem: Environmental > Terrestrial > Soil > Wetlands > Peat | place...
CATGTCGTCGCCCACCACCTGGGTGTAGCGGGTGCGAACGGCATCGAGCCGATACGCGCGCGAGAACGGTTCGCGGTGTCGTGCATGCTCGGCACCGTCGAGCGAGAGCATGCTCGGCCCGACAACCTGTGCTGTCGAGAACCTCGGATCGTCGACCGTGTAGGAGGTCGGATCGCGCAGGACGAGCAGCGCGAGGTCGAATCGGGTAACGAGCCACGCCTGGAGCGCCGGAAGCCACGAGACGGGCTCGTGTGCGCGAAGTCGAGCCAGCGCCGCATGCGGGTCGCGGTCGAGCTCCTCCACCGTCACGGCGTCGCCGTACGGAAAGCTCCGCACGCGATTTCCCAACTCGCCGGCCGACAAGCCGCTCACGGCACGCCGCCCTCCATCGGCCGAGGCTACACTCCCGCCGTGGCAACGACCACTGCTTTCGACCGCGCCCTCCTCCTCAATGGCGAGTGGCTCGAGACCGGCGAATGGCTCGACGTTCGCTCGCCGTACGACGGCTCGCCGATCGGCCGGGTCGCCCGAGGAGGTGCTGACGAGGCGCGCCGCGCCGTCGACGCGGCCGCGCGCGCGATGGAGGAGCCGCTGCCTGGGCATAAGCGGGCCGAGATCCTCGTTCGCGTCGCCGCCGCGCTTGGCAATCGGGCGGACGAGGCGGCACGGATCGTCTCGGCGGAGGCCGGAAAGCCGCTCAAGGCAGCGCGGATCGAGGTTGCGCGCGCCATGTCGACGTACACGATGGCCGCGGTCCAGGCGCGCACGCTGACCGGAGAGATGATCCCGATGGACGCCTCGCAGGCGGGCGAAGGCAAGTTTGGCTTCACCGTCCGGGTGCCGATCGGCGTCGTCGGCGCGATCTCGCCGTTCAACTTCCCGCTCAACCTGGTCGCCCACAAGATCGCTCCCGCGCTCGCGGCCGGCTGCGCCGTCGTTCTCAAGCCGGCCTCGCAGACTCCGCTTTCCGCGCTCTTTCTCGCCGAACTGGAGGCCGACGCCGGGCTGCCACCAGGCTGGCTGAACGTCCTCGTCGGTCCAGCGAGCGAGATCGGGGACGTCTTGGTCGACGACGAGCGCGTGAAGCTGATCACCTTCACCGGCTCGGGACCGGTCGGCTGGAAGCTCCGTGAGCGAGCGCCCCGGAAACGCGTCAACCTCGAGCTGGGCAACGCAACGCCGGTCATCGTCGAAAGCGACGCCGACATCGACGCGACCGCGACGAAGCTCGCTGCGAACGCATTCTCCTTCGCGGGTCAGAGCTGCATCTCGGTCCAGCGGATCTACGTGCACCACTCCGTGTACGACGCGTTCAAGGCGGCGTTCCTCCCTCGTGTGGAGGCGTTGAAGGTCGGCGATCCCGGCGACGAGGACACGGACGTCGGCCCGTTGATCTCCGAGTCCGAGCGCGACCGCGTCCTCTCGTGGATCGAACAGGCTCGCGATGGCGGCGCGACGATCCTCACGGGCGGAGAGCTCGAGGGCACGCTGTTGAAGCCGACCGTCGTCGAGCGACCTGCGCCCGACGCCCACCTCTCCTGCGACGAGGCGTTCGGCCCCGTTTGCACGCTCCAGCCCTACGAGTCGCTCGACGAGGCCCTCGCGCTCTCAAACGGGACACGATACGGATTGCAGGCCGGCATCTTCACGACGTCGCTCGCGACGGCGGCAAAGGCAGCGCAGACGCTCGAGTTCGGCGGCATCACCGTGAACGAGGCGCCGACCTTCCGCGCCGACCAGATGCCGTACGGCGGCGTGAAGGATTCGGGAAACACGCGCGAGGGGCCGGCATGGGCCGTGCGTGAGATGACCGAAGAGCGGCTCGTCGTCGTCCAGCTCTAGCGCCGGCGAGTCCGCCCGCGGACCACGGCAGTATCCTCACGGATCGTGGGTCTCTTCTCTCGACGGCCGCCGGCGCCGACTGCGAGCGAGCTCAGACGCGAGCGGCACGCGTTGCTCCTCCTCCGCGAAGAGCGTCTCCGAGATCTCGGCGGGCTCGCGCTCGAGATGTACCGACGGGACCGCTTCAACCCCGACGTGATCGTCGAGCGGTGCTCCGAGCTCGTAGCGCTCGAAGCGCGCGTCAGCGAGATCGACGCGCTGCTCGCCGCGGCGCGGGGCATCAGGTCGCGTCCTGGGACGATCTGCACGTGCGGGGCCCCGATCCTGATCGGCGCGCGCTATTGCCCGAGCTGCGGCCGCGAGCTCGTCGAGGCCGACGCGTCCGTGCGGGAACCCGCCGCGTGAGCACCGTGTACCGCCGGTGAGCGCTCACGACGCCTGCCCGCGCTGCGACGCAGCCGTCGTTCCGAGCCAGGAGTACTGCGTCGAGTGCGGCTTGCGTCTGCCCCGAACCGGTCGTCTGGGTCCCGCGCCGCTTCCCGAACGGCATCTCGCTCTCCCTCTGCTCGTCACGCTCGCCGCAGCCGCGGCCGGTGCAGTCGGTGCGATCCTCCTGACCCGGGACGCGCACAGCACGCCTCGCCTCGTCGTGGCCACTGGAGGCAGCGTCGTCGCGAACGCCCCGGCGAAGGCGAAAGCGCTCGCCGCATGGCCCGAGCGGACCGACGCCTGGACGATCGTGTTGGCCTCGATCCCAAAGGCGCAGGGTCGCACCCCGGCGAAGGCGATCGCCGACGAGGCCGTGCAGCGCGGGCTCGCCCGGGTCGGCATCCTCGACTCGAACCACTACGCCAGCCTCCACCCCGGCTACTGGATGGTCTTCACCGGCGTCTACGAGACCCAGCCAGACGCCAACGGGGCACTTCAGCGAGCGCACGCCGTGGTTGGAACCGCGCGCGTCCAGCGCGTCACCGGCTAGTTGTGTCGCCACGTATGACAACGCTCGTGCCAAAGTTTGTAACACGCTCGAAAAACGGCTAGACTGCCTCTCCAAGGCCGAGTTTCGGCTCATCTGGCCGGCAGCTCCGGCAATCAGAACACAGTGGTTTCGACACACACGGTGTCTTCTCCGGCTCCATCGTCTTCGGGAGAGCGAATCCGTATGGAAGAGCACGTCGCGCACCTTCAGTCCTGCATGTACCAGTACTCGCGGGTGATCTACCGCTCGGTGAAGGATCTGATCGACCCGTACGCTCCAGAGACGGTCCAGCTCGAATACCGCCGTGCCGTGCTGAGCGAGTGCGAGCAGACGATGGCGCGCCTCGCAGCCGATCCGCACTACTTCGCCCGGCCCGACCGCACGCTCTTCCAGGACATCCGCCGCTACTTCCCGATCACTGCGCAGGCCCAGGTCGCCTGGACGGTGCGCGAGGGTGTCTCGGCTGCGGTGTCCTTCATCGACGCCCAGATCGAGGCGGGCGCCTTCGACGGTGGAATCGCCCGCTGTCGCGCCACGACGCGGAAGGGCAAGGCATGCCAGCGCACACCGCTCCCTGGCCGCGACTACTGCCCGTCGCACCAGCATCTCGAGCGCACGACCGTCGCGGCGTAGTGCTCGCGCCTTTCAGCCCGTCTCGCGAGCGGTAAGCTCGCGAGACGATGTCGCACGACTCGGACAAACTGATCCGGCAGCTCTCGCTCGTCGCCTTCCTCATGGCCGAGCGGCGCCCGCTCACGGCGCGCGACGTCAAGTCGAACGTCGAGGGGTACTCGGAGATGTCCGACGAGGCGTTCGCTCGCCGCTTCTACTCCGATCGCGCGGAGTTGACCGGGCTCGGCGTCCCGCTCGCGTCGCAGCGCGACGAGTTCACCGGCGAGGAGCTCTACACGCTCCGTTCCGAGCACTACTTCCTCGACCGGCTCGAGCTCGACGACGACGAGCTCGCCGCGCTCCAGACCGCGCTCTACTGCCTCGAGGGCCAGTTCGCCTACGCAGAGCCGTTGCGTCTCGCCCTCCAGAATCTCGCGCTCGGACGACCTGGCTTCCGCGAGGCCCCGACGAGTACCGCCGAGCGCGTCAGGGTTAGTGCCCCCGACTACTCGCCCGAGCTTGCGGGACGCCTTTCGAAGCTCGAGAACGCGATCTCCAAGCAGCGCACGATCAAGTTCAGCTACTGGTCGCCGCAGCGCGACAAGGTGACGGAGCGTACGGTGAACCCGTACGCGCTCCGCCTCGACGAGGGCGTCTGGTACGTCGTCGGGCAGGACCTCGGTCGCGGGGCTGTGCGCACGTTCAGGGTGTCTCGCATCCGGAGCGACATCCGCTTCGCAACTCGCCGCGAGCGCGACTTCCGCCTCCCGCCCGACTTCGACGTCGAGGCGCACCGCATCCCCAAGCCGTGGCAGATCGGAGAGACGGTCGGCACCGCCAAGGTCGCCGTCCAGGAAGACACCGCCTGGTGGGTGAGCCGGACGCTCGCCGATGCCGGAACGCTCGAGGACGGTGTCTTCGAGACCGAGTACTCGCGCCTCGAGCCGCTCGCGGGCTGGATCCTGAGGCAGAACGGCCGCGCCATCCCGCTCGAGCCCGAGGAGCTTCGTCTGGAGGTCGCGGAGGGCCTGCGACGGCTCCGCGCGGGGCACGAAGGCGGCCCCCCGGAGCTCGCGCGCGCGCGCCGCTCGGATCGGACGGTTCCCGGGATCGAGCGACCGGTCGGCCCGATCGCCCCGGAGCGTTTCGGCGTGCTCCAAGCACTGCTCGCGCACCTGCTCGCGGCGTGCGGCGAGCGCCGCGATGCCGTCCTCGACGGCGGCGATCTGGCGGCGCGGTTCTCGATTCCGCTCGAGGAGCTCCAGGACCACCTCTCGCTGCTCAACCTCGTCAACTTCGGCGGAGGGTGCTACACCGTCTACGCGGAGTACGACGAGGAGACGGGCCGCGTCCGCGTCGACAAGGAGCTCTACGGCGACGTGTTCCGCAAACCGCCCAAACTGACGCCCCTCGAGGCCCGTGCGATCCGGCTCGCGATCGAATACGTCGGAGCGACGATCGCGGCAGAGGCGCATACGCCGCTCGCCCGCGTGAGGCGCAAGCTCGAGGAGACCTTCGGGCAGTTCGAGCTGGCCCAGACTCCGCAGCCTCACGTGCGCGACGCGGAGGAGAAGCTCGTCAGAACGCTCAGCGAGGCGGTCGAGAAGCATCGCGTCGTCGAGATCGAGTACCTCAAGGAAGGCGAGGAGACGCCGAGCGTCCGCCTCGTCGAGCCGTACTCGTTCGAGCGGGAGCTGCCGGTGTGGCGCGTCCACACCTGGGATCGAACCGTCGAGGCCGCCCGCACGTACCGCCTCGACCGCATGCGCTCCGCGAATCTGACCGACGAGCACTTCGAGCCGCGCGAGGGCTTCGACCCGAGCTACATGACCGAGCCCCGGATCGCACGCGTCTGGCACTCGCCGGAGGTGGCGCGCTGGAAGATCGAGCGCGGAGCCCGACAGCTCACCGACCACGCGGCGCTTTCCGAGCTGCCGTTCAAGACCGAGGAATGGCTTCTCTCGGAGGTGCTGGCGGATCGAGGCGAGACCGTAGTGCTCGAGCCCGCCGAGTTGCGACGGACCGTTGCGCGCCGGGCGCGAGAGCTCGCGAGCGACCTCGGGCTTAGCCGCGCACGGCGGGCGAGCGCGGCACAGCGAGCCTGAAGGTCGCGCCCGCCACCGAGCTGGGAACGAGTCCGAGCGCACCGCCGTGCGCCTCGGCGATCGCCTCTGCGAGCCAGAGCCCGTAGCCGGTCGAGCCCGCCCCGCTCACTCCCTCCGCGAAGACGTCGACCCCCTCCGCAACGCCGGGGCCGTCGTCGTGCACGTCGATCACCACCCATTCACCGAGGGACCGAGCGTCGATCGTCACGGTCGTCCCGTGGCGAAGGCCGTTGGCCACGAGGTTCGCGACCGCCTGACGGAGTCGGGTCTGGTCTCCGAGCAAGGTGACGTCCTGGATCGTCCCGGTCACGCGCTCTCCGAGGTACGGCCCGACGACGTCGGTGAGTGAGATGTCCGCGAGCTCGAGCGAGAGCAGATCGGGGTCGGAGAGCAGGCGCTCGATGTCCCGGCCGGATGCGACCGCGAGTGAGGCGAGACGGCGCACGGTCTCGACCGGCAGGTCGCGCCTCTCCGCCCGCTCGGCGAGCGCGCTCAACGCGGCGACGGCGTTGCGCAACTCGTGCGCGACGACGCTCAGGCGGTCCGGCTGGTCCGGCGAGATCACGCTCGCCGGGCCGCGAGCCGGTCGAGCGCCCAGAGGGCGGTGTCTCGGAGCATCTCGTCCTCGCTGTCGCAACACCGTCCGACGGACTCGGTTTCGTCGGGCCCGCCGACGTTGCCGGCCGCGATCAGGGCGTTCCGCCTCAGCCAGCGCGCGTCCTTCCGAGGCACGTAGAGGCGATCGAACTCCTCGACGAGCTCGGGGCCGTCCCGCTGGAGCCAGTCGACGAGCGAGACTGAGGACGTCGCATCCGGTGCGGGCTCCATCCCGGCTCGACGCTTCTCGACACCGCGGTTCCAGGGGCAGACGTCCTGGCAGACGTCGCACCCGTAGACGCGGTCGCCCAGCTCGGCACGGAAGTCGGTCGGGATCGGCTTCGGCGCTTGCGTCCAGTAGGCGAGGCATCGGGTTGCATCGAGCACTCCGGCTTCGACGATCGCCTCCGTCGGGCAGGCGTCGAGGCAGAGGCGGCACGACCCGCAGTCGAGGTCGAGCGTGGGCGTCGGCTCGACCTCGGCCGAGGTGACGAGCGTGCCGAGCACGACCCACGACCCGTGCGTCCGCGTGATGACGAGGGTGTTCTTACCGTAGAACCCGACCCCGGCGCGCACGGCACCGGCGCGGTCGACATGGTCGTTCTCGTCGACAAGCACCCGATACGGCTCGTCGAGTCTTCGCCCGAGCGCGTCGAGCTTCTGGCGGAGCTCCGCGTAGGCATCTCGCCACGTGTACCGAGCGAGACGCCCCTCCCCCGGTCCCGGCTCGCCGCCCGGCTCGTAGTAGCAGAGCGCCGCCGAGATGACGGTGCGCGCACCGTCGAGCAGCAGCTCGGGATGACAGGAGACCTCGGGTCGGGTCGTCGTGAACCGCATGTCCGCGAAAAAGCCCGCCTCGCGGCGTTCACGAATGTGGCGGTCGGTGTCCTCGTACGCGACTGCCGGAGCCGCGCCGACCTCGTCGAGACCGATTTCGTCCGCCAGCTGCGCGAGCTCCTGCGCGGTCATGAGAGGATCATGCCGGTGAAGGCGGTGCGTATCCACGAGGACGGTGGTCCCGACGTCCTCCGCTACGAGGACGTGCCCGATCCGGAGCCGGCGCCCGGCGAGGTGCTGATCGAGATGCGGGCCGCGTCGCTGAACCATCTCGACGTGTGGGTGCGCAAGGGCTTGCCGTCGGTCCCGAAGCCGCGGATCCTCGGAGCTGACGGGGCCGGCGTCGTCGTCGCCCTCGGAGACGGCGTCGAGGGCTTCACGGTCGGGGAGCGGGTCGTGATCAACCCCGGCTTGGAGCACGGAGCGACGATCTCCGTCGTCGGAGAGCACACCGAAGGGACCCAGTGCGAGCTCAAGGCGATCGACGCCGAGCAGGTGTTCCCACTCGACGAGCGGCTCTCGTTCGAGCAGGCCGCGGCCTTCCCGCTGGTGTACGAGACGGCCTACCGGATGCTCGTCACGCGCGCTCGACTCGCGCCGGACGAGTGGGTGTTGATCTGGGGCATCGGCGGCGGTGTGGGGACGGCTGCGTTCGAGATCGCCCGTGCGCGCGGCGCGCACACGATCGTCACCTCGAGCAGCGACGAGAAGCTCGCGACGGCGCGCGAATGGGGCGCCGACGTCGCGGTGAACCATGCCGACGGCGACGTCGTGGCGGCGGTCAAGGAGGTCGGAGGCGCACACGTGGTGGTGGAGACCGTCGGGGAGGCAACATGGGCGCGGTCGCTTGCCGCCGTGCGTCCGCTCGGTCGCGTCGTGGTGTGCGGCGCGACGTCCGGCCCGAACCCTCCGGCGCAGCTCCACCGGTTCTGGTGGAAGCAGCTCGACGTGCTCGGCTCGACGATGGGAACTCGCGCGGATTTCCTGGGTGCCTACGACCTCGTTCGCGACGGTCGCGCGCGGGTCCACATCGACACCGTGCTCCCGCTCGGCGAGATCCGAGCGGCACACGAGCGGCTCGAAGCCGGCGAGCAGCTCGGGAAGATCGTGCTCGCGATCCCGGGCTAGGCCGGCCGGAGCGACGTCAGTAGCCGAAGCCGAGGATGAACTTCGCGTCCTCGGACATCAGATCAGGCGTCCACGGTGGATCGAAGGTGAGCTCCACCTCCACGTTCTCGACGCCCGGGAGGGCAGCCACCGCGTCGTGGATTCCCTCCTGGATCATCGGGCCGGCCGGACACCCCATCGACGTGAGGGAGTGGACGACCTTCACGGTTGCCCCGTCGATCTCCGCGTTGTAGAAGAGGCCGAGCTCGACGATGTCCATCCCAAGCTCGGGATCCTCCACTCCGTGGAGGGCCTCGACGACGTCGTTCTCCGTGACCACGGGGCCAGTCTAGCCTCCACCGAGCGGGCAGCCGTACAGGCGCTACGAGGCTCGCGCAAACCGGTCGGCCTGGTGGAGGACGATGTCGAGCACCTCGCCGACCGCGTCGTCGAGCGAGCCGCTCTCGATCACCGCGACGTCGTACCGGCCGGCGCGATCGATGATCGCGTCCTGAATCGACCGGATTTCGGGGAGCCGTTCGAGGTATCGCTCGAGAGGCCTCAGACCGTCGGTGGAGACGTCGCGCACCCAGAAGCGAGCCCGATGGAGCTCCTCGTCCTCGACCCTCAGCACGACATGGACGAAGAGTGCATCGCCGCGCTCCGCTCTCACCATCCCAGGCACGAGATGGACGCCCTCGAGCACCATCGACCAGCCCTCTGCGAGCGCACGCTCGACTGCGGCTTCGACGCCGACGAGGACGTTGCGCGCCTGGTCGAGGAATCCGAGCAGCGCGGGGTCACCCGCCTCCTCCTCCTCGGCCTTCGTCAGAGCGAGCTCCGCGTCGAAGCTCGAGTAGTGCACCGTGGGCATGAGCTCGCGGGAGAAGAGCGCGCGCATCGTCTGCCGGATGAAGTCGGTCGACGTGACCCGCGTGATGCCGAGCCTGTGCGCGATCTCCGTCGCGACGGTCGACTTGCCCGTCCCGGTTCCGCCGCCGACGAGGAGGACAATCGGCATGTCGAGCTCCCGCAGCGACTGCAGCCGCCTGAGCCTGCGCATCGTGCGCTGTGCCTGCGGCGCGCCCAGCACCTCTTCGGCGAGCTCGGCCAGTTGATCGAGCTCGAGCCGGTCGGTGCCGCGGGCGAGCAGGTCGGCGTCGGCACGGCGCGCGAGTTCGTAGGCCCTCGTCGGCGAGAGCCCTGTCGCGGCGAGCGCCCGCGACATCAGCCCTTTCGACCAGGGTGGCCCCTCCTCGCCGCCGAGCGGCAGCGCCGGGAGGTACCGTCGCTCGCTCACGCCATCGCCCCAACGACGGCAACGGCCTCGTCCGCCAGCCGTTTCAGCTCGGCATCGAGGTCGAGCTCGCCCTCTAGCGGCACGACGTCGTTGGCGGCGAGCACGATCTCCACCCCGCGCTCCAGCGCAGTCTCGACGACGACGTCGACCGCGGCGGCCTTCAACTCGACGACGTAGGTGTCGGCGTCGCAGCGGGCGAGCTCGTCTCGCAGGCGAGCGCGGTCGCCGAGGGCGCCGGAGATCAAGGCGACGTCCGCTCCCCAGCTCCGAACCGCATCGGAGATCTCACGATGCTCGGCGGTCGCGAGATAGGCGATCCGTCGGCCCGCGACGCTTCGCACCGGCCGCGGCCGGAGCCTCGTGACAACGACCGGCACGCCGGGACGAACGTGAGACTCGACGTCACGCCGAGCCCTAGCCGCCGCGTCGCTGTCTGCGGCCATCGTCAGCACGACCAGGTCGGCGAGCCGCAGCCGGTACGGGTTGAGGTAACCCGTCGCTACATGGGCGTCCTGCCGAGCGCCGACCACGAGGATGCGCCGCCCTGTTTCGACGAGAGGCAGTGCGGCCCCGCTGCCGTCGAAGACGACGAGATCCGGGTCGAGGCTCGCAGCGAGCCGCGCGCCCTCGAGGACGTTGGAGACGGCGGTCGCGCCCGCGAGTCCTCCGCCAGCGCGTCGGCAGCCGACCGTCGTGACACCGCATACGGCCGCGGTCTCGAGGTGGTCCGACGCAGCGTGTCTCCCGGCTCGAGAGAGTGCGACGAGGTCGTCGACGGTCGGGACCGTGTCGACGAGCTCCGGCTCGCGGGGCCCGCCCCGCCCCATCGCGACCACGACGACGGAGCGATC
>Ga0187777_10003360_pt1 | contig 10221 bp, 7 predicted proteins | sample 1015_Q2_SP5_10_M_FD_132416 | JGI IMG/M metagenome (GOLD analysis project Ga0187777, IMG submission 132416) | Tropical peat soil microbial communities from peatlands in Department of Meta, Colombia - 1015_Q2_SP5_10_MG | ecosystem: Environmental > Terrestrial > Soil > Wetlands > Peat | place...
CGCGTACAGAGTCGGCGACGGGCCGGCCGCCGAGGACATCACGAGCGAGACGTTCGAGCGCGCGCTCCGGTACCAGGACACCTTCGACGGCCGCCGTGGTGATGTCGCCGGCTGGTTGATCGGGATCGCGCGGCGGTGCATCCTCGACGCCCCAGCGTCCGACGCCAGCGTCACCGGCGAGGTCCCGGAGCTGACCGCGGTGACCGATCTCGAGGCGGATGCCGTGCGCCGGCTGGATCTCGCTGCCGCGCTCGTCCAGCTCGACGTCCGTGATCGCGAGCTCGTCGCCCTCCGGTACGGCGCCGACCTCACTGCACGGCAGATCGGCGAGCTGATCGGCGTGCGCACGAACGCGGTCGAGGTCGCACTGCACCGGGCGCTCGGACGGCTGCGCGAGCTCCTCGAGGGAGGCACGCTGCCCGTCGAAGCGACACGTTCCGTCGAGCTGGAGCTCCGGCGTCGCACGGCCTGAGCCCGCGTCAGATCGCCGCCGCAGCGACTACCCTTCGCCCCCGCGGGCCTGCGGCGTGAGCCGGGCGTGTCGATGTCGATCGACCGTCCGGCCAAGAGAGAAAGGGGAGAGCGATGAGGCTGCGTGACTCGGGGGAAGCACGGGAGGCCGAGGCCGAGATCGTGCAGGCTTCACCGTCGGAGGGAGGCGAGCCAGCGCCGGTGGGAGTCGGCGCGGAAGTTGCGCGGGCACGCCGCGAGGCCGAGCTGACGCAGCGGGAGCTCGCGGATCGACTCGGCGTGCGGCTCTGGATGGTGGACGAGTGGGAGGCGGGCAAGAAGGCGATCCCGTCCGACCAGCTCGACCCGATCGCGACAGCGCTCGGCACCTCGACGGAACGGCTGCTCGGCGGCGGCGGGCCGTCCGCGCTCGAGCCGTCGCCTTCCGAGGCGGTTTCGCCGCCCGAGCCCTCCGAGCCGGCGAGCGCGCCGTCCGATACGCCGCTGACGGCCGATCAGGTCAGGGATGCTGCCCTTCCACGTGGCCTGCGCGGCTACGACGAGGGCGCGACGCGGAGGCTGCTCGGTGAGATCGCGGCGCACTACGAGCGGGTCGTCGCCGAGCGCGACGAGCTCGTGCGGCAGGTGGAGGAGTTGGAGGCGTCGGCCGCCGCCGGCGACGAGCTCGAGCGCGTCGTCAGCGAGCGCGACGAGCTCCGGCAGCGCGTCGACAAGCTGCCGAAGCGGAAGGACTACGAGGCGCTCGCCGGAGAGCGCGACGGGCTGCGGCAGAGAGTCGACGAGCTCGAGGAGAAGCTCGCCAAGCGGGAGGACTCCGAGCAGGTGCTGACGCGGACGCTCGTGGCCGCGGGCCGGGCCGGGGAGGAGCTTGTCAAGGAGGCCGAGGAGGAAGCCGACAGGATTCGCTCGGAGGCCCTGCGCCGCGCCGACGAGACCGAGCGCGAGCTCGAGGAGCAAAGGCGGTCGATCGAGCGCGAGCGCAATGCCGTCCGGCAGCAGCTACGGCGCGAGGCGCTCGCCTCGGCGCGGGAGGACCTGATGGCGCTCCAGCAGGACGCGGAGCCACTGCTCGCGGCGCTCACCGCGCTGAGCGGTCGGCTCGACGCGCTCGTGGTGCCCGAGCAGGGAGAGGCGGCGGGCGAGCATCCCGTCGGCTCCGAGCTGCTCGAGGACCTCCAGCGGTCGCAGCCGGCCGAGGCCGCGGGCGTGGTCGACACCGGGCCCCGCTGAGCACGACCGGACGCGAGCCGCCTCCTTGGGCACCGGTACGCCGCCGCGCCTGACCGTCGTCGGGTCGGTCAACCTCGACCTGGTCGCACGGGTCGAGCGGCTGCCGCGTGCGGGGGAGACGGTCGGCGGCGCGACGCTCGAGCGGATCCCCGGCGGCAAGGGCGCGAACCAGGCGGTCGCCGCCGCCCGTCTGGGCGCGGACGTGCGCTTCGTCGGCTGCGTCGGCCGCGACGAGGCCGCGAAGCTCGCCCTCGCGAACCTGCGGGCGCTGGAGCTCGACGTCCGCGAGGTCGACGCGCCGACCGGCGTCGCACTGATCCTCGTCGCCGCCGATGGCGAGAACCAGATCGTCGTCGTCCCGGGTGCGAACGACCTCGTCGGCGACTTCGAGGTCGACGGCGCCGTCCTCTGCCAGCTCGAGCTCCAGGACCCGGTCGTCGAGCGCGCACGGCGGCAGGCATCGTGGCTCTGCGTGAACGCCGCGCCCGCGCGGCCGCTGACGGTCGACGCCGATCTCGTGGTCGCGAACCGCTACGAGGCGGAGCAGATCGGCCACGTCCACGGGCTCGCCGCCCTGACGCTGGGCGCGGAGGGAGCGGTGCTGCTCGAGGACGGACGTGAGGTGGTGCGGGCGGTGCCGCCACCTGTCGACGTCGTCGACGGCACTGCGGCGGGCGATGCGTTCACCGCCTGCCTGGTCGTGTCACTCCTCGAGGAGCGAGAGCCGGCCGAAGCGCTGAGACGTGCATGCGCGGCTGGAGCGCTCGCCGCATCTCGTTTCGGCGCGCAGCCGTCGCTTCCGACCGCAGACGACGTAGACGCGATACTGCGCGGCTGATGCCGGCGGCGATCATCCTCGACTGCGATCCCGGACACGACGACGCGATCGCGCTCCTGCTCGCGCTCGCCTCGCCGGAGGTCGAGCTGCTCGGCGTCACGACCGTCGCCGGCAACCAGACGCTCGACAAGACGACGGCGAACGCGATCCGCGTGTTGGAGCTCGTCGACCGCGCCGAGATCCCCGTCGCCGCCGGCGCCGACCGGCCGCTCGTCCGCGACCAGTACGTCGCCGCGTTCGTCCACGGCGAGAGCGGGCTCGACGGGCCGGACCTGCCGCCGCCGGGTCGCGATCAGGTCGCGCAGCACGCCGTCGACTTCATCGCCGAACAGATTCGCGCGAGAGACGGAGCCGTGACGTTGGTGCCGACGGGGCCGCTGACGAATGTGGCGCTCCTGCTCGCCGTTCGTCCCGACGCGCGGCCGGAGCGGATCGTGCTGATGGGCGGCGCGATCGCCGAGGGCAACGTCACGCCCGCAGCGGAGTTCAACATCTGGGCCGATCCCGAGGCCGCTGCACGCGTCTTCGCGAGCGGCATCGACGTGACGATGATCGGGCTCGACGTGACGCACAAGGCGCTGTTCCGCGACCGCGATGCGCAACGCCTCGAGGGTCGCGCGGGGGAGTTCGTCCGGTCCCTGCTCGGCTTCTACGGCCGCTTTCACCGCGACGTCTACGGTTTCGACGGCTCGCCGATCCACGACGCCGTCGCCGTCGCGCAGGTCCTGCGTCCCGGTCTCGTCGAGACGCAGCACTTGAACGTCGAGATCGACGTGGAGTCGGAGCTCTGCCGCGGACGGACGGTCGTCGACCTGTGGCGCCGGACGACGCGCGACCCGAACGCGCACGTCGGCGTCGACGTCAACGCGGACGAGTTCCGCGAGCTGCTGGTCGAGCGGATCAGCTCGCTCCGATGAGCCTGGTCTTCGCCGCGATCGCGCCACACGGCAGCATGGCGATCGCTGAGGCGTGCGAGCCGCACGAGGTCGGCTTGGCGCAGAAGACGCAGGACGCTTTCGCCGAGCTCGGCCGACGCTTCGACGCGGCGCGACCCGAGTCCACGATCGTGCTCACGCCGCACAACGTCCACGTCGAAGGCTCGTTTGCGGTGATCGTCGCGGCGGAGCTCCACGGCTCCCTGTCCGACTGGACCACGCAACCGGTCGAGCTCGCCTGCCCGGTCGATCGCGCGCTCGCGCTGCGGTCGATTGTCTCGCTCGTGGACGCGGAGGTCCCGGCCGTCGGGATCAGCTTCGGCGGCAACGATCCCGAGGCGGCCGTCGCGCCGCTCGACTGGGGCTCGCTGATCCCGCTCTGGTACATGGGAGGGCGGCGCGAGCCGAGCGTGCCCGCGGTGATCGTCAGCCCGGCGCGCGAGCGGTCGCACGAGGAGCACGTCCGCGCCGGTGTGGCCCTCGCACGCGCTGCCGCAGCGTCGGGCAAGCGCGTGGCGCTGATCGCGAGCGCCGATCACGGGCACGCGCACGACCCCGACGGACCGTACGGCTTCGACCCGGCCGCGAAGGAGTATGACGAGCGAGTCGTCGAGCTCGTCGGTGACGACCGGCTGGCCGAGCTGCTCGAGCTGGAGGTCGACTTCGTCGACCGTGCGAAGGCCGACAGCTTCTGGCAGCTGCTGATGCTCCACGGCGCGCTGACCTCTAACCGCGGCTGGCGAGGCGAGCTGCTCTCCTACGAGGCGCCGACCTACTTCGGGATGCTCTGCGCCGCATACGAGCCGGGCGGGTAGGAGCCGGCACCCTGGCGGCGAAGGTGCGCGCATGCCGCGCCGCCGGAAGAAACGGACGCTGCGGCCTCGGCTGCCGTCCCGCGTGAAGAAGCGGACGCGCAAGGGCGGGGCCAGAAGTCACCAGCACCTCGAGCTGATCGGGCTCGGCGTGCTCGCGCTCGGCCTCTTCCTCGGCTCCGTGCTCTATCTCGGCTGGAGCGGCGGGATGGTCGGGGGGTGGATCGCCGATGCCTTCACCGGCGTGCTCGGCGCGGCGGCGTACGCGGCACCGGTCGCGCTCGTCGCCCTCGGAGGCCTGATGGTCGCGCGCAGCGCGCTCGTCGACGTCAGCCCGTTCAGGACCGGGCTGATCGTCGCGACCTTCGGGCTGCTCATGGCCCTCGGCGACGCGGGAGGCGCGATCGGACACGGTCTCGACTCGCTCTTCGGGCTCCTTCTCGGGACGACCGGCACCACCATCCTCGGTGCGTTCGCGCTGCTGATCGGCCTGCTGCTGCTCACAGGCGCGTCGGCCGGCGCGCTCGTCCGCCGCTCGGGCCACGCCGTACGGCGTGCGCATTCGCGTGCCCGCGCGGCGTCGCGCACGGAAGAGGCGCCCACGACGATCGCCCCCGTCATCCCCCTCCGGCAGGAGGCGCCGGTCGACGCCGTCCACGACTTCCCGGACCTCGTCGGGCCGGGAGCCGGGGAGTCCAGCCAGCCGCCGCCCCTGTTGATCGAGCCGGAGGCCGACCCGGACGACCCGGACCAGCCGAGCCTCTTCGACGTCGCGTCGATGGAGACCGTGCGCGAGTACCGCCTGCCCGACCGGGACATCCTCCACCGATCGCCGCCGGCGAGCGAGCTCGGAGCGGACGTGTCGACGCGCACCGCGGCCGCGCTCGTGCAGACGCTCGAGCACTTCGGCGTCGAGGCGTCGATCGTCGGACAGATCAGCGGCCCGCGTGTGACGCGGTACGAGCTGCGGCTCGCGCCGGGCACCAAGGTGTCGAAGGTCGCCTCGCTCAAGGACGACCTTTCCTACGCGCTCGCGACGACCGAGATCCGCATCCTCGCGCCGATCCCCGGGAAGCAGGCCGTCGGGGTCGAGCTGCCGAACCTCCAGCCGAACCTCGTCACGCTCGGCGACATCTTCGACGACCTGCCCGCGACAGCGAGCCCGCTCGCGGTCTGGCTCGGGAAGGACATCTCCGGGAGCGCGGTGTGGACCGACCTCGCCCGGATGCCGCACCTACTGATCGCGGGCACGACCGGCTCTGGCAAGTCCGGCTGCATCAACAACCTGCTCACCTCGGTGCTCCTGCGCTCGACTCCGGACGAGGTGCGGATGATCCTCATCGACCCCAAGCGCATCGAGCTCGGGTTTTACGAGTCGATCCCTCACCTGTTGACGCCGGTCGTGTCGAGCCCGAAGCAGGCGGCGGCGGCGCTGACGAACGTCGTCGCCGAGATGGAGCGCCGCTACGAGAAGCTGTCGATCCTCCGTGCGCGCAATCTCGCCGAGGCGAACCGCGCACTGCGGCAGCGGGGCGAGCAGGCGCTGCCGTATCTCCTCGTCGTGATCGACGAGCTCGCCGACCTGATGATGATCTCGCCGCAGGACGTGGAGGACGCGGTCATCCGGCTCGCGCAGAAGTCGCGTGCCGTCGGAGTGCACCTCGTGCTCGCGACCCAGCGGCCGTCCGTTGACGTGATCACGGGGATGATCAAGGCGAACGTGCCATCGCGGATCGCCTTCGCCGTCTCGTCACAGACCGACTCGCGCGTCATCCTCGACCAGTCCGGCGCCGAGTCGCTGCTCGGCCAGGGCGACATGCTGTTCAAGCCGCTCGGCACGTCGCGCCTACAGCGCGTCCAGGGCGCATACGTCTCCGAGGAGGAGATCGCGCTGATCGTCGAGCAGTGCCGCACGCAACGCGACCAGGAGCTCGACGAGTCGCTGCTCGAGCTCCCTGAGGTGTTCGAGGACGGCGACGAGTCCGACGGGGAGTTCGACCCAGACGAGGATCCGCTGCTCGACAAGGCGATCGAGATCGTCGTGCAGACGCAGACGGCCTCGGTCTCGCTCATCCAGCGACGTCTTCGCGTCGGCTACACGCGCGCGGGCCGCTTGATCGACATGCTCGAGCGGCGCGGGATCATCTCCGGCTACGAGGGATCGAAACCGCGGCGCGTCCTCGTCGACGAGGCCCAGCTCGAGCGCGTCGTCACGGGCTAGACGCGCCCGAGCCGGAGGCCTTCGAGCCCCCAGATCACGAACGCGCCCGTGCGTCGCGGCTCCTCGGCGAGCGCGACGTCGCCCCACAGCTCCCTGAGCGCGTCGACGCTCGCCTCCAGCTCGATCCGAGCCAACGGCGCGCCGATGCAGACGTGGATCCCGCCGCCGAAGCCGATGTGCTGCGAGGCGTTCGGGCGGCCGACATCGAACTCGTTCGGCAGCTCGAACACGCGTGGGTCGCGGTTGGCGGCGCCGAAAAGCAGGGCGAGTTTCGCGCCTTTCGGGATCGGCGTGTCGGCGAGCGTGAAGTCGTCGGCGAGGACCCATCGTTCGAACAGCTGCAGCGGCGGGTCGAACCGGATCATCTCCTCGACCGCTTGTGCAGGAGGGACGTCGTCGGTGCGGACGCGGCGCCACTGGTCGGGGTTGCGCGCGAAGGCCAGCGTGCCGTTTCCGAGCGTGTTCACCGTCGCCTCGTGGCCGGCGTTCAGGAGCACGATCACGGTGCTGACGATCTGGTCGTCGGAGAGTCGCTCGCCGTCCACGCGGGCTTCGACGAGCGCCGTGACCATGTCGTCGCGCGGCCGCGCTTGCCGGTCGCGAATGAGCTCCTCGACGTACTCGCGGAACTCCCCGGCTGCGCGGTTCGCCGCCGCGGCCGCCTCCTCGGGAACGTCGAACTCGTACATCTTGACCATGCGATGCGACCAGTCGAGCAGGTCGCGGTGTCGGTCGAGCGGGACGCCGAGCATCCGGCAGATGACCGCGATCGAGTACGGCTGCGCGAAGTCGTAAAGGAGCTCCGTCTCGCCGCGCTCGGCGAGGGGAGCGAGCAGCTCGCGCGCGAGCTCGTTCGCCGGTCCGCGCAGGGCCTCGACGCTGCGCGGCGTAAAGGCCGCGGCGACGAGCTTCCTGATCCGGGTGTGGTCGGGCGGCTCGAGCCAGAGGAGGCTCCAGCGCTCGCTCGCCCAGAACGAGTCCCACCGCGGGTCGAGCGGCGGGACGCCGATCTCCTCGGGCTCCATCACGTGGCGGAAGTTGCGACCGAGCCGGCGGTCCCGGAGGCAGCTCCGCACGTCCTCGTGCCGGGTCACGAACCACCGGTCGCGCCCGGGGTCGTAGAAGACCGGGGCTGCTTCACGCAGGCGGCCGAGGGTGGGGTAGGGGTCGGAGAGGAAGGCCGGGTCGGCCGGGTCGAACGCCAGCGCTTCGCTCAGCTCCACGAGTGCAACGTATCGTCCGTGGCAAGTGGCGACACGCTCCCGCCGGCTAACCCGCCGCCGCCCGCGAGCGTCTAATCCTCACGGACGGGGTCGAGCCAGTAGCATCCGCTCGCCCAGTGGGCCTAGAGGGATGACGGAGGAGGAGGACTTTTCTTGAACAAGAAGCGATTTGCGGCGGGGGCGCTCGCGGCCGTGATTGTCTTTGCGGCGCTCGCGACGATTCTCGTCGGCAGCAGTAGCGCACGCCCGAAAGCGAAGCAGAAGCAGTTCACGGCCGCGCTGATCAGCGACATCGGCCGGTTCAACGACAAGAGCTTCAACCAGTTCCAGCTGCAGGGACTGAACGCGATCACGAAGAAGCTGAAGATCAAGAAGATCGCGCTCCAGTCGGACGCGAGCAGCGACTACATCCCGAACATGACGACGGCGATCCGGGAAGGCGCGAACATCGTCATGGACGCGGGGTACCTGATGGCCGGCGACCTCTCGACGGTGGCCGCGCAGTTCCCGAACACGCACTTCACGATCACCGACGACGCGGTGTCGGGCCCGGCAAACCTGGACTTCGTGGGGAAGGACGTCCACAACATCGAGGGCCTGACGTACGCCACGAATCAGAACAGCTACCTGATCGGGTGCATGGCGGCGATGGTCACGAAGGCCGAGAAGGCGCCGCATCAGACGATCGGCGTCGTCGGCGGGATCAAGATCCCGCCGGTCACCATCTTCCTCGCCGGCTACCAGGCTGGCGCCAGGAAGTGCGTGCCGGGCACGTCGGTCTTGATGGGCTACTCCGGCGACTTCGTCAAGCAGGACCTCTGCAAGAACGTCGCCGAGAACCAGATCCAGCAAGGCGCGCACGTCATCTTCGCGGTCGCCGGTGGCTGCGGCCTCGGCGCGCTGAGCGCCGCGAAGGACGCGGGCCTCTGGGGCGTCGGCGTCGACCAGGACCAGTCGTTCCTCGGGACGTACATCCTCACGAGCGCAGTGAAGAGGGTGGACATCGGGATCGAGAAGGCGGTCACGCAGGCGAAGGCGGGGAAGTTCAAGGGCGGAACGAACCTCGTCTTCAACCTGAAGAACAACGGGGTCGCGCTGGGCAAGATCAGCCCGAAGCTCCCGAAGGCGCTGAAGGCGACGGTGCTGAAGAAGCTGGCGGTGCTCCGCAAGGGAATCGTCAGCGGCAAGATCAAGGTGCCGACCGTCCCGACGGGGAGCTAACGTCGAGAACGAACCGAATCCGAGCGGGCCCTTCAGGGCCCGCTCGCGTTTTGGGCAGGCATAGAATCGCCACGGATGGACGCGCCTCCCGTCCTCGAGCTCCGGGGCATCACGAAGCAGTTCCCCGGTGTGCTCGCGAACGACCACGTCGACTTCGATCTGCGCAAGGGCGAGGTGCACGCGCTGCTCGGCGAGAACGGCGCCGGCAAGTCGACGCTGATGAACATCCTCTACGGGCTCTACTCGCCGGACGACGGCCAGGTGCTGATCAACGGCCAGCCTGTCGAGATCTCCTCGCCGCACGACGCGATCGCCCGTGGCATCGGGATGGTGCACCAGCATTTCATGCTGATCCCCGTGATGAGCGTCACGGAGAACATCGTGCTCGCGGACGAGCCGAGGCGCGGCGGGGTCCTGCTCGACTACGCCGGCGCGAAGCGCCGCGTCGAGGAGATCTCGAAGCGCTTCAGCTTCGCGATCGACCCGGACGCGAAGATCGAGAACATCACGGTCGGCCAGCAGCAGCGGGTCGAGATCCTCAAGGCGCTATATCGCCATGCGGAGATCCTGATCCTCGACGAGCCGACCGCGGTGCTGACGCCGCAGGAGGCGACAGAGCTGTTCGCGATCCTCAAAGGGCTCGTCGCGGACGGGATGTCGATCATCTTCATCAGCCACAAGCTGAACGAGGTGCTCGAGATCGCCGATCGCATCACCGTTCTCCGACGGGGCAAGGTCGTCGAGACGAGGCCGCGCGAGGGCGCGACCGAGACGGGGCTCGCCCGCTCGATGGTCGGACGCGAGGTCCTCCTTCGCGTGGACAAGAAGCCTCCGAACATCGGCGAGACGCTGCTCGACGTCGACGACCTCAGTGTCGTCGACGACCGCGGGCTCGAGGCCGTCCGCGACGTCTCGTTCGAGGTGCGCGCGGGCGAGATCGTCGGCATCGCCGGCGTCGACGGGAACGGCCAGACTGAGCTGATCGACGCGCTGACGGGGCTGCTGAAGACCACGAGCGGGAAGGTGCTCGTGGGCGGTCGCGACCTCACCGCCTCGAGTACCCACGAGCGCCTCGAGGAAGGGCTCGGCCACATCCCCGAGGACCGCCATCGGCGAGGGCTCGTGCTCGAGTTCTCGCTCGCCGAGAACCTCGCGTTGCACGACTACGACAAGCCCCCGTTCTCGCGCTTCGGCTGGCTCAATCCGCGGCGGGTCGTTGCGTCCGCCCGCCGCCTCCTGCAGGAGTACGACGTCCGCGGCGGCGGTCCGC
>Ga0187777_10003361_pt1 | contig 10220 bp, 6 predicted proteins | sample 1015_Q2_SP5_10_M_FD_132416 | JGI IMG/M metagenome (GOLD analysis project Ga0187777, IMG submission 132416) | Tropical peat soil microbial communities from peatlands in Department of Meta, Colombia - 1015_Q2_SP5_10_MG | ecosystem: Environmental > Terrestrial > Soil > Wetlands > Peat | place...
GCATCGACTTTTCGAGCTTCCGCGGGACGGGCAGGGGCCTGCGGCTCTCCGCCAACGGCCAGCGCTCGGAGCCCTTCGACGTCGACGGGCGCAACCCGTACGGCCGGCTGGCGGAGGAGAGCTTCCACTACTTCGAGGTCCACCGCACGCCGAGCACCGTCTTCGAGAAGTTCCTGAACAACTGGACGAGCGGGAAGATCGAGGGCCCGTTCTGGAAGGACGCGGGCGACAACGGCTCCTACCCGACGAACACCGCGATCGCGGTGTGGACGCTGCTGAACCTCTACGAGCGCTACCCCGAGGCGAACACCGGCCTGGGCCCGGTCAGCATCTACGACGAGGTGAAGGTCGGCACCGTGCTCATGCACCAGCTGATCCTGCCCGGGCAGAGGCTGGCGATCGCCAAGCTGCACACGAACGTCCCCGCCTGGGGGCCCTGCCCGCCGCACACCTCCGGCCCCTGCGTGTCGATGACCGAGACCAAGGCCACCTACGCCATGGCCCGCTCGCTGGCGCAGCTGGCGCGCGCGCACCTTCGGGAGAAGCAGCCGGCCGAAGCGAAGCGGGCCTTCGGGCTGGCGCGCACCGCCTACACCAACGCCCGCACCGAGCCGCCGGTCTGCCGCGGCTTCGAGTCCTTCGGCGGCGAGGGCGGCATCTACCCGGACAACGACCCCTGGGCGCTGTGGCGCGAGACGGGCCAGCACCGCGAGCCGTGCCATCCCGGCCGCGACAACATCGAGGACGACTCCTTCGCCGCCCTGGTCGAGGTGTTCCTGGCGGCGCAGGCCCTGGGCGACCCGCAGGCGGCTGCCCTGGCCAAGGACGTCATGGCTCACCCGCGCTTCGCCGAGATCTCGGAGTTCTGGTGGTACGCGACCGCCGCCACCGGCAACCTCTCCCTGCTCACGCTGCGCCCGGCCGGCATCGACCTCTCGCCCGTCCGCAAGAACCTCTTCCGCCACGCCGACGAGCTGGTCGGCTACCAGAGGGTCGGCTACCCGGGCGTCACCAAGGACGTGCACTCGAAGCGCTGGAACACCGGGGACCGGGACGAGCTCGACCAGAACTGGCGCTGGGGCTCGAACCGAAACCTGCTGGACGACGCGATCCTGCTCGCCTTCGCGGCCGAAGAGGGTGCGCGCGAGCGGCAGCCGCAGCAGGCTGCCGCCTACGCGGCGGCGGCGGTGCGCGTGCTCGACTACATCCTCGGCACCAACGCCATGGCGCTGTCCATGGTGACCGGTTTCGGCGAGAACGCGGTCGAGCGCCTGCACGACTGCTGCGTGCCCAACAGCGTTCCCGGGCAGATGGTCCTGGGGCCGAACGACTGGACGAACGCCGGCGACCCCGACATGCCGCCCTTCGGCTCGCTGCCGGGGATGAAGATGATGCCGGTGAAGGGCCGCGGCTGGGGCGCGCGCGAGCTGGCGATCGACGGCAACGCGCCTCTCGTCTGGGTGGCCTGGTGGGCGCAGCACCGGGCGGCGGACCTGCTCGGCGCGGCGCAGTAGGCGAAGGAGGCACGAGATGACGGACGAGAGCAAGGTCAGCCGCCGCAGCTTCCTGGGGACGAGCGCCACCACCGCCGCGGTGACACTGGTCGCCCGCCACGTGCTGGGTGGGCCGAAGTACGTGGCCCCCAGCGACAAGATCAACGTCGGCTACGTGGGGTGCGGGACCCAGGGCCTGCGGCAGATGATGCAGGCGCTGCCCTGCCCCGACTTGAAGATCACCGCCGTCTGCGACCCCAACCGGCGCAGCCACGACTACGTCGAGTGGGGCCGCTACGAGCTGCGCGACAAGATCCGCGCCTTCGTCAAGGACCACGGCTGGGCCGAGGGCGCCGCCGCCTGCCCCTGCGGTCGCGAGGTGGGCAAGGAGGTGGTGGACCGCCACTACGGGGCGAGCGCCGCCGCCGGCTGCCACGCCTACCTCGACTTCCGCGAGATGCTGGCACAGGAGAAGGGTCTCGACGCCGTCTACGTGATGACGCCCGACCACCTGCACGCGACCGTCGTGCTGGCCGGCATGAACGCCGGAAAGCACGCGATCGTCCACAAGCCGCTCGGCAACGTGATGCACGAGGCGCGGCTGGTGATCGCGAAGGCGCGCGAGACGGGGGCCGGGACCCACATGTTCTGCGCGGCCGGCAACCAGGACACCGCCACCATCGCCGAGTGGATCCAGGCCGGCGCCATCGGGCCGGTGCGCGAGGTCCACAACTGGTCGACCCGCCCCTACTGGCCGCAGGGCATGACCACGCGGCCGGAGGGCGCGGCGGTCCCCGAGGGGCTCGACTGGAAGCTGTGGCTGGGGCCGGTGCCGGACCGGCCGTACAGCCCCGCCTACACCAACGCCGTCTTCCGGGGCTGGTACGACTTCGGCACCGGGGCGCTGGGGGACATGGGCCACTACAGCTTCTTCCAGGTCTTCAAGATCCTCCAGCTGGGCAGCCCGCTGAGCGTCGAGGCCACCCGCAGCCAGCTGTGGCTCATCCAGGACCTGCTCTGGAAGAAGCAGGCCAACACCGTCTCCTATCCGCAGGCGCAGCTCATCCGCTGGGAGTTCCCGGCCCGCGCAGCGATGCCGCCGGTCGCGCTGCACTGGTACGACGGCGGCCTGCGGCCGCCCAAGCCGCGCGAGCTGGACGAGGACAACCTGCCGATGCCGGAAGAGGGTGTGCTCTACATAGGCGACTCCGGCAAGATCCTGGGCGGCTTCAACGGCGACCAGCCGCGGCTCATCCCGAAGGCGCGGATGGACAGGTTCCAGCCGCCGCCGAAGACGCTGCCCCGGCCGATCGGCGAGCTCGAGCAGTGGATCCGGGCCTGCCGCGGGGTGCAGCCGTCCGACGCCAGCTTCCCGAACGTGGCCGGCATCAGCGAGACGATCCTGCTGGGGACGATCGCGGCGCGGGTGGACAAGAAGCTGCGCTGGGACGCGACCAGCGCCCGCTTCGTGGACGCAGCGGAGGCCGACGCGCTCATGGTGCGCCCCGAGTACCGGGACGGCTGGAAGCTCTAGGAGGCAGACGTGCGCGAGCTCTACCCACCGATCGAGCCGTTCGACGAGGGCTTCCTGAAGGTCTCCGACCTGCACACCATGCACTACGAGCAGGTCGGCAATCGCCGCGGGAAGAAGGCCCTCTTCCTGCACGGCGGTCCCGGCGGCGGGCTCGACCCCGACTACCGCCGCTACTTCGACCCCCAGCGCTGGCACCTGGTGCTGTTCGACCAGCGGGGCAGCGGCAAGAGCACGCCCCACGCCGAGCTGCGGGAGAACACCACCTGGGACCTGGTGAGTGACGCCGAGCGCCTGCGCGAGCACCTCGGCATCGACCAGTGGCTGGTCTTCGGCGGCAGCTGGGGCAGCACCCTCGCCCTGGCCTACGCCGAGGCCCACCCCGAGCGCTGCACGGGGCTGGTGCTGCGCGGCATCTTCCTGCTGCGGCGCAAGGAGCTCCTGTGGTTCTACCAGGAGGGCGCCAGCTGGCTCTTCCCGGACGCCTGGGACGAGTACCTGAGGCCCATCCCCGAGGTCGAGCGCGGCGACCTGATGGGCGCGTACCACCGCCGGCTCACCTCGCCGGATCCCGCGGTCCGGCGGGAAGCAGCCAGGTCCTGGTCGATCTGGGAAGGCACCACCAGCAAGCTGATCGTGGACCCGGAGTACATCGCCCACTACGGCGGCGACGAGTTCGCGGACGCCTTCGCCCGCATCGAGTGCCACTACTTCGTCCACGGGGCCTGGCTGCGCAGCGACACCCAGCTGCTCGACGACGCCGGCAGGATCGCGCAGCTCCCCGGCGTCATCGTCCAGGGCCGTTACGACTGCGTCTGCCCGGCCGCCAGCGCCTGGGAGCTGCACAGGCGCTGGCCGAAGTCGCGGCTGGTGCTGGTCCCCGACGCCGGCCACAGCATCAAGGAGCCGGGGATACTCAGCGCCCTGGTGCAGGCCACCGACGACTTCGCCGAGCGCTGAGGCGTCCGGCCGAGCCGGCCGCCGTCAGTTCGGGGTGTTCAGCCGCCTGACGTAGTCGTCCCAGATCTCCTTGAGCTGCCGCCAGGTCGCCTCGGGTACCTCTTCGAAGGTGCTCTCGGTGCGATGGACGAAGTAGAGCGCCGGTATGCCGATGGACGGCTGCTCGCGCATGTAGCTCCACCACTCCTCGAGGTTGGTGGAAGAGGCGTTGTCGCAGTCGACGAGGTCCCAGCCGGCAATGGCGGCGATGCGGGCGCGGCGGCGCATCATCTCGGGCACGCCCCGGGCGCCGTACCAGACGTCGTTGAGGCGCAGGACGTCGGAGGACTCGCGGAACAGCGGGTTCGGGGTCTGGGTCTCGACCATGGCGTCCGCCTTCCAGCGGTGCGCCTCGTCGTGCAGGAGGAACTGGAAGCGGCGCACGAACTCGATGCCGAAGAGCGGCGCGTGCGCCTGCAGGCCAGGCGTCGGCGGCATCCCGCCGATCCAGTCCTCCTTGAAGCCGTCGACGTCGAGGTCCCTCACCAGGTGGCGGATTCGCTCGCGCAGGAGACTCTCGTAGCCAGGGTGGCTCACGTCGGCGGCCACCGGCTGCCCACCGAGGCGGACGCACAGCTCGCCGGGGAGCCCCTCGGCGTGGAACACGGGCACCCACAGCAGGACACGGCGACCCTTGGCGTGCTGGCGGGCGACGAAGCCCCGCAAGTCGGGCCACTTCGCTTCGTCCACCTCGAAGGTGCCGTACTGTTTCTGCCACTTGTCGTCGATCACCACCGTCCCCACCGGCAGCCCGCGGCCTTCCAGCACCCCCAGCCACTCCTCGTACCTGGCCTGGGTCGCCAGGTCGTGGGCGACCAGCCCGCGTGCCGCCGCCTCGCGCGTCTGCTCGGCCCAGCCGCAGAAGATGGGCCGGCGGTGCCAGGCGGCGACGGGGAAGCGACGCCTGGTGGACAAGCCGTTCGCGTCCAGCCAGGCGACGTGGCGCGCGAGCGCGTCCCACTCGCTCCAGGCGAAGTCGATCGAGACCCGCGGGGAGGAGAAGCGCGGCGCCGCCGTGCGGTAGCCTCCGTAGTGGACCCAGAAGGAGGCTCCGGCGTAGCGCGAGCCCGAGTACTCGAGGGTGTTGAAGGTGTAGCCGCCGGGCTCGGCGCCGATCCCGAGGCCGGCCCAGCCGCCCGGGCTCTCGAAGGCGAGGAAGAGCGGCGGCGGCGCGAAGATCCCGCCCATCAGCAGGGGCTGGAAGCCGGGTGGCTCGGGTGCCTCGCCGGCGATGCCCACGGATTGGGGGATGGCGATCGTGAAGTACGACTGGTCCGCGTGGTTCGGCCGCGGCGAGAAGTAGCGCGTCGCGTAGACGGTGGTGTTGGCGAAGACGCCCGGGCTGTTCCCGTTCTCCCACCGCTCCGAGATCCCGTTGGAGAAGAAGTAGCAGCGCTCGAGCGGGCGCTCGCCGGAGGCGAAGTGCTGGAACTCGATCCTCTCGGCCGAGAAGGTCCAGCGGAACAGGCGCTCTCTCCACAGCGAGCTGTCGGCCGAGGCCTCCCACACCATGGCTCCGCCCGGTGCCCCGAGCCGCCGGAGGCGCACGTTGGAGAGCCGCTCCTCGCTGCCCGGCGTCGAGAGGCCGGACACCACCGGGAAGCGGAAGAGGGGGTGGCCCTCGCGCGACACCTCCAGCGAGGGGTAGTCGCCGGCGACGAGCCGCACCGCGTAGCGCGGGGTGACCACGGCGTCCGGGTTCGGCACGGCTCCGGCCAGCACGGCGGGGAGCAGCAGGAACAGCATGGGCGTAGCCTCCTCTCCTCGTCCTTCGCGTAAGATCCGGCAGCGTGCGCCGCAAGCGGATCCCGAAGCCGGTCCCCGGCCGGCTGGACGTCGCCAGCATCACCGAGGCCTTCGCCCACCGGATGATGTACTCGGTCGCCAAGGACCAGTACACCGCCAGCGACTTCGACGCCTACCAGGCGCTCGCCTACGCGGTGCGGGACCGCCTGATGGAGCGCTGGTTCCGCACCCAGGACGCCTACTACCACGCCGACGCCAAGCGGGTCTACTACCTCTCGCTCGAGTTCCTGACCGGACGGGCCCTGCTCAACAACGTGGCGAACCTGGGAGCGCTCGGCGCCTACCGCGAGGCGCTGGAGCGCCTGGGGTACCGGCTGGAGGAGCTGCAGGAGCAGGAGTGGGACGCCGGCCTGGGCAACGGCGGGCTGGGCCGCCTCGCCGCCTGCCTGCTCGACTCGGCGGCCACCTCGTCCTTGCCGTTCTACGGCTACGGCATCCGCTACGAGTACGGCATCTTCCAGCAGCGCATCCAGGACGGCTTCCAGCTCGAGTCCCCCGACAACTGGCTGCGCTACGCCAACCCCTGGGAGATCCCGCGTCCCGACGCCCTCTTCCCGGTCCACTTCCACGGCCGCACCGAGCACCTCCGCGACGAGGACGGCCGGTTGCGGGTGCGCTGGGTCGACGCCCAGAGCGTGTGGGCCATGGCCTACGACACGCCGGTGGCGGGCTTCAGGACCGAGACCGTCAACACCCTGCGGCTGTGGGCGGCGAAGTCGAGCCGCGAGTTCGACCTGGCCCGCTTCAACGCCGGAGAGTATGTGCGGGCGGTGGAGGACAAGAACGAGTCGGAGAACATCTCCAAGGTCCTCTATCCCCCGGACGACCAGTACGCGGGCAGGGAGCTGCGGCTGAAGCAGCAGTACTTCTTCGTCTCGGCCACGCTGCAGGACGTGCTCCGGCGCTTCCGGAAGAAGCCACGGCGGCTGTCGGAGCTGCCGGCCAAGGTGGCAGTCCAGCTCAACGACACCCACCCCGCCTTGGCCATACCGGAGCTGATGCGGCTGCTGGTCGACCACGAGCGGGTGGAGTGGGACACCGCCTGGTCGCTCACCCAGCAGGTGTTCGCCTACACCAACCACACCACGCTGCCGGAGGCGCTGGAGCGCTGGCCGGCGGACCTGCTGCGGCGGCTGCTGCCGCGCCACCTCGAGATCATCGAGGAGATCGACCGTCGGTTCAGGCGGGTGGTGGCGGCCGCCTTCCCCACGGATGACGAGGCCGCGCGCCAGATGGCGATCCTCGACGACGCCGGCCAGGTGCACATGGCCCGGCTGGCGATCGTGGGCAGCCACTCCGTCAACGGCGTCGCCCGCATGCACACGGAGATCCTCGAGCAGCGGACCTTCCCCGGGTTCCACGCGCTCTTTCCCGGGCGGTTCAACAGCAAGACCAACGGCATCACCCCCCGTCGCTGGCTGCTGCAGTGCAACCCGGCGCTGGCGGGGCTGGTCACGGAGGCGCTCGGCGAGGGGTGGCTGCGCGACCTCGAGGAGCTGCGGGGGCTTCGACCCTGCGCCGCCGACGCCGCCTTCCGCGAGCGGTGGGCGAAGGTGAAGCGGGCGAACAAGGCAGCCCTGGCCGACTGGGTGCGGCGCAGCCTGGGAGCCGTTCTCGACCCCGGCTCGCTGTTCGACTGCCACGTCAAGCGCATCCACGAGTACAAGCGGCAGCTCCTGAACGTGCTGCGGGCGGTGGCGCTGTTCCACCGCATCCGCGACGGCGAGTGGGACGGCGTCCCCCGGGTGCTGCTCTTCGCCGGCAAGGCCGCCCCCGGCTACGCGATGGCCAAGCTGGTGATCAAGCTCGTCCACGCGGTGGCGGAGATGATCGCCGGCGACGGTGAGACCCGCGGACGGCTCCAGCTGGTGTTCCTGCCGAACTACTCGGTCTCCCTCGCGGAACGGATCTTCCCCGCCTGCGAGCTCTCCGAGCAGATCTCGACCGCCGGCACCGAGGCCTCGGGCACGGGCAACATGAAGGCCGGGCTCAACGGCGCCTTGACCATCGGCACCCTGGACGGGGCCAACCTCGAGATCCGGGAGCAGGTGGGGGAGGAGAACATCTTCGTGTTCGGCCACAGCGCCGACGAGATCGAGGCGCTGCGGGCGTCCGGCTACGACCCGCAGGCGGCGGTGCGGCAGAGCGCCGAGCTGCGGCGCGCCGTGGAGGCGATCGCCGAGGGTCCCCTGGAGCGCGCTCACCCCGGCCTGTTCCGGCCGATCGTCGACGAGCTGCTCGGCCGGGACCGCTACTTCCTGTGCGCCGACTTCGACGCCTACCTGGAGTGCCAGGCGCGCGCCGCCCTGGTGTACCAGCGACCGGACGAGTGGGCCCGGATGTCGATCCTCAACGTGGCCGGCATGGGCCGCTTCTCCAGCGATCGGACGGTCGCCGAGTACGCGTCCGAGGTCTGGGGGGCGTCGGCGGTCCGGGTCAGCGAGCGCCCGAGCTGAGCCGGGGCCGGCTGCGGCGCCGCGACACGGAGGGAGCCTTTGCAGATTCCACTCTGGCCGAGCGCGGGTTTTCACATCGCGGCACCGCGCCTTTCGCCGTCGAGCCGGTGAGCCCAAGCCGCGCCGATCGGGGCCATTCGCCGGCCGAACGGCCTCGCCGACCGGCGGCGAGGATCACTGGCACGTCGGTTGCTCCTCTGACCGGGCGACGCGCTCCGTACGGGGAAGGGGGGGAGGCACATGCACCTGATCGGTCAGGTCATCTTCGGGTTGATCGTGGGAATCATCGCCAAGCTCCTGATGCCGGGACGCGATCCCGGCGAGTTCATCATCACGATCCTGCTCGGTATCGCCGGCTCGCTCCTGGGGACTTTCCTGGGCCGGATGCTCTTCGGTGCCGGATACCAGGCCGGCTGGATCGGTTCGATCATCGGGGCGATCCTGCTGCTCGCGATCTACCACGCCTTCGCAGGCAACAGGGCCGTCGTCTAGGCGCGCGCGAGGCGCGGCGCGGCGGTCGTCCGGCGCTACTGCCGGGGCAGCGGCCGCCGCGCCAGCTCGTCGATCGATCCCAGTGCCGGCGAGTAGCCCCGCAGGCGCAAGCGGTACTCGTACGGCCTGGGATCGAGCGTGTATTCCGGGTGCGGCCTGGCGCCCCAGCGGCGCTCTCGCTCAGTGCCCGTCGAGGCAGCCGCGCTGTCCGGACGAGTTCGGGTACCCGGTGCCCGCGTTGTACGCGTTGTCCGACCACTCTCCCTGCAGCTTCCACCTGTTTCCGTCGGGGAAGGTCACGAAGGGGACGTTGAAGGTCCAGGCGCACTTGTCGCCGTTCTCGGAGCCGCTGGCGTCGTACCACGCGCCCGGGCTTGCCGGGTCGGAGCGCGCCTCGGAGATCTCGTGCGCGGTGACGTTGGCGAGCGCCGAGAGGCCCTGCGAGTGTCCCGTCTGGGTGTCGGCGGGGTCGCAGCCTGCGTCGCCGTCGAGGCTGAAGAAGAACGCGAACTGGACCGGCTGGCCGTTGCAGCTGCCGGCGCTGTGCCAGGCGCAGTAGCCGGCGTTGCCGCGAGGCACGTCGGTGTAGACGGGGTAGTAACCGTTGCCCGTCGGGTCGGGGACGATGTTGCCGGCCGAGATCTGCTTGCACACCTCGTTCAGGATGGTGGTGGTGTTGTTGCCGCCGGTCGCGGTCGAGGTGTCGATGACGTGGCCCTGGTGGGTGAGGCCGGTGGAGCCGACCTGGTGGCCGCCGTTGTCCGTGTACTCGTCGACGGTCGCCGCATAGTTCGAGCCGTCGTGCCCGGTGTACCAGGCGTCGAGGCCGGTGATCTTGTCGCCCACGAAGGCGCTGTTCGCCCACTTCGGCCCCCAGAAGATCGCTCTCGACACCACGGTCGGCAGGATCCGGCCACCGTGGTAGGTCATCAGCGGCGAACGCCTCCTCGCGGCACGCGCGAGAGCGGGCTCTTCGCCTCGGGCCCAGTGGATGCCGAGCAGCGGCGGCCGGTTCTGGACATTGAGGTCCTCCGGCCGCTCCTGCGCCCAAACCGCGCCGGAGGCCGTGAGCAATGTGGCACAGAGCAAGGCACTCGATCGCATGCGTTTCCCCCTCGTGCGCCTCGCGGCGCACGGACACACCGACCCCTGACTCCCGAGGGGCCTGCTGCCGGCGACGCCGGGAAGGTCCCCTCGGGGCCTGATCCTTCTTGTTCGGCTGACTGGTGGCCGGAACCTTACCACGGTGGCGCCGGCGCGCAAACGGGCGGCCGCGGAGCAGCCTGGCGGTGGCGGCGTGCTAGCTGTGCGTCTCCCAGACGGGGTCGGTCACGCCCGCGACCGTGCGGTCGGGCGCGCCGTCGTAGAGGTCGAGCACCACGATCTCGTTCGTGCCCTGCCGCAGCCACACGCCCGGGCAGAAGAGCGTCTGCTGCGGGCCGA
>Ga0187777_10003364_pt1 | contig 10215 bp, 9 predicted proteins | sample 1015_Q2_SP5_10_M_FD_132416 | JGI IMG/M metagenome (GOLD analysis project Ga0187777, IMG submission 132416) | Tropical peat soil microbial communities from peatlands in Department of Meta, Colombia - 1015_Q2_SP5_10_MG | ecosystem: Environmental > Terrestrial > Soil > Wetlands > Peat | place...
CCCGGCCTACGTCGAGGTCGCCAAGCTCCAGGGCGACAAGCAGGCCTTCAAGTCGATGCACTGGGCGCTCAAGGCCGAGATGGACCACAAGCGCATGTACGCCGAGGCGCGCGAGAAGGTCCTGGCCGGCGGCGACGTGGCGGCCCTGCCCGTGCACGTCTGCACCGTGTGCGGCCACACGGTGATCGGCGACGCCCCGGACAAGTGCCCGGTCTGCGCCGCCGCGGGCAACGCGTACCGCGCGTTCGCCTGAGAACAGGCGGCCCGGCGGCGCGCCGCGCGAGTCTCTCGCGCGGCGCGCCGCCGACTTCGTGTAGACTCGCCCCGAACGCCGCCACGCCGGATGCGACCGACGGGCGGATCCTGGTCGGCGGACTCTTTGCGAGCGGAGGTCAACGGACGTGGGCAACACCTTCGGCGTGGGGCGCGAGGCGCCCAGGTTCGAGTTGACCGCCCACGACGGCAGCCAGGTCTCGCTCGCCCAGTATCGCGGCGACTGGTTCCCGGTCATCGTCTTCCTCGGCGCCGACGCGGCCGCCGCCGCGTCGGTGAGCGCTTTGAGCGGCGTCGCCGATCAGCTCTGGGGCCAGCGCGGCCAGCTCGTCGGCATCGTGCACGGCGACGCCGAGGCCACGCGCGACCTGGCCGAGCGCGCCGAGCGCTCCGAGTTCCCCCTGCTCGCCGACCCCGAGGCGGCCGTTGCCCGCTCCTACGGCGCCTACGACGCGAGCGCTTCCCGGGTGCGCTCGTACGCGGTCATCGTCGATCGCGCCGGCAAGATCGTCTGGACCGCCGACGCCGGCACCGCCGCCCTCAAGCCGGCGGCGCTGGTCGCCGCCCTGCGCACCGTCGCCCGCTAGGCGCCGCCCGGGCCGCGGGCCGCTCGCGCCGATTTCCACGGAGCACGCCGCTCGCGTAGGCCTCCGTGGCAGGCCGGCTCGCGTCGCCTCAGTCGTCCCACACCCGAGCCGGGCGCGCGCCCCGCTCGGGACGCCTCCCTCGTCGCACGCCTGAGTCCGGCGTTCGAACTGGCCTCGCAGTGGGCAAGAACAGGCACGTAAGCACCATCCATGAAGGAGTTACACCTCATGATCGTCGGTCAGACGGTATTCAGCGTGAGAAAGGGCACCGAACACCGGGCGGAGACCGCGTTGCACGACCTCGACGGGCTCCTGCGCGCGGCGACCGGCCATCAGGCTCACCGCGTGCTGCGTTCGTTCGGCATGTCGCCGATCGGGAGCGCCCTGCACGACGAGCTGCGCGAGGGTGAGCTCGGTGCCGTCCACTACGTGGTGCAGACCGAGTGGGAATCGCTCGAGGGTCACGACGAGTTCTATCGCAGCGAGGCGCTCGGCCGCGTCTACGCGTTGCTCGCCTCGATCCTGACGACCGGTCCCTACGAGGTCCTGTACGACGTGCTGGAGCAGGCTGACCGCAGCGGTGTAGCTGCCTGAACCCCGGTGCCGGTCAGCGCGCTCCGTCGCCCTCCCGGCCGGCGAGCCGCAGGCGCAGCCCATTGCCGATCACGAGCAACGACGTGCCCATGTCGGCAAAGACGGCCAGCCAGAGCGTGATCAGGCCGAGCGGCGCGAGCACGAGGAACACCGCCTTCACGACGATCGCCAGCGCGATGTTCTCGCGGATGACGCGGGTGGTGGCGCGCGACAGGCGGATGGTGGCCGCCAGCGCGGCGAGGTCGTCGTTCATGAGGGCGATGTCGGCGGTCTCGAGGGCCGCGTCGGAGCCGGCGACGCCCATCGCGATGCCCACGGTCGCGGCGGCCAGCGCGGGCGCGTCGTTCACCCCGTCGCCGACCATGGCGACGGCGCCGTGGCGCGCCGCGAGCTCCCTGATGGCGTCGACCTTCTGCTCGGGCAGCAGCCCGGCCCGCACCTCGTCGACGCCGGCCTCGCGGCCGATCGCCGCCGCGGTCGCCTGGTTGTCGCCGGTGAGCAGCGCCATGTGGCGCACCCCGCGACGGCGCAGCGAGGCGACCGCCGGCCGCGCCTCGGGCCTGATGGCGTCGGCCACGGCGATCAGCCCGTCGACACGCTCCGGTGTGCCGATCACGACCACCGTCTTGCCCTCGAGCTCGAGTCGCTGCAGCTCGGCGCCGAACAGACCGTCGCGCCCCGGGGTCGCCGGCAGGATGCCGTTCTCGCCGAAGAGGTCGGCCTTGCCGACCAGCACGGTCTCGCCGTCGAGATCGGCCCGCACGCCCCTGCCCTCGATCGCGCGAAAACGCGAGACCGCGTAGCGCCTCGTGCCCTCGCCGTCGAACCGTGCCGCCTCGTCGACGATGGCCCGCGCGAGGGGGTGCTCGCTCGCGCTCTCGACCGCCGCGGCGCGAGCCAGCACGAGCTCGCCCCCGTCGCCGTTCAGCGAGACGACGTCGGTCACCCGCGGCGTGCCGCCGGTCAGGGTGCCGGTCTTGTCGAAGGCGATCGCGCGCAGCGAGCCGGCCTGCTCGAGGTAGGCGCCGCCCTTGATCAACACGCCGCGCCGCGTGGCCGCGCCGAGCGCCGCCAGGAAGCTGACCGGCGTGGAGATCACGAGGGCGCAAGGGCACGAGATGATGAGCAGCGCGAGGCCGCGGTAGAACCAGGTGCTGAAGGGCTGACCGGCCAGGAGCGGCGGCAGCAGCGCCACGCCGGCCGCCGCCGCGACCACGACCGGCGTGTACTTCGCCGCGAAGCGGTCGATCGAGGTCTGCAGCGGGGCGCGCTGGGCCTGCGCCTCTTCGACCAGGTGGATGATCTTGGCGATGGTGTTGTCGGCGACGCTCGTCGTGGCGCGCACGGTGAGCGTGCCGCCCTGCACGATCGAGCCCGCGAACACCTCGTCGCCGACCGTCTTGCCGACGGGCATGGATTCGCCTGTGACCGGCGACTGGTCGACTCCGGCCTGGCCCTCGACGACGCGGCCGTCGACCGGCAGGCGCTCACCGGGCAGCACGCGCACGAGGTCGCCGGGCACGACGACGTCGGCGGCGACCGTGTGGGTGTGGTCGCCGTCGACCACGCGCGCCTCCCTGGGCGCCAGGCCGACGAGGCCACGCACGGCGCGGCGCGTGCGCTCCATGGTCAGCGACTGCAGCAGGTTGCCGAGCGAGAAGAGGAAGACGACGAGCCCGGCCTCGCTCCACTGGCCGATCGCGGCGGCGCCGACGGCGGCGATCGTCATGAGCACGTTCATGTCGACCGAGCGGGCGCGCAGCGAGTACCAGGCGGCGCGGGCGGTGAGGGCGCCGCCGGTGGCCATGGCGGCCGCGAACAGGAACGGCGCGAGTGACGGAGCGAAGGCCTCGGCGGCAAAGCCGGCGACGACCGCCACGCCGGCGATCGCCGTCAGCGTGGTGCGCGCGTCGCCGCGCAGGGTGCGGGCGCCGCCGGCGTCGATGCTCGCGAGGGGCGCCTCGTGATCGTGGCCGTCGTGCTCGTGGTCGGCGTGGACGTGGCCCGCGTGGTCGTGTCCGTCGTGCTCGTGCGCCGCGTGGTCGTGGCGAGCGGCCCGGCCCCGACCTCGCGCGCGGGCGGCCTCGCGAGCCTGCCGGCCCTCGAGGGTGTCGTAGCCCAGGCGGCGGACCTGCTCGAGGACCGCGCCGTAGGCGATCTCGCCGGGATCGAACACCACCTTCAGGGTCGCCGCGCCGAAGCTCGTCGTGGCGCTGACGACGCCGTCGGTGTGGCGCAACGCGCCCTCGAGCTTGAGGGCGCAGTCGGCGCAGTCGAGGCCGGTGACGTGCGCGAGGCGCTGCTCGTAGCGGTCGGCCGCGCTGGGGTCGAGCACCAGCTCGCAGCCGCACTCGCCGTGGGCGTCGCGCGGGCAGTGCGCGGCGCAGTGCGCCGCCGCGCCGATGCGGCGCGCGTCGCGGGTCAGGTCGTCGTAGGCCAGGAGCTGGTTGTCGAAGGTCACGTGCAGCAGGCCGCGCGTCACGTCGGCCGTCACGCCGCGCACGCCGCGCAGCCGCTTGAGCTCGTCGCCGAACTCCTCGACGCACTCCGTGCACTCGGCGCCGCGGGGCAGGACGACCGGCAGATCGAGCGCCGTGGTGGTCACGGGAGCCGCCCGCCGTCGGCGCCGTCGGCGTCGCCGTGACGCACGTGGGTGAGCGTCAGGTCGAGCAGCAGGCGGATGTGATCGTCGTCGGGCGCATAGAAGATCTGCTTGCCCTCGCGGCGAAACCGCACGAGGCCGTGGGCCCGCAGGACCGAGAGGTGGTGCGAGACGTTCGACTCGCTCATGGCGAGCGTCGCCGCGAGCTCGCCGACGCTGATCTCGTCGTGACGCAGAAGGGCGTAGACGAGCCGGCAGCGGCTGGCGTCGCCCAGCACGCGAAAGACGGCCGCGACGCGGGAGGCGTCGGCGACGTCGACCACGCCGTCGTGGGGTCGTCGTGCGCTTCCGGCCTGAGCCATCGGCGTCATCGTCTCCTGTGAACACATGAACAGATGTTCATATGTTACCGGCAAACGGCCGCGACGGCAACCGTCGCCCGGCGGTCGTCGCCGGACGGTGGACTGACGGTCGTTGCCGGGCGGCGGGCCGCAGGCCGAGCGGAGCCGTACGACAAATCGGGTAGAGTCAGCCCGCAGGCGAAGCCAGCACGAGGAGGCAGCACTGAAGCGCAGCTTCGTATCCGATCTGTTCTCGCGCGAGCTGTTGCGCTACCTCGGCCCCGGGTTCATCGTCACGATCGGCTTCATCGACCCCGGCAACTGGGCGACCAACCTGGCCGGCGGCAGCCAGTACGGTTACGCGCTGCTCTGGGTGATCTCGCTGTCCACGCTCATGCTGATCTTCCTGCAGCACGTCGCGGCGCGCCTGGGGATCGTGACGGGCGCCTCGCTCGCGGTGAACGTGCGCAACCACTTCTCGCGGCCGCTCGTCGTGCTCTTCGGCGGCACCATGGTGCCGGCCCTGATCGCGACCAGCCTGGCCGAGATCCTGGGCGGCGCGCTCGGCTTCCAGATCCTCTTCCACATCCCGCTCGTGGTCGGGGCGCCGCTCACGCTGGGCCTGGTGCTGCTCGCGATCATCGGGCAGCGCTACGACCAACTCGAGCGCCTCATCATCGTCTTTCTCGCGTTCATCGCCGGCGCCTACATCGTCGAGCTGTTCATCGTGAAGCCCGACATGGCCGCGGCGGCCCCGCACTGGATCGTGCCGACCTTCCCCGCGGGCAGCATCGTCGTGGCCATGGGCATGCTCGGGGCGATCGTCATGCCGCACAACATCTACCTGCACTCCAACACCATCCAGTCGCGCGAGTGGGACTTCGGCGGCGACGACCAGACGAGGCTCATGCGCTACGAGCTCATCGACACCTCGCTCTCGATGGGCATGGGCTGGCTCGTGAACTCGTCGATGATCCTCGTGGCCGCGGCCGTGTTCTACGCGCACGGCATCACGGTCGACAGCATCCAGCAGGCCTCGGCCACGCTGCGACCGCTCGTCGGCCCGGCCTCGCAGCTCCTCTTCGGCCTCGCCCTGCTGGTCGCCGGCCTGTCGTCGTCGATCACCTCGTCGCTGGCCACGGCCAACGTCGTGACCGGCTATCTGGGCAGGCCCGAAGACCCCCACAGCCGCCTCTACCGGTATGGGATGCTCGTGATGGCGGCGCCGGCCGTGCTGCTCATCATGAGCGGGCTGAACGCCTACCGCGCCCTGATCCTGAGCCAGGTCGTGCTCAGCCTGCAGTTGCCGCTGACCATCATCCCGCTGCTCGTGCTCACGCGCCGCGCCAGCGTGATGGGCGAGATGCGCTCGGGGAACCGCACCATGGTGTCGGGCTGGACGCTAGCGGCTATCATCATCGGGCTGAACGTGTTCCTGCTCTACCAGACCTTCTTTCCGAAAGGCCTGTGACGATGACGCTCTTCGGCCGCATCCTCGTGACCCTCGACGGCTCGCCGGTCGACGACGCCGTGCTCGAGCACGTCACCGCCTTGGCCGAGGCCTTCGGCTCCGAGGTCATCCTGCTGCGCGTCGCCCACTTCCATACGCGCGACACCATGACGCACGAGGTCGAGGATGCTCAGGCGGTGCTCGACCACGCGGCCCCGCGGCTCGCCGGCCGGGGCTTTGCCGTACGCACCGTGGTGGGCCGCGGCGAGCCGGTCGACGACACGGTCGAGCAAGCCGAGACGCTCGGCTGCGACCTGATCGCCATCGGCACGCACGGCCACGGCACGCTCAAGCGCGCCGTGCTGGGCAGCTTCGCCGAGAAGGTGCGCCACGCCACCGACGTGCCGCTGCTGCTCGTCAAGGCGCACGCCATCGAGGGTGCGGTCTACCGTCACGCCGCCGGCGACGTGGCGGCCGGCGCCGACGCGGCCGACGGCGAAACCGGCGCCGACGCGTCCGGCGATGCGACCGACGGCGGCGAGGCCGGGCTCGCGTGACACCCGGCGCACGCGACGCCGGCGGTGTGCGCCGGCTCGTCCTGTTCGACGTCGACTGCACGATGATCGACGCGCACGGCGCCGGCGGGCGGGCCATGTTCCGCGCCATGGACGAGCTCTACGGGGTGCGCGGCGGGCTCGACGGCTACAGCTTCCACGGGCGCACCGACCCGGCCATCATCGTCGATCTGGCGACGCGCTGGGGCGCTCCGGAGCGCCTCGTGCGCGAGCGCCTCGACGCCTGCCTCGAGCGCTACGTCGAGATCCTGCGAGACGAGCTCTCGGACGACGACGTCGAGGTGCTGCCCGGCGTGCGCGAGCTCGTCACCGCCCTGGCCGCCGACGACCGTGTCGTGCCGGGGGTGCTCACCGGCAACGTGGCCGGCGGGCTTGCCCTCAAGCTCTCCCCGACGGGTCTGCTGCCGCTCCTGCGGGTGCAGGCGAGCGGTTCCGATTCGGCCCTGCGGCCGGAGCTTCCCCGGGTGGCGGTCGAGCGAGCCGCGCGGCTCACCGGACACGAGTTCGCCGGCAAGGAGATCGTCGTGATCGGCGACACGCCGGCCGACATCCTGTGCGGCGCTGAGCTGGGGGTCCGCACGATCGCGGTCGCCACGGGCCGCCACTCACCCGCCGAGCTCGCGCTCCACGCGCCCGACTACCTGTTCGCCGACCTCGGTGACTGGCGGGCGGTCATGGCGGCCATCCTGGCCTGAGGCAAGTCCTTCGGGCGGGCCGGTCAGGCGGCGCGATCGCCGCCGATCAGTTCGGAGGCTCGTCGCAGCAGCTCACCGCAGCGGTAACGTCGTGCCGCGCGATCGGCGATCGCGCGGGCACTGTCGATCTGCCCGCATTGCCGCCCTTCGCAGGCGACGGCGTCGGCAAGCGGCGAGGCCTCGACGAACTCGACCAGGTGGATGGGTGAGGCGGACTGCGGACCGACCTGTCGCAGGGTCAGCACGACCGCGGCGCCCGCCCGCGCGGCTCCGCGGCGTACGCGCGAGGCGACCGTCTCGACGGTCAGGCGGAAGCGCACTGAGCCGAACTGCAGGAAGGCCTCGCCGTCGTGCGCGGCGAGGTCGCGGAGCTCTTCGTCGCCGAGGAGCAGTCCGTTCCGTTGCCAGTGCCCCACGATCCCCCCTTGTCAGACGCGGGCCGGTGCAGAGGGCACCCTACACCATCCGCGCGCCGGAGTGCGACGGACGCGTTCGGCCATCGCCCACCGTCCCGCCGCTCTTTCCACGCTGCGGGGCGGACCTCATTCTGCCCATGGCTGACCGCTTCCTCACCTCCGGCCCACCTCTTCTGACGGCGCGCCGGCGCGCCGAGATCGTCGCTCACGCCTACTCACGAAGTCCTAACGTTGCCCGGCTATACTGACCGACGACGTGGCGCGGCAACCGTAACGAGGGGTGCGATGGCCAAGGAATCCATCCTCGTCGTCGACGACGAGCGGGAGATCCTCGAGCTGGTCAAGTACAACCTGACCAAAGAGGGCTACAGCGTGGTCTGCGTCGAGACAGGCGAGGACGCGCTGAGCGCCGCCCGGCTCAAGCTGCCCGACCTCGTGCTGCTCGACCTCATGCTGCCCGGCGTCGACGGCCTCGAGGTGTGCCGCAAGCTCAAGGCCGATCCCAAGACCCAGGAGATCCCGGTCGTCATGCTGACCGCCAAGGGTGGCGAGGCAGACATCGTCGCGGGTCTCGAGCTGGGCGCCGACGACTACGTCACCAAGCCCTTCAGCCCGCGCGTGCTGACCGCGAGGGTGAAGGCCGTCCTGCGGCGCGACCAGGCCGAGAGCGGCGACGGCCAGGCCACCATCAAGATCGGTGACCTCGTCATCCACCCGGGGCGGCATCAGGTCCTCGTGGGCGACCGGCCCGTCGACCTCACGGCCTCGGAGTTTCGTATCCTGCTCTTCATGGCCCGCAAGCCCGGCTGGGTCTTCACCCGGCAGCAGATCGTCGATGCCGCGCAGGGCGACGACGTCTACGTGAACGAGCGGTTCGTGACCGACCGCTCGGTCGACGTGCACATCGTCTCGCTGCGCCGCAAGCTCGGACGGTGCGGCGGCTACATCGACACGGTGAGGGGTGTAGGCTACCGGCTCAAAGACGAGTGAGCCGTGCGACGTACCCCGCTGTTCTGGAAGCTCTATCTGACCTACCTGCTGGCGGTCGCGCTCTGTGCCGGGGTCGTCGGCTGGCTGGCCGTCGGGGTCGCTGCTGACCTTTACCACCAGCAGGCCGTGAGCGACCTCACGTCGCGAGCCGAGCTCGCCAGCGGCCGCGTGACGCCCCTGCTCGGCGACCCGGCTCGGCTCGAACCCGTCGTGCGCAGCCTCGGCGGGAGCTCCGACACCCGCCTGACCGTGATCGCCGGCCCCCAGGGCGACGTCGGCCACGAGGGCCGTGTCCTCGCCGACTCCGAGGCCGATCCCGCCACCATGGAGAACCACGACACGCCCTCGCGGCCCGAGGTGCTCGCGGCGCTCAACGGCAGTGTCGGCGAGGTCTCGCGCTTCAGCGAGACCCTCAAGCGACGCATGCTCTACGTGGCGGTCCCGGTCTTCGACGCGAACCATCAGGTGGAAGCCGTGATCCGCACGGCGCTGCCGTTGACGCAGGTCGACGCGAAGATCGCGACCATGCGAGGGCGCATCGCTCTGGGCGCGCTCATCGCGGCCCTGGCGATGGCCCTGCTCGGCCTGCTCGTCTCGCGGAGCATCTCGGGGCGCATGCGCGCCATCAAGCACGGCGCCGAACGGTTCGCCGCCGGCGACTTCAGCCACGAGATCCTGGTGACCGACACCGACGAGATCGGCGAGGTGGCGATCGGCCTGAACGCGATGGGACGCCAGTTGAGCGAGACGATCCAGACGATCACCGGCGAACGCAACGAGCGCGAGGCGGTGCTCGCCGGCATGACCGAAGGCGTCTTTGCCGTCGACGGCGATGAGCGCGTCATCACGATCAACGCGGCGGCCGCCGACCTGCTCGGCGTCGCCCCGGAGCAGGCGCACGGCCGCAGCATCCAGGAAGTGGTGCGCAACCCCGACCTGCAGGCTTTCGTGGCCGCCGTGCTCTCGGGTGAGGGGCCACGCGAGACCGAGCTCGTCGTGCACGCCGACCAGAACCCGCGCGAGCTGCGGGTGCACGGCGCACAGCTCAGCGAGGGCGATGACGACGGCGAGGGCCACGGGGCCGTCGTCGTGCTGAACGACGTGACCCGCATGCGGCACTACGAGGCGATCAGGCGCGACTTCGTGGCCAACGTCTCACACGAGATCAAGACGCCGGTGACGACGATCAAGGGCTTCGCCGAGACCCTGCTCGACGGCGCCCTCGACGACCGCGACGACGCCGAGCGCTTCCTGCGCATCATCGTGGGGCAAGCCGACCGGCTGAGCGCCATCATCGGCGACCTGCTCAGCCTGTCGAGCCTCGAGAGCGATGCCGAAGACGCGGCCATCCCCCTCGAGCGCGGCAGCATCCGCGACGTGCTCCAGGTCGCCCTCGACGTCTGCGAGATGAAGGCCGGCGAGCGGCACGTCACGCTCACGCTCGACTGTCCCGAGGACCTCTACGCCGAGATCAACCCGCCGCTGCTCGAGCAGGCCGTGGTCAACCTCATCGACAACGCCGTGAAGTACAGCCCCGAGGGCGCGGCGGTCGAGGTGTCGGCCGGCGTCGAGGCGGCCGGCCTGTCGATCAAGGTCAAGGACTCCGGCCGCGGTATCCCGCGTGAGCACCTGACGCGCCTCTTCGAGCGCTTCTACCGGGTCGACAAGGCGCGCAGCCGCGACATGGGCGGC
>Ga0187777_10003366_pt1 | contig 10214 bp, 9 predicted proteins | sample 1015_Q2_SP5_10_M_FD_132416 | JGI IMG/M metagenome (GOLD analysis project Ga0187777, IMG submission 132416) | Tropical peat soil microbial communities from peatlands in Department of Meta, Colombia - 1015_Q2_SP5_10_MG | ecosystem: Environmental > Terrestrial > Soil > Wetlands > Peat | place...
CGATAGGTATCTCGCCGAGCCAGGTCGAGACCTGCCAACCTGTGTCCGTGCACGCCCTAACTCCGCGCACGCTGCTGTTCTCGATTCTCCTGATCCTCGGGCTTGTGTTCGTCGTCGTGGGAACCATGGTGGAGAACGGGTTGCTCGTGATCATGGCGGGGATCTGTCTGATCACCGGGCTTAGCGGTCTCCGCGTGCCTGTCGTCGAACGATTACTCGGTCGGTCGCGTCGCGACCGCCGCAGCGATCGCAGGTAGCGCATATCTGCCGATCTGCGCTCCGTAGTTCTGCGCTCCCGATCCGGCTGGTGGTCGGTTCGCGGATCGGGCAATCTGGCGCGATGAACGTCGCGGCTCGACGCCCGATTCCGCTCGTCCTCTTCGTGGCTCCGGTCCTCGCTCTCGGAATGATTCTCGTCGCGCTCGGCCAGTACGCGATGCGGCGCGAAGGTTCTCCTTCGTGCGACTCAAGAACGATCGCAACGTGGCATGACGGCGCTCGGACCTATGCGCTCCTTCACGATTTCGGGCCAGTGTCTGACCTCGCGATTGACGGCACGGTAGGCGAGACGTGGGAGATTCGCGCCGTAAGCGCACCGAGGTCGCTTCCCATCATCCAGCTTGGAACCGTGCCACCTGGATACAGGGCAGTGAACGGCGGAGACGCCTTCCGGTGGGGCACGTTCGTCATGAGTGCATCGGGCACTGGCGGCTCATCGGCCGTCGGCGTAGGTCGCCCCGATGATCCGCAGCGTCAGGCAATGGTCGGCAGCATCATGGGCGGCCAGCGGCGCGCGGCTGCGCACTGCTATCCCGTGCCGTAGCACGCGACGTTGCACAGAACTGAGGCGCCTCTTGGCGTCAAGCGGCGATCTCGAGTGCTGGTCGGCTGTTGGTTCGTGTGATTGCTTGGATGTCGTTGTAGAGCTCGCGTGCGGCGAAGCGTTTGAGGCAGCGGATCGCGTCGCGTTTGGAGTGTCCCTCGGCGATGCGGCGTTCGAGGTAGGCGATGGTGGGAGCGTGTCGGCTTCGGAGCCGGACCATGACGATGGTCCAGAGCGCGGAGTTGGCGCGACGATCACCGGCCCGATTGAGGCGACGTCGGTGCGAGTTGCCGGTTGACACGGGCACGGGTGCAGTGCCGCAGAGCGCGGCGAAGCTCGCTTCGGTGCGGAGACGTTCCGGGTTGTCGCCCGCGGCGCACAGCAGCGCGCCGGCGGTTTCGTATCCGACTCCGTGTCGCGCGAGCAGCGGCGCCGCGATCGCGTCGAGGACGTGTTTGATCGCGTGGTCGAGTTCGGTGATCTCGGCATCGAGCGCGAGCCAGCGACGCGCGATCGTGACCAGGGCGCGCTTGGCGCCGCCGGTGGGTGTGAGCGGGTCGCCCGGGCGCAACCGCGCCGCGAGTCGCATTTTGCGGCGTGTGGTGAGCCCGCGGAGCTGGGCTCGGAGTTCATCGGGCGCGGTGTCGCAGACACTGTGCAACTGATTCGCAGCCGCGGTGCGGGCTTTCATCGCTCCGGATCGGGCGAGGCGGAGCTGACGGACCGCTTCGACCGGACCATCCCCGGCTTTCGGCAGCGCGGTGGCGTCACCGGCGAGCACGGCGCGGGCTGCCATCTCGGCGTCGATCCGATCGGACTTGCCGCGTCGGCGGCGTCGGTGACGGTCGGGCTGGTTCACCTCGATCACGTTCAGTCCTCGGGCGCGGAGATGACGGCACAGTCCCGCACCCCACGACGCGGTGCCTTCCACACCGACCGCGAGAACTTCACCGAAACTGGTCAACCAGCCGGTCAGATCGCGATAGCCGCGACCGGTCGTCGGGAAGCTCGCGGTGTCGAGCTTGCGGCCGAGTTCGTCGAGGACGACGACAACGTGGAACTCCTTGTGGGTATCGACTCCGGCGATGACGCGCGCGTCGTCGTCTGCGATTGTTGACATTGCTGCCCTCTCTGTTGGCTGGCGAGGGTGGCACGCACGGCCGGGAGGGTGGACAAGACAGAGAGCAGGCCTGTTCGCTCAGGCGCCTCTTCGGTCACGTTCACCCGACCGGTTGTGCCACAACACACGCTCGCCCTGCCCGGCCGACAGGTCAGTTCAAGGACACCCGAAGGGTCGAGCCGATCAGCGAGTCACACCGAGCAGAACAAGCGCACCAACATCATCCCTGCCGATCGGCGCTCGTATGATCCGCTGTTGATCGGGCAGTATGCGTCGCCAGCTCGCGCACGCCACGAAGGGAGCCGTGTGAGCGGTCAGTACGTCGATATCGACAACTTCAAGCGGGCCGAGACGGACCGCATGTTCGCGTCTTTGGTGCACGATGCGGGAGGCATCAATCGTTTGACGCACGGTCGCACGCCGACGCCGCTCGATCATCAGCCTGTGATCCGGATGAACCGCGACACTCTTTACAGCTTTGCGGTGGTCGACCTTTCGTCCGGTGCAACGCTCACGGTCCCGGCTAGTCGCGACCGTTACGTCTCCGCGATGGTCGTGAACCAGGACCACTACGTCAACCGCATCTATCACGATCCGGGCACGTACGAACTCACGATCGAAGAGTTCGACACGCCCTACGTCACGGTCGCAGTTCGCGTCTTGGCTGATCCCAACGATCCCGACGACCTCGCGACCGTCCACGCGCTCCAGGATCAGTTCCAACTCGACGCGAAGTCAGCCCGGCCGTTCGAACCAACCGAATACGACACCGCAAGTCTGGACGCCACACGGAACGCGATTCTCGAACTGGCGAAGCACCTCTCGAGCTTCGGGAATACGTTCGGCTCGAAGTCCGAAGTGGACCCCGTCAAGCACCTCATCGGTACCGCCGCAGGGTGGGGTGGCCTTCCCTCATACGAGGCGATCTACGTCAACGTCGATCCCGGCCTGCCCATCGGCAACTATGAGCTGCACGTCGGTGACGTCCCCGTGAACGGGTTCTGGTCGATCTCGGTCTACAACGCCGAGGGATACTTCCCCAACACGGGCCAACCGGTCAGCCTCAACAACATCACTGCGGCGCGCGGGTCGGACGGCTCGATCACGGTTCACTTTGGCGACTGGGATCCCGAAACACCCAATCGATTGCCGATCACCGACGGTTGGAACTACCTCGTCCGGCTATACCAACCTCGCTCCCAGATACTCGACGGTTCGTGGCGCTTCCCAACGATCAACGCGGCCTGACCCGCGCGCCCGAACTGCCGATCGGAGCGGTAGTGGGATGATGTCGCCATGCGTGACCGTAAGGCCCTGACACTGCTCGCCCTGGCTCTGGTCGAAGGCTCTGTGCGTGTCGGCGAAGCAGCGGACGAGATGTTCGTCGACACGTTCGAGTCCCTAGAGGAAGCCGCGCACGCTCACGCCTACCTCGCGGGCTACGTGCTGCAGTTCCTCGCGGCCAAGCGGGGGCAGACGGTCGCTCAGGCTGCGGACGAGATTCGGCGGACGCTCAACTAGGCGCGCACAGAACTGCCGCTCGGCGCTCCATCGTCGACCCTGTCGGGCAGGCTCTGCGCGTGCTTTACGACGACGGCCGAGTGGCGTGCGATGACACCGCGCTGATCGTCGGCTGGTACTACCTATGGGGAAAGAAGCGAATCCCGTATTCAACGATTCGCGCGGTGAACCCGCGACCACTTCGGGGTCGTTGGCGGCTCTGGGGTTCCAGCGACTTCGTGCACTGGTACAACCTCGACGGCAATCGCCCAAACAAGACGATCGAGTTGGAGCTTGATGTCGGTGGGCGCGTTCGTCCGGTTGTCACGCCCGATGATCCGGAGGCCGTAGCGATCATCATCGCCGAGCACCAAGAGCAATAGCGACGCGCCCGAACTGCCGCTATGCGTGGCCTGCAGGTCCGGCGACCATGATCGGCGTTCGGAAGGCGCTTTCGGTGGGGTCGTCGTATCCTTCGGTTCGTGGAGTCGACCCGAACTCGGTATGCGGTGGCGGGTGGCGGGGTGCGCGTCGCCTATCAGGTTCTGGGTGACGGTCCCGTGGACTTGGTGTGCGTGCCGTCGGCGGGTTCCCACATCGAGGTCTTCTGGGAGGAACCCTCGGTCGCGCGATATCTCCGTCGCTTGGCGTCGTTCTCTCGGTTGATTCTGTTCGACAAGCGTGGGGTGGGGATGTCGGATCGCATACAGGGTGTTCCGACGCTTGAGGAGCGGATGGATGACGTGCGGGCGGTGATGGACTCGGCGGGTTCATCGCGAGCGGCGCTGTTCGGGATGTCGGAAGGTGGCGCGATCGCGGCCATGTTCGCGGCCACCTACCCCGAGCGTGTCACGTCGCTAGTGATGTTGGGAGCCGCAATCCGCTGTTGGATGACCAACGAGATCGACGTTGACGATCCTGCGGTCATCGCATACCTCGATGAGCACTTCGGCGAGGGGCTCATGATCGACCAAGGCGCGCCCAGCGTCGCGGACGATGATCGCGTTCGGGCATGGTCTGGGCGGGTGGAACGCCTCGGCATGACTCCCACGTCGTTGCGGGCCCTCATCAAGATGAACTCTTCGTTCGATGCCCGCGCCGTCCTCCCCGCGGTATCGGTGCCGACGTTGGTGATTCACCGCAGCGAAGAGCAGGTCGTTGTTGTTGATCAGGGCCGAGAGGCCGCACGGCTCATTCCCGACGCTCGGTTCGTCGAGCTTCCCGGCCGCGACCATTTGCCGTACTTCGACGACCCCGACACGACACTCGCGCTGATCGAGGAGTTCGTCACTGGCGAGCGTCACCACGCCGAGGCCGATCGCGTGCTCGCGACGGTGGTCTTCACCGACATCGTTAACTCGACCGAACATGCCAGCACCTTCGGCGACCGCCGTTGGCGAGAGACGCTCGACAGCTACGACGCGTCAGTCGAGCACGAACTCGAACGATTCCGCGACCGTCTGGTGAAGACGACAGGCGACGGAACGCTCGCGACCTTTGACGGACCCGGACGTGCCATCCAGTAGGCGTTATCCACACGAGACCTCTGCCGCAGCCTCGGCTTCGACATCCGTGCTGGTGCTCACACCGGCGAGATCGAACTACGCGGCGACGACATCGCCGGACTCGCCGTCATCATCGCCCACCGAATCTCCACCAAAGCTGATCCAGGCGAACTGCTCGTGTCTAGCACCGTCAAGGATCTCGTCGCAGGATCGAACATTCAGTTCTCGAATCGGGGCGATCACGATCTCAAAGGCGTACCCGAAAGCTGGAAAATCTTCGCCGTCACAGCTTGATCCACCCGCGCTATATCTGCCGATCCGCGCTCGCACGACCGGGCCGGATCAGGCAATATGCGCTCTGTCAGAGCGTGCGGCGCGATGTTGGGTGGGATAGATGACGACGACTTATCAAGGCATGTCGGAGCGGATCACTGAGTGGTTCGACGCCGACGTTATGCGTCCGATTGCGGATTTTCAGGACCCGAATCAAGAGTGGCGACGGATCTTCTCCGAAGTGCTCGGCACGTTCTTCTTGGTTCTCGTCGCGGCGGGCGGCGGAATGATGGGTCAGGCATTCCCCAACACGATCAGCCGCACTGCAGCGGTCGTCGCGCCGGCGTTGATGGTGATGGCGATCATCTTGTTCATGGGCAAGATCTCGGGCGCGCACCTGAACCCGGCAGTGAGCGTCGCGTTCTCGTTGCGCGGCGACTTCCCGTGGTGGCGCGTCCCCGGTTACATCGTCGCTCAACTCGGCGGTGCCGCGCTTGCCGCGCTCTTCTTGCAGCACGTCGTTCGCGTCTCGGCAGTGTTCGGTTCGAACTATCCCGCGCACGGCTACTCGTCGTGGGCGGCGTTCTGGATGGAGTTCATTCTCACCGTCGGACTGGTGAGCGTCATTCTCGGAACCGCGTCGGGCGCGCAGAACATCGGTATCGTCGGCGCGTTCGGTGTTGGCGGTTACATCGCGTTGGCCGGCCTCTGGGGAAGCCCGATCTCCGGCGCGTCGATGAACCCAGCGCGTACGTTCGGACCCGACCTCATCGGCGCCGACTTCAGTCACTACTGGGTGTACGTCGCGGGTCCACTCGCCGGTGCTGTGGTTGCAGTCGCTATCGCGTTCGTGCTGCGAGGACCGGGCGGCGGCCGCGCCGGCTCCGGGGCAGCGCAGGGCGGTCTGTTCACCGAGGTCGCACGGCCCGACGCAGACTGACTGCTCGCGGATTCGCTCAGCTTCTTCGTTTCCAACGGGAGCATTTGTTATGGCGTCAACGGACAAGTCTCATGCGCTCGACCACATCGTGGTCGTGTTGTTCGAAAACCGTTCGCTCGACAACGTGCTCGGACACTTGTACGGCCGCGACGACGGCAAGAATTTCGAGGGAGTGATCGGTAAGAACCTGAGCAATCCGATTCCGTCGTGGGCGGAACACGGTGCCGAACGCAAGGTCGTTCCCTACACCGTCGCCACTGATATGGACTCGCCCAACCCTGACTCGGGTGAGGAGTACTTCCACACCAATACGCAGCTGTTCAACACGCTCGACGAACACAACCGGTGCAAGATCGGTGAGGCGGTGAGCGCGCCGTGGAACGCGCCGCCGTCGGGTTCGACGCCGACGATGGATGGTTTCGTCACCGATTACATCTCGACGTTTACCGGCGAGATGGATCGCCAGCCCACCTACGACGAGTACGCGCAGATCATGACGGGCTACACGCCCGAGCAGCTACCGGTATTGAACGGGATCGCCCGCGACTTCGGCGTGTTCGACCGCTGGTTCTGCGAGGTGCCGTCGCAGACGTTCATGAACCGATCGTTCTGGACCGCGGCGACCTCGTCGGGCTTGGTCGTCAACAGTCCGATGACGAAATGGTTCACCGACAACCCGGCTGAGACATTGTTCGAGCGACTCGAAGCGCACGGGAAGTCGTGGAAGGTCTACGTCATGGAGCCGATGCCGATCTCGTTCACGGGGATGATCCACTTCTCCCGCCTACAACACCGGTTCGCAACGCATTTCGTGCCGTTCAGTGAATTCGAGAGAGACGCCGCGGCGGGAACGCTGCCCGACTTCTCATTCGTCGAACCGAACATGGCGGCAAGTCACGGCGACTATCACCCGGCGATGGGCCGCGCTTACGGTCACCTCGACATTGCCGTCGACAATCCGTCGTCGATGCTGTCCGGTGAATCGTTCCTCGCTCGCGTCTACGACGCGTACCGCGGCGCGACATCGGAAGACGGCACCAACGTTTGGAACACCGCGCTGCTGATCGGTTGGGACGAACCGGGTGGTACGTACGACCACGTCCCGCCCGGACCCGTTCCTCCGCCCGATCCGTCCGCACCGAGCGGCGAATTCGGTTTCACGTTTGATCGCTCGGGTTACCGCGTCCCCGCGATCATCGTCTCGCCGTGGGTGGAGTCCGGCTCCGTCTACAACGACGAGCACCGTCACACTTCCCTGATCGCGACGCTACGGGAGCAGTGGGGGCTCGGTGCGGCGTTTACGCAGCGCGATGCGTCGGCGCGAACATTCGACTACGTCTTTGAGCGCGACGTCCCGCGCGACCCAGAGGAGTGGACGTCGGTGACCGCGCGACCGGTTCCCGATTGGACGATGGATCTCGACGCCGTCGGCCAAGGACTCAGCACGCTCGGTATCGGCGCCGGCGAGAGCCTCTTCGTCAAAGCCAAGAACATGGGCGTCGAGCTTCCCGCCGAGTTCAAAGACACGATCGGGATGAAACCGGGTGAGATCATTCCCGCCATGCGGCTGATCGCGAATCACTTCTTCCCGCGGCTCGCACTCGACCCGCAGAACCGAAGCTGATCGCACAGAACTGCCGTTCGGCATTCGCGCGTCATACGCCGTTCGCGCCATAACGCGCGCACAGAACACGCGCCACGCGAGGTCGTCAGTGGTCGCCCAGCGACAGCAATCACTTCGAGCTCGACGATGAGAACTCGACGGTTCGGATCTTCACGAATTGACCCGACCGAGAACTCCACTGAGGTCGAACCTGGCGGTGACCACCGCGAGATCGAAGGCGATGCGTGGGCTCATCTCGACGTCGCGCAGAGCACCGCAGCGTCGCCGTCACCTTCGGCCGCTCGGATCTTGAGCAGCGCCGCCCCTTCGCAGCGAAGACGCACTGCAGCGTCTTCACGTCGTCGAGCATGCGCCGCATGCCTTCGCGCTCAGCTTCGAACTCGTCCATCGTCACTGCGCTCCCTCGAACTGGCGCACCCGACGTTCGTACTGCGCCTCGACGTCGGCACGGATCGCCGACACTGCGACGAACTCCTTCTCGATGCCTTCGGGCGTGCCGCCGTAGCCGAGACCTCTTCGACGACGCTCAAGCATGCCGAGCTGGTCGTCGAGATCGTGGAGCTGGCGGGAGAGCCGCCGCAAGACGTTCTCGGCGAGACGTCGACACGCCGTGCCGCAGTAGGTCGCCGGTCGCCCTCGACCCTCGGGCGGGTCCAGAGCCGCACCGCAGTAGCCGCATCGCTCAGACGCCACGCTCACACTCCTCGATCGTGCCGAGGTCGCCGTGAGCGGACGGAGACCGGTCTCCCGACCATCATCGTTGATTTCTCCGAAGGTTTCGAGTCATTCGGGTCGAGATCGGTTACGCGTGACTTACCGCAACGGTCGTCGAGGTCGCCGATCCGTGGCGCCGAAGGCCCCTCCCCATGCGCCATGGTCACGTCGATTGGTGTCGATTGGTGGCGGTCGTCGACACCTATCCCGAGCACTTTTGCGTGTCCGAATAATGAATGAATGAGTTACAAGACTAAGTGTCCCTGTCCGATTCAGTCCGATTCTCTGAGCGTTTGCGTGCGTGATTGGTGGCGACGACCGACACCAATCGACACCAATCACGGTCGCTTCGCTCCTCGCTCGACGAGCTTCTTTTCGCCGGTCCCTCGTGCGCCTTGCACTCGCTCCGTGCGCCGAACGATCCATTCCTCGGCCTCGGCATGTTCGAGTGCTTCCTCGAAGACGTCCCGTCGCCTTGGACCGCATCCCCTGCGGAGGACTCGTTCCGTGATCTCTTCGTCGGTCTTCCAGACTCGCTCAGCGATCGTGCAAGCGACCTCGATCACGAGCCGCCGACGCCTCGCTTCTTCGTGCTGATCGACCGCCTCGACCTCGGCGACCTTGCGTCGCACCGCTTTCTTCGTCGCTGCCGTCTCGGCTCTCCGTGCCTTGCTCTTGACCGCACCGACCGCTTGCGCCCGTGCAGCGTCGGAAGTAGCGACGACGTCTTCAGCGAGTGCCCAGTCATCGCACGTGATGTTCTGCCGCCCCTCGATCACTGCCACGAGCGCAGCGACCTTGAGGCGTAGAAGCATGCGGTGTGCGTCGAGAGCATCGACGTGCGCCCCCTGTTGCTTCGCCCGGTGCGCAGCGATCACTCCGCTCCGCACTTCGTCGTCCACTTCCATCACGCCCGGCAGGTACTGCAGCTCGTATCGCACGAGCATCCCGGGCCATGTCGGCACGACGTCGGGGATCGTGGCGTCAGTACCGAGCGCCCAAGCGAACCGCTGCGGAGTGCCGCCCTCTTCCTCGGCGAGGAGGTCGCCCGCCTTCGCCGGTTGGAACAAGAACACGACGCCGTACACGTACTCGAGCGGTAGCACTTTGCGCGCCCGGTCTTTCGTGGCGTTCGTTTGCCCGATCGCTGCGCCGGTCCACATCGTGCGCAAGGTCGGCCCGAGCGTTGCACCCTTGCGCACACCGAGCGCAGCGAACGTCTCGCCCTCGTCGGCCACGATGAAGGCGTTGTACCGCGTTTGACGCTTGACCTTGTGCTTCTCACCGACGTCGACCATCTCGAAGAGCACTTCGACGATGCCTTCGCCGGTCCCGAGTGGGAGGTCGTCGCACTCGCCCATGTCGTCGGGTGCGGGCCACAGTTGCTTGGCGACCGCCACCGCAGCGGACTTGCCGACGCCCGGTTCGGCGACGATCGCAGCGAAGTAGGTGAGTCCGACTTCACTGCCGACAATCGCCGGGAGACGCACACGATGTGACGTGAACGCAGCGACTCGAGCGAGCACACATTGCAGTACCGCTTCGCGTGACACGAGCCGTGCGTGCGCAGCGTCGCTGATGTGCTTGAGCCATGGCCGCGAAGTCCAGTCGATGCGCTGGCGTGATTGCTGATACGTGCGCTCGTGCGCATCGCACATTTCCTCGAACTCACGCTCGAACGCAACCTTGCCGAGACCGAGCGCCTCGTTCGTCCG
>Ga0187777_10003370_pt1 | contig 10209 bp, 11 predicted proteins | sample 1015_Q2_SP5_10_M_FD_132416 | JGI IMG/M metagenome (GOLD analysis project Ga0187777, IMG submission 132416) | Tropical peat soil microbial communities from peatlands in Department of Meta, Colombia - 1015_Q2_SP5_10_MG | ecosystem: Environmental > Terrestrial > Soil > Wetlands > Peat | place...
GACACGTATCCGTACGTCGAGGTGGAGGAGGAAACGGCCCAGCTCGGCCACGAGGCCACCGTGTCGCGCGTGGGCGAGGACCAGCTCTTCTATCTGATGAGCCGCGGCCTCACCGAGGCCGAAGCGACCGCGATGGTGGTGAACGGGTTCATCGAGCCCATCACACGTGAGCTTCCGATGGAATACGCAGTCGAGCTCAACCGCCTGATCGAGCTCCAGATGGAGGGCGCGATCGGGTAGTCGCCGGCGATCCCGGCGAATGCCTCTGCAGCACGACTACCGCTGAAACGCGCACCCGTCATAGATTGACCCGGCAACCGGTCGATCGAGCAGAAGGGGGTGCGTCGTGGACGTGCGCCGAACAATGACGCGGCGGGTGGCTCTGCCCGCTCTCGGGGTCGCCGTCGTGCTCGTGGTCGCGGCATCGGTCGCATCGGCGGGGTACGACGACGTGTCGCCGAATCCGTTCGGCCTGCCCACCAAGGCGACACCGAACCCGTCGGCGAACATCACGGCCGTGCGGGGCGACAGGATGTGGGACTGGACGGAGCAGACCCGCTCGGAGGTACTCGCGCGACATGGCGTCGTTGCGACGAGCCAACCGCTCGCCGCACAAGCCGGCCTTCAGATCCTCAGGGAAGGCGGGAACGCCGCCGACGCCGCGGTCGGGGCGGCGGCGATGCTGGGTGTCGTCGAACCGGAGAGCGCCGGGATCGGCGGCGACATGGAGGCGATCTACTACTCCGCCAAGACGCACCGGCTCTACGGCCTGAACGCCGCCGGCTGGGCGCCGGCCTCGCACACCCCGGCCTTCTACCACAGCAGGGGGCTGGATCACGTGCCGTTCTACGGCGTGTACAGCGTGACCGTGCCTGGCGCCGTGGACGGCTGGAGCCGCTTCCTCGGACGCTTCGGCCGGATGTCGCTCGCGCAGGTCCTGCAACCGTCGATCGAGACGGCCAGCCAGGGCTTCGGCCTCACCGAGCGGATCCAGGGTGACTGGCGGAGCTACGACAACTTCTACGTGCACCACCTGCGCCAGGATCCCGAGTCGAACAAGGTGTTCCTCGTGAAGGGCCAGGCGCCGCCCGTGTACAGCATCTTCCGGAACCCCGACCTCGCACGTGCCTACAGGCTGCTCGCGAAGGACGGCCCGAAGGCGTTCTACGACGGACCGATCGGGCGCGCGATCGTCCGCCGCATGAACGCCGGCGGAGCGAAGTGGACGATGTCCGACCTCAGCTCGTTCAAGTCGCAGTGGGTGAACCCGATCAGCACCGACTACAAGGGCTACGACGTCTACGAGATGCCGCCGCAGACCCAGGGGTTCGCGACGCTCGAGATGCTGAACATCCTCCAGGAGTGCGCGCCGCGCCTCGGCTACGACCTGCGCGCGCTCGGCCCGCGTTCCCCGGAGTTCTGGAGCATCCTGGTGCAGGCGAAGCGGCTCGCCTACGCGGATCTGCTCAAGTACAACGGCGACCCGCGGTTCGTGAAGATCCCGCTGCAGATGCTGATCTCGAAGCACTACGCGGCGTCGCTGTGCAGCCAGATCACGCCGGACCACGCGCCGCCGCCGCCTGCCGCAGGATCCGACCCGTTCATCACCACACAGGAGCGCGGCGACACGGTCTACCTGACGACCGCGGACCGCTGGGGCAACATGGCGTCGTTCATCTACAGCGTCTACGACTACTTCGGGTCGCAGATCTCGGTGCCCGGCTATGGGTTCCCGATGAACGACCGGGGATCGTTCTTCAACCTGAAGCCCACCTCGCCGGACGTGATCGCTCCGCACAAGCGGCCGTTCTTGACCATCATTCCCGCGTTCGTCATGAAGGACGGACGGCCGCTGCTGTCGTTCGGGAACATGGGCGGCGACGAGCAGGCGCAGGCGCAGGCGACCGAGCTGGTGAACATGATCGACCTGGGGATGAACGTCCAGGCGGCGGGCGACGCCGCGCGGTTCCACCACAGCCAGAGCCTGGATCAGGTCGACCTCGAGTCGAACCTGTACGACCTGGTGGGCGCGCAGCTCGAAGCTATGGGGTTCAACGTCAGGCGCGTCGCGGGCGACGACGACGTGTTCGGTGGATACCAGGCGATCCTGTTCCAGGCGGCGCCCGGCCTCGATGCACCGAAGGAGTGGGTCACGAAGGGAGATCCGCCGGTGAACGGCGTCTACCACGCCGCGTCCGACTTCAGAAAGGACGGCGAAGCGGTCGGCTGGTAGCGCACCGGTTCGGGATGCTGTTGTCGGTCTGTCTGGCCGTGGCGGGTCGCCGAAACGGCGACCCACCACGGCCATGCGTTCTCGGAGGACATTCCTGAGGGGGAGTCTGGATGGTGAACGTCCGGCGGCTGGCTGCGGCCGACATGTGGGGCACGAAAGGAAGCCCGAGACGTCGCAAGATCATTCGTGTCGAGTTCTGGGCCGGCGCGATCGGCTGCGTCCTGCTCGGAGGCATCACGCTCGCTACGGCAAGCGGCTGGGGCCTGGTGCTCGGCGCGTGGCTCGTCGGCGTGGGGATCAACTACGTGCCCCTCGCGATCAGCGCCGAGTCGCTCTCCAGGCCGGGCGCGCTCGAACGGGAGCTCGAGGGCACCGACCTCATGCGGGAGCTCCGCCGGGCGGGGGTCCAACAGCTCTGGATCGCCGTTCCGCTCGCAGTCGCGCTCGCGGCCCTCGTGTCGAGACAGTGATGCTCAGCCCAAGCCGTCGCGGGGAAAGTCGCGGTCCCAGGGCAGGCGCCGAGCTACCCCTCGCGGATCTTCCAGTAGCTGTCCTTGCGCGTGACGCTCCCGTCGTCGCCGAAGGTCCACAGGTCGCACCCGCGGACGTCCACGCGCACGCCCTCGACCGTCGTTCCGCGGATGGTCCACTCGGATGCGCCGCGGTTCCCGCACGCGAAATGGTCGTCCTCGTCGTAGCGGACATCAGGGATTCCCTCGAACCGCGCGCGGAGCCCCCTGCGCACCTCCTCCTTGCCGACGAACCGCCGGCCCCACGGATCGGGCCCCCGGGGCGATTCGAACACGCAGTCGTCGTCGAAGAACGCCATGATGGAATCGAGGTCGTGCGCGTTGAATCCGTCCAGGATGCGTCGCAGTGCCTCGACCTTCCCGTCCGCTGCCATGCCAACCTCCTCCGCCGGGACGCCTCTCAACGTGCTTTCGTCCAGCGTCATCAGCAAAACTGGCGTGGGTGGCCGAGGTCAACCGGCCGTGATCGATTCGGTTGCGGGCGGTTGTCGAAAGCCTGAATCCGACCTCCCTGATAGGATTCACGCTTGATGGCCGAAACCGTCACCTCCGCCTTCGAGCAGCACGCCCTGGAACGGCTCGCGACCACTGCCGGCGACGGGGGGAACGCCACGCGGCTTCGCCGGGACGCTTATCGCAGCTACGAGGCAATGCCGCTGCCGTCGTCCGAGACCGAGGAGTGGCGATACACCGACGTCTCCGAGCTCGACCTCGCCACGTTCTCGCTGGAAGGCGAGGAGCCGTTCGCGAAGACTCTCGACGACGTGCCTGCGAAACTTCAGGAGTCGATGGGGGACGTCGGGGCCCGGGCCGGCCTGGCCATCCAGCACAACTCCACATTGACTCTGGCCCACCTCGAGCCCGACCTCGACAAGGCCGGCGTCCGCCTCGAGAGCATCGACGCGGCCCTCCGGGATCACCCGAGCCTCGTCGAAGGCCGCATCCACACCGCCGTCCCGTTCGACCGCACCAAGTTCACGGCGCTGCACGCCGCCTTCCGGACCGGCGGCACGCTCGTCCACGTGCCGAAGGATGTCAAGGTCGAACTGCCGCTGCAGACGTTCACCTACGTCGATCGCGACGGCCTCGCCGTCTTCCCCCACACGGTGCTCGTTGCCGAGGAGGGCGCGGAGGTCACCTACGTCGACCGGTACGCGTCTCCGGATCTGCAGCGGGTCCTCTCGAACGCGGTCGTGGAGATCTACGCCGGTCGGGGCTCCAAGGTCCGCTACGTCGCGCTGCAGGACTGGGGGAGCGGCGTCACCCACCTCGCCGTGCAGCGGGCCGTCGTCGAACAGGATGCCGACGTCCGCACGCTCGCAGTCGCGTTCGGCGGGAGCCTCTCGCGCATGGAGGCCGAGTCGCTTCTGAAGGGTCACGGCGGGTCGAGCGAGATGCTCGGCGTCTACTTCGGCGACGCCGATCAGCGGTTCGACTTCCGTTCCATCCAGGATCACGTAGGAAACGACACCTCGTCCGACCTGCTGTACAAGGGGGCGCTCAAAGGACACGCCAGCGCGATCTACTCGGGAACCGTGATCATCCAGGCGGGCGCGCACCGCTGCAACGCGTACCAGACCAACCGCAACGTCCTGCTGACCGAGACCTCGAAGGCGTTCTCGATCCCGAACCTCGAGATCCTGACGAACGACCCCGTCCGCTGCGGTCACGCCGCCAGTGTCGGGCCCGTCGACGAGGACACGATGTTCTACATCCAGAGCCGTGGCATCCCGCAGAAGGAGGCCGAGCGCCTGGTCGTGTTCGGGTTCTTCCGCGAAGTCCTCGATCGGGTCACCATTCCGGAGGTGCGCGAGAGCGTCGAGGCGACGATCGAACGAGAGCTGGAGACGAGCTGACGATGCCGTTCGTCGAGGTCGCCTCCACCGCGGACGTCCCCGAGGGCGAGGCCCGCAAGGTGACCCCCAAGGGCGTCGAGGTGGCGCTCGTCAACCTCGGCGGCGGCGAGTACCGGGCCGTCGGCGACATCTGCAGCCACGCGCACTACTTCCTCTCGGAGGGAGAGGTGGACGTCGAGGACCGCACGATCGAGTGCCCCAAGCACGGTTCGACGTTCGACCTCGACACGGGGGCCCCGAAGACGCTTCCGGCGACGACGCCGGTCCCGGCCTTCCCGGTGAAGGTCGACGGCGACACGATCCTGATCGACATGGAGGACTGACGGTGGCCACCGACACGATCGACACACAACAGAGGACGATCACGCTCGAGATCCACGACCTGCGTGCCCAGGTCGAGGGCAAGGAGATCCTGAAGGGGATCGACCTGACGGTGCGTCAGGGCGAGGTGCACGCCCTGATGGGCCCCAACGGCTCGGGCAAGTCGACGCTCGCGAACGCCCTGATGGGCAGGCCGAGCTACACGGTGACGGGCGGGACGATCCTGTTCGGCGGAGAGGACATCACGAAGCTCACCGCGGACAAGCGTGCCCAGCTCGGGTTGTTCCTCGCGTTCCAGTACCCGACCGAGATCCCCGGGGTCTCTGTCGTCAACTTCCTGCGCTCGGCGTACACGGCCGTCCATGGCGAGGGAATGTCGGCGCTGGCGTTCCGCAAGCTCCTCAAGGAGAAGATGGACCTGCTCGGCGTCGACGACGAGATGGTCCGGCGCTACGTCAACCAGGGCTTCTCCGGTGGGGAGAAGAAGAAGAACGAGGTGCTACAGCTCGCCGTGCTCGAGCCGAAGATCGCCGTGCTCGACGAGACCGACTCGGGGCTCGACATCGACTCGCTGAAGTCCGTCGCCGAGGGCGTCGCCCGCCTGATCGGACCGAGCCTGGGGGTCTTGCTCATCACCCACTACCAGCGCATCCTGAACTACATCCAGCCCGACCACATCCACGTGATGATGGGCGGGCGGATCGTTCTGTCGGGCGGCGCCGAGCTCGCTGCCGACCTGGAGCAGAAGGGCTACGAGGGCCTTCGCGCCGAGCTGGGCATCGAGCCCGGCGAGGGCGAGGAGCCCGAGTAGGGGAAGAGGGGAACGATGGGCGCGCTGGACGTCGAGCGGATCCGCAAGGACTTCCCCATCCTCGAGCGCCGCGTGGGGACGGACGGCGACCGCCGGATGGTCTACCTCGACAGCGCGAACACCAGCCAGAAGCCGCGTCAGGTGATCGACACCGTCAGCGACTACTACGAGCGCTACAACGCGAACCTGTACCGCGCCGTCTACTCGATCGCCGAGGAGGCGACGGCCGCGTTCGAGGGGGCGCGCGCCAAGCTGGCGTCGTTCGTCGGCGCGCCCGAGTCCTCGTGCATCGTCTTCAACAGAGGGACCACCGAGTCGGTCAACCTGGTCGCGCACGGGTACGGCCGAAAGTTCCTCCGCGAGGGCGACGAGATTCTCCTTTCGGAGGTGGAGCACCACTCCAACCTCGTGCCGTGGCAGTTCGCGGCGGAGGCGACGGGCGCGACGCTCCGGTTCATCCCACTCGGCGACGACGGCACGCTCGACCTGTCGAACCTCGAGGACCTGCTGACCGAGCGAACGAAGATCCTCGCCGTCACGGGGATGTCGAACGTCCTGGGAACGTTGGTGCCGTTGAAGGAGCTCGCCGTCGCGGCGCACGCCGTGGGCGCCGTCGTGCTCGTGGACGGTGCGCAGCTCGTCCCGCACCACCCGGTCGACGTCGTGGATCTGGACGTCGACTTCCTCACCATCTCGGGGCACAAGATGCTCGGCCCGACGGCTTCCGGCGGCCTCTACGGGAAGCCCGAGGTGCTCGATCGGATGGATCCGTTCCTCGGCGGTGGGGAGATGATTCTCGAGGTCTACCCCGACCGCTCGACGTTCAAGGACGCTCCCTACAAGTTCGAAGCCGGGACGATGAACATCGCCGAGGAGATCGGTCTGGCGGCGGCCATCGACTACCTCCAGGAGCTGGGGATGGAGGAGGTGCGCGCGCACGAGCGCGAGCTCGCGGCGTACGCCCTGGGCCGGATGGGCGACGCGGGGCTCAAGGTCTTCGGTCCTCCCGACCCGGCCGCCCGCGGGGGTGTGGTCTCGTTCTGGGTCGAGGGCGCGCATCCGCACGACGTCGCCCAGGTCCTGGACACCGAGGGCGTGTTCGTGCGGGCGGGCCACCACTGCGCCCAGCCCCTCATGCGTATCCTTGGAGTTCCGGCGACCACCAGGGCGTCGTTCTCGGTCTACAACTCGGCCGAGGACGTCGACGCGCTCGTGGCGTCCCTGGATAAGGTGAAGGAGATCTTCGGATAGGGAGGGGCGCGTGGCGCTGGACGATCTCTACAAGGAAGTCATCCTCGACCACTACAAGAACCCGAGGAACAAGCGGCCGCTTCCGGGCGCCGAGGTCTCCTGCTCGGCAAACAACCCTCTGTGCGGCGACGAGATCACGGTGAACGCCCACCTCGCGGACGGACGGATCGCCGAAGTCACCTTTCAGGGGTCGGGCTGCTCCATCAGCCAGGCCAGTGCTTCGATGCTGACCGAGGCCGTCACGGGGAAGACGATCGAGGAGGCCCAGCACCTCGCGGCGGACGTGCGGCGCATGCTCGCCGGAGACGTCGAGCCGACCGAGGAGGAGTTCGGCGACCTGGTGGCGCTGAAGGGCGTCGTGAAGTATCCGGTTCGCATCAAGTGCGCGGTGCTGTCGTGGGACGTGCTGCAGGATGCGCTCGGCGGATCGAACGACGGGGCCTCGGCCTCCGCCAGGGGCGGAGCCCTGCACGCGCTCGGCGAGTCCTGAGCGCCCGCCGCGCTACGATCCCGACATGCGCTTGGAGCTGTCCGACGACCCGACGGCCTTTCGCGCGTCGGACTGGGGACGGGTCGTCGACGCCGATCCCTTCGGGACGTTCTTCCACACGCCCGACTACCTGAAGCTCTACTGGGAGGAGTTCGGGAGCGGGCGCCTCGTGGTCGCCACGGCCACCGACGACACAACCGGCCCGGTCGCAGCGTGCGCACTCACCGTCGAGGACGGCCTCCTCACGTTTCTCGGAGGGTTCGACGTCACCGACTACATGGGCCCTGTGGCACTGCCCGGTCGGGCGGAGGCCTTCGCGAAGGAGCTGTTCGGCAGCGTCATGCGCGACCTCGACTGGGAGCGCGCCGACCTTCGAGGCATGAAGGCCGCGTCGCCGTGGCCATCGCTCCTCGAGGACGCGGCGGCCGCGCAGGGTTTGCGGGTCGAACGCCACGACGACGGCGTGTGCCCGGTGCTGGCGCTCCCGGCGACGGACGAGGAATATCTGGCGGCCCTGCCCGCCAAGCTCCGCCACGAGATCCGCCGCAAGGATCGGCGGCTCCAGGCGGACCTCGGCGCGTACGAGATCGAGCTCGCCACCCAGGAGACTCTCCCGGATCTGTACGACCGGTTCATCGACTTCCACCGGCAGAGTCCCGGGCCCAAGGGGAAGTTCATGCACGCGGGGATGGAGATCTTCTTCCGGCGTCTCGGCGAGGCGTTCCTGCCGAAAGGTGAGTTCACGCTCGCGTTCATTCGTGTCGGTGACGCGTGGCCGGCGGGGATCATCGGGTTCCGCTTCGGCGACACGTTCTCGCTGTACAACTCGGCCTTCGATCGGGAGTATGCGCAGTGGAGCCCGGGGATGGTGCTCATCTCGGGCATGATCCGCCGATCGATCGAAGAGGGTCTCGCTACGTTCGACCTGCTGAAGGGCGACCTCGAGTACAAGAAGCGCTTCGGGGCCGAGCCCGCCGCGGTGTCACGCCTCGGCGTCGCGCGCTGAACCGCCCAAAGCCTCTGCGGCAGAGCTTTTTCCGGGACTCCCGACGCCTCAGGTGCGGGGATGGTTCGCCGTCGCCTGCGCGACGACCGTGCCGTCCGGCGCCGTGAGCGTCACGTGGTCGTAGGAGGAGATGTCCGCCGACGTGACCATCCAGCTCGACCCTTCGCCCCTCGCGTCGAACTTGAGCGGAAACATCTTGATCGGGTGCAGACCGGTCGCCGACGTCAGGGTGACGTTCACCACGCCGGGGCCACCCGCTTGCCGCGCAAGGACGAGCACCCAACTCTGGCCGACGTCGCTGTCGTACAGCACCGCGGTTCCCTGGATGCTCGTGCCTCCCTGGGCCTGCAGGACGCCGACGCGAACGTCCTTGCCGCCCAGCAACGCGAGGAAGTGCTGGTACTGCGTCGCGTACGGACTGAGCGCCGCCAGCGTGGCGCTGGCGTGATTCGCCCGGTGCTGCGCGGTCATGCCCCACGTGAAGGCGCCGGCGAGCACGACGACCGCCGCGGCGAGGGCGAGCCACGCGGCGCTGGGCCGCGGGCGGCGGGGCTGAGCGGGAGTCTCCCGCCACTCGTCGGCGAGCACCGACAGGACCCGGTCCTTGAGCTCGGGCGGCGGCGCGACCTCATGCGCGGCGCTCGCGAACAGCGCGACGCCCTGGTCCATCGAGGCGGCGTCGGCACGGCAGGCGCCGCAGCCGCGGAGGTGTCGTCGGATGTCGGCGGCCTCGATCTCCGACAGCGTGCCGAGCGCGAAGTCGGGAAGCCTGTCGAGCACCTGCTCACACGTCACTTGAATCGACCTCCAGCGCCTCTCGCAATCGGATCAAGGCCGTCCGGATCCGGGTCTTCGCGGTTCCAACGGGAATGCCCTCCAGCTCGGCCACCTCGCCCGATGTCTTGCCGCCGAAGTAGGCGAGCTCGAGCGCGGCCCGTTGCTCGGGGGACAGGCGCTGCATCGCGTGCCGCGCCCTCGCGGCGAGGTCCATCGTCTCGGCCATCCGCTCGGGCTCGGAGCCGGGAGTGGCTTCCTGCATGGGTTCCTGCTGCGCGGTCACCCGGGCCTCGAGCACCCGCCGACGGATCGTGTCGATCGCCAGGCTCCGCGCGATCAACAGGATCCAGGTGTCGAGCGAACCGCGTGCGGACTCGTACGACGCGGCTCCGCGCCAGACCTTGACGAAGGTGTCCTGCACAAGGTCCTCGGCCCGGGAAGGGTCGCCGAGCATGACCTTGCCCAGCCCGAAGACCCTGGGCGCGTACCGCCGGTAGAGTTCGTCGGCTGCCGCCGAGTCGCGCCGCGCGAAGGCGTGCATCAACTCGGCGTCGGCGACCCGCTCCTCTCGCACGGCCGCAAGCGTACGACGCAACTTCATCACGCCAGGGGATACGGACGAGCCGAGCGGCGGGTTCATCCGGCGGTCGCCGGGGGAGGTCACACGGCGAACACGCGCAGATTGGTCAGAACGGTCTCCGCGAGCTCGATATCGCCGCCGACGATCAGCCCCCCGGAGGAGAGGTACTCCTGAGCGGGAACCCGGCGCCCGGCGACCATGGCGAACGCGTAGCCTCCGCCCTCGACGACCGCGTCGGGCCCGACGCCGGGCCCGGGAACCTCGTGGGGGGCCAGGCCATAGTGCCAGGAGCCTCCGCCGGCGCCCTCGAGCTTGACGCGGACGCTCTTGCCCGGGAACGAGAGGCCGGCCACC
>Ga0187777_10003371_pt1 | contig 10208 bp, 10 predicted proteins | sample 1015_Q2_SP5_10_M_FD_132416 | JGI IMG/M metagenome (GOLD analysis project Ga0187777, IMG submission 132416) | Tropical peat soil microbial communities from peatlands in Department of Meta, Colombia - 1015_Q2_SP5_10_MG | ecosystem: Environmental > Terrestrial > Soil > Wetlands > Peat | place...
ATGTCGGACTGGCCGGTGAGAGCGACCAGGGGAGCGCGATCCAGGAAAGCGTCGGCCACGGCCGTGACGAGGTTCGTCGCTCCTGGGCCGAGGGTCCCCAGACAGACGCCCGCTCTGCCGGTGAGGCGGCCGTAGGCGTCGGCCATATATACGCCCCGCCCTGCTCGTGGCGGACGGGGACGAACTCAATCGAGGAGTCGGCCAGCGACTCGTTCAGGTCGAGCGTTTCTTCCCCAGGGATCCCAAATACGTATCGAACCCCCTCCGCCTCCAGGCAGTCCACGAATACTTCAGAAGCTTTGCGCTCGCTCATATCCGCAACCTACATAACGAAATCAACATTGAGAGACGCCGCAACGCGGCGCCGTGTTATGTGTCTACCCCTGAATATGCGCACGCTGGCAGTGGGCCTGTCGATGGCGGCGTCGTTGGCCCTTGCCGGTCCAGCGTTGGCCTCGGCGGCCCCGTCTAAGTCCCCGCATGTGAGCACGCGCTCCAAGACCTCGCACGGGAGCGCCGCGACCACCCTATACATCAGCGGTGGCGGCTTCGGCCACGGGATCGGGATGAGCCAGTACGGCGCGTACGGTTATGCGCTGCATGGTTGGACCTACCAGCAGATCCTCGCCCACTACTACACCGGGACCGCGCTCAGCACGACCAACCCTGGGCAGATCGTTCGCGTGCTGCTTGGGAGCGGGTCGGCGGCGTTCGCGGGGGCGACTCAGGTGGGGGACAAGCCTTTGAATGCGAGTCTCACGTACGACGTGGTGCCGCTTGCCAACGGGTCGGTGAAGGTCGTGAGTCAATCGAACGGGAAGGCGGTCGGGACGTTTTCTGCTCCGTTGACCGCGACCGGCCCGGGTCCGCTGAGCTTGGCCGGCGTCGGCACGTATCGCGGGTCGCTCGAGTTCCGGCCCAACGGGTCCGGCGGCATCTACACGGTCAACGTCGTGGGGCTCGACGACTACGTCCAGGGCGTGATCGCGGCCGAGATGCCTTCTTCGTGGTCGGCACAGGCGCTCGACGCGCAGGCGGTCGCGGCGCGGACCTACGCGATCACCACCGACGTCGCCGGGACGTTCTACAACCTGTACCCGGACACGCGCTCGCAGATGTATCGGGGCGTGGCCGCCGAGACGGCGGCTACGGATGCTGCCGTTGCTGCGACGTCGGGCCAGATCGTCACGTACGACGGCGCGCCGGCCGTGACGTACTTCTTCGCGAGCTCGGGCGGATACACCGAGGACGTGGAGGATGCCTGGCCAGGCGCGACTGCCGACCCGTGGCTGCGCGGCGTGTCCGACCCCTACGACGGCGCCGCCGCCGACCCCTATCACCACTGGACGCGCCGGATGAGCCTGGCTGCCGCCACCAAGGACCTCGGCAAGCTCGTCAGGGGCAGCCTGGTCGGGATTCGCGTGACCCAGCACGGCGCCTCGCCGCGGATCATGTCGGCAAGCGTGATCGGCACTCGCGGGACCACGACCGTGACCGGGAGCCAGCTCGCAGGCGCGTTCGGGCTGCTGAGCACGTGGGCCACGTTCACGGCGATCTCCTCATCGGTCAGCCCAACGCCGACGCCGACGGCGACGGCGACGGCGACGGCGAGGCCGACTCAGGCCGAGGGCGACCTCGCAATCATCGCGCAGATGAAGCGCGCGTTTGGGCAGATCGCCGACGACTCCCAGACGCTCCGCGGTGCGATCTTCCCGGCCCACAAGGGAGCGGGGGCGACGATTCAGGTCCGCGCCGGCGAGCGCTGGCGCAAGGCCTTCGTGGTCCGGCTCGGGGCCGGCGGGCGTTATTCGGTCCGTCTGGCGTCCGCGGGGGTTTATCGCGTCGTGTATCGCGGCCTCGCGGGGCCGTGGGTCGACGTGCGCTGATTCGTGCGCGGCCGCTAGGCTCGGGCGCTGCATGCCCGGACCGCTGATCGCCGTCGACGCGCCGTACGTGCTGTACCGCTCGTTCTTTGCCCTGCCGGACACGATCCTGGGGCTCGACGGCCGTCCCGTCAACGCGCTGCTCGGCGCGGTGAACCTGTTGCTTCGTGCCGCCGCCGACTTCGGACCGCGGGCAATCGTGATGTGTTTCGGGGCCGAGGCGGCTTCGTACCGGGTCGAGCTGTTCCCTTCATACCACGCCGACCGGCCCGAGGTTCCGGAGGCGCTCGCATGGCAGTTCTCTATGGCTGGCGATCTGTTCTCCGCATTCGGGTGGGCGGTCGAGTCTTCGGCGGATGTCGAGGCCGATGACATACTCGGGTCGCTGGGGGCGGTCGAGACGGACGCCGGCGGGCGGACGCTGATCGTGACCGGCGACCGGGACATGTACCAGTGCGTTTCTGATGACGTGTCGGTCCTGTTCCTGAAGTCCGGGATCACAGGCTTCACTGAGGTCGACCCGGCCGAAGTTCGGAAGCGCTACGGCGTCGGGCCCGAGCTCGTGCCGGACTTCATCGCGCTGCGGGGCGATCCGTCGGACGGGCTCCCGGGAGCGCCGGGGATCGGGCCGAAGACCGCCGCTGGGTTGTTGTCGAAGTACGGGTCGCTCGAAGGTGCGATCGCCGGGGCGTCCGGGGAACGGCCCCGGGTGGCGGCGGCTTTGACGGAGAACGCGTCCGAGTTGCGCGCGTTCCGGGACATCGCGACGCTGCGGACGGTTTCTCTTGATCGCCCGACGGATCGCGAGACGGACCTGGAGGGCGGGGCGGCCGCAGCGCGCGGGCTGGGGCTGCGGCAGTTGGCCCAGCGGCTCGACGACGCGGGAGACGTCAGCGAGCTGTAGCGACCGCCTGCCAATCGGGCGGCCCAACCCCGCACTCGGCCCCGCCAGCGGGCCGAATACGTATTCGGGTGCGCATGGCGGCCTGAAGTGCGCAATGGGGCCCAGGTGTTGGCCGAGTGTGCGGTTGTGGCCCCTCGGGAGTGGGCTCAGGGCGTGAAACGGACCGTGATCACGTCACCGTCCTGCACCACGTAGTCGCGGCCCTCGAGTCGCAGGGTCCCGCGGTCACGGGCGCCGGCGTACCCGCCGGCGCCGACGAGCTGGTCCCAGCTGACGACCTCGGCACGGACGAACCCCTTCTGGATGTCGGTGTGGATCATGCCCGCCGCGTGCCACACCGACAGGCCCTGGCGGAGGTGCCACGATTGCGCCGGCTTGTCCTCGCCGGCGGTGAAGAACGCGATCAGGTGCAGCAGCTCGAACGCGCCGCGGACGACGGTCTCGAGACCGGAGTGGGCGACGCCGAGCTCCTCGCGCATCGCCGCCGCCTCGTCGGGGTCGAGTTCGGCCAGCTCGGCGTCCAGGCGCGCCGAGATCGCAACCGCCTCGGCGCCCTGCGAGCGGGCATAGTCGAGGATCGCCGGCGGGACCTCGTTACTGCCCTCGTCGACGTTCGCGACGAACAGCACGGGCTTGGAGGTGAGCGGCTGGAGCGCGGACATCGCGTCGGGAGCGTCCGCCGGCGGCGGCACTGTTCTCGCCGGCCGGCCCGCCTGGAGCGCTTCGATCAGCTGCCCGAGCCATGCCGCTTCCGCGACCGCGCGCCGGTCGCCAGATTTGGCGGTCTTGGAGACCCGCTCGAGCCGGCGCTCGGCCTGCTCGAGGTCGGCGTAGATCAGCTCGGTCTCGATCGTTTCGATGTCCGCGAGCGGATCGACCCGGCCCTCCGGGTGGACGACGTTCGGGTCGTTGTGGACCCGTACCACGTGGACGATCGCGTCGGTCTCGCGGATGTTCGCGAGGAACTGGTTGCCAAGCCCCTCGCCGCGGTGCGCGCCGGCGACCAGCCCGGCGATGTCGTGGAACGCGATCGTGTCTGGGACGACTTTCGATGCCTTGACCGTGCGGGCCACCTCGTCGAGCCGCTCGTCGGTCACCGGCACCACCGCGACGTTCGGCTCGATCGTGGTGAACGGGTAGTTCGCAGCTTCGGCCGCGACGCCGGTCAGCGCGCTGAACAGCGACGACTTGCCGGCATTCGGCATCCCGACGATTCCGACCTTCACCGTCTCGCCCCCGCGGTGGTCCCGTGGTGCCCACCGGCAAGTGGGTTTGGTTCGGTGTTGCAACGCGGCGACGGCACGGGCCGGGAATGTACGCGTCGACGCCGCGACGGGTAGAAAAACCCCCAGCGCAGTCTGAGACATCTCCTCAGTTCTCGCGCGAGCAGCACGTCACACTAAGCGTCGCCCCGAAGACGGGCTAGATCGCATTCCGCGTATTACGGGTTGCTGGGGCCCCTCCCACCGGATCGGCAGGCCGTGGTCGCCGCACGCAGCGAGCCTCATCTCGGGCTCGTCAGGCCGGACCCGGAGCGTGAGCTCGATGCCCTCGGTGTGGCCGCGGGCGGGCTCCATGCTTACCCACACGACACGGCCGTCGGGGGCACCGTCGGCCGCGCTGCGGAACACCTGCTCGAGCGCCTGCCACTCCTCCGGCTCGACGTACTGGCGAAACACCGAGTGCCAGACCACGGTCAGCTCACCGTCCTGGCGGTCCGCGATCGCGCCGGGAAGCCACTCCGACGCCCGCGCCCGTGCGACCGGGACCGGATCCCGCGCGGCCACCTCGAGTGCAGCGCGCAGCCGGTCGATCCGGTCGAGTTCGTCGGGCCAGATGTAGGACAGCAGCGTGAGCCGATCCTCGTCCTGCGTCGGGTCGAGCGGTGCCAGGTCGCAGCCCGCTCGGGCGGCGATGCGCAGCGCGGCCCCGGCGGCGTCGAGGTCGATCGGCGGCGGGGGGCTCCACGGCTCGAGGAAGCGCAGTGGCGAGGACGGGTTGCCGAGGTGCCGGCCGCCGACGACATAGGAGTAGCGGTCGAACTGGAGGTTCAGGCCGGCGCTCGCGCCCACCTCGAGGACTCGGATCGGCCGGCGGTATCGGTCGGTGAGCCACAGCAGCGCGGCAAACAGCACCGCCGACCGGCCTGGCTCGTTGGTCTGGACCGTCTGGCGAACGCGCGCCTTCACCTCGTCGCGGTGCTCGTGGATCGTCGCGAGCGCGACCGGCCACACTCCCTCGGCGGCGCGGGTCCCGCCGGCGCTCGGATAGAACGCGGCAAGCTCGCGCGCCTCACCCGACAGCACGATGCGGTGGAGCGCGCCGAGCAGCCGCAGCTGCGGAACCGAGCCGGGCGGGACCGGGATCCCGTCGAACAGAGCGGCGACGTCGCCCCCACGGTCGATGTCGTCCGCCGCTCCGCGCATCAACGCGATGCACAGCGGGGATCGGTGCGATCGGACGAGCGAGTCGGCGTGCCGGCGGAAGCGGCCCGAGAGCGACATGCCGCTCGTGCGAGAATCGCCGGCGCCGCCGAAGGGAAACTTCGAGGAGTCGCTCACGCCCGCAAGTGTTGCTTACGATGCGCGGCGTGGCGCACCCCCCACGGATCACCGTCGTCGGCTCGGCGAACATCGACCACGTCGCCCGCTGCGAGCGCCTCCCGCGTCCGGGCGAGACGGTGACGGACGCGGAGTTCGAGCGAGTCCCGGGCGGCAAGGGCGCCAACCAGGCCGTGGCGGCGGCGCGGCTCGGCGCCGCGGTTACGTTCATCGGGCGGATCGGCCGCGACGACCTCGTGCTTCGCTCGCTCGAGCGCGAGGGCGTCAACACCAGCGCGGTGGTCCGCGACGACGGGGAGACGGGCGTCGCGGTGATCCTCGTGGACGCCAGCGGCGAGAACGTGATCGTGGTCGCCCCGGGCGCCAACCGGCGGCTGTCCCCGGTCGATGTGAACGTGGGCGAGGCCGACGCCGTCATCTCCCAGCTCGAGATTCCGTTCGAGGCGGTGGCGGCGGCGGCCGCGCAGGCGCGGTTCTTCTGCCTGAACGCCGCGCCCGCCCGGGGGCGCATCGAGTTCGAGCGGCACCCCGATCTGCTGGTCGTGAACCGCTACGAGTATGAGCAGGTGACTCACGGCGACGGGCTCGTCGCGCTCACGCTCGGAGCCGAGGGCGCGGTCCTGCTCGAGGACGGACACGAGGTCGCGCGCGCGGTGCCGCCGCCGGTCACCGCGGTCGACGGCACCGCCGCCGGCGACTCGTTCTGCTCCGCGCTCGTGGTGTCGCTGCTCGAGGGCCGGGAGCGGGGCGTGGCGCTCGAGCGGGCGTGCGTGGCCGGTGCGTTGGCGGCCTCCCGCGCGGGCGCGCAGCCGTCGCTCCCGACGGCGACCGAGGTCGACGCGCTGCTCACGGGCGGATGACGTGGGCCGGGTCGGGCCGGCGTTCACCGGTTGCAGCGCTGTAGTCGCCAAATGGGGCATCACGCTGCTCGGTGGCGGCCCTGACTCCCTCTCGCGTGGCCGTGTCGATGAACGCGCGTGCATCCGGCGTGTTACGCATCAGCCCGTCGACGATCGGGCCGAGAGTCTGGGCGGCGCGGAGCCCCATGTTTTCGTACGCCTGGTTGACGACTAGCTTCATCGCGGCGAGCTGGGAGGACGGGATGCTCGCGAGCTGCTCGGCCTGCTCGGCGACCGCAGCCTCGAGCGCGTCGAACGGCACCGCCTTGTTGATCAGCTCGAGATCGGCCGCCTCGCGTCCGGACAGAGGCCGGCCGGTCAGCGCATGTTCCTTGGCCTTGGTCAGCCCAAGTCGGTACAGCCACATGCCCGACAGGTAGCACCCCCAGATCCGCGAGTACGGGGTCCCGATCTGGGCGTCCTCGGACGCGATCACCAGGTCGGCGCACAGCGCCGTGTCGCTGCCACCGCCGACGCACCAGCCGTGGACCTGGGCGATCACCGGCTTTGGTGTGCGCCAGATGCTCATGAACTTCTGCGTCGGCCCGTACGGCGACGCCGCCCACGCGAAGTCCTTGCCCGGGTCCCAGTGCGTATCGGTTGTGACCATGTCGTCCCAGTGGTGAAAGCCGCCGGAGAAGTCGTAGCCGGCGCAGAACGACCGGCCGGCGCCGCGCAGCACGATCACCTTGACCTCGGGATCGAGCGTCGCGTCACGGACCGCGGCCTCGAACTCATCGGGCATCGGCGGGACGATCGTGTTGAGCCGGTCGGGGCGGTTCAGCGTGATCGTCGCCACCGGCCCGTCCGTGTCATACAGCAGGGTCTCGAAGCTCAAGGTGCATACTCCCTTGTCGTTGGCTAAACGGCTGTTGGCAATCCTTGCAGCGGGGGCGGTGGCGGTCGGATGCGGCGCCGCTGTAGCCGCACAGCCACAGCCGAAGCTTGCCGAGTGGGCGCCGTACATCCATGTGGCGAGTCCGATCGACGTAGTCGGGCCGCGGCGCGACGGCACGATGGTGGTCGCGGCCAACGGGCGGCTGTGGCTGCTCTCGCGAGACGGCGCGCTGCGAGCGTTCGCCCCGTCGTACCAGTCGAACCCTGGGCTCGAGGCGTACATCGCGCTCGCGAGCGCCGACCGCCATGGCTGCAGCTTCGGCGCTGACACCGTGTACGCGATCAGCTTCGGCAATCCACGCGGTGTGGTGGCGATCGATGCCCGGCGCGCGGTGCGGCCGTTCGCGACGATCCCCGCTCCCGGCCTGATCGACGGGATCGCGTTCGACGACACAGGAAGCTTCGGCCATCGGCTGCTGGTCGCGACCACCGCCGGCAAGCACACGACGGTCGATGCGATCGACTGTCGCGGCGCGGTGAGCGTGATCACGACGACGGCCCACCGCGTCGAGGGCGGGATCGCGGTAGCTCCCACGACCTTCGGGCGGTTTGCCGGCGATTTGATCGCGCCGGACGAGCTCGGTGGCGGCGTCTGGGCGGTCACCCCAGGCGGGCGCAACCTGCTCGTGGCGCGCTCGGGCCTGCCCCACGGCAGCGACACCGGGGTCGAGAGCGAGGTGTTCCTCCCGCGGGGACGCTTCTACGCTCTGCTCGCCGACCGGCTGACGCCGGGCAACCCGCATCCCGGCGACAACGTGCTGCTGCGCGTCAGCTCAGCGGCGTTGGCAACGGCCGGCGCCCGCCCGGGTGATCTGCTGGTGGCCACCGAGGGCGGGGCCAAGACCGATGCGATCAGCTGTGGCGCGACGACCTGCTCGGTGCGCCACGTCGCGGACGGGCCGGCGATCGCCCATCCCGAGGGGCACATCGCGATCGTGCCGCAGTAGCTGACCGGACGGCTCGGCAGCATCCACGGCCCGGCATCCGGCCGGGCTTTACCGGGTGCCGAAACCGACGCGGTGCTCTTCGTGGTCGACGAGCACGTACAGGACCCGGCTCAGGTCGAGCGCGACCGTGCCGTCCTCGGCGGTGAGCTCGTGCCAACCCATCGACCCGAGCGCCTTGCGAAGCTCGGCGAGCGCGTCGGGCTGTACCCGTGCGACCAGGACCTGGCCACCGTCGAACCCAATGCTGATCTTCTGAGGCTTATCGTCTGGCATGTCAGTGGGCCGGCTGGACGATCTCGGTGAGAACGCCACCGGTAGAGGAAGGATGGACGAAGGCTACCTGGGAGCCGCGAATGCCGGTCCGCGGCCGCTCGTCGATCAGCCGGAAGCCCGCGGCGCTCAGCGCCTGAAGCGTCTCCTCGACGGACGCCACGCGGTAGGCGACGTGATGAAGGCCGGGACCTCGCCGGGCCAAGAACTTACCGACGGCGGTATCGGGACCGAGCGGCTCGAGCAGCTCGATGTGAGAATCGCCGACGTCGAGCAGGGCGGCGTCCACACCTTGTTCGGAGACCGTCTCGCGGTGCACGAGCGGCATCCCGAGCGCATCCCGGTAGATCGCCAGCGCGGCGTCGATCGACTCGACGGCGACGCCGACGTGGTCGACGGCGGACAGCATCGCGGGCAGGTTAGCGGCGGAAGGGCTTGACCGCGGTGGCGGCCGCCACCGAGAGCTCCCCGATCCGGGGCGGCGCGGCGCGCGGGACGTTGCCCATGATCCGCTCGATGTCGGGCCGCTCGAGCACCTCGTTGGCCAGCAGCGTGGCCGCGAGGTCGTCGAGCTGGATCCGGTGGCGGTCGACCAGCGCCTGCGCCGACCGATAGGCCTCGTCGGCCAGCTCCCGCACCTCCGCGTCGCGGACGCGGCGCGTCGCCTCGGCGGCGCCGTCATCGATCGCGCGCAGCGAGCTCGAGCCGGTGCCCATCGCGTAGTCGTGGACCATCGCGCGGGCGATGCCGGCGACGCGTTTGAGGTCGTCCGAGGCGCCCGTGGTGATCGAGCCGAACACGAGCTGCTCGGCGGCGCGTCCGCCCAGCAGCATCGTCATGAAGTCGATCAGCTCCTCGCGCGTCTTCAGGTACCGGTCCTCCTCGGGAAGGTTCAGCGTGTAGCCGAGCGCACGGCCGCGGGGGACGATCGAAATCCGGTGGACCCGGTCGACCGAAGGCAGCAGCTCGCCGCACAGGGCGTGACCGGCCTCGTGGTAGGCGACGACCCGCTTCTCGTGGTCGGTCAGCGCGCGCCGCGACTGCATTCCGGCCACCACACGCTCGAGCGCCGCGTCGAAGTCGCGCATCTCGAGCCGGTCCGCGCCGCGGCGTCCGGCGAAGATCGCCGCCTCGTTGCAGATGTTCGCGAGGTCGGCGCCGGTCAGCCCAGAGGTCTGGCGCGCGAGCAGTTTCAGGTCCACGCCGTCGGCGAGCGGCTTGTTGCGGGAATGGACGTGGAAGATCTTCTCGCGACCGACCACGTCGGGCGGCGAGACGAAGATCTGGCGATCGAAGCGGCCCGGGCGAAGCAGCGCCGGGTCGAGCTTCTCGAGCAGATTCGAGGCGGCGATGACGACCACGTCCTTGCGCGCGCTGAAGCCGTCCATCTCGACCAGCAGCTGATTCAGCGTCTGGTCGCGCTCGCCGGAGACGTCGAAGCCGCGATGGCCGCCGACCGCGTCGAGCTCGTCGATGAACACGATCGCCGGCGCCTTCTTACGCGCGGCCTTGAACAGGTGCCGGATACGGGCGGCGCCGACGCCGACGAACGTCTCGACGAACGAGGCCGCCGACTGCGCGAAGAACGTGGCGCCCGATTCGTGCGCGACAGCCTTGGCGAGCAGCGTCTTGCCGGTGCCGGGCGGCCCGTGAAGGAGGATGCCCTTTGGGACCTTCGCGCCCAGCTCGCGGAAGCGCGCGGGGTCGCGCAGCTAGTCAACGACCTCGCGGAGCTCGTCCTTGGCCTCCTCGGCGCCGGCGACGTACGCCCACGCGAACGGCGGGGCGGAGTCCGGCTTGATCTCCGCCGGCCGCCCGCGCGGCATGAACCGAATTAGCGCGCGCCC
>Ga0187777_10003373_pt1 | contig 10204 bp, 8 predicted proteins | sample 1015_Q2_SP5_10_M_FD_132416 | JGI IMG/M metagenome (GOLD analysis project Ga0187777, IMG submission 132416) | Tropical peat soil microbial communities from peatlands in Department of Meta, Colombia - 1015_Q2_SP5_10_MG | ecosystem: Environmental > Terrestrial > Soil > Wetlands > Peat | place...
CCGCAGCTCAACAAGACGAGGATTATTGATCGGACCTTCCGCGCCGCAGTTCCAGCTTAAATTGTCGTCTGTGCCATCACGATTCTGTTCCCCATTGGCTTCATTGTGTTTCTGGTTATAGGAAACGAGATCCTCTAGAGTAAATCCGTCGTGCGCGGTCACGAAATTTACGCTGGCGTAGGGACGGCGACCACTCGTCTCATAGAGATCGCTGCTGCCTGAGAGACGATTGGCCAGTTCGGCCACCTGTCCACCATCACCCTTCCAGTATCGACGGATCGTATCTCGATATCTCCCGTTCCATTCGGCCCAGCCGACAGGAAAGTTCCCGACCTGGTATCCACCTGCACCGAGATCCCACGGCTCGGCGATGAGCTTGACCTGCGACAGCACCGGGTCCTGATGAATGATGTCGAAAAAGCTACTCAGCCGATCGACATCGTGGAGCTCTCGTGCCAGGGCGGATGCTAGGTCAAATCGAAAGCCGTCCACGTGCATTTCCAGCACCCAATAGCGCAGACTGTCCATGATGAATTGAAGCACTCGCGGATGACGCACGTTCAACGTATTCCCGCAGCCGGTGTAGTCCATGTAGTAGCGCGGCCGGTCGGGCACGAGGCGATAGTATGACGAGTTGTCGATCCCCCGAAGCGAGAGCGTCGGTCCGAGATGGTTTCCCTCGGCGGTGTGGTTGTACACCACGTCGAGGATGACTTCGATTCCAGCACTGTGCAACGTCTTCACCATGGTCTTGAATTCCTGCACATGCTGTCCCCCGGACGTCGAGGTCGCGTAGCGGATGTCTGGAGCGAAAAATCCGATTGAATTGTACCCCCAATAGTTGGTGAGTCCGCGGTCGACTAAGTGCTTGTCGTCCACGGATTGATGAACCGGCAACAATTCCACCGCCGTGATCCCCAATCGCTGAAGGTGTTCGATAGCCGCGGGTGTCACAAGCCCGGCGTACGTCCCGCGAAGCTTCTCCGGAACATCCGGATGGCGTGCGGTAAACCCCTTCACGTGCATTTCATAAATCACGGTCCTGTCCCATGGTGTGCGGAGTAAGCGGTCTCCGCCCCACGTGAAGGACTGATCGAGCACGACGCACTTGGGGACATAACCCGCATTGTTGCCTAGGTCACACGAGAGGTCCGTTCGCGGATCGCCTAATCGATAGCCGAACATCTCGTCGGACCACTGAATCGTTCCGGCAATCGCCTTGGCATAGGGATCCAACAGGAGCTTGGCCGGATTGAACCGATGCCCGGCTTCCGGCTCGTAGGGGCCATGAACCCGATAGCCATAATGCTGCCCGGGCCGCACCTCCGGCAGGTAGAGATGCCAGACCTGATCGGTACGTTCCTCGATCCAAATTCGATGGCTCTCTTCGACAGCCCGCGCTCCCTCGAATAGACAGAGCTCAACCGCCCTCGCGTTTTCCGAAAACAGCGCGAAGTTCACCCCCTCGCCATCCCACGTAGCGCCCAGTGGATAGGGACGACCTGGCCAAGCTCTCATACATTCCCTCTCTCGGTGAATCTCATGGCCGCGATAAATCGAAGCTCACTACAATACTTCCGTCCCCTGGAGCAATGGTTAAGAAACCCGCTTGCCATCCCCTATCATTCATCCGTCATTGTCGAACGGGCCAGGGCTTCAGGAATCTTGATCCGCTGCTTACTTGGTAGCATGACAGTCATCGGGCCAGTTTTCCCTGAAGACAAGGACTAGTCTTCTGGGGTGCGCCAGGATCAAATTGAGAATTGTTTATGGCAACAGCCTTAATCAGCACAGACCGTCCAATCAATAGCACGGGCCCCGGTAAGAACCATTTGGCAATCTGTCATCCACCCTGTCGACATGCTAAATTTGTGCTAAAGAACAACGGAGAGTAGAGAGTCGAGAGGACCTACCGCAGCAAGCAGAAGTTTATCGGTCCTCGATTCCTTCGTTTAATCGACAAACCAGACGGAAGATCAGGCGGTTAGAGCACCGGGCACATCAGTCTCATTCCCAAACCCTCCTCCACCAGTAGCGAAATGGAAGCGCGCCCATTCCAACCGCCTTTATCAACTCGGCGCGAAAACGATAATTTCTCAACTACCTACACAAGAGCGAGACCATTCAAGTACCCCGATCTTATCTCCTCCTTCTCCTTGACTCCGGTGCCCCTGCAGTCTCCGGTGTTTTATCATCAATGTTGAAAGATTCCACAGTGCGCAAAGCAGTCCTGTCCTGTAACGCGACAGCTTGCTCCCAAGCCACCCCTCCCCCAATCCGACCAACTCCTTGAATCTGCAAGGGACACTGCCCTTTTCCGACATATCTGGCGCGTGGCATTACCGATGCACTTTCTCTGAGCGACAGCCAATACCAAACCGACATATCGTCATGGTGAGTCACAATTATAGAGGTCATCGCTTGCTGGACCACGTCCTCATAAGGAAGCCACAGCAAGTATTCTTTCACACCAGAAGGAGGGAGTACCATGCCTGCACTGACACGATGGGAACCATTCGGGCGTTGGAATCCGTGGAAAGAACTTGAAGAAATGGAGAAACGCCTCTCCACTGTCTTTGGGCCTGCCCCGTCCACGGCCGGTGGCGACAAGAAGGAGGCGATCGCGGTCGCCGAATGGTCGCCGCTTGTCGACATCACGGAAGACGACAAAGAGTATATCGTGAAGGCTGAGATCCCGGAGATGAAGAAAGAGGAGATCAAAATCAACGTGCACGACGACGTCCTCACAATCAGCGGCGAGCGAAAATACGAGAAGGAAGAAAAAGGCAAGAAGTATCATCGCGTCGAACGAGCCTATGGTAGCTTTATGCGAAGCTTCACTCTGCCGGAGGATGCGGACGGCACCAAGGTTAACGCCGAGTACAAGGACGGCGTCCTCAAGGTGCGCTTGCCTAAGTCGGAAAAGGCGAAACCGAAGGCGATCGAAGTCAAGATCGCGTGAGCAAGAAAAGGTCAAGGTTGAGGTTTAGGGTGACACGAGAAAACCTGATCGGATGTACCTCAATCTGAACTTCGGCCCCAACCTTGATCGAAGGGAGGTTGCCATGTTTCGTCACCCACATTATCTTGAGGTGCCCTGGGACATTCACTGGCATCCTGAGACCACAAGACATCACCGTCATTTATGGTGGTTGATCGGGGCATTGGTCCTTTTGGCGATGTTCTTGATTGGGGTTGGTGTCACGAGCGGACTCATGTAGGTTGAGAAGTCTATCTGGTTTGGTTGGTTTATGTGGTTTGTCTCGTTTCTTTAGTTCGAGGAACGACGTAAACCAGAAAACGACACAAACCCAGACCAACCGGATAAATCTGAGAGGCGAGGATAGCTGTGATCTTTCAGAACCGCGAAGAGGCCGGGCGGCGTCTGGCTGCCGAATTGATGCGCTATCGGGAGAATCCGGACGGCGTGATCCTGGCGCTTCCGCGAGGAGGAGTCGCCGTCGGCTATCAGCTCAGTCTGGGGCTGCATCTGCCGCTCGATGTCTTTATCACCCGAAAGTTGGGCGCCCCCGGCAATCCGGAATATGCACTCGGCGCGGTGGGTGAAACAGGGACGGTCTACCTTAACCCCACAGCGGTGGCCGAGTTCTGTCTCTCGCGGGCGGACGTTCAGGATCTGGTTAAGGGGCAACAGAAAGAAATCGTCCGTCGCCAAAATCTTTATCGACAAGGACGCAAGATGCCGACGGTTACGGATCGGACCGTGATTCTTGTCGACGACGGGATCGCCACCGGCTCCACCTTCTTTGCATCGGTCGAAGCGATCAGACACCTCAAGCCAAGACGCCTGATCGGGGCCATTCCGGTCGGGCCTGTGGATACGATTGCCGAAGGTAGGAAACGAGTCGATGAATTGGTCGTGCTTGCCACACCGATCCCCTTCTGGGCGGTCGGCAACCATTATGTAGATTTCACCCAGGTCGATGACCGCGACGTGGTGGAATACTTGAATCTGGCCGAGGAAGCGTTGCGTGAGCGAACACACTCATCGCCGGCCTAAACGAGCAAGGAGCATTCATGGCATCAAAAGTCAAAACAGCGGCGGGCTTGAGCACGCGGCGCGATCGGACCGTCCAGGAATATCAGCATGACACCTATAAACTACGCGGCAAACTGAAGGAACCGACTGCCTGTCCCGACTGCGGAGCGGTATTCCACAAGGGACGCTGGATGTGGGGCCCCACACCCAAAGGGGCGGAGCAGGCCACCTGCCCCGCTTGTCACCGTGTGAGAGACAAGTATCCCAAGGGCTTGGTCACTATCAAAGGATCCTTCAAGGACCAACAGCACGAACAGGTCATTGGCGTCGTGAAAAACACGGAGGAGAAAGAAAAGAAGGAGCACCCCCTCTCTCGAATCATGGCCATTGAACAGCAACGTGATGGTCTGGTGATTTCCACGACCGATACCCATCTGCCCCGGCGGATCGGCGAGGCGTTAAAGCATGCCTATCACGGCGAGTTGGTATTGCAGTACGAACAGGATGAAGATTTCGCACGGGTCACATGGACTCGTTAATCACGCCTTGGCCGGACTCAGATTCAACAACAGGAGAGGAGAGCTGAAGATGATGACTGGACGAGAGTGCCGTGTGCTTCGGGTCGTTGACTTCCTGATGATCGTGGCCCTCTCCGTGAGCGGGCTCGGCACAGCAGAAGCCAAGATTGTCGTTCCCGCCGGTGCCGTGATCGAAGCGGACGATGCGACGGTGAGCAGCATCGTCACGATGTTCGAACGGGCTGAACAGGCCGTGAAGGCTCACGATCTTGAGACGCTGCTGAGTCTCTACTCTTCCCAATATAATTATCACGGACTCAAAAAGGTCGACGTCCGGAAAATCTGGAAGGACCTCTTCGACGAGTATAGTGAGATCGCGAGCACTCACCTCTTCAGCAAAATCACGAAGGTCGGATCGGGAAGCCAGGCTGTCGTGGAAGTCACTTGCACCGGTCATTTGTGGGCGGTGTCCAAAACGAGTAAGCTCTATGTCCCGATCGATAGCTGGCATGAAGAAGTGCATTTTTTGATCTTCGAGGACGGGGCCTGGCGCATTCGCGGGAATGTCGGGGAATCACCGCGTGTCTTGCCGTTTGGCACGGCGCCGCATCCCCTTTTCTGAAATGCTGGGTGACCAATGTCACGCAGCCAGTCATTGTCGTGCATGCGGAGCCAGCGGACTATTTCTGGGCTGATAGCTGAACGCAGAAGGCTGAGCGGCAGGAGGTCTGGATGAGAGTCGCGATCGGCGTTGATTGGTCAGATCAAGCCTTTACGGCTGTGACGCAAACGTTTCACGCGTACCGTCCAAGCGACGTCACGCTGGTCCATGGCGTCGACCTTGGGATGTTTCAACACCCGATCGTCGCCGAAGCCGCTAACTTGCAGGGGTACGACGATTTCCGCAACGCGATGGTTGATGCAGGGCGACAACTCCTCGACCGCGCAGCATCGATGCTCCCGCCCGGTGTCGACAAGGTCAGGCGGGTGAATGAAATCGGCAGCCCCGCTCACGTCATCCTCAACGCCGCGAAAACTGTCGCGGCCGACCTCATCGTCGTTGGTGCGCGCGGGCAAAGTCGCGCCACCGAAGTCGTGCTCGGCAGTGTCTCCCATCGTGTGCTCAGTCATGCTCCCTGCTCGACCTTGATCGTGAAGGGAAATGCCAAGCCGATTCGGCAGGTGCTCGTCGCCATTGAAGGACGCGAGGACGCGGGGTGGATCAAGAAGTGGCTGTTGACGAACCCATTTACGGCTCCGGTGACACTGACCGTGCTCACGGTTGTTCCGTCCCTTCAAATGGCGGACCCGGCGAGCATCATCGGGTTTCAAGCCTGGTCGGGCACGGCGATGCGGTATGCGGAAGACCTCGTCAAAGAGACCGGAGCGGGGCTGATAGGCGCCCATTATTCGGTCAGCACGCGTGCCGTCACGGGAGAACCGGCAGCCATGGTGGCTCAGCAGGCGAGCACCATGGATTTGGTAGTGGCGGCTTCACATGGTCGCACGGGAGTGGAACGTTTCCTGTTAGGAAGCGTGTCTCATTCGATTGTCCACCAGGTGGCATGCCCCATTCTGGTGATTCGCTGAAGCACATGGCGTTGACCTGTTGCAAAGGAGTCAATCCGATGAAAGAAACAGTTTCGGCAATCGCCATTCTTCTCGTCGTCCTCGGGACCTCATGGGTATCGGCACAAACGGTGCGAGGTAACCCAAAAGCGGGGCAGACGATTTATCAACAACATTGTGTCCGCTGCCACGGAGACAAACTGGAGGGGAAAGGCCCGGACTGGAAGGATTTAATCGTTCCGCCTGCCAATCTCACATCGCAGGTCCTACGGTCGAAGACCGATTGGGAACTCCTCGTCGCCATCTCAAACGGCGTGCTGTTCAGCCCGATGCACAGTTTTCGTGGAAAGCTGACGGATGAGCAAATGCTGGACGTGCTGTCATACATCAGGTCCGTGGCGCCGTTCGAAGCCGTCAGCTAGACCTCAAATTGTGTGCCGACAACCACCAGGTCTCCAAAGATTCATTGCCGGACTCCTGACATCCTTGTTGTTTGTGGTCCTGTGCGGCGGGACACAGGTCTCTGCCGGTGAAGCCCCCCCGGATCTCGAAGTCTTCGTCCGCGCTGGCTGCCCCCACTGCGAGGCAGCGAAGATCTTCCTTGAGGAACTTCGGCATGAACGACCCTCCCTCCACATCGCCGTCTACGACATCGCCGAAGACTCAGTCGCGCGGCAACGCCTTGCCACGTTGACCATCGAACGGGGAATGACCGCCGTCGGTGTTCCCACATTCCTCATCGGCACAGAAATGATCGTCGGATTTCTCTCATCCAACACGACCGGAGCAGCGGTCCGGGCCAAACTCGACCAGCGTATTCAAAGCGCCGTAGCCCAGCCGACGGTTGAGGGAATCCCGACGAAGTGGTTCGGTGAACTTCGAGTCAGGGACTTGGGCCTTCCTCTTTTTACGATCGCGATCGGCTTGCTAGACGGATTTAACCCCTGTTCGATGTGGGTGCTGTTGTTCATGCTCTCCCTGTTGGCAAGCCTGGCCAACCGAATGAAGATGCTGCTCATTGCCGGAACATTTGTGGCCGTCGAAGGCGTTGCGTACTTCGCCTTCATGGCGGCTTGGCTGAACTTGTTTTTAATCATTGGTCTTTCTCGCATCACGGAACTGATCCTAGGCGGCATCGGGGTCTTCGCCGGAGCGGTCCACATCAAAGACTTCTGGGCATTCAAACGCGGCATCTCCCTCGGTATCCCCGAGGCGGCGAAACCCGGCCTGTATGAGCGGATCAGGAAGATCTTGCAGGCTGAGAACATGACCGCAGCGCTCGTCGGAACAGTGCTGTTCGCCGTGCTCGTGCAGGCGGTCGAGTTATTGTGTACGGCGGGACTACCGGCTCTTTATACACGCATTCTCACGTTGCAACAGCTTGACTGGCTGGTCTATTACGGATATCTGGCTCTGTACAATATTGCGTACATGTTGGACGATGTCATTGTTCTCGTAGTCGGAGTCATCACGATCAGCCACTACCGGCTTCAAGAGCGAGAAGGCCGTTGGCTGAATTTAATCAGTGGGACCGTGATGGCGGGGCTGGGACTCGTGCTTTTGGTGAAGCCCGCCTGGCTGGCACCTTAGATAGGCTCAATGTGAAGCACTTTCGTCCTCTCTATATTCCGCCCCTGAGGTCCGATCGTGTTGAGTCGGGTTCGCTCATTCTTCGCGATGGAACGACTGCGACGATTCGACCGTCCGAACCGACCGACGCGGGCATGATGCAACAGTTCGTGGACCGTTTATCGCCGGAATCGAGACGGCACCGGTTTTTCTCTGAGAGCACGCCGCCCGCCGACATCATCGCGGCTCTGTGTAATTCGACCAATCCCCGCTCGCAACTCACGCTCATCGTGACACGGTTTTGGGAAGGCACCCTGCGCATGATTGCAGCCGGCTCCTACTGGGCGAAGGACTCACATACGGCTGAGGTGGCGATGGCCGTCGACGACGGGTTTCACGGCAAGGGCTTGGGCACGTTGCTCCTCGAACGTCTCGCCTTAGAGGCCATCCGTCACGGGTTTACCCGCTTATGGGCTGTGACCCATGCGGAGAATCTCGCGATGCGCGAAGTGTTCCGAGAATCCGGGTTTACAGCCCATGAGGGCTATGAAGGCGACGACATGGAAGTTGAGTTGTCGCTGATTCCCACGGAGACAACCGTCACCCGTGCGGAGGTACGGGAGCGGCTCGCTACCACCGCCTCGCTTCGACCGTTCTTCCACCCGCAGTCCGTGGCCGTCATCGGCGCATCACGCGATCAGAAGAGCATCGGATTTCGCCTGCTGGATGCGCTGGTGACGAATCAGTTTCGAGGATCTGTTTATCCGGTGAATCCGAACGCTGCGGAGATCGCCGGAGTCCGCACGTACCCATCCTTACGATCGGTCCCGGAACCGATCGAACTGGCCATCGTTGCCGTGCCCTGGGACAAGGTGCTCTCGGTGGTCGACAATTGTGCGGAGAAGGGCATTCGAGCGGTAGTGGTCATTACGGCCGGCTTTGCCGAAGTGGGAGCGACGGGGGCAGCGCTCCAGAACCGATTGCTAGAAAAGGTCCGTCAGCACGGCATGCGCATGGTCGGCCCGAATTGCTTCGGCTTGATGAACACAGATCCAACCGTACAGCTCAATGCCACCTTCACCTCACAGTTTCCTCTCCCCGGGCGCGTCGCGATGTCGTCGCAAAGTGGTGCCCTCGGTATCGCCACCCTTGCCGGAGCGCGCCGTTTCTATCTGGGAATCTCATCCTTTGTCAGCGTGGGAAACAAGGCCGACGTCTCGACCAACGATCTCCTGCAATATTGGGAGGAAGACCCGGCCACAGACGTCATCCTCCTCTATGTGGAATCCTTCGGTAATCCTCGCCGGTTCGCTCGCATCGCGCGACGTGTGAGTCGTCGCAAACCAATCGTGGCCGTGAAGGCCGGCCGGTCGCAATCCGGACGACGCGCCGCCAGTTCCCACACGGCGGCGCTTGCCGCCAGCGATGTGGCCGTCGAGGCCATGTTTCGTCAGGCCGGCGTGATTCGCGCTGAGACGCTCGACGAGATGTTGGAGTTGGCCAGCGGTCTGGCCGCACAACCATTGCCGTCCGGACGTCGCGTGGGCATCATCACGAATGCGGGAGGACCGGCCATTCTCTGCACCGATGCGTGCGAGGCAGGAGGCTTGGTTGTTCCGGAGCTGTCCTCCGGCACGAAGGCATCACTCGCGGGCTTTCTTCCTTCGGCCGCTGCCCTGAACAATCCCATCGATCTCATCGCGTCGGCTACACCCGAGCAATATGCCAAGGTGATCGAAACGATACTGGCGTCGGACGAAGTCGATGCATTGATCATCCTCTATATATCCGTGACCGTAGTCGACACGGCGGGAATCGCTCAGGGCATCAAGGCAGGAATAGAGAATGGGCGAAAGACAGGGCCCAAGAGTAAACCCGTGCTTATCGGTTGGATGGCGGAAGGCGACTTGGGTCGGGAATTTTCCTTTCCCACGGAAACGATCCCAACCTATTCCCTGCCGGAAAGTCCCGCCTTCGTCATCAGCAAAGCAGCGACCTATGCGGAGTGGCGTCAACAATCCGTCGGCATGGTTCCCGACTTCGACGATCTGGAGCTGTCTGCCGCAAGGCAGATCTGTGTAACCGCCCTAGCCCAACGAGGAGCGGGCTGGCTCACGACGGAGGAGACCAGAAGCCTGTTGAACTCGATGAGGCTGCCCGTCCAATCCGGCGGAGTCGCAAGAACAGCCGATGAGGCGGCGGCCTTGGCCAAGAAGATTGGTTATCCGGTGGCCGTGAAGCTGGCTTCGCATCAGATCGTGCATAAGACAGAAATCGGCGGGGTTCAGTTGAACCTCGTGGATGAACGGGCGGTTCGCAAGGCGTTCGAATCAATCAGAACAAGCCTGGTCCAGAGCAACCAACTGCAGGCCATGGAGGGAGTCCTTGTCCAGCCTATGGTGACCGGCGGTGTCGAGGTGATGGTCGGGGTCGCGAACGATCCATCGTTTGGACCCTTGATCGCCTTTGGCCTCGGAGGCATTCATGTCGAGATTCTTGGCGATGTGCAGTTCCGCATCACACCGCTCACCGAGCGCGACGCCACCGA
>Ga0187777_10003375_pt1 | contig 10203 bp, 8 predicted proteins | sample 1015_Q2_SP5_10_M_FD_132416 | JGI IMG/M metagenome (GOLD analysis project Ga0187777, IMG submission 132416) | Tropical peat soil microbial communities from peatlands in Department of Meta, Colombia - 1015_Q2_SP5_10_MG | ecosystem: Environmental > Terrestrial > Soil > Wetlands > Peat | place...
CAATCCAGGACCTTCTTCCAGGGTGAGAACCAGTGCAGTTGCCTGGCCTGCGCCGCCCAGAATTTCTGCGGATCCCGCGCCGCTGCGGCGTATAGCCGCTCGTATTGGTTGCGGGACTTGACGTGAGCCTGCCGCGAAAACTGGATCGGTGGAAGGAAGAGTTTCTTTGCCATTTTTGGATCAGCCTCCGCGAGATTTTACAGGATGGCTAGAGCCTTTTTCAGTCCTTCGACGCTGCCGACCGGCGGTTGGCAGGCGAAGTTGGAGCATACAACGGCGGACGTATGGGCTTTGTTAATGCTGGGTAAATCAGGCAATGTCTCCGCCAGGGCGGGTGGCAGGTTCGGAGCAACCGCGGATGATACTGGCAGCCGCAACACGCTCTTACCGAGCACAAAGCCTGCAAGGGCGGTTTGGTACAGCTCCTTGCCCAGCGGATCGTTCAAATCGCGCTCCAGGACCACAATCTGCGCGTGCGGGCAAGTGAAAAGAGTTGCTGCGATCCCGTAACTTCCAGCGAACATGCCGTATTGCGCGGCCATTCCGGCAAAGACCGCAAGAGTGGCCTCGGCTTTTTCGCGGTACTCGCTGCGGTTGGTGAGGGCGTGCAGCCTGAGCAGCGCGATGGCGGCGGAGGGGTCGGCCGCAGGAGTCGGGGCATCCTGGAATGGCTTGCGGAGGCTGGCCAGCGCACCCAGGGCAGCCGCAGATGACGATGCTTCCGTGTCGAAGAACCCTCCGCCGGTTTCGTCGTAGAAGCGGGCGATCATCGCTTGTGCAATCCTCTCAGCAAACTGGAAATAGTGCAGGTCAGCGGTGTACTCATAGGCATCAAGACAGGCGATCGCGGTGTAGGCGTAATCGTCGAGCATGGCAGCGACTCGGCGCGAACTTTGCAGTTCGGCATAGGCGACCACATGCTGCAGGCCGAGTTCTGCATCCCACGCCTGCGATAGCACCCGGTCCAGCGAGCGCAGGGCGAAATGGCCGGCATCATCTGTGTCCAATACTCGCGCCGCTTCAAGGTAGGAGGAGATGCACAACGCGTTCCAGTTGGTGTAGATCGTCTTGTCAATGAACGGAGAGGGGCGTTTGAGACGTGCCGCGTACATCTTCCGTTTGGCCGACTCCAACAGCGCACTCACCTGCTCCTCAGTCATGCCCAGCCGCTGAGAAATCTCTTCAAAATCAGCTCGAACATACAGAACGTTCTTCTCGTGGTTGTGGTGCATCTCGCCCACTTCGCCGATGTCGTAATGAAGCGCCGCTACCTTGAATTCCTCCTCGCTCAGGCATGCCGCCGCTTCAGCCACCGTCCAGGTAAAGTAGTCGCCATCGTCGTCGAGATTGATGTCGGCATCCTGCGAGCCGTAGAAGCCTCCATGTTCGCGGTCGCTGAGCCGCTCATCCATCCACCGGATGATGTCACGGGCTATCCTGGCGAAGTATGCGTCGCGGGTGACCTGGTAACCGTGGATATAATTTGCCAGCAGGCCGGCGTTGTCGTACGACATCTTTTCGAAGTGGGGAACTATCCAGCGTTCATCCACTGAGTAGCGGTGAAAGCCGCCGGCAAGCTGGTCGTAGACGCCGCCTCGAGCCATGGCTCGGAGAGTCTTGCTGATGATCTCGAGCAGGCCGGCATCTTGCGTGCGAACATAGCGATCAATGATGAGGTCCATGACTGCCGGGTGAGGGAACTTGGGAGCGCTGCCGAAGCCGCCATGCTGGCCGTCAAATAGCTGAACCGCCGAGTCAACGATCTTACTGATGACCTCGTTAGAGAATTCCGCGCTGCTGGCGCGAAAAGATTCGGCGCTTGAGATCGCGGTCATGACCTTTTCCGCAGACTCCAGCAGCTGCGCATGCTGCTCGCGATAGGCAGCCGCGATGGCCAGCAAGATCCGCCTGAAGCTGGGACGGCCATACTGCTCGGTGGGAGGGAAGTAGGTGCCGCCGTAGAACGGCTTGCCCTCTGGGGTGAGAAATGCGGTCAGAGGCCAGCCGCCTTGTCCGCTCATGGCGGAGACCGCCGCCTGGTAGCGGCTATCAACATCCGGACGTTCGTCGCGGTCGACCTTCACGGCCACGAAATGCTGGTTGATGATCCTGGCGACTTCTGGATCGTCGTAGGACTCGCGGTCCATCACATGGCACCAGTGGCACCACACTGCGCCGATATCCAGCAGAATCGGCTTATTCTGCTCGCGGGCCTCGGCAAAGGCCTTTTCTCCCCACTCCTGCCAGCGGATGGGCTGATGCATAGCCGAGCGCAGGTAGGGCGAGGCGGCAGCCGACAATTCGTTGAGCTGCGCACCAGAGACTGTTTCAGAGGCCATCGGCCAAGTTTACACGCTGGGAGCGGGGGCTGGCCGCGCCGGTGCTCAGGGAGTGGCGCCTATTTCTCGCGGCGCCCCCACAGACCTGCTCGGAACGAGCGCTGGTCGAGCCGGTGCAGCGCACGCGCCTGCGCTCGCGTGATCAGCCTGGTGTGGGGAATCTCCAGCAGGTGTTCGACTACGAACCAGATGCTCTTGTCATGAATCATCCAACCCTGGGGGTCAAAGCGCGCCAGGTTCACAGGACGCGAATAGGTGCGAAGGCTCCGTTCGCCCTTCAGGTTGAAGTAATCTTCGAAGTAGCTCATCGCGAGCTCGCGCAGGCTGCGATAGACCGGTTCACGGTAGCGGCATCCGGAGTAGTTCGACTTGGCTACCGCTCCCCAATGGCCCCGAAGCTGAAAGATGGCGACCACATGGTCGGTATCGTGCTGCGCCTCGAGGTCCATCACCAGCGGAGGGAAGCCGAGTACGCGCAAGGCGGCGGCGGCGAAGATTCCGCCCTCCAGACAATGCGCGGTGCGCTCGCGCAGGACCCGTCGCGGAGACCATGCAGTATCGGCAAGGTGATAAGGGATGGAATCGAGAAATCTTTGGATTCCCGCCGGGGTCTCCAGCCTTCGAAGCTGCCACAGCTCCGCCTCTGCGAATCTTTCAAGAGCGCCCACTAGGAGCCGACCCCCGGTTGGGTCAACCAGGTCAGGACCTCATAATGTTGGACCTCAGGTTCGAACTCGAGCAGGTATTTCTGGTCTTCAGGGTAATAGACCGCGCGTTCCAGCTCCGGGCCCGCGAATTCGCGGATGGACTCCATGGATTCCCAGAGTGAGAGGACCAGGAAGTGAGTGCGGCCGGCTTTTTCTCTCCGCAAGATCTGCACTCCGCGATTGCCGCGGCAAGCCTGGTAATCCTTCAGACCGGTCCGTTTCAGCATGTTGAAATAGGCGTCGCCGTCTTCGGGGCGCACCGACCCGTGCCAGATTCGCGCGATCATCGGCTCCTCCTTGCATGGCGCAACAAAGGCTGAATCTTAGTGAGCCATGCAGCCTGTACGCAAGGCGGGCCCAAAAAGAAAAGGGCGGCCGAAGCCGCCCTCAAAGCCCTGCAGCAAGTTTACATCGACTTCTTTTCTTTTTCCGCTGCCATCTTTACTTCCATCACGTGGATCTGGCCTTTGTCTTTGTAGATGTGGGCCTGAACTTCCACTTTGTGGCCATCATGGCCTTTGACTGCCTCTGGATTCACGATCGCCCAGGACTTCCCCTTGCTATCCACCAGGGAGGCCTTGTCGCCATCGAACTTGATGGTGCCTTTGACCCACTTCAACGGCGGCGCAGCTTCCTTCTTGCTGGTATCACTGGATGAGCCCTGCGCCAAGGCCAGCGAGGAACCCATGACCAAACATACTGCTAGGATCGCAACTACGAACTTCTTCATGTTTTCTCCTTGTTTGCTCGAGAGATGACCTCTCCGCTGTCTGAATATACGCCCCGGTCATCAGCTTGGATTTCCGGGCGCACCATTGTACCCCGGCAAGGCAAGTCGTCAAAGCGGTTCGTGCTTGCTTCATCGGTTCTTAATCTCTAACTGGAGAGCAGCATAGCAAGCTCAGAGGGCAAGTCGATGAGCACGTCTGGCGGGGCCGCGTGAAAGGTATGGGGAGCAAAACCATAGCTCACCCCGCAAGCCCAGGCTCCAGAATTGCGCGCGGTCAGGACGTCGATATCGGAATCGCCGATAAGCATGGTCTCCTCAGCCGAACAGGCGTTCTCTTCCAACAATTTCTGGACGCCGAGCGGGTCGGGCTTCTTGGTAGGAAAGCTGTTGCCTCCATAGACCTGGTGAAAAAATGTTCCCAGCCCCAATGCCTGCACGATCTGCCTCGATGGGTTCACTGGCTTGTTGCTCAAGACCGCCATCTTCCGTCCGCTGCCGTTCGCGCCGCACTGCAAGGCAATAAGCGCCTCACGGATGCCTTCATAAACGAAGGTGTTATCCAGCTTGTGCTCCCGGTAATACGCGAGGAAGAACAGCAGCGCCTCCTGCAGAAAGTCCTCGTCCTGCGGATCTCCGAGCGCCCGCCGCACCAGCGCGGGAGCGCCATCGCCCACGTAGCTGGCGATCACATCGAGCGGGAGCTCGTGGCGGCTGTATTGCCTAAGCATGGCGTTGATGGAGTTGGCGAGATCGACGCGGGAATCCACCAACGTGCCATCGAGGTCGAAGATGAGCATCTTGATGGAATTTGCCGGAATCTGGCGGTTGAAGTGAACCACATCCCAGTCTAATGACTTGCCGGCGACTTTGTCATGCACTCTGATGAAATGGTTGGGGCGCGGGCAGCAGCAAGGTAGAATAAGACTTCGCCGAATCCGAGGAACGGAATGCCTGCCGCCACGAAGAGCGAGCCTAAACCTGCCCCTGCGGCCGCGAAATCTGCGGAAAGGACCTACCAGGGCCTGACAGAGAAGCAACTCATCGAGATTTACCGCCTGATGTTCCTTTCGCGCCAGCTCGATGACCGCGAAATCCTGCTGAAACACCAGCAGAAGATCTTCTTTCAGATTTCCGGTGCCGGTCATGAGGCGTTGCTGGTTGCGGCGGGGATGCTCCTCAAGCCGGGATACGACTGGTCTTATCCCTACTACCGGGACCGCGCCCTTTGTCTGGCCTTGGGCATGACTCCCTACGAGCAGCTGCTGGAGGCGGTAGGCGCGGCCGATGACCCAAACTCGGGCGGCCGCCAGATGCCCTCGCACTGGGGCCACAAGAAGCTGAACATCGTTACCCAGTCATCCCCGACCGGCACTCAGTTCTTGCAGGCTGTGGGTTGCGCCGAGGCCGGGCGCTACTTCAATCGTCATCCGGAAGCCGCCAAGAAATCCAAGGACGATTACCGGGAGTTCAAAGATGTCATCTTCCACGGAGACGAGTTGGTCTACGTCTCCTGCGGAGAAGGAACCACCAGCCAAGGCGAGTTCTGGGAGGCGATGAATTCCGCCTGCAACCTCAAGCTGCCGGTTCTGTTTCTGGTTGAAGACAACGAATACGCCATCTCGGTGCCGATCGAGGTGCAGACTGCCGGCGGCAGCATTTCGCACCTGGTCAGCGGCTTCCCCAACCTGCATCTTGCCGATTGCGACGGCACAGACCCGGTTGCAAGCTACGCAACCTTGAGTAAGGCCGCCACGTACGTGCGGGAAGGAAAGGGACCCGCTCTGGTGCACGGCAAGGTCATTCGTCCTTATTCGCACTCGCTTTCCGACGATCAAAAACTTTATCGCCCGGAGATCGAGCGCCAGAAAGATGCACAGCGCGACCCCATCACGCGCATGCAGATGTTCCTCATCCGCGAGAACATTCTGGACGAGAACGGCATCAATCGCCTGGAGAAGGACGTAAAGACGGAAGTGCAGCAGGCTTCGGACCGAGCCTTGGAAGCGGTTCCGCCCGCCAGCGGCTCCTACCGGAACTACATCTACTCCCCGGCGCTAGATCCTACTGCCCCGAGCTTTAGCAAGGAGCCGATTGCCGAAGGCAATGACAAGACCATGGCAGACCTCATCAATACCTGCCTGCGCGATGAGATGCGCCGTGATCCCCGTATTGTGGTCTTCGGCGAGGACGTTGCCGATTGCTCGCGCGAGGAATACCTGAAGCACAAGCAGGTCAAAGGCAAGGGCGGAGTCTTCAAGCTGACCGCCAACCTGCAACTCGATTTCGGCGCAGAAAGAGTATTCAACTCGCCGCTCGCGGAGGCCAACATCATTGGCCGCGCCATCGGCATGGCCACGCGCGGTTTGAAGCCGGTGCCGGAGATACAGTTCTTCGACTACATCTGGCCCGCGATGCAACAGCTGCGCAATGAGATGCCGTTGATCCGCTGGCGCTCGAACAACAGCTTTTCCTGTCCGTGCGTGGTTCGCGTCGCCATCGGAGGCTATCTGACCGGCGGCGCCATCTATCATTCGCAGTGCGGCGAGAGCATCTTCACTCACATCCCCGGATTGCGGGTCTGCTTCCCCTCGAACGCCCTCGATGCTAATGGCTTGTTGCGCACTGCGCTACGTTGCGATGATCCGGTGATGTTCCTGGAGCACAAGCGGCTCTACCGCGAGACTTTCGGCCGTGCGCCCTATCCCGGCCCCGAACATATGATTCCTTTTGGCAAGGCCCGGCTGTGGAAAGAGGGAAGCGACCTCACGGTGATCACCTACGGCGCTATCGTTCCCCGTGCCCTGCAGGCTGCTCAGCGGATGGAGCGCGAGCAGAACGTGAGTGTCGAGGTGATGGACCTTCGCACCCTGCAGCCCTACGACTGGGAAGCTATCGCCAGCTCGGTACGGAAAACCAGCCGCGTGATCGTCGCACACGAAGACGTCCTCAGCTTCGGCTATGGCGCTGAAATCGCCGCCCGCATCGCCGATGAGCTGTTCGAGGATCTCGACGCTCCCGTCCGGCGGGTGGCGGCGAAAGACACCTTCGTTGCCTATCAGCCATTGCTGGAAGATGAGATTCTGCCCCAGGCCGACGATCTCTTCCGGGACATGGAAGAGCTGGCGCGGTTCTAGACCGGAGTTGCGGTCTTCCTCGGTGGGTTAAAGAACGGCAGCTCGTGAACCTGAGCGCCTACTCTGTGCCGCACCGCTTCCACCGTCATTTCCATCTCGAGCTCCGTTCCCGGCTTTGCAAATTCGCTCTCTATTGACGCCAGGGCGATCATCTTCTTGAGGGTCGGAGACCAGGTGGTAGAAGTGGCCTTGCCGACCTGGCGTTCGCTGTCGTAAACCGGCACGTGCACCCGTGAGGCTGTGCTGGGCGCCTGCGGAGCCAGTCCGTAGTTTTCGTAAAGCGTCTCGACCTGGGGCCAGTTGACTTCCAACCCCATCAGCCTCCGGAATGGACCGCCGCGTTTCTGTTCATCGGCCAGCGCCGCTTTGCCGATGAAATGCTCCTTCTCCAGATGTACCAGCTTGCCTAGCCCGATTTCGCCGGGCGAGTATTTCTGTGCGGGGATCAGCGCTTTCTTGCTGCTGAAGTAGTCGACCTCGATCAGGATGAGCCCGGCTTCGATGCGCGCCACGTCCAGGGCCAGCATGCCCGCGGCGTGCACGTCGAATTGCCCGCCTTCTCTCATGATCGTGTCCCAGACTTTGACCGCGTCGTTCCACGGGATCCACACCTCGTATCCCAGATCTCCGGTGTAACCGGTGCGGGAGATATCCACAGGAACGCCCGCGATCTTACCGCGCGTCACGCGGAAGTACTTCAGGTTGGCAATGTCTGCATCCGTGATCTTCTTGAGCAAGGCGGCAGAAGTGGGCCCTTGCAGCGCCAGCGCCGCCACCCGCTCGGAAACGTCTTCAATATCCACCGTCATGCCTAGCGCATTCTGCTTGAACCAGCGCAAGCTGGGGTCAGCCGCGGTCCACCGGTACAGATTCTCCGCCAGCCGTGTCACCGTGCCGTCATCGATCACCTTGCCCTGCTCATCGCACCAGCAGGCGTAGATGACCTGGCCCGGCTTCACCTTGTTGATGTCGCGCGCGATCACGCGGTTCACCAGCCGCGTGGCGTCTTTGCCGCTCACGATGTACTTGTACAGCGGGCTGATGTCGATGAGTGCTGCCGCGTTACGAATGGCGTTGTACTCGTGCTCGTGGTGCATCTCATACGAGCTCACCGTGTAGTAGCCCGACCACTCGCGGTAGCTCAGGCTGGTGCAGAGAGGGAACGTTCTTTCGTGAAAGGCGGTTCCTATGGGCAAAAGAGATTCTCCGGTGGCGGAAGGTTTACCGGATTATATCGGCCTCTGCTGCTGCGCAGCAACGTGAGCGCGCTAGAGACAAAGTTTATCTCGCTCTGTAGAATGACTCTTCGCGCTGCTTTCTGTTCGTTCTCCTTCCAGGAGAGGAATGTCCCAAAAGTACGACGCCATCATCATCGGCGGGGGCCATAACGGGCTGGTCACCGCTGCTTATCTCGCTCGTGCCGGGAAGAAAGTCCTGGTGCTGGAGCGCAGGCACGTCCTCGGCGGCGCTGCAGTCACGGAAGAGATTTTTCCCGGTTTTAAGTTCTCTGTTTGCTCTTACGTGGTTTCGTTGCTGCGCCCAGAGATCATCCGCGAGCTCGATCTGCCGCGCCACGGCCTTGAGATCCTGCCGCTCGACGGCACATTCACGCCCATGCCTAACGGCGACTACCTGTGGCGGGTGAACGATCACGGCAAGACGCGGCGCGAGATCGCCCGCCACTCCCGCGTCGATGCCGAGGCCTACGAGGAATTCGGCAAAGCCATGTTGCAGATGTGCCGCTTCGTAAAACCGATTCTGGCCATGACGCCGCCTGACCCGACACGGCTCTCGCTCGAATCCATTAAGAAGCTGCTGTTCCTCGGTCGCCGCTTTCAGTCGCTCAGCTACGACGACAAGTACAACCAGGTCCAGCTCATGACCATGAGTGCGGTGGATTATCTCGACCAGTGGTTCGAGACCGATGTACTCAAGGCCACTATGAGCGCCAGCGGCATCATCGGGACGTTTCTAGGCGTGCGCTCGCCCGGCACTGCCTATGTCCTCCTGCATCACTATATGGGCGAGATCGACGGTGCCTTCCGCTCCTGGGGTTTTTCTCGCGGCGGAACCGGAGCCATCTCCAACGCCATCGCCGATGCCGCCCGCGAAGCCGGAGTCGAGATCCGCACCAGGGCCGCCATCACCAGGATCATCTTGAAGAACGGCAAGGCCGTCGCTGTTGCCACCGACACCGGCGATGAGTTGCACGCAGATGTCATCTCCTCCAGCGTCGATCCCCATCTGACATTCTTGAAGATGGTCGGCAGCGAGAACCTGCCCGATGAATTCGTGGAAGAGGTGAAGCGCTACAAGTTCCGGGGTTCATCCGGCAAAGTGAATCTTGCGCTCGATGCTCTGCCCGATTTCAAGTGCCTGCCGGGTCCCGGCGCGCACCTGCGCGGCGCCATCTCGATCTCGCCCAGTGTGGAGTACATGGAGCGCGCCTACGACGATGCCAAGTATGGCCGCTTCTCGCGAAGGCCATACATTGACATGGTCATTCCTTCGCTCACCGATCCTTCGGTCGCGCCCCCGGGCAAGCATGTTCTCTCGTGCTTTGTGCAGTACGCTCCCTACAAGCTGAGCCAGGGAACATGGGATGAGCAGAAAGAGGCCTTCGGCGACAACGTCATCAACACTCTCGCCGAGTACGCGCCCAACATCAGGAACATCATCATTGGGCGGCAAGTGGTGACTCCGTTTGATCTGGAGCGGGAATGGGGTCTGACTGAAGGCAACATCTTCCAGGGCGAACTTTCACTCGAGCAGCTGTTTTTCCTGCGTCCCGTGCCCGGATGGGCTCAATACCGTACGCCGGTCAAGAACCTCTACATGTGCGGCTCCGCCACGCATCCCGGCGGCGGCATCATGGGCGCGCCCGGCCGCCTGGCTGCCATGCAGATTCTCAACGACTGGAAAGGCGGAAGCATCTGATGGCGGAGTCGCGCCACGTCGTCATCGTCGGCGGAGGCCACAACGGCCTGGTCACGGCCTTCTATCTTGCCAAGGCTGGTTTCAAGCCTCTCGTGCTTGAGCGTCGCCCGACCGTCGGCGGAGCCGCAGTTACGGAAGAGCTCCACAGCGGTTTCAAGTGTTCGGTCCTCGCCCACAACGTCGGTCCGATCTGCAGACAGGTTGCTCGCGACATGCGACTCGAGCGCCACGGGCTTGAAATGCTGCATCCGGAGCCTGTGATCTTTGCGCCCGCGCCGGACGGCCGCTACCTCGCGCTATTTGCGGAGCCCTCCAGGTCCGCGGCAGAGATCGCAAAATTCTCACCGCCCGATGCC
>Ga0187777_10003376_pt1 | contig 10202 bp, 9 predicted proteins | sample 1015_Q2_SP5_10_M_FD_132416 | JGI IMG/M metagenome (GOLD analysis project Ga0187777, IMG submission 132416) | Tropical peat soil microbial communities from peatlands in Department of Meta, Colombia - 1015_Q2_SP5_10_MG | ecosystem: Environmental > Terrestrial > Soil > Wetlands > Peat | place...
CACGATGGCGTCGGGCCGGAGGCCGTCGATCAGCAGCATCACGCAGCGCGCCATTGAGGATCCTCCAGGGGCTTGCGTCCGATGGCGATGGCGTACTCGTCGAGGAGCCGTTCGTTCTCGTCGTCCACGTTGTTCGCGACCGCAGCGAGCCGCGCCTCCTCCGACATGCGGCGGCGCAGCTCGGGGTTCAGCACCAGCCGGGCGATGGCCGAGGCGAAGCCGCGCACGTCGTCCGGCGGGACCCGGAACCCGGTGACGCCGTCCACCACGCTCTCACGCAGGCCGCCGGCGTCGGCGGCGACGACCGGGAGCCCCGAGGCCATGGCCTCGAGCGCGACCAGGCCGCAGGTCTCGGTGCGGGAGGGCAGGACGCACAGGTCGGCGCTGGCGTACAGCGTGGCGAGCAGCGGGATCTCGAGGAACCCGAGCCGGATCGCCCACGGCATCGCGTCGGCGCAGCGGTCGGCGAGGGGGCCCTCGCCCGCGAACACGAAGGCGGCGGCGGCGCCCAGCTGCTCGCGCGCGAGCTTCCACGCGCCGATCAGCACCTCGAGGTTCTTCTCGGCCGCCAGCCGGCCCACGTGGAGCACCAGCGCGGCCCCGTAGGGCACGCCGAGCCGCTGGCGAAGACCCGGGCTTCGCTTGCGGTGGTCGAAGACCGTGGTGTCGGCGCCGCGGCCCCACACCCGCACGCGCGACAGGCCGCGCCGCATCAGCTCGGCGCGCACCGCCTCGCCGGGCGTGTGGATGAAGCTGGCGGGGCGGTGGAACCACACGAGCCACCGCCAGACGAGCGGCTCGAGCGCGCCCAGGCCGTAGTCGCGGGTGTAGCCGGGGAAGTCGGTGTGAAACGAGGTCGCCAAGGGGAGCGCGCGCCGCAGCGCGTAGCGGCGCCCGAGCAACCCCAGCGGCCCCTCGGTCATCACGTGCACGAGGTCGGGACGGAAGACGTCGAGGAACCGCGCCACCCGCCCGGACTGGGGCAGCGACATCCGCACGGCCGGGTAGGGCGGGAAGCGGAGCGACGGGATCCGCAGCTCGCCGTCGGCCGGCGGGCCCGGCGCCTCCGGATACGCCGGCGCGACGACGGCGACGCGGTGGCCGGCACGGCCGAGCACGGCGACGACCCGCCGGACGATCGTGGTCACGCCGTTGACCTGCGGCGTGAACGTGTCGGTGACGAAGGCGATGCGCACGGGTGCATGGTGGCGACGCCGCGTCAAGGCCCGGCGACGCCTAAGTCACGCATCCGTAACAGTTACGGAGTTCTAGGTCGGATGGGGCTCGGGGAAGCGGACGCGGATGGTGGTGCCGGAGCCGAGGGTGCTCGCGGCTTCGACGCGGCCGCCGTGCGCCTCCACGATGTGCTTGACGATGGCCAGGCCGAGGCCCGTGCCGCCCAGCTCGCGGGAGCGCGCCGGGTCGACGCGGTAGAACCGCTCGAAGATGCGGGGCAGGTGCTCGCCGGGGATCCCGACGCCGGTATCGCTGATCTCGAGCCGCAGCGCGCCCGGCTCCACGGCGGCCGTGACGCTGACGTGCCCGCCCGCGGGCGTGTAGCGCACGCTGTTGTCGAGGACGTTGAGGATCACCTGCCGCGCGGCCTGCGGGTCCGCGAACAGCGTCGCGTCGCCGACGCGCGTGGACAGGGTGAGCCGGGCCGCGTCGGCGCGCGGCTTGAGCGCGCTCCACACCTCCTGGACGAGCGGTGCCAGGGCGAGTCGCTCCGGGCGCGGGGACCAGGCGCCCGACTCGATGCGCGACAGGTCGAGCAGGTCGTCCACCAGCTGCTGCATGCGCCGGGCGTTGGCGAGCACCTTCTCGAGGAAATCGCGGCGCACGTCCGGGGGCACGTCCTCCCCGGCCAGCGTCTCGGCGTAGCCTCGGATGACCGTGAGCGGCGTCTTCAGCTCGTGCGAGACGTTCGCCACGAAGTCGCGGCGCACGGTCTCGAGGTGCTTCTGCCCGGTGACGTCGTGCAGGACCAGGACCGCGCCGCCGCCCGGCAGCGGGTGCGCGGAGAGGAGCGCCGTGCGGTCGTCCAGCTCGATCTCGAGCCCGGCGGTCTCGATCCCCCGCAGCGCGCGCTCGACGGCCTCGTGCGCCTGGCGCTGGCGGAACAGCTCCAGCGCCGGGGGCGCCGGTCCCTCGGGCGCGAGCCGGAGGAGGCGGCGCGAGGCGGGGTTGAGCGTGGTCACGGCGCCCGAGGCGTCGGCGGCGATGACGCCCTCGACCATCGACGCGACCAGGGCGGCGGTCTCGGAGCGCTCGCGCTCCAGCTCGTCCATGCGGCCGGAGAGGTTCTCGTCGATCGAGCGGAGGGCGCGGGCCAGGTCGCCGACCTCGTCGCGGCCCCGCGTGTCCACGGCGGGCCGCTCGCCGCGCGCGATGGCCTGGGCCGAGTCGCGCAGGCGGACCAGCGGGCGCGCGACCGAGCGGGCGAAGCCGAGCGCGAGCACCACGCCGACGGCCAGGGCGAACAGCCCGCCGAGCAGGACGGCGTTCTGCGCGTCGCTCACCACCGCGTCCACCTGGGGCAGCGGCGTCGAGACGCGCACCGCGCCACCGGACACCGGCATCGCGACCTTCAGCTCCCAGCGGCCGGTGGACACGCTGTGCCGCAGGTCCGTGCCCGTGCGGCCGGCGAGGGCCTCGCGGAACTCCGGCCGCGAGGCGTGGTTCTCGAGCGTGGACAGCTCGGCGGTGGGGAAGTCGGTGTCCGCGATCACGACGCCGGTCGTGTCGATCACGGTGAGGCGCCGGCCGGTGGCCCGCCCCAGCTCGCGCACCAGGGTGTCGAGCGCGGGCCCGCGGAGGCCGCCCACGGCGCGAGCGAGCAGCGCCGTCTCGCGCGTGACCTCGGCCGTCGCCTCGCGCATCAGCCGCGAGCGGAGCGAGCGGTCGGACGCGACCACCAGGGTCGTCGTGCTGGCCGCGACGAGCACGACGTAGGAGACGAACAGCTTGCCGGGCAGTCTCATTTGCGCGAGGCGGCGTCGCCGGCGCGGAAACGGTAGCCGAACCCGCGGACCGTCTCGATCCTCTCGCCGGCGGCGCCGAGCTTGGCGCGGAGACGCTGCACGTGCATGTCCACCGTGCGCGTCTGGATGTCGGGCTGCGATTCCCACACGCTCTCGAGCAGCTGCGGCCGCGTCTGCACCCGGCCGCGCCGCTCGGCGAGGAGGAGCAGCAGCCGGTACTCGAGCGGCGTCAGCTCGACCGCCTCGCCGTCCACGGTGACGGTGTGCGCCCCGCGGTCGATGGCGATCGGTCCCGCGCGCAGCACGGGGCCGGCCGTGCCGGCGGGGGCCCGCAGCCGGCGCAGCACCGCGCCGACGCGTAGCACCAGCTCCTCGGGGCTGAACGGCTTGGTGAGGTAGTCGTCGGCGCCGCCCGCGAGGCCCTTGATGCGGTCGGCCTCGTCGCGGCGCGCGGTCAGGACGATCACGCCCACGTCCCGCGTCTCGTCGCGGCGGCGCAGGGCGTCGAGCACTTCGTAGCCGCTCCGGCCCGGCAGCATCAGGTCGAGCACGACGAGGTCCGGTGTCTCGGTCGCGACGGCTTCGAGGGCGGCCACGCCGGTGCCGGCGGTGGTGACGCGGTACCCGGCCCGGGCGAGGTGGTAGGCCACCAGCGCGGTGATGTCGCGCTCGTCGTCCACGACGAGGACGTGCGCCTCGCTGGCCGCGCCGCGGGCGGCGCCGGCCCCGCCGGATGTCGTCGCCATGGCGCGGAGTATCGCGACGCCGCCGGAGTCCGGCAACGGCCCCGGCGTCGGCGCCGTCGCCCCGGCGGCGGGCGCGCGGACCGGCCGGGGGCGCCGCGGGCGGCACCATTGCGACGCCCCCGGGGCGGAATAGATTTCCCTGATGTTGCTCCTATCCGCAGTCGCCGGCGCCGTCCTGATGGCGGCGCAGGCGCGGCCATCGGCCGATTCGATCCTCCTCCGCGTCCTCGCCACCAACGACTTCCACGGCTCGCTCGAAGCGCGGGTCCAGACGTGGAGCAACCGGCGCCCGGTCGGCGGCGCGGCGGCGGTGGCGGGCATGATGAACCGCCTCGCGCTCGCCTGCGGCTGCGCGTCGATCCGGCTCGACGGCGGCGACGTGATGCAGGGCTCGCCCGCGTCCAACCTCTCCTACGGCCGCCCCACGGTGGACGCGTTCAACGCGATGGGCTACGCGGCCGCCGCGATCGGCAACCACGAGTTCGACTGGGGCGTCGACACGCTGGCCGCGCGCATCCGCCAGGCGCGGTTCGGCTGGCTGTCGGCCAACGTGCGCGAGCGCGCGACGGGCCGGTCGCCCGCGTGGACGGAGCCGTGGCAGATGGTCACGGCGGGCCGTTGGCGCGTGGCGGTGGTCGGCTACAGCACCCAGGACACGCCCGGCACCACGCGGCCGGCGAACGTGGCCGCGCTGAGCTTCGACAGCGGCGCGGCGCGCCTGGATGCCGCCATCGCGGCGGCGCGCGGGATGCACCCCGACTACGTGATCGTGGTCGCGCACGCCGGCGCCTTCTGCTCCCGCGACGGCGCCTGCGCGGGCGAGGTGGTGGACCTCGCGGCCGCGCTCAGGAACAAGCCGGACCTGATCGTCAGCGGTCACACCCACTCGCTGGTGCAGACGACGGTCAACGGCATCCCGATCGTGCAGGCCCGGTCCAACGGGACGTCGCTCGGCGTCGTGGACTTCGTGGACAGCGCGGGCACCCGGGTGGTGCGGATGCGCGTGGAGACGGTGTGGGCCGACCGCGAGGCGGCCGACACCGCCGTCGCCCGGATGGTCCGGGAGGCGACCGAGCGGGTGGCGCCGCAGGCGTCGCGCGTGGTGGCCACGCTGGCCGCGCCGCTGACGCACAGCGGCGACCAGTACCCGCTCGGCAACCTCATCGCGGACGCGTACCGCGCGGCGGCGGGCACCGACGTCGCGCTGGTCAACAACGGCGGCATCCGCGCCGACCTCGCGGCGGGGCCCGTGACCTGGGGCCGGCTGTTCGAGGTCGAGCCGTTCCAGAACTTCGTGGTGCGGCTGCGGGTGAGCGGCGCGGTGCTGCGGCAGACCCTGGACCACGCCGTGGGCGCGGACGACGCGCGGGCGCACGTCTCCGGCGTCGTGGTGCGCGTGAACTCGTCCGCGCCGGAGGGCCAGCGCGTGGTCGCCCTCACCCTGGCCGACGGCCGCGCGGTGCTCGACACGGCGACCTACTCGCTCGCGGTGCCCGACTTCGTCGCGGCGGGCGGCAGCGGCTACGCGATGCTGCGCGGCCTCCCGCAGGAGAACACCGGCATCGTGGACCTCGACGCCGTCATCGCCTGGCTCGGCCGGCTCCCGCAGCCGGTCCAGGCGCCGCAGGACGTGCGGGTGCAGGGGGGAGCGCCATGACGCCGCGGCGGCCGACGCCCCGGGGCGACGGGCTGACCCGGGAGACGATCCGGCGGATGCCCAAGCCCGAGCTGCACGTCCACCTCGACGGCTCGGTCCGGCCGTCGACCCTGCTCGCGCTCGCGCGGGAGCAGAAGGTGAAGCTGCCCTCGACCGACATCGGCGAGCTGACGCGGTACCTGCAGGTGTCGGACGCGCGGAACCTGATGGACTACCTGACCCGCTTCGAGGTGACGCTGTCGGTGCTGCAGGTGCCGGAGGCGCTGGAGCGCGTCACCTACGAGCTGGTCGAGGACGGCGCGGCCGAGGGCGTGCGCTACATGGAGATTCGCTACTCGCCGATCCTGTGCACCAAGAAGGGCATGCCGCTCACCGAGGCGGTGGAGGCGCCGCTCCGGGGCATGCGCCGGGCCGAGGAGGCACTCGGCGTCAAGACGCGGCTGATCATCTGCGGCATCCGGAACATGAGCCCCGCGACCTCGATGGATCTGGCCAACCTCACGGTCGCCTTCAAGGGCAAGGGCGTGGTGGCGTTCGACCTGGCGGGGGCGGAGTACAACTACCCCGCCAAGAAGCACCGCGAGGCGTTCTACACCGTCGTGAACGCCAACGTGAACGCGACCATCCACGCCGGCGAGGCGTACGGCCCCGAGTCGATCGCGCAGGCGCTGCATTACTGCCACGCCGACCGCATCGGCCACGGCACCCGGCTGTTCGAGGACCCGGACCTCGAGCGTTACGTCAACGACCGGCGCGTGCCGCTCGAGGTGTGCGTCACCTGCAACGTGCAGACGCACGCCGTCCCGTCCATCGAGCAGCACCCGGTCCGCCGCTACTTCGACCTCGGCATCCGGGTGTCGCTCAACACCGACAACCGGCTGATGAGCGCGACCACCGTCACCGACGAGTACTGGCTCGCGCACACCCGGCTCGGCTTCAGCCGCGCGGAGATCGAGCGGATGATCCTCGACGGGTTCGCCAGCGCGTTCCTGCCCTACCAGGAGCGCATGGCCATGGTCGAGGACGCGAAGCGCGAGCTGGCGAAGCTCGACGGCGGCGCCGGCGCGGCGGAGGGCCGCGCGGCGGTCGGCGCGGGGAGGCGCAACTGATGGCCGACGTCGCGGGCATGATCCGCGAGGCGGCGGAGGCGGTCCGGAAGGCGATCGCCCCGCGCCGCCCGGAGGTGGCGCTGGTCCTGGGCTCGGGCCTCGGGTTCCTCGGCGAGGAGATCGAGGGCGCGGTGCGCGTGCCGTACGCGCGAATCCCCGGCTTCCCGGCGCCCACGGTCCAGGGGCACGCGGGCGAGTTGATCGCGGGGACGCTCGAGGGCAGGACGGTGCTGGCCCAGAGCGGGCGCTTCCACATGTACGAGGGCCACGAGCCCGTGGTGGTCGGCCTGCCGGTGCGGGTGTTCGCCGCGCTGGGCGTCCGGACCCTGATCGTCACCAACGCGGCCGGCGGGATCCGCCGCACCCTCCGGCCCGGCAGCCTGATGCTGATCGCCGACCACCTCAACTTCTCCGGCCGGCAGCCGCTGGCCGGCGCGGTGGTCGAGGGCGAGGAGCGTTTCCCCGACATGAGCGACCCGTACGACCGCGAGCTGCGCGCCATCGCGCGCGCCGTGGCCGCGGAGGAGCGGATCCCGCTCGACGAGGGCACCTACGCGGCGACGCTCGGGCCCTCCTACGAGACCAAGGCCGAGATCGAGATGCTCAAGCGCGTGGGCGCCGACGCGGTGGGCATGAGCACGGTGCCCGAGATCGTGGTGGCGCGGGCCCGCGGCATCCGCTGCCTCGGCATCTCGACGATCACCAACCTCGCGGCCGGGCTGGGCGCGCCGACCCTGTCGCACGCGGAGGTGCTGGAGACGGCGGAGCGGGTCAGGGGAGACGTGGCGCGGCTGGTGAGGGGGATTGTACGAAAGCTGTGAGAGGAGAGGGGTGAGAGGTGAGACGTTCACGTGAGAGGTGAGAAGCGGAAGGCGTGAGAGGCGTGAGAGGTTCGTGAGAGGTGAGAGGCTCACCTCTCACGGCATTCGCCTCTCACGTCTCACGTGAACGTCTCACCCCTCACCGCTCACCTCTCACTGCCGGTCCGGCGCACCGCCTCCACGAAGTGATTCAGCGGCCCCTTCCCCCGCCCCAGCCCCGGTGCCGCCACCATCGCGCGGTGGACGAAGTCCAGCGCATCGTCCACGGCGCGCTCGAGCGGGCGCCCGAGGGCGAGGCCGGCGGCCACCGCCGCCGAGAGCGTGCACCCCGTCCCGTGGGTGGAGCGCGTCGGCAGCCTGGCCCGGGTGAAGCGCCGCACGCCGTCCGCGGTCACGAGCACGTCCACGACCTCCGGCGCCTCGAGGTGCCCGCCCTTCACCAGCGCCGCTCCGGCCCCCATCTTCACCAGGGCGCGGCCGGCCCGCTCCATGTCGGCGACCGTCCGCACCTCGTGCTGCGCCAGGATCGCGGCCTCGTCGAGGTTGGGCGTCGCCAGCGCGGCCAGCGGGACCAGCCGCCGCGCCAGCAGCTGCTCGGCGTCGGGCTCGAGGAGCCGGTCGCCCGAGGTGGCGACCATCACGGGATCGAGCACGTAGTTGGGCAGCCCGGCGCGCGCGAGCGCGCGGGCCACGGCGTCCACCAGCGCGGCGGTGCCGAGCATGCCGCTCTTCACCGCGTGGGGTCGGAGGTCGTCGGCCACCGCCTCGAGCTGGCGGACCACGAGCGCCGCGGACAGCGGCTCCCAGCCGTGCACCCCCACGGTGTTCTGCGCCGTGACCGCCGTGACGACGCTGGTGCCGAAGACGCCGAACTGATGGAAGGTCTTGAGGTCGGCCTGGATGCCGGCGCCGCCGCCGGAGTCGGATCCCGCGATGGTGAGGGCGATCTGCATGGCGGGTAATCTGCATACGCTGCTCCGCGACCTCCACCGGCGCAAGGCGCGCGAGCGCCGCGGCCTGGTCGTGGCCGAGGGCCGGCGGCTGGTCGAGGACGTGCTCGCCGCGGGCGCGAAGGTCACGGCGGTCCTGGTGGCGGACGACGCGCGCGAGCACGCGGCGGCGGTGCTCGAGACCGCGGGCCGCCGCGGGGTGCCCGCCGAGACCGCCACGCGCCGGGAGTTCGACGAGCTGGCCGACACCGACACCCCGAGCGGCGTGCTGGCGGTGGTGGAGTGGCGGCCGCTCGCCCTCGCGGAGGTCCGGCGGCCGGCCGCGGGCCCGCGTCGCGCGCTGGTGATCGACGGCGTCCAGGACCCGGGCAACGTCGGGACGATGATCCGCACCGCCGACGCCTTCGGGGCCTGGCTCACGGTCGCCCTGGACGGGACCGCCGACGTGCGCGGCCCGAAGGTGGTGCGCGGGTCGATGGGCGCGCTGTTCCGGCACCAGGTCGCCGCGGCGACGTTCGAGGAGTGGCTCGCGTACGCGGCGCGCGAGGGCGTGGCGACCTGGGTCGCGGCGACGCGCGGCGAGCCGCTCGGCGCGCGCGACCGGGCCGCGCCGGACGTCGCGCTGGTGATCGGCAACGAGGGCCAGGGCGTGCGTCCGGCGTGGGGCACGCACGCCGCCCGGTCGGTGGCCGTGCCGATGCGCCCGGGCGCGGAGTCGCTCAATGCGGCGGTCGCGGCGGGCATCCTCCTCTTCGAGCTGACGCGTGCCGGTACCTGAGCCCGTGGTGGTGGCGTTCGTCGGGGTCTTCGGCGCGATGCTGGGGAGCTTCCTCAACGTCTGCGTCTACCGCCTGCCGAGGAACGAGTCGGTCGTCGCGCCACGCTCGCGCTGCCCCTCGTGCGGGACGCCCATCGCGTGGTACGACAACCTGCCGGTGCTCTCGTGGCTGGTGCTGCGGGCCCGGTGCCGCCACTGCCGGGCGCGGATCAGCGTGCAGTATCCGCTGGTCGAGCTCGCGGTCGGCCTGGTGTGGGCGGGCGCGGTGTGGTGGCTCGGGCCGAGCTTCGAGGCCCTGCGGGCCGCACTGCTCGCCACCCTCGCCCTCGGCATCGCGCTCACCGACGCGCAGCACTACACGATCCCCGACGAGTTCTCGCTCGGCGGGCTCGGCGCCGGGCTCGCGCTCTCCCTGGCCCCGGACGGCCGGCCGCTCGAGGCCGCGATCGGCGCCGCCGCCGGCTTCGCGCTGCTGTGGGTCGTGAAGGCGACCGGGGACTGGGCGCTGGCGCGCGGCCTGATCCGGGGCGAGGAGCTGGACCAGGTGCTCGAGGCCGGGGAGAAGCCCACGACCCTGGGGCTCGGCGACCTCAAGATGATGGCGATGGTCGGCGCCTTCGTGGGCTGGCGGGGCGTGCTCCTCACCGCGTTCCTCGGCTCGCTCGCGGGCGTGGCGGTGTTCGTGCCGCTGCTGCTCCTCAAGCGGCGCGCGCCGGTGCCGTTCGGCGTGTTCCTCGCGATCGGCGCGGTGGCGACCCTGGTGGCCGGTGACCGGCTGCTCGGCTGGTACGGCTCGCTCGTCGCGGCGGGCGGGCCCTGAAACCGGATGGGGCGGGTGGCGGGTAGTGGGTTCTAGGTGGCGGGCGGCCCGCGCGGGCGGCGGGCGCAACGGCGGCGGCAGCGGAGGCACATGACGGAAGGACTGTTCGGCATGGGCGCGGCGTCGGGCGACGAGGTGCTCGAGCGGCTCGGGCTCGATCTCACGGCGGCCGCCGGGCGCGGCGATCTCGAGCCGGTCCGCTGCCGCGACCAGGAGATCAGCCGCGTCGTGGACATCCTGCTCCGGCAGACCAAGCACAACCCGGCCCTCGTGGGCGAGGCCGGCGTGGGCAAGACGGCGATCGTGGAGGGGCTCGCGCAGCGCATCGTCGCACGCGACG
>Ga0187777_10003378_pt1 | contig 10198 bp, 5 predicted proteins | sample 1015_Q2_SP5_10_M_FD_132416 | JGI IMG/M metagenome (GOLD analysis project Ga0187777, IMG submission 132416) | Tropical peat soil microbial communities from peatlands in Department of Meta, Colombia - 1015_Q2_SP5_10_MG | ecosystem: Environmental > Terrestrial > Soil > Wetlands > Peat | place...
GGCTGCCAGCAGCAGCGCCTCCAGCGGGATGAGGCCGACCAGCTCCGAGCCGGCGATGCCGACGCCAATCACTTTCGCCTGCTCGACGCAGGCCTCGAAGGCGAGGTGCGGCGGCGTGGTGTGGAAGTCCTCGAGGTTGATGGAGACCTGCGCCAGGCCGTACTCCTCGACCTGCCAGCCGATGGCCCGGACCGCCTTGAGCCGGCCCGGATGGCCCTCTCCGCGTCCCGCCTCGCGGATGTCGAGGGCGATCCGGTGCGCCTGCTCCTTGGTGCCGAGGACGTTGACGTTGTAGGCGATCAGGAAGTCGCGGGCGCCGGCGCAGGTTATGCCCCAGTCCGGGACGAAGGCGGCCGGCCCGTAGTCGGGCCTCCACTCGGGACGGCCGATGCGCTCGGCGAGCGCCTCGTACTCTCCGGCGCGGATCTGCTGCAGCGTGCGGCGGTGGTCGCCGCGGGCGGCGTGGCCGTAGAGGAAGACCGGCACGCCCAGCTCGGCCGACAGGCGCACGCCGAAGGCGTTGGCCAGGGCCACGCAGTCCTGCATGCTCACGCCAGCGACCGGGACGAACGGGCAGACGTCCATGGCCCCCACCCGCGGGTGCTCGCCCGTCTGCTTGCGCATGTCGATGCGGCCGCGGGCGGCACGGGCCGCCGCCAGCGCGCCGTCGACCACCGCCTCCGGCGCGGCCACGAAGGTGTAGACGGTGCGGTTGGTCGAGGCGCCGGGGTCGACGTCGAGCAGCGTGCAGCCCGGGCTGGTGCGGATCGCCTCGGCGATCGCGTCGATGGTGGCGCGCTCACGGCCTTCCGAGAAGTTCGGCACGCACTCCACCAGCCTGGCCATGTGTGTCTCCCGTTGCCGGCCAAAGGCTAGCACGCGGGGGTCAGGTCTGACATTGCAGCATCGGCGGCGGGGGAATGTTTAGACGCAAGACCCGACCCCGGCATAATGCGCGACATGAGGAAGACGAGCGCGCTCCTGACCCTGCTCACGCTGGCGGCGGTGGGACGGACGGCGGCGGCCGCCCCGCCACCGCCTCGCGCCCAGGCGTTCCCGCTGCGCGACGTGCGCCTGCTCGACGGCCCCTTCCGCGAGGCGCAGCAGCGCGGGCTCGCCTACCTGCTGAAGATCGACACCGACCGCCTGCTGCACACCTTCCGCCTGAACGCCGGCCTGCCCACGGCCGCGAAGCCCTACGGCGGCTGGGAGGCGCCCGACGTCGAGGTGCGGGGGCACAGCCTGGGCCACTACCTCACCGCCTGCGCGCTGATGTACGAGGCGACCGGCGACGAGCGTCTATCCGCGCGGGCCCGCGGCGTGGTGGCGGCGCTGGCGGAGGTGCAGCACGCGCTCGCCGCGCGCGGCGCGAACCCGGGCTACCTCTCCGCCTTCCCGGAGAGCTTCTTCGACCGGGTGGAGGCGCGCACCGGCGTCTGGGCTCCCTACTACACGCTGCACAAGATCCTGGCCGGACTGCTCGACGTGTACGAGGCGACCTCCGACCCGACCGCCCTCGAGCTGGCCAGGGACATGGCGCGCTGGGTCGGCGCCCGCGCCGCCCGCCTCGACGACGCGCGCTGGCAGGCGATGCTCGAGACCGAGTTCGGCGGGATGCAGGACGCGCTGACGGAGCTCTTCTCGATCACCCGCGACCCCGAGCACCTGCGCCTGGCGCGCCTGTTCGACCACCGCGCCGTCTTCGACCCGCTCGCCCGCTTCGAGGACCGGCTGGACGGCCTGCACGCGAACACCCAGATACCGAAAGCCATCGGCGCCGCTCTCGACTGCGCGCTCACCGGCGAGGCCCGCTACTGCGCGGTCGCCCGGGGCTTCTGGGAGGCGGTGGCGTTGCACCGCTCCTACGTCACCGGCGGCCACAGCGAGGACGAGCACTTCTCGCCGGTGCGCGCGCTGTCTCGCCACCTCGCCGAGTCGACCTCCGAGACCTGCAACACCTACAACATGCTGAAGCTCACCCGGCGCCTGTTCCTGCTGGACGGCGCCCCCTCGGTGCTCGAGTTCTACGAGCGCGGTCTCTTCAACCACATCCTCGCCTCGCAGGCGAACGAGCCGGGTCGGATGACGTACTTCCTCCCGCTGACGCCCGGCGCCTTCCGGACCTACTCGGACCCCGAGCAGTCGTTCTGGTGCTGCGTCGGCACCGGGATGGAGAACCCGGCCCGCTTCGGCGAGGCGATCTACGCCAGGGAAGGCGACGCGCTGGAGGTGAACCTGCTGATCGCCTCCACCGTCGCCTGGCCGGAGAAGGGGCTCGTGCTGACACAGAAGACGCGGTTCCCGGACGAGCCGGCGACCCGGCTCGCGCTGCGGCTCTCGAAACCGGCGCGGTTCGCGATACGGCTGCGCCACCCGGCGTGGGCGCGCTCCCTGGAGCTGAGCGTGAACGGCCGGCGGACCGCCGCCAGGAGCGGGCCCGGCTCCTTCGAGGAGCTCTCGCGCGAGTGGAAGGACGGCGACACGGTGGAGGCGCTCTTGCCGATGGGCCTCAGCTTCCAGACGTTCGCGGACGACCCGTCGCGCGGCGCCTTCCTCTACGGCCCCATCGTCCTCGCCGCCGACCTGGGAGGCGGCGGACTCGACGACGCCCGTCGGTACGGCGTGCAGGCGCCCGAGGACTGGCGGACGGGCGCGCCGGTCGTCCCGATGCTCGTCGCGCCGGGGCCCACGGCCGCGCTCTCGCGCGTGAAGCCGACCGGCGAGTCGCTCTCGTTCCGGACCGTCGGCCTGGGCCGGCCGAGCGATCTCGAGCTCCGGCCCTTTTTCCGCCTGGTCGACCACCGCTACGCCGTGTACCTCGACCTCCTCGACGAGGCCGCGCTGCGGGCGCGGCAGGCCCGGGCCGACCGCGAGGCCGCGGAGGAGCGCGCGGTGGCGGCACGCACCATCGACTCCGTGGTGGCCGGCGACGCCGCCCAGGAGGCCGCGCACGCCCTCGAGCAGAAGGGCAGCGACAGCGGCTGGTACACCGGCCGCCGGTACCGTGGCGCGCGCTGGGGCGACGAGTTCTCCTACCGCCTGGCGCTACCCGCCTCGGGGCCCGCGGTCATACGCGCCCTCTACTGGGGCGGCGAGTCGCGGCGGTACCGGTTCGAGGTCACGGTCGAGGGACTGCCGATCGCCAGCCAGCAGCTGTTCGACGACCGCCCCGGCGAGGTCTTCCCCGTCGAGTACCACGTCCCCGAGGAGCTGTCGCGCGGCCGCACGCAGCTTCGGGTGGGCTTCCGGCCGCTCGCCGGCTCGGCCAGCGGCGCGGTTTTCGAAGTGCGGATGCTGCGGCCACGCGGCTGAGGCGCGACGCTCGCGCACGGCGACGTCTCTCCGGAGGGCCCGACCGGCCGGTGCATCCGGGGAACCGGCCGGCCGGGACCCTCCGGCGACAACTGTTTGCGCGAGGGGGCTCGGCGCCTTGGGCCCGGTCCTCAGCCGTTGAAGGTGACCGTGTGCGAGTGGCCCGAGTCGACGCTGGACTCGTGCGCGATCTTCTTGTTCTCGGCGATGTCGCTCAGGTCCGACGCGGAGAGCGAGACGGTGTGGGTGTGGGTGGCGGTGCCGCGGATGTCCAGGTCGAGGCTGCCGCCCTGGGCGAGCCGTGCCGCGGTGATGGTCGCGGAGTGGCCGTGGTTGCTGGAGATGCTGCCGACCTTGTCGCCGGAGGCGACCGGCGTGGGCGTGGGCGCCGGCGTGGGCGTGGGATTCGACGAGGTGGGAGAGCTGTAGCTGCTGCCGCACGCCTCGGTGATCGTGATCGCCACGCCGGCCAGCATGGCCATGGCGGTGGCGAAGGTGAACCGACGCCGGTCGAGGGTCTTCTCCGCCGCCAGGGTCGCCTGCTCTTCCATCACAACCTCCTCAATGAGATGTCTCCGCGACCACCAGCGCGCTCTTCAGGCGCCTGTGACCGGAGCCGCGGTGCTTGGAGCGCTCGATCAGGAACCGACCCGCTTGTCGGGCGGCGGAGGTGGCCTCGACCCGCGCGCCGCCCTTCGGCACGCCGGCTTCCGCGGCACCAGCCGCCCGCCGGGTCAGCACGGACATGTCGGTCAGCGCGTGATCGAGCGTCACCGCCCCAGAGGCTCCGTCGACCAGGAACACCAGCGCCAGGCCGGTGGCTCCGGCCAGCAGTGCCAGGGCCGGTCCTGCCAGCGTCGCGATCGCTGAGGCGACGTCGCCGATCGTGCCACGCGGCCTGGCGCCCATGCGCAGGAGGACGGCAAGCCGCGTGCCTGCGCGCCAGCGCGTGGAATCAGCGGCTTGCGCGGAACGCTGCCCCGGCGGCTTACCGGCGCCGAAAACCACGGACGAAACGCGTAACGGAGAGCGGGGATCTATACTCCCGGCGTCTCCAACTTCGGCCATGGAGTCGAGCGTGCGACCTGGCGACGAGATCATCGGAGGCGAAGGCCGGCCACGATCCCTCGGGCGAGCATTCATCCTGGTGCTCGCCTGCGCGGTGCTGGCCGGGCCGGTCCTGCCCGCCGTGGCCACGGCCGCCCAGGCTGCCGACGCCCGGCTCCCCGCGGTGCGCCTCGACGGCACCTACTTCACCCGCGACGGCAAGCGGTTCCTCCCGGTGGGCGCGCACTGGGTGCCGGCGAAGGCGGGCATGCAGTGGCCCACGCGTTGGGACCCCGCGGAGGTCGAGGCGGACTTCGCGAAGATGCACGAGCTCGGATACAGCCTCGTCCGCTTCGACCTGCTGTGGGCCTGGTTCGAGCCCCGGCCGGGCGACTACAACGAGGCCGCCTTCCAGCAGCTCGACTTCCTGGTCTCGCTCGCACACAGGTACCGGATCTACCTGCACCCGAGCCTGTTCATCGGCGGGGAGGTGGGCGAGGCGTACTGGGACGTGCCCTGGCGGCACGGCCGCAACCCGCACACCGACCCCGACATGCTGCGCCTGGAGACCAACCACGCCGTCGAGCTCGGCCGGCGCTACGCGAGCGAGACCGCGATCATCGCCTGGGACCTGACGGACGAGCCGCCCTTCTGGATCGTCGCCGACAAGACCGGCGACGCAGCCGCGATCAACTGGACGCGCCTCGTCGCCGGAGGCCTCCGCCGCCACGACCGGCTGCATCCGATCGTCGTCGGCACCAGCGGCCAGGAGACGGGGCACGGGCCCTTCCGCGCCGACACCATCGTCGAGGAAGTCGACTTCCTCGCCGTGCACCCCTTCACGCTGTATCGGCCGGAGCTCTTCCCCGACCCGCTGCTGTCGCAGCGCGGGACGTACGGGGCGGCGTTCGACATCGCCCTGGCGAGCGGCGCGGGCAAGCCGGCCATGATCCACGAGATGGGCGCTTCCTCCGCCCAGTACGCGCCGGAGCGGATCGCGCTCTACGACCGCGCCAACCTCTACTCGGGCCTGGGAGCGGGAACGATCGGCGCCCTTCTGTGGTGCTACACCGACGCCTCACCCGAGCAGAGGAAGAACGCGCCCTACCTGCGCACGCCGCAGGAGACGCAGTGGGGCATGACCACCTGGGACCGGCAGGACCGTCCGCTGGCGAGGGAGTTCCGGAGGTTCTCGCAGGTGGTGGAGAGGCTCGACCTCGGCGGAGTCCAGCCCGCGCCGGCCGAGGTCGCGATCGTCGTCCCCGAGGAGTGGGCCAGGCCGCACGGCGACTTCTCCCGCCTGGGGCTCCGCGGACCCGAGGTGATCCCGTACGTCTCGACGGTCGACGGCGACGCGGTCGCGGGCGGTGGTGGCCAGGGCGGCGGTGGCAGCGAGAGCACCTGGCTCATGGGCTCCTCGCTCACTTCCTTCATCCTGGCGCGCCGGGCCGGCCTGAAGGCGGACTTCCCGCGGGAGCACGGCGACTGGGAGAAGCGGCCGCTCGTCTTCCTGCCCTCGCCGCTGACCAGCACGGGCACGCCCTTCCTCACCCACGTCCACTCCGACTTCTACGCGCGGGCTCGCGCGTACGTCGAGGCCGGCGGATCGCTGTACGCCTCCGTCGCCGCCGACGCGGCGATCCCGGAGATGGAGGGCCTGTTCGGCGCGTCGCTGGCCGATGCCGCCCCCGTCTCCGAGCTGGCCCTGAGGCTGGTGGCCCCGTTCGGCGGTCTCGCGCCGGGCCGGACCTTCCACTTCTCCGTCCCGGGCAGCGGCTCGCGGTACTGGGGCCAGTTGCTCGAGGTGAAGGGCGGCAGCGTGGTCGCGGTGGACCAGGACGGGCGGCCGGCGCTGGTGACGCACGCGCTGGGCGGCGGCAGGACGCTGCTCAGCGCCTACCCGCTGGAGGCCTACCTGGCCGCGACGCCGACCGCGTTCGAGAAGCCGGAGGACAGCCATCTCCTCTACCAGGCCTTCCGGGACTGGGCCGGCGTGCGCTCGCTCGTCCGCACCGACCAGCCGGCGGTCGAAGCCACGGCGCTCGAGGGTGCGGGCCGCGGCTACTTCGTCCTGGTGAACCACTCGCCGCAGCGGCAGGGGGTGAGCGTGACCACCACGCTGCCGGTTCGCGAGCTGCGGCAGGTCACGCCCGGCGGGCTCTTGCGCCTGGCGGCCGATGGCCCGCGCTGGCGGGCGGACATCGACCCCTGGGACGGCGTGGTCCTGGAGTACCGATGACGGCACGCAGCCCCCTCGTCGTCCTGCTGGTGCTGCTGATCTTCTTCGTCATCTCGCTGCTCACGAACGTGTCCGGGCCGCTGCTGCCCGACATCATCGGCTCCTTCAAGCTCAGCCTGGCGCTGGCCGGCTTCCTCCCGTCCTCGTTCTTCCTGGCCTACCTGCTGTCCATCCCCGCGGGCCTTCTCATCGAGCGCTACGGCGAGAAGCCCGTGCTCGTCGCCTCCTTCGTGCTGGCCTTCCTGGGCTCGTTCCTCTTCGTCCTGAGGCCGGCCTACGCCGTCGCCCTCTTCTCGCTGTTCACCATCGGCGTCGGCATGGCCATGCTGCAGGTGGCGATCAACCCGCTGCTGCGCGTGGCGGGAGGCGAGGAGCACTTCGCCTTCTTCAACGTCCTGGCGCAGCTCATCTTCGGTGCGGCGTCCTTCGCCAGCCCGTACCTGTACAGCTACCTGGTGCTGAACCTGGCACACCCGCCGCCGGTCCCGAACGCCCTCGTGCGTGCGCTCGTCCGGGTGGTCCCCGCTTCCCTGCCCTGGATCTCGCTCTACTGGGTCTTCACCGCGGTCACGCTGGCGATGATCGTGGTGCTCGCCTGCGTGAGGCTCCCGCGGGTGGAGCGGCTCGCCGACGAGAAGGCCGGCTCGCTGGGCTCGCACCTGGCCCTGCTGCGCAACCCCTGCGTCCACCTCTTCTTCCTCGGCATCGTGTGCTACGTGGGCACCGAGCAGGGGCTGTCGAACTGGATGAGCGAGTTCCTGCACCGCTATCACGGTCTGGACCCCGAGGTGGCGGGCGCTCGCGCGGTCGCCCGCTTCTGGGGCTTCATGACCATCGGCTGCGCGGTCGGGCTGGTGCTGCTCCGGCTGTGGGACTCGCGCCTTCTGCTGGTGGGCTCCGGCGTCCTCTGCGCGATCACGCTGGCGGTCGCCCTCTACGGTCCCGCCGACGTGTCGGCGATCGCCTTCCCCCTGACGGGCCTGTGGGCCTCGGTCATGTGGGGCATCATCTTCGCCCTGGCCCTCAACTCAGTCGAGAGCCACCACGGCTCGTTCTCCGGCATCCTCTGCACCGGCATCGTCGGCGGCGCCATCCTGCCGCCGCTCATCGGCAAGCTCGGCGATCTCTTCGGGCTGCGGGCCGGGATGCTGGTCCTGTTCCTGACCCTGGCCTACGTGGCCGGCGTCGGGCTGTGGGCGCGGCCGCTGGTGACGAACGCCACCGTCGGAGGCGGCGGCGGCAGCAGCCGGCGCGATGCGGCGGCCGGCTAGCGCTCCTGTTCTCGCACACGGCGGCGCCGCTCCCACGCGTCCCGCACCGGTCCACCATCGCCAGCCCTCACGTTCTCGCGTCAGGTGCCGCGTTCACGATGGGGTGTCGCGGACGGGCGCCTAGCGCCCCGCCACGTTAGCTTCTCTTCCGCGAAGCAGCAGGACCGGTGCCGCGCCTTCCATAGTCGAGTTCCGCCAGGTAGCCGTTGTGCGTGCGGCACAGCAGGCTCACGTTCTCGACCGAGTGCTCGCCTCCATACCCGCATGGATGGCGATGGTGGAATTCCAACCGCTCCCGCGCACGGCACCGCTCCCCGCTGCTGCTCAGGTACCGGCACTGGCCTCCGTCGCGAGCCCAGACGCCCGGCGGACGGCAGCCGGGACGTGACGGGATTTGGCCGCGCCCGGCGCGGGCGTCGCTTTCTTCGTCCCGCGTCCCCCGATACACCGTCCCTCTGCGGCTCGTCGACGCTGCAGCGGCGGCGCCCGCTCCGGTTCGACGCGTCCGGCGTGAACAGCCCCTGCTGGGGCTCACCCGCCGGCGTCGGGCTACTCTCTCCCGCGCTCCACCTCCGCTCGGGCAGCTTGCGGACGGTCGCCGGCACGTCAGGTCACGGTTCGCGAGCGTGAGATGCGGCGCCAGTCGCGCGATGCCGATCAGGTACATCCGCCCGTCGGCGAGCATCTCGATCAGCACCGGGTGTTGCCGCGCTGCCCGCGCCACGGCGATGCGAAGGTGAGCCTCGGCCCCTGAGGAATGCAGCCGCTCCGTGGCAGGAGGCGAACATCGACGGGCACGCCTCCCGGAGGTAGAGCCGGCGTGCGTCCACCTCGCCGAGGTGCGCGACCAGCCGACATCCTACATTGGGGAGCCGCACTCTGGCTCTGGCCGTGGAGTGACGGGTGGCACTGGCCTGACACGGGTGGTTGCCGGACGGGAAACACGCGCCCTCACGCCGGTACTGGCCGGGGATTCCGGTCGCCGTAGCGTGCAACTCCGTCCGGACGGAGTCCAGTTCGTTCGGTCCGGACGGAGTCGGGTCAGGGCGCGGTGCGACGCCAAGGCCGCCGCGACGAGCCGCGGCTTAGTCGATCTTGTACTTCGCCAGGTAGTAGCTGAGCGCCCGCTGGCTGATGCCGAGCGACTCGGCCGCGTCCTTCTTGACGCCGTTGGCGGCGCACAGGGCGCGGCGGACCGACTCCTGCTCGGCCCACTCCACGTTGTCGTGCAGCCGGCGGGAGGGCAGGCCGACCGCCGCGGCCGCCCCCGGCGGCGGCTCCACCAGGGAGATGGCGGCGGCGTCGATCACCGGCCCCGAGGCCAGCACCACCGCCCGCTCGACCGTGTTCTCCAGCTCGCGGACGTTGCCCGGCCAGTGGTACGAGCGCAGCCGGTCCAGGACCGCCGGCTCGAAGCCGTCGACCCGCCGGCCCAGCCGCTGCGCGTGCTTGCGCAGGAAGTGCTCGAGCAGCAGCGGGATGTCCTCGGGCCGCTCGCGCAGCGGCGGCAGCACGACGGGGATCACGCTCAGCCGGTAGTAGAGGTCCTCCTGGAAGCGCCCCTCGCCCACCATCGCCCGCAGGTCGCGGTTGCTGGCGGCGATCACCCGCACGTCCACCTTCTGCGTGCGCTCGGCGCCGACCGGCTCGAACTCGCGCTCCTGCAGGACCCGCAGCAGCTTGGCCTGCACCGCCTGGCCCAGGGTGGCGATCTCGTCGAGGAAGATGGTCCCGCCGTCCGCCAGGGCGAAGCGGCCGCGGCGGTTGGCGGTGGCGCCGGTGAAGGCTCCGCGGACGTGGCCGAAGAGCTCCGACTCGATCAGCGTCTCCGGGATGGCCGCGCAGTTGACCTTGATCAGCGGACGGTCGGCCTGCGCGCTGCGGGCGTGGATGGCGCGGGCGGCCAGCTCCTTGCCGGTCCCGGTCTCGCCGGTGATCAGCACCGTGCTCTTCGACCCGGCGACCTTCTCCAGCTTGTGGATGACCTCCTGCATCACCTTTGAGCGGCCCACGATCCCGTAGTGGTCGAACTCCTCGTCCCGCTCCGAGAGCAGGTAGCGGTGCTGCCGGCGCAGGCTCTGCTCCTCGAGCGCGCGGCCCACCACCACCAGCAGCTCCTCCACCTCGAACGGCTTCTGCAGGTAGTCGTAGGCGCCGAGCTTCATGGCCTCGATCGCGTTCTCGACGGTGGCGTGGGCCGTCATCATCACCACCTGCGGCCGCTCGGCCTCGGGCACCGAGGCGGCCAGCTCGCGGATCAGCTCCAGGCCCGTCTTGCCGGGCATGCGGTGGTCGCAGACGAAGACGTCGAAGCCGCGGTCGGCCAGCA
>Ga0187777_10003379_pt1 | contig 10194 bp, 12 predicted proteins | sample 1015_Q2_SP5_10_M_FD_132416 | JGI IMG/M metagenome (GOLD analysis project Ga0187777, IMG submission 132416) | Tropical peat soil microbial communities from peatlands in Department of Meta, Colombia - 1015_Q2_SP5_10_MG | ecosystem: Environmental > Terrestrial > Soil > Wetlands > Peat | place...
CCGGACACTCACAATTTTCGGCACGCCCGGTTACATCGCACCCGAGCAAGTCAAAGGACCGGCAGCCAATCTTTCTCCAGCAGCGGACGTTTACAGTCTCGGAGCAATTTTGTTTGATCTGTTCACCGGGCGGCCGCCATTTCTGGGCGAGCACGCGCTCGCCGTAATCCAACAGACCAGCGAAAAACCAGCGCCGAGACTGCGCTCGCTCGCGCCAACAATGGATCGCGATTTGGAAACGATCTGCGCCCGCTGTCTAGAACGCGAGCCGCTGGCGCGTTATCGCTCAGCGACCGATTTGGCGGACGATCTTGAACGTTGGCTGGAAGGGCGTCCGATCATTGCGCGCCGCGTTTCGCCACCGACGCGGGTCTGGCGTTGGTCGAAGCGCAACCCGAAGCTTGCTGTAGCTACGGCAGTAGCATTTTGCTCAGCTGCCGCAGCCGCATTCTTGTTCTTGTCTCAGAACTTCACTCCAAAGCCGCCCACGGGGAGCGCACAAGTGAGGACGATGGCAGTGCTTCCATTCAAGATGCCAGGTGCACCCGCCGAAGACGAATACCTCGGCACCGGGTTGGCCGATACGTTAATCAGCCAGATCGGGAGAATTTCGCAGATTCTTGTCAGGCCCGCAGGCTCAGTGCAGAAATATGCCGACGTGGACGGGCAAGGTGCAGTGGCCATAGGACGAGAACTGCGCGTTGAAACTGTTCTCGACGGCACCGTGCAGCGCGATGCAGATAACCTCCGGGTGACCGCGCGCCTGGTACGCGTCGGAGATGGCGCCGTTCTCTGGTCAGCCAAATACGATGAGAAATTTACAAACGTGTTTACGATTGAAGATACGATTTCGCAAAACGTCGCTAAAACGCTGGTCCGGAATCTAAGCGGTCAAGATCAAAAGCTGCTAACCGAGCACCACACGGACAACATTGAGGCGCACCGGGCTTACTTAAAAGGGCGTTACTTCTGGAACAAGCGAACGCCGGCAGAATTGCAACACAGTCTTGCATGTTTCCGACAGGCGATCGATCTCGATCCGACTTATTCTTCCGCTTATGCGGGTATGGCTGATGCATACGCGCTTCTGGTGTGGCAAGAGCAATTTCCCCAGAACGAGTTCATCGCAAGAGCAAAAGCTGCGGCCACCAAGGCGCTCGAAATTAACGAGACGCTCGCCGAGCCACACGCCACTCTTGGTTTTATAAAATTCTGGTATGACTGGGATTTCGCCGGTGCCGAGTCAGAGTTCCGGCGCGCCATTAAACTGAACCCGGATTACGCGACTGCCCACCATTGGTATGGCGAATCGCTTGGCCTGATGGGCAGGTTCGATGAAGGTTTTAAGGAGTTGAGACTTGCGCAACAGATCGATCCGCTGTCGCCAGTTATCGATACGGACCTGGGCAAGTTGCACTTGTTCGCCCGGCAGGCAGATCAGGCGATCCAACGATTCCAAATGCTGTTGGAATCAGATCCCGACTTTCCGCTGGCACACTTGTTTCTGGCGATGGCTTACAACCAAAAAGGGCTGCGCGATCAAGCGATCTCGGAGTTGGAAAAACGGGCGAACAGCCCAGGAAGCCGGACGATCTTCAAAGCCGTGCTCGGATTCGTGTATGGACAAGCCGGGCGGCGAGCGGAGGCGACCAGCATTTTAGACGAATTGAACCAACAAAGATCATCCAAACAGTTTGTTTCACCATTTGAAATCGCACTGATTTACACAGGGCTGGGCGAAAACGACCAGGCATTCGAATGGCTCGAGAAAGCGAAAACCGAACGCGATCCATTTTTAATCTACATAAAGACGGATCCCAACTTTGATACCCTGCGCGGCGACCCACGTTTTGACAGCTTGCTTCACCAAGTCGGACTTGCGGCCAGCAAAGTATCCCGAACCAAACAACTTGTCGTTAGGCCGACTACCAACCTCTTTTGCGCGCTTGAACCTGGCCCGATTTTCACGCAGTGAAACAAATTACCACGAGCCTCCGACTTACCTGCAAGCGAGACGCTTGCTCTACCTTTGAGCGATTCTAGTCGCTCAGTTCCACGTTCCAGTAGGCGAGATCCACGAAATGCCGCCAGCTTTCGTGCTGTGGTGCATTGAAGGTGACGTGCAAGAACGGCCGCCACTTTGGTCGCTTCGGTTTCCGAATCAGCGTCATCTGCGCTTCCTGGGCAAGGCGATTACCTTTCAGCGTGTTACACGGGATGCAAGAGCAAACGACATTCTCCCAGGTGGTCGTTCCACCGCGATCGCGTGGAATCACGTGATCGAGATTCAAATCGTTTCGATCAAAAGTCTTGCCGCAGTACTGGCAGGTGTTTTTGTCCCGCTCGAACACATTGTGCCGGGTAAACTTCACTTCCTTCTTGGGAAGACGATCGAAGAAAAGCAGCACAATCACGCGAGGGATTCGGATTTTCCACGAAATCGTCTGCACCAATTCGTGGTCCGGCGCGTCGGTCGAGAAATCGCGCCAGCTTTCAAAATCGTGGGTCAGGAAATTATTCGCGTCATCCGACGAAACAACGTGAGCGTGACCGGCGTAGACCAGCGAGAAGGCGCGCCGGGCCGAACAGATGTTGACCGCCTGCCAGAGACGGTTCAGCACCAATACCTGACTATTTAAAAGCGAGTGCAAATCTTCCCCTCCTGCGCTTTTACCACCTTTTCGGTGGAAAGTGGCGCGAAACTATCACTGTCGTTTTTGACTGTCAACGCGGTGGTCTGCCCGGCCACAGCTTGCGCGGGGATGGAAATTTCGGCAGAATCGCGGCCCAATGAGGCAGTTCTCGACCCGGATTGCAGTAACGTTTGTGATTAGACGCCAAAATAACGTCTTTAAAGGCGCCATTTTGGGGCACAATTCTCGTTAGGCCCATGAAGTCGTTTCGATCACGATTTCGCATATCGAGCAGAACGACTCGCCAGACGTTGGGGGCAGCGGGAGTGATCATTTCTCTGGTGTTTGTCGGCATGCAGATCCGACAAAGTAACCTTCAGGCACGTGCCGCGGCCTATCAAACGATCGGTATCGCGACGTCGGAATTCCACCGGAGTTTCAGCCCCCGTATGAATCGATTAATGACGGAGTCCACCTACCCGGAGGCGGTTGAGAAGTGGAGCCTTGAAGACTGGGAGACCGTCGAGCGGATTGAAACCGCAGACCTTCGGATGCTGGAGACGATCCTGCTGCAGGTGGAGCAGGGCCTGCTGCCACCCGACGCTACGGCTCGACTCGGATACAATTGGGGGCCGATCTTGAGCAACCCCGCCTTTGCGTGTCTCTGGCCCGACCTGCGAGTCCACGTTGGGAGCTCGGTCCGCAAATTTATCGAAGATTCTACACCCGCAGACAAACGTGCGGCTTGCAACGTCGATCTTGAGGCGCTCTCCGACGCGACCATTCTTGGTCGGAAGAAGGATTCAACAAGTGTTAAGTAGCCGAGAGGCCTAACGGCCGATGAAGCCAGCAGAGGTTGAGAGTTGAGAGATGATAGTTGAGAGTTTGGCAATGTTCGCTCCCGTCACCGGTCGCTCAGCTTGTTCTCGTTAGGCCTTATGCGTTATCATCACTGTGGAATCCCCACAAAAAACGATTTCCAGGGAGCAACCTATTTGCGGAAGCTCAAGGTGCATGTCAGCGACCATCTTGCGACACCGTATGCGGTACAATGGATGAGATTCGATGATGACTGCCCGTTGCCCGATTTGGTCAAGACAGTCCCCCATGTGGCGTTTGAGGTTGACGATCTGGAAGCGGCAATTCGTGGGAAGCATGTAATCATAAGTCCAAACGAACCATCAGAAGGGGTTCGAGTTGCTTTCATTGAGGAAGCGGGAGCACCAATCGAATTCTTGCAGTTCACGAAGAAGGCCTAAGCAGGCAAATGCAGCGAGCTCTCGCTCGTGCATCCATTAAGAACCCGCTTATAGTTCGCCGCTGTGCAGCATGAATCACGCATAACGATCCACATGGTGGCGAGCTTGGACGGGTTCGTCGCTCGCAAAGACGGGAGCGTCGACTGGATGGAGACGTCAGACGAATTCCCAGACGGAGAGACCATGGACCCCGAGTTCGTCGAGGCGTTTCTCAAGACAATTGACTGTTACGTCATGGGATCACGAACCTATGAGACCGCGCTGAATTTTGAGGCCAAAGGGTTCGGGTGGTCCTACGGCGATAAACCCACTTTCGTGCTGACGCATCGCGACCTGCCGCGGACCCGGGATAGTGTCGAATTCTATTCTGGCGATCTCGCGCAGCTGGTGAACAGCCGTCTGCGGCCAAAGTTCCGCAGCATCTGGTTTGTCGGAGGCGGAGCAGTTTCTGGCGAGTGTCTGCGTCTCGGGCTAGCCGACGACGTTCGTTACTCGATTCTCCCGATCTTAATTGGTGACGGGACCGCTTTCTTCGAAAAGCTCGACCGAGACGTCGCGTTGCATTTGGCGGAGGTCAAAGCCTACCAGAACGGGATGATTGCGCTGCATTATCACGTGCGAAGATAGGCCGCAGGTCAGCTTATTTTGTTTGTCGACGATCAATCCAACGATCAAGCGCTGGCGAGAACGGAGGGTTTTTTGTCGAGGATCGCCATTGCCTGTTGCAGTTCGTCAAAGTCAAAGGGTTTGGACATCATCATGTCGACGTTGAGTGCCTCGTAGGCCTGAATGTCCTCGTCACAAAGATAGGCCGACAACACGAGGATCTTGCCGCCAAAATTTTTCGCTCGAAGCTGACGCACCAATTCCAGGCCGGTCATGCGCGGCATTCGATGGTCGGTAATGACGACGTCAAAAGGCCGTGCCGTCGCGCCGATCTTGATCAGCGCTTCCCAACCGCTATTCGCGCGAACCACCTTGGAGGCCGGACCTCCGAGCACCATCGCGATCATATGCCCGACCGCTTTTTGATCTTCGACAACCAGGATCTGCATAAACCCGGCCATTTAGCTAGCAGGAGGCGCGCCGTTAACACCGGTCGAATCGAACTATCGTTGCGGCGATCCGCTCGCAGACTTCCTGATGAAATTGCCGGGCAAGCGTTTCTCGGCGCCGGCAACCGCCCCGGCCGCAACCCCGAGCTGGAGTTCATCGGCCGGGAGAAATTGTTTAAAACGGTTCTTGTCGATCGCTTTCATAAACGCTTCATGCGCCGTGACCACTCCGCTCTTCAACACGCTGAAAATCGCGTCGTCCATAAACTGCATCCCCTGCCCTTTGCCGGACACGATCACGTCCTGGAGTTTCTGGGTCGCGCCCTCACGGATGATTGCGGAAACGGCGGTGTTAGCGATTAGAATTTCATTAACAACGATCCGGCCCGCGGCATCCGATTTTTTCAGAAGCAGTTGTGCCAGCACGCCACGCAATGAATTGGCCAGCATCGCGCGCGTTTGGGGTTGTTTCGATGCCGGGAAAACGTCGACCATTCGGTCGATGGTCTTGCGCGCGTTGTTGGTGTGCAGCGTTCCGAAAACAAGCAGACCGGTTTCCGCTGCTGTCAGCGCCATGGAAATGGTTTCAAGATCGCGCATTTCACCGACCAGCACGATGTCGGCATCCTGACGCAACGCAGCTTTCAATGCGGCTGGGAACGATTCCGAATCCCCGGGGATCTCCCGCTGGGTAATGATGCTGCGCTTGTTGCAGTGCACGAACTCGATTGGTTCCTCGATCGTAACGATATGCCGTGCCTGATTTTTGTTGATGTAATCGATCAGCGCCGCCAGCGTCGTTGATTTTCCAGAACCGGTCGGACCGGTGACAAGGACCAGGCCGCTGCGCAAATGAGCAAATTCTCTTGCCGCCGGCGGAATTCCGAGCTGATCGAGCGTCGCGATTTTTGTGGGGATCAACCGGAAAACTGCGCCGTAACCGTGGGCCTGCTTCAAGTAATTGCAACGGAAGCGCGACGTTTCGTCCATTTCGTAAGCGAAATCGAAGTCACCTTGCTCATCGAAGGTTTTCCAGTTCCGTTCGCCGCAAACTTCGCGCAACATCGACATCATCTCCATACGGCCGAGCGGCACGTCGTGAATCGACGCTATGTCGCCGTGTCGGCGAAGCTTAGGCGGCTGGCCTTCCGCGATGTGCAAATCCGACCCGCCTTGCTCCACGATGACTCTTAACAACTTATCAAGAACAGCCATTTGAGAACCACGGATTACACGGATGTCACGGATGAGAGAAGTTAGGTGTGGAAGTCCGGAACGGCCGGCTCGTCACTGCCTCGTGGACGCAACACTCGCTTCCACTCTAGTCGCGCATTCCTAAAGTTTAGGAGCAGAGCGAGATCCAATCCGGTAATATTCAGATAACCAATCATCTGGGCTACGTGCGCTTCGGTGAAAGAAGTAGCTACTTTGGGATCAACAATCACAGAGTCGTCAACGATCAAATCAGGAATCAGCTTGCCGATCAGTTCGCCGCGATAAAAAACCGGAAACGAGCGTTGAACTGAGATTCGATGACCGGCGCGCAGTAATTCGATCGTTATCGCGCGCTCATATAATTTCTCGTCCAGACCGGGCTTCAACTCATTGAGCACTTCCATCGCGACTCCAATGATCACCCTGCTTATGTCTTCATGAATGATCTTTTGCATCCGCGACATCCGCGTAATCCGCGGTCATATCTTCATTTTCCATCCGTGTTATCCGTGTAATCCGTGGTTAAACCTGTCCTTCCAATCAGTTTAAATCCGCGTAATCCGCGGTTAAGTTTTTAGACACTGTTTTATTTCTAATTTTTGTTCCGCACGCGTGATTGCCTCTTCGGCGGTGATTAATCCGCAGCGGCAAAGATCCGCCAGAGCATCGTCCATCAGTTGCATTCCCTGTCTCTTACCGGTCTGGATAATTCCGGGAAGCATGTGAGTCTTTGCTTCGCGAATTACATTGGCGACAGCCGGAGTGTTGGTAAGAATTTCCAGGGCGAGTACGCGCGAATTGCCATCGACGCGCGGAACCAACTGCTGACTGATTACACCGCGCAGCGATTCGCTGACCATGATGCGCACTTGGGCCTGTTGGTCCGGTGGAAAGACATCGAGTAGCCGGTCGAGTGTGCGCGAGGCGTTTCCGGTGTGGAGCGTTCCCAAAACCAAATGGCCAGTCTCGGCCGCGGTAATGGCAAGCGAGATCGTTTCAAGATCGCGCATCTCGCCCACCATAATCACGTCCGGATCTTCGCGAAGGACGGCGCGCAACGCGGCGGAAAACGAGCGTGTATGGATGTGGACTTCGCGTTGCGTGATATGACAACCTTTTGGTTGGAAAACGTACTCAATCGGATCCTCCAGCGTGATAATGTGTTCGCGCCGTTCGATGTTCACTTGCTCGACCAACGCAGCGAGAGTGGTTGATTTTCCGCTACCTACCGAACCGGTCACGAGCACAAGCCCGTTTTGAAACCGGGTCAGTAACTTGAGATGTTCGGGCAGGCCGAGCTCATCCATCGTGCGCACTTTCGGGTTAATGATTCGAAATACGAGATCGACTCCGCGTCGCTGTCGTACCGCACTGGTGCGATAACGGCCGAACGAATTCGCGTAGGCGAAACCGGCGTCGCCCCGTTCGTTTAATTGGGTCTTGTAGAGGTTCGATAAGAAACCTTCGGCCAGGGCGAGGGTTTGGTCGGCGGTGAAGGGTGGTGCATCGGGCCAGATTGGCTGCAGCGTCCCGTGCAATCGCCAAATTGGCGGCAAGTCTACACCAAGATGAATATCTGATGCGCAGGCCTGCTGGGCGACCGCGAGATAATCATCGACATGTCGAAGCGGATGCGAACTGGGGGGCATATCGCGCCATCCGTTTTAGGCTGGACGCCGCTCCGCGTAAACTTAAAAACCTTTTGATCGGGAACGCTCTCGGCGCACGTAATCGCCAAACTTCTTCTCCACCAAGTTCACCACCACTGGCTTGAGCAAAGTGGCCGCGATCCGCAGCGCGCCCAGGAGAAATCCCGCTTCTACCAATGTTCCCTTGGGTTTCGATCGTCCGCCCCTGGCATCGACAACGATCTTTTTCTTGCGCGTCACAACCGCAGTTACCAGCAGACCGATCGCGATCGCGCCGACAATCCACGGCACCGGTTCGCGCTGGACCGACCGCCGAATTTTGCGAGGGAAATCCGCTTCCTCGCGCACCCGCACGATGCGGCGCTCCAGGTCCTCGCGCGAGCGAGCGATTTCCTCCCTCAATTCCGCGGCTGGTTTGCTTCTAGATTTTTTAGCCATTCCCGGTCTTTCTTTAGCTCAGTCAGTGTTCCGCGAAATATTGGACGTTTAATTCCAGTGCCGGCAACGAGCAGAAGAATAAGTGCGATCACGAAATGCAGCCCGGCGGCTGCGAGCGCCACCCACAACCACGAAACATTTGCCATCTGCGCGATTGCGACAACTACCGTCGCCAGCAGGAAAATGTAACCAAACACAAAGAATAAAACTGCTGCGACCAAACAAACCGCTGCGACCAAAAACTGGACGAGCGCTGTTCTCGACTCTGTCGCCAGCAACGTCGCCCGGCTTTCAAAAAAATCGGCGAGCGCGCTCGCTAGCGCGACCAAACTAGCAATGAGCCCGGTTTGGCGCGGCCGACTCGACGACGGCGAAGTTTCGCCAGCCATTCAGTAAAGCGCGTTCAGCGCCTGAAGATCAATCCCAGGACGAATCCGACGCCGAGCGCGGTAAAGATCGCTTTGGTCGGATTCTCGCGAACATACTGTTCGGCATCATCCTGAAAGGTGCGCGCACGAGTTCGCGCATCGCCCCACGCGTCTTCCGCCCGACCACGGGCGTCGGTCCATGCCTTCTCGGCTTTGCCGCGCGCGTCATTCCAAACTTGTTCCGCTTTGCCGCGATACTCGCCGGCCACGGCTTCGGCCGCCTCTCGCAAATCCTCGGCCGCTTTGCGTGCGTGCATTTTGCTGCTCTCGAATTTGTTCTGCGCGTCACTGGCTGCAGATCCTCGATGTGATTTGTTTTCTTCTGCCATAAAGTTCTCCAATTGATTTCGTTGCCGGAACTATCCGCGCGCTTGCGATTCTGAGCAAATCGCGGGCCGAGATATTTAGCAAGTTAGCGATTTAACGATTCCTTAGCGGATTACTGCTCCCGGAAAATGATCCGAGCCTTGGTCAGGTCGTATGGCGACAGCTCCACCGAAACTTTGTCGCCCGGAACAATGCGAATGAAGTGCTTCCGCATTTTGCCCGAGATATGGGCGAGCACGTTACGCTGGCCGGCCAGATCGACCCGGAACATCGTGCCCGGAAGGACCTGGGTCACAGTTCCTTCCATCACGATCTGTTCTTCCTTCGGCATCCCGCCGAAATATATCCTAAGAGATCGGCGGCTCAACCACATGCAATGCATCGGCTCGACAGAGTACGCTCCCGCTAGGGCATCGAGAGTGTGTCCGCCTATAGTTTTCCGCAGGGCGGAATGATTCTCGCCCTACCATCCCCAAAGCAACGCCGGGTCCGGCCCCCTAAATGTCAGGCTCCCGCCGCGACGAAGTCAGTGTTCGAAGAATTTTCCATGGATCTACTGAACGTCTTCGAGTGAGATGGTGGGCAAATATTCGCCCAGCTCCTGACGCTTCCACCATGCACCGGTCCGCTGATGCTCTTCAATGTTCGTGAATTGGTAACGATAAAAGGTCGCACGAATAAATCGCGGCGGTGTTTCCGGGAATGGATTCCTGGCAAAAAGCGCCGTGACTTGCGGCTTACCGTGCAGCAACGCGATCACGGTCTGAACAAACCAGGGATTTTGCCGATACGATCCGAGTGCCGCGAACCACATTTGCCAATCGAGACGCGGCTGGTGCGGCTGACACCAGTCCGGGGCACGGATCACATCGCCTGGTTTCCATTTGAATTCATACGGTTTCCAATCGAGACCGTCCGCGCTGCCTTCAACAACGATTTCCTTTCGATCTTTGGTCATCACGCGAAAGAGTCCGTAACCGTTAACGATTCGAAAGGTTTCGCCGTAGGCCAGCATTCGTCCCAGAAACGGAGACCATTCGTCTTCGGGCTCGAACGCGCCATAGATGAACCGCGCGTTGATGGGCAACGTGAGAACGATCACGACAATGGCCGCGTAGGCGGAGAGTCGATCCGCGAATTCGCAGCCATGGCGCTCGGTCGCCGTGACGACAACGCCTCGACGGAGTGAG
>Ga0187777_10003380_pt1 | contig 10193 bp, 6 predicted proteins | sample 1015_Q2_SP5_10_M_FD_132416 | JGI IMG/M metagenome (GOLD analysis project Ga0187777, IMG submission 132416) | Tropical peat soil microbial communities from peatlands in Department of Meta, Colombia - 1015_Q2_SP5_10_MG | ecosystem: Environmental > Terrestrial > Soil > Wetlands > Peat | place...
CCAGAGCAGTGATCCGACGTCTGACGTCTGACGTCTGACGTCAGACGTCAGACGTCAATTACTCGGCGGGCCACCCACCACGCGGCCACGCCGCCCGCTACGAAGCCGAGCACGAGTCCGAACGCACCGAAGAGTTGATTCCCCAGTGCGCCGACCAGCGTCGCCACCACGAAACTGACCAGCGTCTTGAGCAACCTCACGAAGCCTCCAGGAGTCGATGGAGTGCCGCCTCCGTCGTCATCCCTTCGATGGTCACGCGCTTGCTCCGGGACGCTGCTCCGCGAGCGATCGTCACGGCCTGTCGCGTCACCCCCAGCCGCTCAGCGAGGAATCGCACCAGCTCCTCGTTCGCTGCGCCGTCCACCGGCGGCGCAGCGAGGCGAACACGGACCGCGTCACCGTACATGCCCGCCATCTCGGTACGCTTCGCTCGCGGCACGACGTGAATCCCGACGGTTGCGGTCGGTCTCAAGCCGACGGCCGATAGCTGACAGCTGACGGCTGCCTCACAGCAGTATCCGATACACGAACTGCTTCAGCACCCACAGGAGCAGCAGCGCCACGAGCGGGCTGAAATCGAACATCCCGATCGGCGGCAGGAGCCGGCGGATCGGCTCCACGATCCAGTCGGTGAGCCAGTAAACGGGCCGCATCCAGCGGGAATAGCGAAACGCGCCGAGCCACGAGGCGATGACGCGAACGAGGATGGCGGCGAACAGCACGTCGTAAATGGCGTCGACCGCGAGGATGAGCATCGCTCGCGGGCCTCCCTGCGCCGCCCCGGAGAGACTGTACCACGACTCGATCAGCCACTGGGCCAGCGAAATGACGAGCACATCGATCACCGCGACCAGAATGACGAGCCACCACCCCGCCTGCACCGGATTGCCGCCACGCCGCACGACCAGACGTTCGATCGGGTGCATCACCGGGTCCGTGATCTGACGCATGCCCCGTCCCACGGTGCTGAACGGCGAGATCCGCCGCGTCCGAACGAGCCACGACAGCAGCGCTGCCAGGACGGCGAGGATGAAAGCGCCGAAAACGATGTAGCGAATGTCTACGAGCAGCTGGTCAGTCGTCAGGAGAGCGCTTCTTTCACAATTCTCGCCTGCTCGGCCTGGTGAGCCGCCGGGTAGCCCTCAGCCGGACTGGCCCGCTCGGGGCGGGAGACGTCCTTGATCGCGACGTCCGTGGCGACGAGATCGCGCAGCTCGGGCAGCAGGAACTTGCGCGGGCCCATGTTGCGCGGTTCCTCCTGAACCCACACGATCTCGGCGAGCTTGGGGTAGCGCCGTACCAGCTCCGCTACATCGGCCGTCGGGAACGGGTACAGGAGCTCGATTCTCCCGATCGCGACGTGGGTCGCGGCGGTGCGTGCCGGGGAGGCGAGCAGGTCGTAATAGATCTTGCCGCTGCACAGCACGAGCCGGGTGACGGCATCACGGCGTTCCGCCGTCGCGGGATCGTCGAGCACCGGTTGGAATCGGCCGGAGGCGAGATCCCCGAGCCGGGACGTCGCCGCCGGCAGCCGCAGCAGGCTCTTCGGGGTCATCAGGATCAGCGGCCGGATCTCGCCGTGGCGGGCCTGGCGCCGCAGCAAGTGGAAGTACTGCGCCGGCGTCGTGCAATTGGCGACGCGGATGTTTCCCTCCGCGCCGAGTGCCAGGAACCGCTCCGGCCGGGCGCTCGAATGCTCGGGTCCCTGGCCTTCGTATCCGTGCGGCAGGAGCAGGGTCAGCCGCGATGTCTGTCCCCACTTCGCGAGCCCCGAGAAGATGAACTGATCGAGGATCACCTCGCCCCCGTTGGCGAAGTCGCCGTACTGCGCCTCCCACAGCACCAGGGACTCGGGAGCCGCGACGGCGTAGCCGTACTCGAAGCCCATGCAGGCGAGCTCCGACAACGGGCTGTTGTGCAGCTCGAAGGGCGCGCGCGACCCGGGGAGGTGTTGAATCGGCGCGTAGCGCCGTCCGTTCGTCGCGTCGTGGAGTACGAGGTGGCGCTGGCTGAACGTCCCGCGCTCCGAATCCTGGCCGGTGAGCCGGATCGGGATCCCCTCGGCGAGCAGCGAGCTGAACGCGAGGGCTTCGGCCTGGGCCCACTCGATCCCACCCTCGGCCCCGAGCGTATCGCGCCGGCGGTCGAGCTGTTTCTTCAATTTGGGATTGGCCGTGAATCCCTCAGGGATCGCGAGCAACTGCTCGTTCAGCGCCGTGAGCAGCTCCGCGCGCACCGCCGTCTCCGGCTCCGCGGCCGTTTGTTGCGAGATGCGGCGTGGCTCCTCGCCGGCCGTGCCCGCCGCGAGGCTCGCCTTCAGCGCCTGCTGCACTTCCTGCAGCCGCCCGTACGCGGCATCCCAATCGCTCTGCGCCCCCGCCTGATCGACCACGCCTTCCTGCGCGAGCTGCGCGGCGTACTTCTCGCGCACCGTCGGGGTCTGCTTGATGCGGTCATACATCAGGGGCTGCGTGTACGCGGGCTCGTCGCCTTCGTTGTGGCCGTGGCGGCGGTAGCCGACGACGTCGATCACGACGTCGTGGCGGAACTTCTCGCGATACATCATCGCGAGCCGCACAGCGGCGAGCGCCGCCTCGGGATCGTCGGCGTTGACGTGGATGATCGGGGCGTCGAACCCCTTGGCGAGGTCGCTCGAGTAATCGGTCGAGCGTCCCTCGCGCGGATCCGTCGTGAAGCCGATCTGGTTGTTGCCGATCAGGTGGATCGTGCCGCCCGTGGTGTAGCCGGCGAGCCGGGCCAGGTTGAGCGTTTCGGCGACCCCGCCCTGTCCCGGAAACGCCGCGTCGCCGTGAATCAGCACCGGGAGCGCCACGGTGCCGTCGTGCAGCGCTGCGGGGCCCTGACGGCTCGTCTGCTCGGCGCGGGCGCGTCCTTCGACGACGGGATTCACCGCTTCGAGGTGGCTCGGATTGGGGCTGAGGCTGACCGTGATCGTCTTGCCGAAGGCGGTGCGATACGTGCCCTTCGCCCCGTGGTGGTATTTCACGTCCCCCGTGCCGCCTTCCGGCGTCAGGGTCTCCTCGACGTGGCGCCCGCCCTCGAACTCGGCGAAGACCGTCTCGTAGGGCAGGCCGACGGTGTGAGCCAGCACGTTCAACCGGCCCCGATGGGCCATGCCGATGACGACGTCGCGGGCACCGCCCGTGCCTGCCAGCTCGATCGTGAGATCGAGCATCGGCACCATGACGTCGAGCCCCTCGATCGAAAAGCGCTTCTGCCCCAGGTAGGTGCGATGCAGGAAACGCTCGAGCGCTTCGACCAGCGTGAGCCGGGAGAGCAGCTTCTTCTTCGCCTCGGGCGCCATGCGCTTGCGATGCAGCCCCGATTCGATCACCTGGCGCAGCCAGACGCGCTCCTCGTGGCTGCCGATGTGCTCGACCTCGTAGGCGATCGTGCCGCAATACGTATCGTGCAGATTCGGATACGCCTCCGCGAGCGTTCTTCCGGGGACGTAGATGCGCAACACCTCGGTCGGGATCCGGGCCATGACGTCCGGCGTAAGCCCGAGGGGTCCCGGGTCGAGGGCGGGGTCTCCCGGCGGCGCGGAGCCGAGCGGGTCGAGGCGCGCCGCCATGTGGCCGAAATGGCGGTGGGCTTTCACGAGTCCCATCGCCGCGGCGACGTGCTTGAGGTCGTCGAGTGACGTCGCCACCGCGGGTGCGGCGGCTGGGGGGGCGGCCGGCACGGGTGCGCTGACCGCGGACGGCTGGGAGCTGACCGCTCCCATTCCAAGGCTCCCCGCGACACCATCGTAGAACGCATCCGCACCCTGCAGCAACGCATCGAGCCGGCGCAGAAACATCCCGGACTCGGCGCCCTGGATGACGCGGTGATCGTAGGTACTCGTGATCGTGATGACCTGCGCCCCCGCGACGTCGCGGATCGCGCCGGTCGCGATGATGGAGCCCTGGCCCTTCATGAGCCGGGGCACCGACGCGACGGTCCCGATGGTCCCCGGGTTCGTCAGCGTGATCGTCGCGCCGACGAAGTCGTCGGGGAGGAGGCGGTTCGTGCGAGCCTTCTCGACGAGCGTCTCGTATGCCGCATGAAAGGCGGCGAAGTCCATCGCCTCGGCGTGTTTGATCACCGGCACGACGAGGGCGCGACTGCCGTCCTTGCGCTCGACGTCGACGGCGAGCCCGAAGTGGATCCCGTCGGGATCGAAGCGATGCGGCTTGCCGTCCACGTCGTGGAACGCGCGCACCATGACCGGAAACTGCTTCACCGCTTGGACGATTCCCCAGCCGATGAGGTGCGTGAACGAGATCTTGAGGTTGCGGGAAGCGAGGGCGGCGTTCGCCGCCTGGCGTCGCGCCGCCAGCGTCGCGACCGCGATGTCCCGGAACGACGTCGCCGTGGGGACGTCGAGAGAATCGGTCATGTTCTGCACGAGCCGCGCGGCGGGACCGGTGATCGGTGTCAATCCGGCGCTCGGCGCCGCGGGAGCGGCGGGCGCAGACGGGGCGACGGGAGCCCCACGCGACAGCACCTCCGCCCGGTCGGTCTTGATGATCGGCAGCTCGGCCAGCCTCCCGTTGTCGAACAGGGCGCGCCAGTCGTCCGAAACGGAGGCGGGATCGCGCAGGTACTGCTCGTACATCACCTGCACGAACGCGGCGTTATTGGTGCCGAAGACGAATTCGCTCACATGCGGGAATCTAAATACGCGGTCAGCTATCAGCCATCAGCCGTCAGCAAGAGCCCGCACGCTCTCGAAAATCTCCGCCTTACCGTCCGCTGATCCTGGTGTGGCTGTGCTGGTGTAGCGGGCAGTCCTGAAGGCGGGCATATTCAGCGACACTCGTGCCAAAGCGTTCGCCCGCAGTCCATTCCCGTCACGCTCGAGTTCGGTCCCCGTCTCCCGATCGCGGCTCGGCATTGATGCGTCTCAGCACGGCGATCGCCGCGGCCGAGACGGAGTCGGACATCTGCCGGGCGGTGGCGAACGGCCTGCGCGACGAAGCGCTGGGCTACGACTTCGTCGCGATCCTCCTCGTCGATCCAGTGACCGGGGATCGGGTCCTGGAGGCCAGTGCGGGATGGGACACGGCCCCGACGGGACTGCGGGTTCGTCCCGGTCAGGGCCTTTCCGAGCTGCCCCTCCTCGATGGTCGTCTCCACTACACACCTGAAGTCACCCACGACACCCGTTACCTCCCGACGCGCAATGAAGGATCCGAAGTCGACGTCCCGGTGATGATCAACCGGCAGCTGGTGGGCGTCCTCGTCGTCGAGAGCAACCACACCGGCGCCTTCGACGAGCACGACTTCGAGATCCTGACCGCGGCCGCCAATCAGGCGGGGATCGCCATCGGACGCGCGCGCCTGCTGGGTGCCGAGCGGCAGCGTGCCGACGAACAGGAGGCGTTGCGCGCGACGATGGCGGACCTCTCGGCGCAGCTCGAGTTGTCGAAGCTCCTGCAGGCGGTCCTCGAGCGCGCGGTCAGCCTGCTGCACGTGAGCCACGGGGAGCTCGCGATCTACGACGTGGCGGCGCGCGAGCTGGAAGTGGTCGCGAGCCACAACATCGGCAAGCGCGACACGATGGGGACCCGCATGGCCCTCGGCGAGGGGGCGATGGGTTGCGCGGCCCGGGACGGCAAACCCCTGATCATCGACAACTATCTCGAGTGGGTGGGTCGGTCGCCGCAGTACTCTCAAGTCGACTTTCACGCCGTCATGGTCGCTCCGCTCATGATGGGCGGTCACCTGGTCGGCGCGATCGCCTTCATGGACCGTGACCCGAAGCGGCGGTTCGGGTCCGACGACCTGCGGCTGCTCAACCTCTTCGCCCCGCAGGCCGCCGTCGCGATCGAAAACGCCCGGCTGTTCACGGCTGCACAGGAGCAACGTCAGTATTTCGCCGAGCTGGTTTCGAATTCCCCTGTGGCCATCGTGACGCTGGACACGAACCACAACGTGGTGTCGGCGAACCCCGCGTTCGAGAAGCTCTACGGGTTTACCGAGGCCGAGGTCGTGGGCAAGGATCTGGACCAGTTCATCACGACGGAAACGGGCCGCATCGAGGCCGCTGCCTACACCGAGCAGGCCCTCGCCAGCCGTCCGGTTCAGGTCATCAGCCAACGGCGGCGCAAGGACGGCACGATGGTCGACGTGGAAGTGCTGGGCGTGCCGGTCGTGGTGGGAGGACGGAGCCTCGGGCTGATGGCGCTGTATCACGACATCACCGACCTCTTGCGCGCCCGTCGCGAGGCGGAAAACGCCAACAGCGCCAAGAGCCAGTTCCTCGCCAGCATGAGCCACGAGCTGCGCACCCCGTTGAACGCGATCATCGGCTACAGCGAGATGCTGCAGGAGGATGCGGCAGAGAGCGGCGAGGCGAGTGCCGTTCCGGACCTCCAGAAGATCCACGCGGCCGGAAAGCACCTCCTGACCCTGATCAACGACGTCCTCGATCTCTCGAAGATCGAGGCCGGGAAGATGCAGCTGCATCTCGAGTCGTTCGACGTCGCCCCGTTGGTCGAGCAGGTCGCCGCCACGATCCAGCCGCTGGTCGAGCGCAACGCCAACCGACTGGAGCTGCGCTGCGACGCCTCCGTCGGCGCGGCGCGCTCCGACACCACGCGCCTCCGCCAGGTCCTGCTCAACCTCCTCTCCAACGCCTGCAAGTTCACCGATCACGGCCGCATCACCCTCGAGGTCGAGCGCTCCCGCGACGCCCTCGTCTTCCGCGTCCGGGACTCCGGGATCGGGATGACCCCCGAACAGCTCGGCCGCCTGTTTCAGGCGTTCTCCCAGGCCGACGCGTCGACCGCCGCACGCTACGGCGGGACCGGTCTGGGGCTCGTGATCACGCGGCGGCTGTGCCAGCTGATGGGGGGCGACGTGGTGGTCGAGAGCGAGCCCGGCGCCGGCTCGACGTTCACCGTGCGGCTCCCCGCTGCGGGACCGGAGCCGGTGCAGCAAGCGCCGAGCGAGCCGGGAGATGCACGCGGCGCCAGGGCAGGCACCATCCTCGTCATCGACGATGACGCGTCGGCACGAGATCTGGTGATGCGGGGGCTCGAGAAGCACGGTCTGCGCACCGTGGGCGCGGCGGACGGTACTACGGGTCTGCAGCTCGCGCGCGAACGACGGCCCGACGCGATCACCCTCGACATCATCATGCCCGGAACCGACGGCTGGGCGGTGCTCTCCGCTCTCAAGGCCGACCCCGCCACGGCCGGGATTCCGGTGATCATGCTCTCGATGGTGGACGACCAGCATCTCGGGTACGCCCTCGGCGCCGCCGACTACCTCACGAAGCCGATCGAGCGGGACCACCTGATCCGCGTGCTCCGCAAACACGGCGCGCAGGGTCTGCGCCGTCGCGTGCTGATCGTCGAGGACGATGCGCCCACCCGGCAGCGCCTCAGCCGCGCGCTGGAGAGCGAGGGCTGTGAGGTCGTCGAGGCGGAGCACGGTCGTGCCGCGCTCGAGCGGATGGCGGAGGGAATTCCGGAGCTCGTCCTGCTCGACCTGATGATGCCGGAGATGAACGGGTTCGAATTCCTGGAGGCGATGCGCGAGCGGGAGGCGTGGCGCGCCGTCCCCGTCGCCGTGATCACCGCGAAGGAGCTGACGGACGAGGAGCGGCGACGGCTGAACGGCGGTGTCGAGCGAGTCGTCGCCAAAGGCGGGCGGGGTCTCGACGCGCTCGCGACTACGGTGCGGGAGCTGGTGTCGTGAAGCAGGTCCGCCGGTCCCCCGTGAAGCGCCCCGTCGCCCGGCGGCACGACGAGGACGTGGCGCGTCGCCAGGCGGCGCTGCTGCGGCTCACCGCCGGGATCGCGGCCGCGGCCGACGAAGCGGATGTCTACCGCTCGCTCGTGGGCGGCCTGCACGACGAGGCCCTGGGCTACAACTTCCTCGGCGCCTTCCTGCTCGAGCCCGAGACCGGGGACCGGGTGCTGCAGGCGTCGGTCGGCTGGCCCGACGCGCCCTACCAGTTCCGCGTCCATCCCGGGCAGGGGCTGAGCGAGCGCGTCCTCGAGGATGGCCGGCTGCACTACACTCCCGATGTGACCCGCGCGGTGGGCTATCTGCCGAGCCCGGCGCGGGGGTCGGAGGTGGACGTGCCGCTGCGGCTCGACGGCACGCTGATCGGCGTGCTGGTGGTGGAAAGCGGCGAGAAGAACGCGTTCGGCGCCGAGGATTTCGAGATCCTCACCGCCGCGGCCAATCAGGCGAGCATCGCGATCGGTCGCGCCCGGCTGCTCGCGGAAGAGCGGCGGCGGGTCGACGAGCACCGGGCGTTGCTCGACACGATGTCCGACCTGTCCTCCGATCTCGAGCTGCCGCGCGTGCTGCAGGCCGTGTTGAACCGAGCGGTGACGCTGCTCGGCGTGACGGGGGGCGAGGTCGCGATCTACGAGGACCAGACGCGGCAGCTCGTCATCGCTGCGAGCCAGAACATCGGCAAGGACTCGAGCGGGACGCGGCTGGCCCTGAACGAAGGGGCGATGGGCCACGTCGCGGTCACGCGCGAGGCGATCATCATCCCGTCGTACACCGAGTGGCTGGGCCGCTCGGCGAAATACTCGGACGTGACCGTCCACTCGGTCATGGCGTCGCCGCTGCTCATCGGACGGCGGCTGGTGGGCGCGATCGCCACCATTCACTCGGACCCCAACCGCGTCTTCGGACCCGACGATCTGCGGCTGCTCACGATGTTCGCCCCGCAGGCGGCGATCGCGATCGAGAACGCGCGGCTCTACGCCGCGGCACAGCGTCAGAAGCAGTACTTCGAGGAGCTGGTGCGCAACAGTCCCGTGGCGATCGTCACGCTCGACCGCGGGCTCGACATCGTCTCCTGCAATCCGGCGTTCGAGACGCTGTTCGGCTACGCGTCGGCCGATGCCATCGGCAAGAACCTCGACGATCTCGTGGCGACCGAAGACACGCGCTCCGAAGCGGAGCAGTACTCCCAGGCGGCGCTGACGCAGCCGATTCACGGAATCGGCCGCCGCCGCCGCAAGGACGGCACGCTGGTCGACGTCGAGGTGCTCGCCGTACCGGTGATCGTCGACGGCGAGCGCGTCGCTCTGATGGCCCTGTACCATGACATCACGGAGCTGCTCGCCGCGCGCCGCGAGGCGGAGGACGCGAGCAAGGCGAAGAGCCAGTTCCTCGCGAGCATGAGCCACGAGCTGCGCACGCCGCTCAACGCGATCATCGGCTACAGCGAGATGGTGCAGGAGGAGGTCGAGGAGCTCGGCGCGCAAAGCCTCGCCGCCGACGTGACGCGTATCCGGACGGCCGGTCGGCACCTCCTGGCGCTGATCAACGACATCCTCGACTTGTCGAAGATCGAGGCGGGGAAGATGGAGCTGCACCTCGAGACCTTCGACCTGGCCACGCTGGTCGACGAAATCGTCGCCACCGTCCAGCCGCTGATCGAAAAGAAAGCCAACCGGCTCGAGGTCCAGTGCCCGTCCGGCGTGGGCCCGATCCACGCCGACCTCACCAAGGTGCGGCAGATGGTCCTCAACCTGTTGTCCAACGCCGCCAAGTTCACCGAACGCGGCACCATCTTTCTCGGCGTCGAGCGCGAGACGAGCCCCGACGGCGACGCGATCATCCTGCGAGTACGCGACTCCGGTATCGGCATGACTCCTGCGCAGATGGATCGCCTGTTCGAGGCCTTCTCACAGGCCGATGCCGCGACCGCGGCGAAGTACGGCGGCACGGGGCTCGGCCTCACGATCACGAGGCACTTCGCGCAGATGATGGGAGGGGATGTGACGGTGGACTCGAGCCCGGGCATCGGGTCCACCTTCACGATCCGGCTGCCGGTATGAACAACCTGCTGCGCTCCGCCCTGCTCGCGCTGAGCAACCGCATCGCCGAATCGCAGCACGAGGACGACGTCTGCCGGAGCGTCGTCGAATGCCTGCGGCACGAGGCGTTCGGATTCGACGGCGTCGGCCTCTACCTCGTGGGGACGACCGGTGGGGCGCTGGAGCCCACGTTGCGCGCACAGGCCGGTGCGTTCGAGACCCGGGGTGACGGCCGCTCGGAGCTGCGGCTGCCGCTGCGCGTCGATCAGAGCGCGATCGGCGAGCTGGCCGTGCAGCGGGCGCCCGGCCGCGCGTTCGAGCAGGGCGACCTCGAGATCCTCGCCGCGGCGGCCAACCAGGCGGGGATCGCCGTCGGCCGCGCCCGGCTCCTCG
>Ga0187777_10003381_pt1 | contig 10193 bp, 9 predicted proteins | sample 1015_Q2_SP5_10_M_FD_132416 | JGI IMG/M metagenome (GOLD analysis project Ga0187777, IMG submission 132416) | Tropical peat soil microbial communities from peatlands in Department of Meta, Colombia - 1015_Q2_SP5_10_MG | ecosystem: Environmental > Terrestrial > Soil > Wetlands > Peat | place...
TCGCCATCACGTTCGGGACCACGACGTGCCCCTCGATTTGGTAGATGAAGACGAAGAGCGCGACCACCCACAGCACGCTGATCGGGTGCACGACGATCGCGTAGATCGCAGGCGGGATCGCCGCGAGCCACGGACCGATGTAGGGAATCACCTCCATCACGCCGGCCCAGACGCCGAACAGCAGCGCATACTTGTCCGCGCCGGGCACGAGCCCCGTCGCTCCGAGGGCCCACATGCCGATGCCGGCGCTCGCCCCGATCACCGTCGAGAGGATGATCTGGCCGCGCACGTAGCCTGCGAGTGCCCGCTCGATCCGCCGGGTCAGCGGGCGCCCGCTCTGTGGCGGGAACCGACGGTCGATCGCGTTCTCCAGACGCGGCATGTCGAGAAGCATGTAGACGGAGACCACGACGATCAGGATGAGGTTGAAGAGGCCGAGGATCACCGTCCGCGCGGCTCCGGTGGCGAACGAGAACGCCTTGGTCGTGACCCCGGAGATGTCCTTCGCCTTGAGGTGGTTGACCCAGTCGGTGAGCTGCTTCTTCACCTGGATGCGCTGGAGGTGATGCCGATCCAGCCACGCCTGGAGCCGGTCGACGTCGTGCTCGGCGCCCGTCTGGCCCGTCGAGGCCTGTTTGACCGTGATGTAGTCATCGATCCGGTTCGTCGCGGAGTGCGTCTGGTCCACGACCACAGTGGCCAGTCCGGCGACCGCGATCCCGACAGCGCCGAGGAAGAGCAGGTAGACGATCGCGACCGCGAAGCCTCGCCTGACCTTTAGCCGCTGGACGTCCCGCACGAGCGGATTGAGCAGGAACGCAGTCAGCCCGGCGGTCAGGAAGAGGAAGAGCGCGTGTCCGAGGGTGCTCGCGAGCAGGTACGCGAGAACGAGCAGGACCGGAAGTCCCGCAAGCTGGATCCACCGCGGGATCTCGATCGTCGGGCCACGCTCGCCCATGCGCTGGATCGTAGCGCCGCCTCCGCACGGCGCACCCTCGCCCGCTTCGGGCCGCGCCCGCTCACCGCTTGTTCACCCCAACCGCCTCCGGTACCGTCACGACCGTGACGACCACAGCGCGTTCGCGGCACGCGGCGCGGGTGCGCTCGCGCCGGCGGCGCGCCCGGCTTCGCGCACGCCGCGTGGCCGTTCTCGTCTTCCTCGGCGTGCTCGGGATCGTCACACTGCTCCTGACGGCTTTCGGCAGCAAGTCCCACTCGGTGCCGCCGGTCGCACCCGCCGCGCAGACCGTCCTGCCGGCCGAACGCCCCGAGCCGCAGCCGCTCGCCACGGTCGGGAACCTGACGATCAAGCTGCCGGTGGCGTCCGGGTCGATCACCGCGATCGGCTTCCACGGAAGCGCGGACGGCGCACTCGACCTCCAGCCGCTCGGGCCGCAGGCGAACGAGGGTCTGCTCGCGCGCCTCTGGCATCGCATCGCCGGCTCGTCGAAGCACGGGCCTGCCTGGTTCCAGCTCGGCGGTCAGGCAGGACCCGGTACGGGCGTGCTCGACGTCGGCGCGGCTCCCGGAACGGACGTCTACTCGCCGGTCGACGGCACCATCGCCGCAATCGCGGACACGATCGTCAACGGCGAGCGCCATGGCTCACGGATCGACATCAGACCGTCCGCTGCGCCGTCGCTCGTCGTCTCGTTGACGCATCTCGAGCCCGATCCGTCTCTCGCCGTCGGGTCGAGCGTCAACGCGGGCAGCTCGAAGATCGGCACAGTGATCGACATCTCGAAGGTCGAGCGCCAGGCGCTCGCGAGCCACACGAACGACTCCGGCGACAACGTCGCGATCGAGGTGCACTCGGCACCGACGTCGCTTCCTTAGCAGCCGCATTCTCGTACGCTTCGGCGGCATGCGGATCCTGTTCATCGGAGACGTCGTCGGTCGGCCAGGCCGAGCGGCAATCGAAGAGCGCCTCACCGGCCTCCGCGACGAGCTCGGGATCGACTTCTGCATCGCGAACGCCGAGAACGTCGCGGACGGGGTCGGCGTGACTCCGAAGCTCGCCGAGCGCGTGCTCGCGTCGGGCGCAGACGTCCTCACGCTCGGGAACCACACCTGGCGCCGCAGCGAGATCGGGCCGTACCTCGGCACCTCCGAGCGGGTGATTCGCCCCGCGAATCTGGCCGCGGGATCGCCGGGTCGCGGCGTGACAGTCGTCACAGGGAGCAACGGCACACCGGTGGGCGTCGTCAACGTGCTCGGCTCCCTCTTCCTCGACCCGGCTCGCAGCATGTGGGAGATCGTCGACGACCTCGTCGAAGAGGCGCGCCGCCAGACGCCGGTCGTCGTCGTCGACGTCCACGCGGAGGCGACGAGCGAGAAAGTCGCGCTGGCGTTCTGGCTCGACGGGCGGGCGACGGCGGTGCTCGGGACCCATACCCACGTTCAGACGTCGGACGCGAGGATCCTTCCCGGCGGCACCGCGGCCCTGACGGACGTCGGCATGACCGGCCCCCACGACTCGGTGATCGGCGTGGTGCCGCGCCTCGCGATCCAACGCATGCGAACCGGGATGCCGGTGCGGTTCGAGACGGCGCAGGGCGGCGTCCGGATCGAGGGCGCCCTTGTCGAGTGCGACCCGTCGACGGGCCGCGCTACGTCCATCGAGCTCGTTCGCGTCCCGGCCTGAGCTCCCACAGCAGCACGGCGAGGAGCGCGACGAGCACGAGGTCGCGGACCACGACGAGCCACGAGGCTAGGGGATCGAAGCTGAACACGAGATCCCAGTAGCGATACGGGAACCATGCTCTCGTCAGCACGCAGGCGACAACCAGCGAGGCGATCGCTGCCCACCGACGGCGACCCCGCCAGAGCGCGACAGGAACGATCAACCAGACGAGAAACTGTGGCGACAGCACCTTGCCAAGCGCGACGAAGGCGACGAGAGCCGCAGCCGAAGCGGTAACGAGGTCGATGGAATGCGGGTCGCGTATTCGGCCGAAGCGGACCCAGATCCAGACCAGGACGACCGCTTGTGTGACGCTGGACAGAACAATGGCAACCGTCGCGGGTGTCCCGACGAGGTTCTGCGAGCCATGCGAAGACTTCCAATGGATCTCGAGCCCGGCGGCGTGATGAAGGGCGAGGAGCACCGCCGCTCCCACGCTCTCGATCTGAAGCGGCCGACCGAGCTGCCGCCACAAGCTCCAGCCGACGCCATCCGGGGCAAGGACGACGAACGGAAGGAAGATGAGAGCCACGATCGAGAGGCAGATGCCGAGAGCGACGACCGCCTCCCGACGCCCGCGCCGCCGCCACACCCAGGTGACGAGCACGGGAAGAAGAACGGCCGGGTAGAGCTTGACGGCGATCGCAGCGCCGAGCGCGCTTGCTCCAAGGCGATCCCGACCGGCGATCAGCGCCGCGAGAGAGGCTGCGACGAGGGCCGCCGGGAAGAAGTCGAATCGGGTCAGCACAAGCGGTCCGAGCAGTAGTGGTGTTGCGGCCGCGAGGACCACTCCCGCCGCAAGTCCTGCTCGAGTCACCTCGAGCCTGTCGAGCGCGAAGACCGTCAGCGCTACTCCCAACGCACCGAGGAGCGCCATCTCCAAGCCGAAGGCGCGCGCGTAGGCGACCTTGCCGGTTGTGACGAGAGATGGGATCGCAAACACTGCGAGCGCGCCAGGCGGGTACTCGGGCCTGAAGTCGCGGTACGGCACCGAACCTCGCTCGATCGCGTCGCCGTACCGCTCGTAGACGGGAACGTCGGAGACTTTCGCTGCACCTTTCCACACTGAAGGCATCCCGGCACACAGCGCTGCGAACAGCACGAGCGCGGCGACGAGTACCACCGGCCCGCTCGGTTCACGCATGCGCATCGTCACGAGTCGCGGGGAGGAACAGCGCAAGCGCGACGAACGGCAGCACCCACGGGAGATAGAGGTAGAACCAGTGCGTCAGAACGAGCTCGAACCCCAGTAGAACAGCCGCCGTGAGCGCAGCCAGCTCCAATGGACCCTTTCGCTTGGGCACGACGGCGACCACGAGAGCGAAGACGACAACAGCAACCTCGAGCACACGCTGAACGAGGCGGAGATCCGGTATGCCTCGCGCGTGGTACTGCCCCCAGTCCCAGATCGAGAACGGGGAGTGACGGTCGACCTGCGTCGGGATCGTCCGGTGCCAGAACGTCCGGATCGCGTCCCACAGATTCGGCTCGAGGAGCAGGATCGAGAACGCAGCGAGCGTTGCGAGCACGAAGCCGACGACGTAGCGGAGCGCCTGACGAGGCTGGAAACGCGGATAGGTGAGCCAGAGCGGAGCGATGGCCAAAGAGACGAATTTCGTCCACCCGGCAAGTGCCACGACCACCCCACGCGTCGCCGCACGGTCGAGGACGAGGAAGCCCCACACGAGGACCGCAGGCATGATCGCATCGTTCGTCTCGGCGATCAGGGCGTATGAGGTGAACGGGTACGCCACCCACGCGAACGCGAGCGTCGCGGCAAGTCGGCCCCCTCCGAACCTCCTCCCAACGAGAGCGAGGCCCAGAAGGGCCAGGAGATCCCACACGATCGCGGTGACGTGAGCCGCTGGCAGCTTGTCCCACTTTCCGGACCACGGGAAGGCGAGCACTGCGGGCACGTACGCGAGATACGCAACGGGGCCGTAGGTGTCGCCTGTCGGGTTCGCCGCCTCACAACGGCCGTTCGTCTGGATCCGTTGACGTATCTCGCCCGATGCGTCAGCAGGCCCGCAGGCCGGCCGGTCGTCCTCGACGGGCATGTGCCCGTACGGCGACTGGCCATGGACGATCCGCGACGCCCCGATCACGCCCGCATAGCCCACGTCGATCACACCGTTGGACTGCTGCAGATCTAGGCCGATTCGGAATCCGGCGAGGAAGACGGCCATCGCTGCGAGGAGCCAGACAGGGGGCGCACTCCGCGGCGTCGGGCCTTGCCGACCTCGGAAGCCGATCCACCCGCAGCGGGCGAGCAGGTAGATGAGTGGCGGATAGACCGACGCGGCACCGGCAAAGACGTGACCGCGCGCATGGAGCTCCAGCGAGGCACTGAACGAGAGCAGCACGAGAAGGTCGAGGTTCCGGAGCGATCTCAGCCGACGAAGATCGGCCAGCCCGAGCAGGAAAACTCCGCAGATCCAGTACCAGACGAACGGCTCGTCGAGGACCGCACCTCCGAAGGAGTCGCGCCCTCCCCGGGCCATCTGCCATGCGACCTGCGGACCCGTCCAGGCCTCGGTCACTTGACCCGTCGCGTCGTCGACCGTGCCCGTCGCGATCTCCCCCGCCTTCCCCGACCACACGCTGACCGTCCACCGCCTGGTCTGGCGGTCGAAGAGGCCCTGCCGCACAGGGTTTGCGGGGTACCGGCTGAGCCAGCCCGCGACCTTCGGGGCGTGGAAGAAGATGGCGACGGCTTGCTTCTCGGTCAGCCGCGCCTGCGCACTCGCGACGAACGGGGTGGCGACAAGGCGCCCGGCCGAGTCGTACTCGGGAGCGGTGACCGTGCTCGTCGTTCCCGCCGCCATCGCGTTGCCCGCGAAGACGAGCGAGACGAGCGCGAACGCGCAGACGGCGCGGCGCATCAGCGCCGCCCGAAACTCCAAAGCTTGTTGCCGAGGAAGTTGAGCGGCATCACGAGGACGATTGCGATCGCCTGCGCCGGCACCTTGCCGAGTCCGGTCTGAGCGAGGGCGAAGAGGATGATCAGGTTCGCGCCGAGCGTGACGAGAGAGACGATGAAGAAGCGCAGACCCTGATAGGCGAAATGCCCTCGCTGATGGCGGAACGTCCAGATCCTGTTCCAGAGGTAGTTGTTCGTCACTGCGACGACGAACGACGCGATCGCGGCCGGGATGTAGTGCACGCCCGCCTTCTGTACGAGCAGCGCATAGACGCCGAGGTTGACGAGGTAGCCGGTCGCCCCGACGACCCCGAACTTCACGAGCTGTTCCCAGTTGTGGCGTCGACGGAGCGCACCGCTCACGCGCTCACGCGTCCAGCCGGCCGATTCCGTCGTCCGTCCCTCCATCACCGACCCACCGTAGCCGAAGGCCGTGTCGGCAGCCTGGCCCTCAGGACGGGAAGCCCTCGGCCCCGACAAGCGGAACGTAGCGGCACGGCAGTGACCGGCGGACGTCCGGGCCGGAGGGCGTCTGGACGACGAGGACGAGGCGCTGATCGCCGCGGGTCCCGATCGGCAGCACCAGCCGTCCTCCCGGCGCGAGCTGATCGTACAAGGCCGGCGGAACCCGAGGAGCGGCCGCCGCGGCGGTGATCGCGTCGAACGGCGAGCGATCCGGTGCGCCGAGGGAGCCGTCCCCGACCCTGACCACGACCTGCTGATAGCCCGCCTCGGCGAGAGCAGCCTGGGCGGACGCAGCGAGCTCGGGGATCCGCTCGATCGTGAGGACCTCGGCGGCCAGCTCGGCGAGAACGGCCGCGGCGTACCCGGACCCGGTCCCGACGTCGAGCACCCGCTCGTTCCCGGCGAGTCCGAGGAGCTCGCAGGCCGCCGCGACCATGTACGGCTGAGAGATCGTCTGGCCGAAGCCGATCGGAAGCGCCTGATCCGAGTAGGCGAGCTTTCGTGCTGCGGCGGGAACGAACAGCTCCCTCGGCACTCGGCCCATTGCCGCGAGAACGCGCGGGTCGCGGATGCCTCGCGCGGCGAGTTGACGCTCGACGAGCTCGCGCCGCGCGGCGGCGTACTCCAGCTGGATGTCAGGCGACACGTTCGAGAGCGGCGGCGTAGGCCGGCCGCTCCACGCCGAAGTGGTCGAGCACGAGGGCCGCGACGTCCGTGATGCTCCGCGCCTCGCCGTCGACTCCGATCGTGAGGACGGGAACGATCGAGTCTCCGGCGTCGAGCGAGCCGTGCGAGCCGCCACCGAGGTGGTCGGCCCCTCCGAGATCGGAGAACTCGAACCCCGCCGCAGGCGAGACGAGCAACTCGCCGGCGTTGGGATTCGCAAGCGCCCGCCACGCACGCCTCAACGCGTCGGGCTGGTCGAGGATCGATACGTCGCCACCGAGCGCCCAACCGTCGGCTGTCGGTGAGAAGCGGAGCTCCTCCCCCGCTCGCCGCGCGACCGCCTCGCCGTCTTCCAGCCAGAGGGCGACCTCGATCGCGGCGTCGCCGTCGAGCCGTCTTGCAAGGTCACCTGCATCGTGCAGGCAGTCGGGCAGGAGGTACGCGGCGCCGGCCCTGTTCGAGGCGGCCACGACGACACCGTCCAAACCGGCGAAACGATCCTCGAACCGGGCGACGTGACGGACGAGGGTCTGGCCGTGGTCCGCCATCACGATCAGCGCATAGCGCTCGAGGAAGCGGTCGAGACCGCCGGCGGACTCGACGAGGCCCGCCAGTGCACCGTCGCACCGTTCGAGGACGTCGAACGCTGCGTCGGGGCCGTGGGCGTGCGATGCGTAGTCGTAGTCGGCCAGGTAGAAGACGAGGAAGTCGAAACCGTCCCGCGTGACGAGCCACCGGCCGACCGCAGCCGCGTACGCGTCGACCGTTCCCGCGGAACGGTTGCGGAACGACAGCGGAGCGCCGGTCTCGTCGGACTCGAACAGGTTGAAGAAGAAGAACCGCCTCGGCCCGTACACGGAGCCGAGCAGCGGCAGCGTAGTACGATGCTCGACTCGACCCCGGTACGCCGTGAAGTTGACGGCAGCGGTGACCAGGCCGGCGTCCTCGAGCGCCTCGAACATCGTCATCGCGCGACGCCCGAGGTGCTCCGAGTTCATCTTGACGAGCGTGTCGCGCAGAGTTCTGCCGATCCCTGCCGCCCGCACGGCGGGGAACGAGGATCCGTACTCGACGAGGCGCCGCTCCTCGCGGCGGTACCAGACGAGGTGAGGTATCTCGTGGACGTCCGGGAAGGCTCCGGTAGCGATCGACGACAGGCACACCGGCGTGAGCGAAGGGAAGACCGAGACCGCCTCGCGAAGCGAACCGAATCCCAGCAGGCTCGCAAGGGTCGGCGCCGTGCCTCGCTGGACCGCCGCCTCGAGCATCGCCGGCGTCAGCCCGTCGATGACGGCGAGGATCAGCTTCTTCGGCTCGCGCATCGCTACTTCGCGAGAGAGCGGAGACCCGCATACCGTTCCGGTGTGCGGCGGCGAAGTCGAATTCCGAGGACCGGCACCGCGACCGCGGCGACGTACCCGAGGACCGGCAGAAGCGACAGCCCAGCAACGACGACACCCACGGCTGCGACGAGGACCGCGGTACCTGCTCTCGTCCCGCCCCGCCTGAGCGCCCCGAGCACGACGGGCGAGGCGCCTCCGGCGCCCAGCGGTCCACCGACCGCTCCGGCGACGATCTCAGCCATGCCGCCGACGGCGACCCCGACCGCTGCTCCGACCAGCCCGCCGAACACAGCAGCCAGCGCGATACCGGCTCTGCTGCGCGCGAGCACACCCGCCGCGAGCACACCTGCTCCGACGCCGACCCCAAGCGAGAGGCCGATCGTGTACCACGAGCCCATCAGGCATTGAGTGTAGTGCGACGGTCAGCCGCGTCCGAAGGAGGTCGTGTCGCGGCCGAGGTCAGGCGTCGCGCCCCTCCAGCCTGCCGATGACATCGAGGCAGAACGCGGCGGCGCGCGCGCCGTCGACGACGCGATGGTCGAACGTCACCGAGATATTCCCCATCGAGCGGATCACGACGTCGCCGTCACGCACCACCGGGCGGGCCGCGATTCGGTGGATCCCCAGTATCGCGACCTCGGGGTGGTTGATCAGCGGGGTCACCAGCAGCCCGCCGAGCTTCCCCGCGCTCGTCACGGTGAAGGTGGATCCGCGCAGCTCCTCCGGCTTGAGCGTGCCGGCGCGGGCCGCCTCGGCGAGCCGGACGATCTCCGTCCCGAGCTGCTCGACGGTCGCACTGTCGCAGTTCCGAACGACGGGCACGACGAGCCCCATGTCGGTCTGGACGGCGAGCCCGATGTCGTACCGCTCGAGGTAGACGATCTCGTCCACTTCGAGGCGGGCGTTGAGCTCAGGGAACTCTCGCAACGCGGCGGCGGTCGCCTGGAGCGTCCTCGGCACGAGAACCGCATGGTCGACCTCCGTGAAGTCGCACTCCTCGACGAACGTGACCGAGGGGATCTCGCGATGCGACCTCGTGACGTGTTCGACGATCAGCCTGCGAATGCCGCGCACAGGCTCGCGCCGGCCGTCTTCCGCCGGCCCAGCCGGATGCGACGGCACCGCCTGCGAAGTCGCACGCACGTCTTCCTCCGTGACACGGCCGCCCGGCCCCGTCCCCGTGACGAGCGAGAGCTCGACCCCGACTTCCTGGGCGAGCCGCCGAACTGCCGGCGTGGCCCGCACCGCGGCGACGGGCTCGTCCGGCACAACGGAGATCTGCGGCTCGCCGGTCGACACGAGCTGCTCGGGCTCGTCGCCGACGGATCGCAGCAGTTGCTCTCCTTCGTCGCCGATGACGACGAGTACCGCGCCCACCGGGGCGACGTGTCCCTCCGGGACGACGATCCGCAGGACGGTCCCCGCGGCAGGAGACGGGATCTCCACCGTCGTCTTGTCGGTCTGGATCTCGACGAGCGGGTCGTCCTCCGCGATCACGTCCCCTTCGGCGACGAGCCAGCGCGCGACCTCGCCCTCGGTCAGCCCCTCGCCGAGGTCCGGCAGCTTGAACTCGTACGCCATCAGAACTCGAGCAGCTTCCGTGCCGCTGCGGCGACGCGCTCGGGCGACGGCATGTAGTGATCCTCGATCTTCCAGTACGGGTACGGGACGTCGAAGCCCGTCACGCGCAGGACCGGCCCGCGCAGGTCGAGAATCGCCTTCTCGGCGAGGATGGCGGCGATCTCGGCCCCGAAGCCGGCCGTGCGCGGGGCCTCCTGCACGACGACGACGCGTCCCGTCTTCGCCGCGGACGCGAGCAGCGCGTCCTCGTCGAGCGGCCGCAGCGAGCGAAGGTCGAGCACCTCGACCGAGGCCTCACGCTCGAGCGTGTCCGCCGCGCGCTCGCACACCGGCACCATCGCGCCGTACGCGACGAGCGTCACGTCCGTCCCCTCCCGTGCGAGCCGCGCCCGGCCGAGCGGCACGACGTGCTCGCCCTCCGGCACTTCGTGCTTCTCCGCCCGGTAGATGAGCTTCGGCTCGAGCACCACGACGGGGTCGGGGTCGCGGATCGCGGCGGCGAGCAGGCCTTTCGCGTCCGCCGGCGTCGAGGGAA
>Ga0187777_10003382_pt1 | contig 10192 bp, 8 predicted proteins | sample 1015_Q2_SP5_10_M_FD_132416 | JGI IMG/M metagenome (GOLD analysis project Ga0187777, IMG submission 132416) | Tropical peat soil microbial communities from peatlands in Department of Meta, Colombia - 1015_Q2_SP5_10_MG | ecosystem: Environmental > Terrestrial > Soil > Wetlands > Peat | place...
CGATGTCCTCCACCAGCTTCTCTCCGGGTCGCGCCCCCACGAAGACGATGGGGATGTCTTGATCGGGCACGCGGCCGGACAGCCTGATGAGCTTGCGGGCGAGCTCGGCGATGTTGACGGGCTCCCCCATCTCCAACGTCAGCACCTCGCCCCCGGAGGAGATCGCGGCCGCCTGCAACACGAGCTGCACCGCCTCCTCGATGCTCATGAAGTAGCGGCGCATCTCCGGATCCGTGATCGTGACCGGGCCGCCTCGTTCGATCTGCCTGAGGAACCGGGGAATCACGCTGCCCCGGCTCCCCAGGACGTTCCCGAACCGCACCGCGCAGAAGACGCAGCCGCGGCTCGGCGCCGCCCGAACGATCTGCTCCCCGAACCACTTCGTCACTCCCATCACGCTGGTCGGTCGCACTGCCTTGTCACTCGAGATGAACACGAAGCGTTCGACGCCGCTCGATTCGGCCGCATCCACCAGCGAGGCCGTTCCCATCACGTTGGTGAGCACGGCTTCGCGGGGATTCTGTTCGAGGAAGTCGACGTGCTTGTGCGCGGCGGCGTGGAACACCACGTGAGGGCGGTAGGAGGCGAGCAGCTCGAAGATCCGGTCCCCGTCACGGATGTCGGCGAGCTCGGGGCGAACGACCGGGGCGGGGTCGCCCGCAACCACCTCCAGATCGGTGAGCAGATCGCGCAGATGCGTCTCGTCGTGGTCGAGCAACATGATCGACGTCGGCCCGAACCGCACCACCTGGCGGGCGATCTCCGAACCGATCGAGCCGCCCGCCCCTGTCACCAGAATGCGGCGGCCGGCGAGGATCCCGCCGACCTCCTCCAGGTCGATGCGGACCTTGCGGCGTCCGAGCAGGTCCTCGATCCGCAGATCGCGCACGTCCCTCACGCTCGGCGAACCGCCGATCAATTCCTCGACGCGCGGGAGCACGCGAAGGGGCAGCGCCGCCTTCTCGCACAGCTCGGCGACGTCGCGCACCAGCTTCGCGTCCGCGGACGGGATCGCCAGAAGGACCTGAGCGACACGACGTCGTCCCGCCAGCTCCGGAATCTCAGCCGGGGCGCCCAGCACCTGCACGCCGTTGATGGCCCGCCCCTGCTTCCGCGGATCGTCGTCGACGAAGCCGACGGGCTCGATCCCGGCCCCCGGGTTGGCCAGCAGGTCCCTGACGATCATGGAACCGGCGCGCCCCGCCCCCACGATCAGGGTCCTGGCCGGCGCCCGCTCGCCCGAACGCCGGCGAAAGGCGAACAGCCTCGACTGAAAGCGCACGGCCCCCAGACCCGCCAGCGCGAGAATGGCCCCGATGAACACGGCCGACCTCGGAAGGATCCAGCCGCCGGGAGTCTGCAGGGCGATCGCCGCAACGGCCGCGGCCATCCCGCCCACGACGCCGGCCAGCACGACGCGGCGGGCCTCCTGCACGCTGGCATAGCGCCACATCTGGCCGTACAGGCCGAAGAGATAGTTGCTCAGGAGGTACAGCGCGGCGACGAGGGGAATGAAGAACCTGGCATTGGACGAGTACTCGGGTGGAACTGAGCCGTTGAAGCGCAGCGTCAGCGCGACGACGTACGCAACGCCAACGATGCACACGTCCAAAAACGCCAAAGCGACATCCGCTCGCAAGAAGGTCACGATCCTGCTCGGCCAACTGCGGACACGAACGGTGCCACGCCGACGTAGGGACTTGTTCGTTGGCGACCCTCCAGCTCAGAGGGCGCAGTCTATTGAGGGCTCTTATGCTCCTCATCGGCCGGGAAGCGTATCTTCGATACGATCAGGGAGAGTACGTGCTCTCTGAACTCCGCCGGCCGAGCCGGCGCCGCATTCGTCAGGCCCGGCGCTCGAGCAGATCCCGCAGCTGGAAACGCCGAATCACCGATCGGATCTGCCGTTCCATCTGCCCGACCGGCGCTCCATACACGGCAGCGAAGTCGGCCGCCACGTCGGGGATCGTCGAGCGTCCGTCGCAGCACTCGAAGACGAGCGTCGCCGTCTGGTTCAGCCGGTGAATGTGCCCCGAGCGCTCGTCGTAGATCACGGCCTCACCGTCGATCTGGACGACCGCCAGGTCCGCCCGGCGCTTTGGCTTCACCAGGGCCATCGCGTCACCCTGCGCCGAGCCGGATCACAGAGCGCCGCGCTCCGTCAGTTCCTCGCGAATCCCGTTGCTCCGCACAAATGCCGCCGCCTCGAGCCGGGAGTGCAGCCCCAGCTTCGCGATCAGGTTCTGGATGTGGGTGCGTGCGGTCTCCGGGCTGATGACCAGGCGCCCGGCGATGGAGCTGTTGTCGGCCCCCTCGCCCAGCAAGGCAAGGACTTCGCGCTCACGCCGGCTGAGACGGGCAATACGCCGAAGAGCCTCGTCGCGCTCCTTGTGTCCTCGGATCAGGCGCCCGAGGAGCGGCTGGAGCATGTTCTGGGGTATGAGGGTCTCGCCTCGCCGGATGGCTCGAGTTGCGTCGATCAGCTCGGCGAGGCGGCTCTCCTTCGTCAGGTACCCGGTCGCCCCCGCCTCCAGTCCCTTCGCCAGGATCCAGTCGCTCTGGTCGCGGGAGATGAGCAGCACACGGCAGTCCGGGACCCGTTCGCGGATCAGCGCCGTCGCTCGAATCCCGTCGCAATTCGGAAGCTCGGCGTCGAGCACGGCAACATCCGGTCCGGTGCGCTCGGCCTCCGCGACCGCCTGCACTCCGTCCGCCGCCTCCGCAACCACGCGAATGTCCGGCTGGCTCTGCAGGGCCATCCGGACCACCTCCCGAAACAACGCCTGCTCGTCCGCGAGCAAGACCCTCAGGATGAGATCCGGTTCCGCGACCTCATCGAACTGGTCCTCCCGCTCCCGAACCACGTCCACGGTTGCAAAGATTACGCGCTAACCTGCCCCCCTACACCCCTCCACCGGCGTACGGCCGCTACATCGAATGCAGGGGCCGCACTCCCTCCAATGGGGGCCCCCGGACGGCGCCCGACGATGGGTCCCGTCCGCTGCGTTGCACGGCTACAGCACCAGTTGCAGCAGTGCGCCCCTCGCGAGACGCGCCGAAAGATCCGATTCCTATCCATTTCAGGTCTTGCGCCGCGGCGCGAGGATCGGTCAAGATAGCAGTCCTTTGGATCTCGCGCGTGTCCTCGATGCACGGGGAAGGGACGACACGGCGGAGGACTGGGAAGTCCTCTGCCTGGGTAACAGGGGGGGCGGCAGTACGAATTTGGGACCAGAGGAGACCGGGGGAAGCCTGTGGGCCAAACGATCATTCCGAGTCTCGCTACCCAGAGATGGACCCGCTCGGAGCGAGTTGCCGGCGCGGGCGCATGCGCGTCCTTCGGTTCGGCCGGAACCCTGGAGGACGTGCTGGAGGCATCGGTCGAGGCTGTTCGCGACGCCGTCGATGACCCCCGCGCGCCGGTCAGGATCCTCACTCCCGACACGGAAGGCCGTCTTCGCGCGCTCGCATCGCGAGGCCGGTGGCGAACGTCCAGCGGGCTCGCGAGCCTTCGGAGCCGCGTCGCATCAGAGCGCGTCGGGTCGGTACATCCCGTTCGCGACCTTCCTGGCCGCGTAATCGCGGTCCTGCCCCTCGCGCACGAAAACCGCACGATCGCCGTCCTGGAGGTCATGGGCTCCGCTCATCGAGTGGATTCCGAGTGGGATCGGCTCCTCGACATCGCGGAGCACGTCGCCTTTGCACTCGCGTCGCTGGAGGAGGCGAGGCGACTCCGCGCAGACCGCGACGGGGCCGAGCAACTGGCGGCGGTTGCCCGGGACCTGCTCCTGTCCCGGCAGCCGGCGCAGGCAGCGACGGCGACCGCACGATTCCTTCACGAGCGAACGGGCGCTCCCACGGCAGCGTGGGCTCCCGACGCGGAGCGAGCAGACGGCCCGCCCGACACTGCGTCGCTCGTCCTGGCGGGGGCGTTCGGGCTCTCCGTGACCGATCGCGATCAACTCATCGACCGCACCCGGCGCATCCCGCACCGCGCCGGCGGATTCGCGAGCGCGGAAGGTCCCGTGGAGGCCTTTCGAGAAGCCGTTGGTGCCGGCGGTGTCTCTGCCGTGGACGCACCCGACGCGCTGATCCTGGTCGCCGCCGACCGCCCCGAGGTGAAGTCGCTGACCGATTCCATCGGCCGGCTGCTCAACGCCGCCCTCCAGCACATGGCGACCCGACGGCAGCTGGACTCGATGCGCGACGCCGTCGGACTCGGGCTGGCGATCTCCGCCCACGAGATCCGGAGTCCTCTGCTGGGGGCCCGGGCGGTCATCGAGACCTACGTGGCGGACCTCGACGCCGGCCGGACGGGCGATGCCGCGCGGCTCCGGCGGTCGGTCGAAGAGCTCGGGCAGCTGTCGGCGCTCGTGGAGCAACTGCTCATCTGGGCGACGGGCGCGGCGTCGCCCGCGCCTCGGGCCACGGAGATCGCCGCGCTCGTCCGGACCGCCGTGGCGTCCTCCGACGCGGAGCGGGTCCGGGTGCTCGCGCCCGAAGAGGCCTGGTGCGTCATCGATCCCACCCCGGTTCGCGTGGCCGTGACCAATCTCGTCCGCAACGCGCTCGACTACTCCCCTCCCCCGCAGCCCGTCATCGTCCGGATCGAGCAGGACGCGGCCGAGATCCGTATCGAGGTCCTGGACAGCGGCCCCGGACTGGGTCCGAAGGACACGGGCGAGATCTTCGACCCCTTCATCCGAGGGTCGCACGCGGCAGAAGGCCGCGGCTGGGGGCTCGGGCTGTACGTGGCGCGCCGAGCGGTGGAGGGGGAGGGGGGAACGATCACCTTGGGCGAGGGGCCGTCGGCCGGCGCCGTCTTCGTCCTGCATCTTCCCCGCACCGGACCGGGACAGCCCCCGGCCGGCCCCGCGGGCGCGCCGGCCCCGCCGGGTGGAACGACCGCGACGGCGAGATAGATGCTGGCAGCAAGCGACACCGAGAGGGGACCGCGCATGCGCATCCTCATCGTGGATGATCACCTGCTCCTGGCCGAGGCGCTGGCGACGGCGCTGGAAGAACAGCTGGGTGCTGAAGTGCACATCGCCGGCACCGCGGCGCGAGCCATGACGATGGCGCTGGAGCTGTCGCCGAGCGTTGCGCTGGTCGACGTTCGCTTGCCCGACGAGTCGGGGATCTCCCTGGGAAGGCGGATGCGTGGCAGCCTCCGCGAATGCAGGATCATCGCCATCACCGCACAGCCGGGGCGCGACCGCCTGGACGAGGCCATGGCAGCCGGCTTCCGCGGATTCGTCTCCAAGCAGGTGCCGGTGGCCCGGATCGCGGATGCGGTCCTGAGCGTCCAGCGGGGCGAGATCGTCATCGAGGCCGAGCGTGCCCGAGCGGACGACGGCGCGAGAGCCTCGGAGGACTGGCAGGCCGCCTTGCTCGCCAGCCAGCTGACCCCGAGGGAGCGAGAGCTCCTGCGGCTCCTGGCCGAGGGCCGCGGCACCCAGCAGATCGCCGCCAGGCTGACGATCAGTCCGAACACGGTCCGGACGCACGTGCAGAGCGTGCTCTCGAAGCTGCAGGTCCACTCGCGCATGGAGGCGGCCGCGTTCGCGATTCGCCACTCGCTGCTCGACGACCGCGCCCCTGTTTGAGCCGGCCGGGCCCGAGGCTCCCGGCCGAGAACCGGCCTTCGATCCCTTCCTAGCCGCGCGCCGCGCCGTGTCCGTTCAGCGCGGCGCGCAGACCGGTCACCAGGTCGGCGGGCGAATCTCCTCCGAGAAAGGTCGTCGGAACGCGGGACGTCAGATCTGCCGCCCGGTCGAGGGCCGTGGCGGCATCGGCGGGCGGGACCGAGATGAACGCAGCGGCCGCAGCCGCGGCGGTTCGCGCCCGGGAGATCCCGGAGCCCCCTTCCCAGTCCCACAGGAACCACTGCGCGAGCGGATAGCGCCCCGGCGGAACCGCCTCGGCCTCCGATGCCGCCCGTGCCGGCGCCGGGAGCTCCTCCAGCACCGACGCGTCGAACTCGAACGACGGCGCCGTGACGACGACCTCGGCCGAGGCCGGATCCACGACGGCGCGCGGAGCGTCGACCAGCCGCACACCGGCCCGTGCCAGCTTCGATTGCACCTGGTCCAGCCAGGTCATGACCACGTCCGGGAGCAGGACCGCCCGCCCGCCGACCAGCGCCGGAATGGCTTGAATGACCAGGAGCTCGTCGGGAGGCTCGTCCGCCGCCGAGGACAGATAGGAGACGAGTCCGGCCAAGACCCGGCGGGGCGACCGGCTTCGCACGACCGCCGTGTTGCCGAACAGCAGGAGGTTCAGGTCGCGACCGCCAGCGGACCTCCCGGCAGGCTCGTCCGTCAAGACAAGCGAGAAGCTCGCCGGGACATCGATGTCGCTTTCCACCCGGTGCCGGCGGAGCATGCGGGCGATCAGATCCGCCGTCCGGCCGCTGTTCCCCCGAACGCCCACCTGGAGCCTGCCGAATCGGAAGGTCTGCGGGGACGTCCACACGCGGGCGGCCTTCCCCGAAGTGGAGGGCTTGCACAACCCCTCTGACGGCGGCACCAGCAGAACGACGGCGTCGCCGGGGTCCGACGCGTCCGCATCGTCCCCAACCGCGTCGTCGGGGCCGGGGTCCGCATCCTCTCCCCTCAGCTCCGCGGTGGCGTCCGGAGCTTCGATCCCGGCGGCCGCGCGACACAGCTGCAGCACCTCGTCGGCACCGGTGGCGAGCGGCTCGGCCACCCGCCCGGAGCCGTCGAGGAGGTACGCGACGGGCGTTCCCATGTCCGGGAACGGATCCGCGAACTCGTATTCGGTTGCGTCGTCCGGGCCTCGCAGAGCGGTCGGAGCCTCGAGGCCGGCCTCCTCGAGCAGCAGACGATTGTCCGGGCGCCCGCCATCGGAGAGCAGCACGATGCCGATGCCCCGCTCACGCAAGGAAGGCGCGAGCCTGCCCAGCTCCGGCGCGATCTGCCGGCAGTAGCCGCAGGAGGGGCTCCAGTTGATCAACAGCACCTCCTGATCGCGCAAGTCGGCCAGGTCCACGTCGCTCCCGGAGACGGCGGGGAGCCGGAACGACTCGAGCTCGTGCCCGACGGGGAAGCCGCTCGCGGCTCCGCCGGGAGCGGGATGCTCCGCCGCGATGCCCTCCAGCAGCCCGAGTCGTCCCATCGAGCGCGTCAGCTCGACGACGTCACCCGAGATCCGGTCAGCGGGAGCGCTGAAGGCGTCGGCGAATTCCAGGGCAAGACCGTCCAGCGAGCTAACGCCGTCCATGGACCTCCAGACGAGCGCCCCCGTGGGGTTCAGGAGGTGGAACTGACCGCTCTCGGGGTCGGCGAGCACCGCTTCGCTGCCGAAGTCCCGGATCGCCACCCGCGGGCGCGGCACGGGGACGAAGCGGCCGTCGATCGTCGATGCCTCTCGCACGTCCTGTCCCACGGCCACGCTCCCTCGGACGGAAGAACCGGCAGAGCCGTCAACGCCCCGGGCCGCCCAGACGCTACGGCCCGGAGTGCACCCCAGACTTCACCTTCCTCCAGGGGCTCGTGTCACCATGCAGGCGCCGTAGATTCGGCCCCCCGAAGCACCCTGGGGCAGGACGGCCGGCTCGGTCGTCTGCGGCCCTGCCGCTGGACGAGGGCGAAGAGAATCGTCGCGAGGGGGCTGAGACCGCCTACAGCGACCGCTTGAGGAACTCGAGCGCCGTATCCGCCACCTGACGCCACCCGGCGTCGATCGTGAGGGCGTGGCCCCGCCCTTCCATCTTGGCGATCTCGGTCGGGCCTGGGTTCTTCTGCTCCTCCTTGAAGGAGGCCTTCGCGACCGCGGGCGGCACCGTGTTGTCCTTGTCGCCGTAGATGATCAGCATTGGCCCGCGGTCGGGGTTCTTATGGTCGACCTTCGCCTCCGTCCAGGGGTTGAGGTTCGCGGCAGCGGCCTGGAACAGCGGCTCTCCGGGCGCCGGAACAGCGTAGGTCTCGAAGAGCTTCTTGGCCTCGTCCTCGTCCACCGCGTTCGCGAACGCGAAGCGGAACTGGTCGTAGGTGAGCGGCACGGCGCGGTGGCGGTTCGCCGGGTTCTTGAGCACCGGCGAGGACGCCCGCAGCGCGGAGATCGGAAGCGGCAGGACGCCTCGGAACGGCGCCGGCGAGATCGCGACCGACGCGGCGGCGAGGCCCCGTCCCGCCAGGATCTCCGTCATCAGCCCGCCGAACGAGTGCCCCACGATCGCCGGCTTGGCCGACAGCTTGCGGATGATTTCGTCGTAGTGGTCGGCGACGTCCTTGATGCTCTTGCCGGCAAACACCTCCGGCTTGGCCGCGGCCTGCTCGACCGTCTCCGGGTCGTCGGGCCACCCCGGCGTGAGCGCCGCATACCCCGTCTCCTCGAACAGCTCGGCCCAGCTGTCCCAGCTGCTCGGCAGCAGCCACAGGCCGTGGATGAACACGACGGGTGTGCGCCCCGACGCGTTGGCCTGGTCGATCTGCGACTGCTCGTGCTCGGTGATCGTCCCCATGCGCCTCCCCTTTCGATGGGCCACCCGAAGCGATCGCTTCCAGGATCGGGCGGGCCGTGCGATTCGGCAACTCCGGCGTCCTGAGCAGCCCATCTGTTCACCGGGGGTTCATGGCCGCCCGGCCCGACTAACGCGAACGACCCTGAATCACAGCCCGTCGAACAGGCTCGTCGCGAACGGGCCCGACGGATGCTCGACTTCGGGCCACGCCCTGACGAAGCTCTCGGCGGCCAGCAGGTCGTGCTCGTTCTCGGCGAGGCCGCCGATCTCCTCCGACTGTGTCTCGTGGCGCAGCAGCGCCTCGAGCTTGCGCTCCGCGACGCCGCGCGTATCGACCCGCACGGCGATCATCTCGTCCGGGACCGCGCGCGGCATGAACGGCGCGTCCGGATCGACCTCCTCGCCGCGGGCCCGCATTCCCTCGAACCAGCGGTCGAGCTCCGATTGCGGGAGCGAGCCGTAGTAGAGCGCGCGGAACGCCCCGCCCTCCCCCGCCGCTGCCCGGAGCCGGTGGAACGCCTCCGTCGACGCCTCGCCGACGGCGATGTGGTCCTCGTGGCCCGTCCCGCCGTCGGGCCCGAACGTCACCACGACCTCCGGCCGCGCCGCCGCCAGGATCTCCGCGATCCTTCCCACGAGCTCCTCGCGGTCCGCGCTCGCCACGCCTCCGTCCGGATAGCGCAGGAAGTGGACGTCCGCGCCCGCCTGTCCCCCCGCGTCCAGCGCCGCCAGCTCCTCGCGCTCGCGCACCTCCCCGAGCGTCTCCCGCGTCGCGAGTGACGCGTCGGCGATCAGCCCGGCCTCGCCGCTGGTGGCGACCACCACCGTCAGCTCGAGATCATCGCCCGTGAGCAGGTACGTCCCCCCGACCATCCACGTGTCGTCATCGGGGTGGGCGAAGACGGCGGCGAGCCGGCGGCGGGCCACGTCGGTTGCCCTACGCCGGGTCTTTTCCGCCCGGCGGGGGCGGGAGGGGCGGGAGGTCGAGCAGCGGCTCGAGTCCGATCGTCAGGCCGCGGCGCCGGACCACTTCCTTGATCGCGAGCAGCACCCCCGGGATGAACGATGCCCGGTCCGTCGAGTCGTGACGGATGGTGAGCGTCTGCCCGAGCCCGCCCAAAATGACCTCCTGGTGCGCGACGAAACCGGGAAGCCGCACCGAGTGGATGCGTACCCCGTCCGCGTCGCCGCCGCGAACGCCGCGGATCGTCTCCGCCGATGGACCCGGCTTGACCCCTCCGCGCGCCCGCGCCAGCATCGCGGCCGTTGCGATCGCCGTTCCCGACGGCGCGTCGAGCTTCCCGTCGTGGTGCAGCTCGATGATCTCGGCCGATGGGAAGTACCGGGCGGCCTCCGCGGCGAACCGTTGCATCAGCACCGCGCCGATGGCGAAGTTGGGCGCGACGATCACGTTGGACTCGTTGCCCTCGTCCTCGATCAGCGCGCGGATGGCCTCGAGCTCTGCCGCCCCCACGCCGCTGGTCCCCACCACGATGTGCACGGCGTGGTCGACCGCCCACTTGACGTTGTCCATCACCACGTCGGGGCGCGTGAAGTCGACCGCCACCTCGGTCTCGGCCTGCAGCAGCGTGTCGAGCGTGTCGGCGATCTGGACGTCGACGTCCGGGCGATCGATAAGCGGGCCGAGCGGCTCGCCCCCCAGCGAGGGGTTTACGCCGGCGACGAGTGTCAGCTCAGGGTCGTCGA
>Ga0187777_10003383_pt1 | contig 10191 bp, 9 predicted proteins | sample 1015_Q2_SP5_10_M_FD_132416 | JGI IMG/M metagenome (GOLD analysis project Ga0187777, IMG submission 132416) | Tropical peat soil microbial communities from peatlands in Department of Meta, Colombia - 1015_Q2_SP5_10_MG | ecosystem: Environmental > Terrestrial > Soil > Wetlands > Peat | place...
GATCCGCAGGACTGGTTGTCTCAAGCTCTGTTAGCCGATGCATATCTCAAGCAGAAGCAATATGAGAAGGCAAGGGACCATGCTCGTGCCGCTCTCGACAAGGGGCAAGCAGCCGCCAATATGGCGCAATTGAGTTTGGGTGAGGCGCAGGCGAATCTAGGCAATACTCAAGAGGCGATTCAAGCGCTGAAGATTTATTTGCAAGCTTTTCCGGCGTCCTCCGTGGCCGGACAGGTGCAACAGTTCATCGCCTCTTTGGAGCACCCACCGGTGACGAGTGCGAGCTTGGTGGCGCCAGTGCAAATACCTTCTCCTTCATCTTCAGTAGGATCGTTGGAAAGCATGGACTCAGGGCTGTCCTATAGCTGGCAGCCTCCCGGAATCGACCAGTCGAAACCTGCTGTTGCTGCTGGAGTAACTTGCCCTACAGATCAAGTCCTCAAAAGCACGGGGGTTAATGTGCAGGAACTGGTCGAGAATGTGGGGCGATTCGCTGCAATTGAAGACTTACTTCACGAGAATCTCGATAAATTCGGCAATGTACGCAGTCGAGAGGTCCGGAAATTCGAATATGCCGCAAATGTTTCCGAATCCCGGCCGGGATATTTGATGGTTGACGAATACCGTACCCAGCGCTATGGAATCGATGTCTTACCCGGCCAGATCGTTACCGCAGGTTTTCCCGCTATGGCGCTCATTTTTCATCCGATTATGCAGGGCAACTTTGACCTCGTGTGTGAGGGCTTGGGGGAATGGCGCGGGCAAGCTACCTGGCTGGTGCACTTCAAACAAAGAGAAGACCGACCAAGTCGTATTCAGAGCTTCCGGACCCCAAACAATTCGTATCCGATCAATCTCAAAGGCCGTGTCTGGATCTCCGCAGATCACTTCCAGATTGTGCGTATGGAATCAGAACTGGTTCATCCCATGCGAGAGATTCAGTTCCTGGCCCAACATTCAATTACAGAGTACGGTCCGGTGCACTTCCAGAAGAAAAACGTGGATATTTGGCTACCGAAGAGCGCCGAGGTATACCTTGATCTTCGCCACCATCTCTACTATCGCCGGCACAGCTTCGATCACTACATGCTGTTTTCCGTGGATTCCGACCAAAAGGTACGCGAGGCGAAGCATCCACCGAACGGTCCAGGATCGATAAATCCAAGGAAGCGGCGCAGGTATAAAGAAGCCTGAACTTCAGCCCCCAAATACCACTCTGGCCGTTCAGCTTCTCAGCCAGTTTGGATCTGGAAATTTTTCCTGTGGATCCAGCCACGTGGGGCCAGCAAGGTATGTGAGATAATTTTTTCGAGGAATTCATGGCCGAGCACAAAGTTTTCTGCGTCAAGCTGCAAAAAGAATTGCCCGGGCTTGACGAGCCACCATTCGATACTGAACTGGGCAGGAAGATTTACGACAACGTCTCACAGCAGGCATGGAACCAATGGATGGATTTCTGCAAAATGTTGCTGAATGAATACCGGCTGAATCCAGCCCGCCGCGAGGACCAGGAAGCGATCGTTAAACAAATGGAGCAGTATTTCTTTGGAGAAGGCGTCCGTCCTCCAGAACAATACGTTCCACCGGCCCAAAAGTGATTCGGATTGAAGAAGTGGAGTCAGCGATTTGGGGGTAAACTTGGTATATGTACATGCAAGAGAAATTTCAGAATGCCAGGTGGATGATTTTTAAGGTGGGCTTGGCGATTGTAGCTCTCTTGGCCTGTTGGAAAATCATCATTCGGTAAGTTCGAAGTACCCGGCGGTCACGGACCTCCGTACCTTTGCCGCTAATACGTTTACCATCCTATTAACCGGGTTTTCATCTGCCTGTAACAATTCTGCACCAAAATTGAGGCATGGATCCGCCCGTCTACGACACGCTGATCCTTTCCGACCTGCACCTGGGTGCGGAGACTAGCCGTGCCGGCGATGCCTTGCGAGTGCTCAAGGAGAATCGCTTCCATCGGCTGGTGCTGCTGGGCGACATTTTTGCTGATCTGAATTTCCGCCGCCTCACCAAAGAACACTGGAAGTTTCTCGGCTACATTCGCAAGCTATCGAATCCCAAACGCGGCGTGGAAGTGATCTGGGTGGAGGGCAACCATGATCACGGCCTGACCGAGGTCATGTCCCACCTGGTCGGAGTCCGCGTTTACCAGGAATATGTTTGGGAGTATCAGGGACTTCGGCATCTCGCGATTCACGGCCACCAATTTGATCGCCTTCTCGCCAATAATGTAAGTCTCAATTACTTTGGAACCCTGCTTTACCTGCAGCTGCAGAAACTCGATGTAAAAGGCAAGCCGCTAGCTCGGCTGATCGATCGCCTGAATACTCGCTGGCTTCGCATGTCGTCAAAAGTGGCGTCGGGAGCCATGTTTCACGCCCGCTTGCACAAAGTTGACCGGATCTTCTGTGGGCATACTCACGAGGCCATTCACGAAGAGCGCGACGGCCAACATTACTACAATTGCGGCGGCTGGGTGGGTTCCATGGGCACTTACATCACGATCGATGCAGATGGAGTGCAACTCCATCAGCAGGAACTGGTGGAATCACCCGCGAAGGAGAACGAACCCGAGCGTGTGGATTCTGATCAGGATGCGGTTACGGAACTGGTCGAGTACGAGAAGATTGGCAGGTGACAACGACGACGGCGAAATCCGTTCCCGATGACGTTCGCAAAGTTACGATTGTTTTTCACCACGCCGGCGGAGGCCACCGCAATGCTGCGGATGCATTGAAAGAAATCCTCAAGGCCCAAGCTCGGCCTTGGGATGTCAGCTTTCTAAACCTTCAGGAACTGCTCGCGCCTCTCGACATTGTGCGCCGTGGAACTGGTTTAAATATTGAGGGAACCTACAACCTCATTCTGCGCAAGGGTTGGACGCGATTTACCCCGCAGTTGCTTGTGCTTCTGCAAACCACGATCCGTGCGGCTCATTCGCGGATCGTTCATTTACTGCGAAACTACTGGATGCAACATCCGGCCGATGTTGTGCTCTCGGTGATCCCGCATTTCAATCGTGAAATCGCCGAGAGTCTGATCAATGGTGAACGCAAAACGCCGTTTGTCACTGTGCTAACCGACATCGCCGATTATCCGCCGCGCTTCTGGATTGAGCCGAACTCAGAATTCCTGATTGTGGGCAGCAACCGAGCGAAGCAGCAGGCGTTGGCGATGGGGCATTCCCCTGACCGCATTTTTCAAACCTCCGGAATGATTCTGAAGCCGCGTTTTTACCAGGAACTTTCGATCGACCGTGCAGCAGAGCGGAAGCGGCATGGCCTCGATCCTGATTGCCCAACTGCCATCATTTTGTTTGGTGGTCATGGCTCGAGCATCATGCTTGATATCGCAAAGAGATTGGACAACAGCGGCATCGATCTTCAGCTGATTATGATTTGCGGGCACAATCAGAAACTCGCCGCCAGACTTCGCAGCCTGAAGACGCGGAGGCCCATGTTGGTGGAAGGATTTACTACCAACGTAGAGTACTTCATGGGGCTGGCGGACTTTTTTATCGGAAAACCAGGGCCAGGTTCGATCAGCGAAGCTCTGCAATTACATCTCCCCGTGATTGTGGAATGTAACTCGAAAACTTTGCCGCAGGAGCGCTACAACGCTGAGTGGGTTACCGAGAATCGATACGGAATTGTAGTGAAAAGCTTCGGCGATATCGTTCCTGCCGTTCAGAAAATGCTTGATCAGGAAAACTTCCGCCAATTCCGCAATAAAGCTGCGACCTATTCCAACCGGGCGCTACTCGAGATTCCTGTCGTCCTGGAAAAATGTCTGAGCCCGGTGCCCCAGGCCCAGCCGGAAGTGGTGTCCTGCAAGGGTTAGGCGTGTGTTCTTGCGGGGTCGGTCAGAAATGCACCACAAGTCCGGTGGAAAATCTCAGATTGCTCTGTGAACTATTGAAAAAACGGGTTTGCAGCGCGTCAAACTGAAAACGCCACGCAAGGAGTGGAATGAGATGATAATCGAGGCCCCCGCCTAGCGCATCACCAAATGAGGTATTGGTGTTGGAATTCCCCGCAGAGCTGGCGCGAATGTGGCTGATTCCTATCAAGGCATGCACAAAGGGGCGGAGCTTGCGAACGCTGAAAGATGCCCGCGGTCCGAAAAGGAAGTTATATTCGCTGAGATCAGCGCTCGTGGCCTGTGATGGACACGTCGGTAGGACTTGAACCGGGCACACGACCGACAGCCCCTCAGAACCATAAACGCCGCTCATATCGGCCACCAGACCGATGAACGGCAGCACTTTCGCCTCTCCCGAAGCGTTCCAGCCATTCAGACCTGTACCTTGCCCCGGTACGAGATTCGTGCTGGTGTGAGAGTATCCGAAGAAAACGTTTCCGCTGGGAATTTGGGCCACCGCGAAGCTCGCGAACAACAAAGCCGTTGCTAAAACCGCCGCTGCCTTGCACATGAGTGACGCTCTCCTATCAAATAAAAGAGGCTTGGATGCCTGATGCTGCAGAACAAGATGTAACACGCAGTCAAGTTATCTAGCTGACTTGTGTGCGAGCCATGTCAACGGAAGCCCCACGGGATGGTGTGTTGACAGATCCCTGACATCGATTTTACGTGCTCATGACAATCTTCGAAATGGGATCGCGTAGCTCGTAAATCTGGCATTATGCAACTCTGGTTCTCAAAACGCTGCGATGTCAACTTACGCGAACAGCTGGCCACCCAAATCATGCTGGGAATTCTTAGCGGTGAACTTGCTCCGGGACAGCGACTCCCCAGCATCCGGGAAATGGCACGGCGGTTTCGTTTGCACCCAAACACGGTTAGCGCAGGATATAGACAACTGGAACAGAACAACTGGCTGGAATCTCGCAAAGGCAGCGGGGTCTATGTACGCGTGGAGACCCCGACCATCCCATCGCGTGTCGCTTTGGATCGCCTGGTCGCGGATTTCTTTCGCTCAGCGCGCAGGCTGGGGTGTTCCCTGGTGGAGATCCGGTCGAGTCTCAGGCATTGGCTCGAACTGCAGCCGCCTGACCATTTCGTACTCATCGAACCCGATGACAACCTGGCGCGCATCATTGTCAGCGAGATGCGTAAGGCCGTGACCTTTCCAGTTCAGAACTGCCAACCAGACAAGTTTGCAAGTTGCGGCCTGGCCGACGGAGGCATTCCGGTCGCCATTTCGTTCTCGGTTAAGGCAGTTCGGAAGTTCGTATCCGACAATCTCGACCTGCTAACCTTGCACTTGCAATCAGCCGGCGAGTCGCTGACCCGACATCTACCCAGTTCGCGCAACGCTCTCATTGCAATCGCATCCGGGTGGACGCCATTTCTAAGACATGCCCGTACGATGCTGATGGCGGCAGGTTTTGAAGCAGACTGTCTCATGGTGCGCGATGCCACCAGGGTCGGTTGGCGGCGCGGGCTAGGAGAAACCGCCGCCATCGTCTGCGATTCACTGACTGCTGAGATGGTGAATGGCGTCACCAGAGTCTTCAGTTTTCCTCTGGTGGCGGACTCGAGCCTGAATGAATTGCGCGAATATGAGAAGTTCGTCTGCACGGAACTTGACTCCTAAATGTGGCACTTAGGAAAGTGTCACGACCTGTCTCCATATGTTTTCGCGGTAGCGATAAATCCTATACATGCAGAAGCGAATTCTGCTTATCGCGATTCTCGGGTGTCTGACGTTCAATTCCCACGCTCAAGTGATTGACGATGACGACCACTATGATTCGTCATTGTCGAGATTCGAGATATATGCCGTCGCATCAGGGATGAAGACAATCGACGTCGTCGAAACCGGGATCGTAAGAAGTCCGGTTTTGAGTCAACCGCTCGCTTCCAGCCCCACCGGTCTTGCATCCGGAGTGAGAACCGGGTTGGTCTGGCATTACGGAAATTTCGGGTTGATCACCGACTTTGGAGTGCACAGATATTCTGATCGCACTGGCTCGACGTCCATATCCCCGTTGATGTTGGGTTTGCGGCTTGATTCAGAGGAACGATTTCGCACCAGCTTCTTCGGCGAAGGGCTGGCGGGTGCATATCGGTGGACGGTAAGCTCCGGCACCACAAAATTTGGCACGGTAAAAGGAATCGTGTCGGGCGGTGCGGGAATGGACATTCGTCTGAGTCGCCACCTGGTATGGCGAGTTTTCGAGATTCAGATAGCCATCGCCGACGCGCGGAATGGTCCCCTGTTGACCGGTGGGCCTTCCACCGGTTTAGCCTATCGATTTGGACGCTAGTCTTATAGTTGCTCCCTGGCTTCGCCCAATGTCACATTTACATCCATCTTTTTCTTTCCGCGATAGATGGTGATTCGCACCGTATCTCCGGCTCGGTGTCGATCCATCATCTGCTGGAGATCCGGCTGGTCTTGCACCTGTTCACCATCGATGGTCACGATCAAATCGCCGCCTACAGAGATTGGCATGTTGCCAAGGTAGGCACGTTCGCTCCCTGCACGTAAGCCCGCGCGATCCGCAGCGCCGCCCGGAATTACCTGCACAATCAGCAAGCCGTAGTCGGCGGCAAGCCCCATTTGATCAGCCAAGTCCGGATCGATCGGCAAGGTACGTACTCCTAAGGCCGGTCTGCGCACGCGCCCCAGCGTCACGAGATCATTGAGTACAGCTTTCGCGGTGTTGACTGGAATAGCGAATCCAATGCCAGAACTTTGGCCGACTTGTGAAGCAATCATCGTGTTGATCCCGATAACTTCGCCATGCCAGTTCAGCAGTGGTCCGCCGGAGTTACCTGGGTTAATAGCAGCATCTGTTTGGATGGCTTCCTCGATACGTACGCCATCCGGTTCTTCGACCGATCGAATCGAGCTCACAATTCCGCGGGTGAGGGTGCCCGCCAAGCCGAAGGGATTTCCAATGGCATAGACTTTTTGTCCGACCAGCAAATGGGTGGAGTCACCGAGGGTCATCGGCTGCAGGTCAGGGGCTTTGATCTGAATCACTGCCAGGTCGTGAGCCGCATCAGTCCCCACGATGCTAGCGCGATACTTCTTGCGATTATGCAGTGTGACGTCTATTCGAGCTCCTTGCCGGGAACTCGCGATCACATGATAGTTGGTCAGAATGTGGCCGTCGCGGTCAATCACAAAGCCAGAACCCTGTCCTTCTTCAGGCACCAGTCCGTAGAAGAAATCAAATGCCATCGTGCGCGACGTGACATTGACCACGGAACCGATGTTCTTGCGATAGACAGTGATGTTGTTCTGCTCTTCGGAATCCAGCGGCTCGCTCGCGCTGGAGGCTTCACTGATTTCAACCTTATTGGGGCGGCCGATCCAATTCGTCAGCGCGGGCCGGCCAGAACGATATGTAGTGAAATAGAAAAATGCGCCAGCAAGAACCATCGCCAGCACAAACGGACGCATGAGCTTCATAGAGACAAACCTTCAGTTTTTGTGTGCAAGGGATTTCAGGCGGTGGTGCAGTTTGATAAGGAAGCGAGCCGAACGCGTGATGATTGTGTCGCAAGGAACGCGACACTTTGCGCGGCTCGCCCAGATCCCTCGCGGCGCAAAAGAGGCTTGCTCGGGATGACAATTGAAACTGTACCACTACCGGATTTCAGCTTTGATTTTAACCAAATTGCAGCAGGAAGAGGTGTCGTAAGCCTCTGTCAAACCTTTTACCATGTCATCCTGAGCGAAGCGAAGGATTTATGCATTCGGGTCCACAGGGGCAAATCTCGAGTTTGGGTGAGTTGAGCGTTCCGCTTGCCGCAGTTTTTCGTACACCTGATCTACTTTCTGGCGGGTTAAGTCAAGCGACCCTGAGTTGTCGATCACGTAATCAGCAGCTTTGCTCTTCTCTTCATCGGGCAACTGTGCTGCCATGCGGCGCGTAACTTCGCGGCGGGCGCTCTCCAAATCAACCTTCATCTTGGAAGCCCAGCGTTCGATGCGTTGTTCGGGCCGGCACGTGACTACAATCAGCCGGTCGAATCTTTTATGGCTGCCCGCTTCAAGAATTAACGCGGCTTCGACAATCGCGATGGCGCGCGGATCTTTCTTTGTGAGGTCATCCATCCAGCGGTTTTCGCGTTCGATCACTGCAGGGTGAACAATTTTGTTCAACTCTTGAATTCTTGAGGGTTGCCCGAACGCGAGCTCCGCCAGGCGTGCTCGATTCACACTTCTGTCAGGATTGAGAATGCCCGTGCCGAACTGTGCCACGACCGTGTCGTAGACGGCCTCTCCTGGCTGCAGGAGTTGGTGCGCCACGATATCGGACTGAATCACGTAGGCCCCGAGCGCCGCAAACATTTCACCGATTACAGACTTGCCGCTCGAAATCCCGCCGGTCAGGCCAACTTTAAGCAACTGCTTCTCCCCACAGGACTTAACCCCAGACTGCAGAGAAGTTGGATGGGACTTGTTTCCTCCGTGTCTTCTGTGCCTCTGTGGTTTTGATCAGGCTCGTGAAAGCTCGGCCACCCCGCGCCTCATCTTCGCGGCTCGTACGGTATTTGCCATCAACATGGCAATCGTCAAAGGGCCAACTCCCCCGGGCACAGGTGTGATCGCGCCTGCGATTTCGGCGACCTCGGGGTGCACATCTCCAATCAGCACCGACCCCTTCGCGCGAAAGGTCTCTTCCCGCTTGGGAGTTCCTGCGAAGAATCTTTCGAATTCGGCGGGGTCCATTATCGTGTTCATGCCTACATCGATCACCGTGGCACCGGGCTTCACAAACTCGCGGGTGATCATTCCGGGGCGGCCGATCGCGGCAACCAGAATATCCGCACGCCGACAAACGCGGGGAAGATCCCGGGTCTTTGAATGACAAACCGTGACCGTCGCATGGGCATTGAGCAGCAGCATAGCTGTGGGTTTGCCGACGATATCGCTTCGTCCAACAACTACGGCCTCCTGCCCGGCAATGGGAATGCTGCTGCGTTTAAGAATTTCCATAATCCCCGCGGGAGTGCACGGGACAAGTCCGGGACGCTGGGTGGAAAGAAATCCGACGTTCATGGGGTGAAAGCCGTCCACGTCCTTGGCCGGATTCACCGCCAGGAGGACCTGCTTAGCGTCTACCTGCTTTGGCAATGGAAGTTGCACCAGAATGCCATCGATTTCATCCCGCCGATTCAGATCGGCAACGAGCGTTAGTAGTTCCCGAGTAGAAACGCTTTCAGGAGGCGTGTGCTTTTCGCTATAAATTCCGATTTCTTCGCAGGCCTTCACTTTTCCGCGGACATACACTTCGGAAGCCGGATTGTGACCGACGAGCACCACAGCTAGTCCGGGCCGGATGCCGGCAGCAGTCATGTTTTTCACTTCCGCCGCTACTTCCGCGCGAATCTCTCTCGCGATGTTTGTTCCGTCTAAGATGACTGCTGGCATCAGGGTTGGCCGATTCTCAAAGGGGAATTGTATATGAGGGCCTTACCTGCTCGTGCGTTTAAAGAAGGGAAACGCTTCTGTCCCGGCCTTCCGAACGTTGGCCTTTGCGAATTCTTCGCATCGGTCCAGCGAGGCCTGCAACTCCCGCAGAGCGTGCTCGCGTTGAAGTTCATCAGCACCGCCCGGGACCGAAATTGTTTGGCCGACTCGCATCAGCGCCCGTGAAAAGGGTTTCGGAATCATCAGCCGGTCCCACGTTTTCAATACCCAGGCATCACTCAATGCGATGTGAAACATGGCCATAGGCACGCTGGTAGCGCGCGCCAGCAGCGCCGGTCCCGGTTTCACGACGTGGCGCGGGCCGCGTGGGCCATCCAGGGTGAAGGCTACGATCCAGCCCTGTTCGAGTTCGCGACGCATGCCGAGCAGGGCGCGTACAGCGAACCGGCTGCTCGAACCGCGTACTTTGACAAAACCAAACTTCTGCATAATCCGTCCGGTATATTCGCCATCGAAACTGTCGCTGCTCATCACACGAATCCTCAGGTCGCGCCACAGATACATCGCAGGAATCATGCAGTCGTGCCAAAAGGAGTAGACGTAGGGGCGTGCTTCGAGACTACCAGGCGAGCCTTCCTCCCATGAAATCGAAAACCGGATTGTCGGCCCGATTACGCGAATGGCCAGGTATGCCGTCCAGGTAATCAGCCACAAAAGCAGCCGCTGCCAGCGCGTAAAGCGCCCTTCTGCTGCGGTGGTCTGGTCGGAAACCGGTGTCGTCGACGTGGCGCTCACTGGGCGTATTGTAACGACTACAGCGTGTGCAAGTA